>FWWM01005337.1_pt1 | contig 28295 bp, 23 predicted proteins | sample 2228351 | NCBI WGS metagenome assembly FWWM01 (sample SAMEA103939774, study PRJEB20133) | metagenome | reverse complement strand
TTCCCTCGCTTTCTTGTTGAGAAAGACCTTCTCTTTAACAATGCAAACTTTTTCGAATTCCTCAAAACTCAGATGCTCTCCGTCAATTTCTATGATCATTTGTTCTCCTTTAAAAATAAGATTAATCTTTCTAATCTTTTAAAAGTTTTCTCCTTTCCTAAAACCTCCATCATTTCAAAAACACCGGGCGTAACACTCTTTCCAGTGAGAGCAACTCTTGTGGCATGAATTATAATTGATGCTTTTATTCCCTCTTTCTCAGCAAGATTTCGACAAACCTGTTCCACTTTCTCCTTTTTGAAATCACTGATATTGTTAAGCTCTTTTAAATATTTTTCTACATATTTATATATTTCTGCATCAGAAAGATACTTTTCTACAGCCCCTTTTTCATATTCAAAATCCTCTATAAAGAATGGGATAGCATCCTCTACGAGTTGATTAATTGTCTTTGCTCTTTCCTTGAACAAAAAAATTACATTCTCAATCCAATCTTTTGGAAAATCCTCTCTCCACAAATTTCTTTTTTTAAGACCCGCTACGAAATCTTCGAAAAGTTGAGACGGAGAAAGGGAGGTAAGAATTTTAGAGTTTAGCCAGTCAAGCTTGTTAAGATCAAATACGGGATTGTTATGACTGATGGAGTTAAGGGAAAACCTTTCAATCATTTCCTCAATTGTATAAATCTCTTTATCTTCACCTGGTGACCAGCTGAGGCGAGCTAGAAAATTAAACATTGCCAAAGGATGATATCCCATGTCCCTGAAATAGAGAACAGATGTATGGCCATGTCTTTTACTCAATTTCTTTTTATCAGGACCGAGAATAAGAGGGAGATGAGCAAATATGGGAATAGGTTTATCAAAAGCATGGTAAAGCATAATTTGTTTCGGTGTGTTGGACAAATGATCATCTCCTCTTATTACATGGGTGATTTCCATATCTATGTCATCTACAACAACAGAAAGGTGATATGTAGGGTAGCCATCTGATTTTAAAAGCACAAAATCTTCTATGTTCTTATTTTCAAATTCCAGTTCGCCGTGAATAACATCATAGAATTTAGTTTTACCCTCTGGAACTTTGAATCTTATAGCTTTTCTATTCCTTGAAGATAACTCTCTATTCTCTTTTTCGGATAAATGAAGACACCTCCTGTCATACATCCACGCTTTTCCCTCAGATTCTGCTTTCTTTCTTCTTTCTTCGATTTCCTCTGGCAAACAGTAGCAGTAGTAAGCCTTGCTAGTATTTACCAGCTCTTCCGCTTTCACTTTGTAAATCTGGAGACGATGTGATTGAAAGAAAGGACCTTCATCCCAGTTTAAACCGAGCCACTTCATGCCCTCCAGTATTCCTGAAACCATGTCTTCGGAAGAGCGTTGAACATCTGTATCCTCTATTCTTAAAAGAAATATGCCCTTTTCTTTCCTCGAAAAGAGCCAATTGAAGAGAGCTGTTCTTGCACCTCCCACATGAAGATAACCAGTGGGACTCGGTGCAAATCTAACCTTTACTTTCATAAAAAAATTTTATTTTCTAAATCCTCTAAAATCAAATGGTAAAAATCTGTTTTTTCGTGGTTAAAAAAATTAGTTTCTTGACACCAATTAAAACAATAATAAAATACAAATATGAGCAGGAAAAGGCTCTTCTCTCTGGATGTTTTTCGTGGAATTACAATTGCAGGAATGATACTGGTTAACAATCCGGGAAGCTGGAGATATGTATATCCTCCTCTAAGACATGCGGAATGGCATGGATGGACTCCCACTGACCTGATTTTCCCATTTTTCCTTTTTATTATGGGAGTTGCTCTCACATTTTCCATCTCATCCAAAAAAGAGCTAAGTGGAGCTCCATCCAAACTAATTCTTAAAATTTTGAAAAGATTTTTCGTTCTTTTTTTCCTTGGCATTTTCCTTCATTTATATCCTTTTTATAACTTCCATATCTCCAGGTTTAGAATTCCCGGGGTTCTACAGAGAATAGCGATATGCTATCTCTTTGCTTCCATATTTTACATAAAATTTAAACTCAAAATCCTTGTAGCCTTTACAATCTCTATTCTCGTGGGTTACTATCTTCTAATGACTTTGGTTCCTGTTCCCGCGTTTGGTGCGGGAAATTTAACACCCGAGGGAAATCTTGCGAGTTATATTGATAGAATTGTTTTCAAAGGGACAAGGTTGTGGAAGGGAACATGGGATCCAGAAGGTGTTTTAAGCACCTTCCCGGCTATTGCCACCACCCTCATGGGTGTTGCCGCTGGAATCTGGCTCAGCAAAGAAAGGAAAGAGCTAATTAAATTTTCGGGAATGTTTTTTACTGGAATTTTACTAATTCTAATGGGTTCAATATTTTCTCTTGTATTTCCTATCAATAAAAATCTCTGGACAAGCTCTTATGTGATTTTCACTGGAGGGATGGCATTTCTTTTTCTTTCCATATGTTATTTTTTAACTGATATCCGGGGTTTTAAAGCATGGGGAATTCCCTTTGTAGTTTTTGGAATGAACTCAATCACTGTTTATTTCTTGTCGAGCATTTTGACAAAGACTTTACTCATAATTAAAGTGAGAGCGGGTGAAAAATTTGTTTCTCTTTATTCGTGGATCTATCAAAATATTTTTGTTCCGATAGCGAGCAATATGAATGGCTCTCTTCTGTTTGCCATTACATATGTTCTTTTCTGGTTAGGAATTATGACTATATTCTACAAAAAGAAAATTTTTGTGAAAATATAATAAGATGGAATTGGTGATTTTTAAGGAACTTCTTTTTATAGTCGGTTTTTCAATAATTGTTTTCTTTATTAGCCATAGATTAAAACTTCCAGCGGTAGGAGGATTTATAACTACAGGTGTTTTAATTGGTCCTTCTGGGCTTGGACTTATATCAGATCCTCATAGAATAGACCTTCTTGCGGAAATAGGGGTTATGCTTCTCCTTTTTGCTGTGGGTATTGAATTTTCCATAGAAAAGCTGAAAGAGATGAAAAAGAAATTCTGGCTGGCAGGAATGCTCCAGGTTTCTATCACCATAACCCTCACTTTTCTGTTTCTTTCTTTTCTCTCTTTAACTTTTTCTGAGAAAATATTTTATGGCTCTCTGATTTCTCTGAGCTCCACAGCTCTTGTTCTAAAAGTCTTCTCTGATAGAAGAGAGATCGATTCTCCTCAGGGAAAAATTTCAATAGGAATATTGCTTTTTCAGGATCTTTCGGTAGTGCCGATGATAATCCTTTTGCCAGTTCTTGCGGGAAGGATTTCTCTTTCCTTCCATGTATTTTTCACAAGATTCTTAATAGGAATTGCAGGGGTATTTTTAATAGTTATACTTGCAAGGAAGGCGATGCCCTATTTTCTCTATCTTATAGTTAGGACTAAGGTAAGGGAAGCTTTCCTATTTTCCACTCTTTTCATTCTTATAGGCATATCTTTTATAAGTCACTCTCTCGGCTTTTCCCTTGCTTTCGGAGCGTTTATAGCGGGGATGATTCTTTCAGAATCTGAGTATAGTCATCAGGTCTACTCAGATATTCTTCCTTTTAAAGATCTTTTTAATAGTCTCTTCTTTATTTCAATAGGACTTCTTTTCGACCTCAGTTTTGCATGGAGGGAGAAATACCTCATAGCGGGACTTTTTATGGGAATTTTTTTGTTAAAAGTTATTGTTATTACAGCAGTAGTAAAATTTACAGGGTTTCCATGGCGCATATCTTTACTCGTCTCCTTAAGTTTATTCCAGATAGGAGAGTTTTCTTTTCTTCTTTCGAGAATGGGAGCCATTTATGGTTTAATTCCCCAAAATGTCTACCAGATATTTATTGGAGCATCCATTCTCTCGTTTCTTGCCACCCCATTTCTAATTGAATATTCACCATTCTTTCTGGAAAAAGTTCTTGGTTTTTCGAAAATAAAACCTTTCTCTCTTCGTGCTTCCAATGATGGGATGGAAAATATGAAAAACCATGTGATAATAGCTGGCTTTGGGCTTAACGGAAGAAATCTTGCTCGAGTGCTAAGGAGTACAGGGATAAAATATGTAATTATTGATATAGATGCTGAGGTGGTTAAAAGTGCATTAAAAGAAGAACCTATAATCTTTGGAGATGTCTGGAGTAGCGAGATTCTTAGAAAAGCAGGAATTGAAAAAGCAAAATTAATTGTTTTTGCTATCTCCGATCCCTCAGTTACAAGAAAAGCTGTGAAACTTGCAAGACACTTGAATCCCTCAATTCATATAATTATTAGAACAAAATATTTGAGTGAAATTGATGAGCTTTACAAAATAGGAGCGGATCAGGTAATCCCTGAAGAGTTTGAGACATCCATTGAAATATTTGTTAGAGTTCTTCAGGAATACCATGTTCCGAGAAATTTAATTGATGCCCAGATAAAAGTGATAAGAGCTGAAAGATACGAGATGCTAAGAGGTGTTCCTAAATCGGCACGAGCTTTTGAGAAGGTATCTGAACTTCTCAAGGCAGGAACAGCGGAAACTTTCTTTGTATCCTCAGAATCCATTGCATGCGGAAAATCCTTAAAAGATTTAGATTTAAGGCAAAGGACTGGAGCCACAATAATTGCGGTGGTTCGAGGAGAGAAATCTATTACTAGCCCTTCCTCTGATTTTATAATAAAGGAAGGAGATACTCTTGTCCTCGTAGCAAGCCATGCGGATATGGACAGAGCTTTTCAGTATCTTAGCGGAGGAGAAGGAAAATAGCGGAGAAGAGTCTTATTCCAGCTCAATGAATTTCTCGAGCACAACGCATTCCTCTTTAAGTCCTGAAGAAATTAGGGTATCTTTTTTAGGAACACCCCTTTTATCCCATCCTCTCATTTCATAGTAGTGATCGAGAAGAGAATCATATTTTTCGTATTCAAGGACCTTACCTGCTATTGGTCCTTCCTGATCTGCATTGGAAGGATCAAACCAAACCACTGGAGGATAGTCCATTTTTCTATTCCAATCAGGATATTCCCTTATCCAGAATGCCCTCATAAGATTGTAAATTCTGTCAGCCACTTTCCAAAAATCATCCAGAGTCCAATTAAGACCCGTAGTCCTGTTAAAATAATCAGCATAATGGTCAAGTTCCCAACCAAGTTCCACCCAAGGGAATCTGCAGGAAACGACAAACTCAAATAGCCCCCCTCGTATTCTTTGGAGCTCGATAACTCTCTTCGCCTTTTCAGGGCCGTATGAATCTCTTTGAGTCTGGGTCAATTCGAACATGATCACCCATGCATCTTTATGATGAGCGCCGATGGGAGAAGTTCCATAAGCAAGAGCCATTCCAGGAACAAACTTGCAATTATACGCTGATATTTCAAGCCCCTTGACATGCATTGCATAACCTTCGCTTCCTTTACCAATTTTTTCAGCCATTCGCTTTGTTCCGAGGGAAAGAAGTTCTCCTTCTTCCCTTCGAAGAGCAGTCTTTGCAAGAAGCTCCTTTGCTTTTTCAGCGTCTCCAAACTTGAAATTTCCGTTTATAACACCCCGGTCGATGGCATCAGCATAAAAAGCAAGAACTCCCCCAGCTGAGATAGTATCCAATCCAAAATCGTCGCATAAATAATTGAGGGAGCCAACCTGAGGATATTCGAAGATTTCCAGATTGCTACCGAGCATTCCCACATTTTCATAGTCAAGTTCGGAGTGTCTGCCTTCTTTATCCAAAATTGTGATTCCACACTTCATTGTGCAGTTAGGACAGCCATAAACTGCCACCTTCAAGCTTGCTAATCTTTCTCCACCCAGTTTCAAAGCTTCAGAATGACTTGTTTTTCTCATATTTCTTACTGGCAAAGCCCTCACATCATTGCACCATGCAAGAACCCCTGTTGTTCCCTGAATTGACCAGCCTGTTTTTTTATCGATTTCTCCCACTTTTTTCAGATCCTCCCTTCCGATTTTCTTTATCCCTTCAGGATCTGCAACTGGAATCTCCCTGCTTCCCTTTATAACCATGGCTTTTAGATTCTTTGAACCCATCACAGCGCCTATGCCCGGTCTTCCCCCAGCTCTTCCCTCAAGGCTCCTTATCACTGAATAGAGAACCCGGTTTTCTCCACCCTGTCCGATGGTAAGAATACCAGCTCTTTTACCATATTTTTTATATAACCATTCCAAAGTTTCATAAGAACCCTTTCCCCATATTTCTTCTGCAGAGAGAAATTGAACTTTGTCATCCTCTATATAAATATAAACTGGCTTCTCAGAAACACCTTCTATAATAACAACATCGTATCCAGCTTTTCTCATTTGTTCTGTCACCCATGTTCCTATGTTGCCGTCTCCATAACCTCCTGTTAAAGGAGATTTCGCTGCCACCACTGTTTTCCCTGTGTTGGGAGCAGGTATTCCTGCTATAGGCCCTAATGCCACTATTAATTTGTTATCAGGCCCAAGAGGGTCAATCCCTGGTTTAAGCTCATCCCATAGAATTTTTATTGCAAAACCTCTTCCACCAATCCATTTTTTTGCAAATTCCTCATCAAAACTCTCTATTTTTGTTTTTCTTTCTGTTAAATTAATCCTCAAAATATTTCCAATCCAGCCCTTCATATTAATCCTCCCAAACTTTCATTTTTCATGGATACCATATATAAAATCTTTAGTCAACTCTTTTTCTGAGGTTTCGCCAGTTCCAATTCATTAGTTCTCAGGAAATAAGGGGATATCCAGGCGTTAGTTTAGAAGCGAAAAACTAATGATTTTCAACTAAAGTTCGATTTTAGGCTAAAAACTAAGGAAACTTCAGAGTTCATGCACCTATTGACAAATTTACATAAACTGCCTATATTTAACTTGGTTAAGGAGGTTTCAATGGAAATTGAAATGATAGTTAAAGGCCTGATAGTCGATCCAGTAAACAATATGCCAGTGGTAATTCTATCAAACATAGATGGAACAAAGATTCTCCCCATCTGGATAGGGGTCTTTGAAGCTAACGCTATTTCTTTGAAGCTTGAAAGGATTGAAACACCGAGACCCATGACGCATGATCTTTTGAGAAATCTTCTTCATTCCCTGGAAGTAAAGGTGAAAAAAGTTGTTATTTGCGATATAAAAGATAATACATTCTACGCCCTCATTCATCTGGAAAGAGATGGAGAAATTATAAAAATAGATTCGAGACCCTCTGATGCCATAGCTCTTGCCTTAAGAGTTGATTCTCCAATTTTTGTTGAGGACTCTGTTCTTACAAGAGCCCACACAACTGAAATGGACTGGGTAGATGATAAAGAGAAATTACAGCAATGGCTTGAAAAGCTTAAACCTGAAGATTTCGGAAAGTATAAAATGTAATTTATGTTCTCACAGAAACAAGAAAATACCCACCCATCAACCCGAATATCAAATTTGCGATCCAGGCTGATAAAAAAGGAGAGAGAACTCCCACATTACCAAGACTTTTGAAAACACTGAACATAACCCAGTAAATAATTGCTATCATTAGGCAAAATCCTACTCCGTAAAGAGTTCCCTTCTTTCCCACAGAAAAGGAAAAAGGGATGGCTATTAAAGACATTACTAAAGGAATAATGGGAAAGGAAAATTTTGAGTGATATTCCACTTCAAACTTTGTGGTCTCGAAACCTCTCTCTTTCAATTCTTTTATATAATCTCTAAGCTCCGCAATGTTCATTTCCTCAGGCTCTTTCCATTCTTTCACAAAATATGAGGTGTCTTCCTCAACTTTTATCTTAAAATCTTTTATTCCGCTAATTATACCTTCCTTATCCACTGACCATCCATTATCAATTCTTAAAAACCCAATTTCTAAATAACCTTTTTCTCCAAAATATCTTCTCTCAAGCGAAAAATTAGGGGTTAATTCAAAAATAGAAATGTGGTCAAAAATTTTCCTTTCCGTGTCAAAATACCTATAGTTAAAAATTTTATTGCTTTTTCCGAAAACCCATCTTCTATCCACTTTCATATACGTCCTTGGTGAAGGAACACCTTTTATGTAAGCCTTGGCTTCCTCTGCTTTCCTATTGGAAAGGGGAAGAATTTTTTCCTGTAAATACAGACTAACCGCACTAACTACAAGTGCAAATAATATCATGGGCACTGAAATCCTATAAACACTTATTCCGCAAGCTTTCATAGCATTAATTTCGTTGAATTTGGAAAGTATTCCAAGGCTTATTACTATTGTGGTAAATGCAGTGATTGGAAATACCCAATAAAGAACTTGGGGAGTATAATACCATAAATAAACCAGAATGGAAGTAATTGGCCTTTTGTTTTCCTGGGCATTGTCCAGAAGTTCAAAAAAGGTTATTATGATGGAAACAATATAAATACTGAGAAGGGCAATTGTAAAAATCAAGAGAGCTTTCTTAATTACATACCTATCCAGTATATTTGGAAACCTAAAATGGAATTTTACAGCACTCTTTTTTCTGATTCTTTTTTTCTTGTTATGTTCATCAGTTTCTGGCTCTTCCTTCTTTAGTTTAAATGTTATCCTTATGCTCTTTTCCTTATATTGAAAAAAAACAAGAACTATTCCAAAAAGGAAAAGAAGTATATTGGCGCTCCAGATGCCAAGAAAAGGAGTAAGAGTTCCTTTTACAGCGAGATTTTCTCCGAAAACAATAATTGTGTAATAAAGAAGGACGAAAAGGAGGCTTAAAGAGAAACCTGAAACCTTTCCCCCTTTCCTTGTGGTGATTCCCAAGGGAAGTCCAAGAATGGCAAAGACTATAGAGGCGAAAGGAAAGGCGAGCCTTTTATGAAATTCATTTTTTATAAATATTCTCTTTTGTGATTCCTTCTCTTCCTTAACACTTCTCAAAAGTTCGAAAATGTTTTTTTCTCTTTTTCTCTTTTCAAATTTGAAAGGAGGAAAAATAGCTTCGGTATCCAATCTTTCTATGGAACGGGAAAAGTTCACTATCCTGTTCTCCCTGGGATCCCTTGTAGGATAGATCTGCATGGTTCCATCAAAGAAATCCAGGATGGCAGTTCTTTTGAGGGAGTCAGTTATAAACCTACCTCTCTTGGCAATAATTATTTTTGTTTCCTCCGGATTTGAGGTGTCCAGAACAAACACATTCTCCCACATCTCATTTTTTATATCACTCACATAGATTACAAGATTTGGAATTCTCTCATAAAATTGTCTTGGTTTTATATCTGAAGGAGCTTTTGTTGCTACAGCTGTGTAAAGAATTTTGAGCAGGGAGAAATTTGCGTTAGGAGCCAAAAATGCGGAGATGTAAAGGGAAATGACAAAAATGATGAGGGAAAAAAAGAGAAGAGGACTTAGAAATCTCAATGTGGATATTCCAAGGGATTTTAAAGCCATAACTTCCCAATCAGAAGAGAGCCTGCTCAATCCTGCAAGTATGCCCATCAAAACTGCCATGGGTAAAGTGAAAGCAAGAACTGAGGGTAAAAGGAGGATTAGAATTTTCAAAATAGTTTTTATATGAACACCTTTTGTAATCAGAAGCTCTGCTAACTGAAGAATGTTATTCATGAGAAGGACAAAGGTATAAAGAATTAAACCCAAAATAAAGGGTGGAATTAATTCTGAAATTATGTATCTATCAAATTTCTTAGAAATCATTTAGAAAACTTGATGGAATTTTCTTATGGACTCTTCCAGCTTATTTTGGGTTCTTAGAATAAAATCAATTACTTCTCTTACCGCTCCTTTTCCTCCTTCAAAATTGCTGATAAAATTCACTTTTCCCTTAACCGATGGATGAGCATCCTTCGGGGAGGCTGAAAAGCCTACTGCACTTATTATTTCAAGATCCACAATATCATCTCCAATAAAACAACATTCTTCCCATTTAAGATTGTATTTTTTTATTATCTCCGCCATTACCCTTTTTTTATTATTCACTCCCTCATGATATTCTTCTATTCCGAGAGCCTTTATTCTCTTTCTCACAGCTTCTGATTTTTTCCCACTAATTATAACTGGAATTATTCCAGCAAGTTTTGCAAGGACTATCCCCGTTCCATCCTTCACATTAAACCCTTTTATCTCTTCTCCATTTTCCAAAATATAAATTGTTCCATCTGTCATTGTTCCATCAACATCTATGGCAATTAGCCTAATTTTTCCAATATTATTCATTTTTCACCTCAGAACAATTCCGTTCTCCACAGATCGTGAAGATGAATTATCCCTTCCACCCTTCCTTCCTTGTCTTTTATAAGTAAGGATGTGATTTTTTTCTCCTCCATTATCTGGAGCGCCTTTGTTGCAACCTCTTCCTTGTCTATAGTAATGGGATCGGGATGCATGCACTCGCCAGCAGTTTTGTCCAGGATATCTCCGAACTTTATCAAGAGCCTTCTAAGATCGCCATCCGTAATAATCCCTACCAACTTGCCCTTGATATCCACCACGGATGTTACCCCGAGCTTCTTTGTTGTCATCTCTTTAATTGCATCTCTCATTTTTGTATTTACATTCACAATGGGGATCTCCTCATTTGCATGCATCAAGTGTTTCACTTTTAATAGTTTTTTCCCTATCTGTCCTCCAGGATGGTAGAAAAGAAAATCTTCTTCAGTGAACCCTTTTTTTTCCATCAGTGCCACAGCGAGAGCATCTCCTAAGGCAAGGGTCACAGTGGTAGAGGTGGTGGGGACAAGTCCTATGGGACATGCTTCCCTCTCAATATTAATATTTAGAACCACATCACTGTGTTTGGCTAATTTTGAACTTGGGTTACCTGTTATACCTATAAGTTTTGAACCTATTCTTTTAATGTAATGTAACAAAGAGACAACCTCCTCTGTTTCTCCGCTATAGGAAATTACAATAACCACATCATTTTTCTGAAATGCTCCCAGATCTCCATGAACAGCATCTGTAGAATGGATAAATAAAGAAGGTGTACCTGTGGAAGTAAAAGTTGCGGCAATTTTTCTTCCTATAAGTCCAGATTTCCCTATACCTGTGACAATTATCCTTCCCTCTGTATTTAAGAGAAGCTCAACTGCCTTATCAAAATTGCTATCAAGCCTTTCACTTATTCTTTTAATTGCATTGGCTTCAATTTCTAAAACCCTTTTACCAATCTCTCTCAAGTTTAACCTCCTTGAACTATAGAGTAAATAGATAAAAGTTCTTTGATTAGAGAGGGAAGTTTTGAAAGAGGAAGAGAATTGGGTCCATCAGATAGGGCTCTTTCAGGATTTTCATGAACTTCAAGAAAGACTCCATCCGCTCCCACTGAAACACCCGCCCTTGCAATGTAAGATGCGAATCTTGATTCTCCCCCGGATTTTTCACCTCCTCCGCCAGGAATTTGAACACTATGTGTGGCGTCTATAATCACAGGAAAACCAAAATCTTTCATAATAGGAATGGATCTCATATCCACAACAAGGTTGTTATATCCAAAGGTTGTCCCTCTTTCTGTTATCATTATTTTCTCATTCCCTTGAGATAAGGCTTTTTCAATGATGGATCTCATGTTCCATGGCGCTAAGAATTGTCCTTTTTTGATGTTAATTGCTTTACCTGTCCTAGCAACTTCCACAACAAGATCTGTCTGCCTACAAAGGAAAGCTGGGATCTGAATAATATCCAGAACCTCCTGAGCCTTCTCTATCTGGCTAATTTCATGAACATCTGAGAGGACAGGAAGTCCAAAATCTTTTTTTACTTTTTTGAGGATTCTCAACCCCTCCTCAAGGCCAGGGCCTCTGAAAGATTTTATAGATAACCTATTCGCCTTATCAAAAGATGCCTTAAATATAAGGGGAATGGAAAGAGTTATAGAAATCTTCTTTAACTCTTCAGCTATAAAAATAGTGTGTTCTTCGCTTTCTATTACACAAGGACCAGCGATTAAGAAAAGTCCGCCATCTGGAATAGCTAAATTTTCATTGATCCTAATGCTCTTCATTTTTTCTTTTTGTTTCTATAGGACGCTTCTATAAAACTTGAAAATAAAGGATGAGGCTCGAAAGGCCTAGATTTAAACTCAGGATGAAACTGGCATCCTAAAAACCATGGATGATTCTTAATCTCAACAATTTCCACCAGGTTTCTCTCTGGATTGATACCACTTATTACCATCCCATTACTGGTTATCATGTCTGTAAATGAAGGATTAAACTCATATCTATGCCTGTGTCTCTCCGTTATTTCTTTTTTACCATAGGCTTTATAAGCGAGGGAATTCTCTTTTAAAAAACATTTATAACCTCCAAGTCTCATAGTTCCTCCCATTATGTCAATTCCTTTCAATTCGCTCAATTTCATGAATACTCTGTGAGAGGTAGTGGGGTCAAATTCTTCGCTATTAGCCTCTTTTCTATTACAAACATTTCTAACATACTCTATCGTAGCACACTGCATCCCGAGACATATTCCAAAGAAAGGGACCTCTTTTTCCCTCGCATAGGTTACAGCTTTTATCATTCCTTCTATCCCTCGCTTATCAAAGCCACCGGGTATCAAAATTCCATGGGCACCTTTTAATAGCTCCTGGTTTCCTTCCTCTATTTCTTCTGATTTTATCCATTTTATATTAACTTTTAACCTGTGCTTCATCCCTCCATGCCTGAGAGCCTCTACCAGACTTTTATATGAATCTGCCAGAACAGTGTATTTACCTACCACATAAATATCCACATCATCGATGGGATTCTTTATCCGTTCCACCATTTCAAGCCAATTCTCTAAGTTAGCCCTTTTGTCCGGCAGATCAAGATACCTGGTTATTATTTTATCCAATCCTTCCTGATAAAATACCAGGGGGACCTCGTAAATGCTCTCCACATCCTTTGCTGTAATTACTGATTCTACTTCCACATTTGTGAATAGAGCTATTTTGGATTTTATTTCCTTTGATAAAAACCTATCTGTTCTGCAGAGAAGAATGTCAGGCTGAATACCAATCTCTCTTAGCTCTTTAACACTGTGCTGAGTGGGCTTTGTCTTAATTTCTCCAGCTGTTGGAATGTAGGGAATGAGAGTCAGATGAACAAAAAGAGTATTCTTAGCTCCAAATTCAAGGCGGATCTGTCGTATCGCCTCGAGAAAAGGAAGACTCTCAATATCTCCCACAGTCCCCCCCACCTCAACTATTACTATTTCTGCCTCTTTGGTAAGATCGAAAATTGCGTTTTTTATCTCGTCTGTCACATGGGGAATGACCTGGACAGTTTTTCCCAGATATTCTCCCTTTCTCTCCTTTTCAATTATTGAGGCATATATTCTGCCTGCTGTCCAGTTGTTAGCTCTGGAGGTGGTTATGCTCGTGAATCTCTCATAATGCCCAAGATCAAGATCCGTTTCAGCTCCATCCTCTGTCACATAAACTTCACCATGTTGATAAGGGCTTAATGTTCCTGGATCCACGTTTAGATAGGGATCAAATTTTAAAAAGGTGATCCTAAATCCCATGCTTTCGAGAAGGGTTCCGATAGAGGCTGAGGCTATCCCTTTACCCAGAGAAGATAGGACACCTCCTGTTACAAATATGAATTTAGCCATTTTTAATGAGTTCCTCCACTTTCTTTAAATCCTCAGGAGTATCTATCCCCATGCTCTTTTTTAAAGATTTTATCATTTTTATTCTTATTCCGTTCTCCACTGCTCTCAGCTGTTCAAGATTTTCCTTTACCTCCAGGGGAGATGGAGGTAGATCCACAAGCTTAAGTAGGGTCTCTTTCTTGTATCCATAGATTCCCACATGACGAAAGAAGAATTTAATTTCCTTAGAATAAGGGATGGGACTTCTTGAAAAGTATATTCCAAAATCATCTTTATCTAAGACCACTTTTACTACATTAGGATTGAAAAACTCCTCCGCACTATCCCAAATCTCATACACTGACGCCATGGGAACATTATGATTTCTCAAGGTTTCCACTATTTCATCTATAAGAGATGGCTCAATCATGGGTTCGTCCCCCTGCACATTAACCACTATCTCATAATCCATCTTTCTGGCAACCTCAGCCACTCTCTCTGTTCCGCTCCGATGAAAGGAGGAAGTTAAAACGCCTTCTCCTCCAAATTCAATTACCCTTCTTAAAATTTCCTGGTGATCGGTAGCTATTGTCACTCTTTCAATTTTTTCCGCTTTAGACACTCTTTCCCATACATGCTGGATCAAAGGTTTACCCATAAATTGAGCCAAGGGTTTCCCAGGAAATCTTGTGGAATGAAATCTGGCAGGAATAATAGCTAAAGCTTTGCTCATAATATTTTATCTTGCATTTTGCAATTCCCTTGAAATATTGCCCCTTCTTCAATTATCAGCACAGGAGTCTCAATCTCTCCAAAGACTTTTCCGCTTGCATGAATATGAACCCTCTTTTTCGCAAGTATCTTCCCTCTAAAAGTTCCGTTAATAAAAACACTTCCTATTTCCATTTCTGCTTCCACAACTCCTTTATCTCCAATGTGAAGCTCTGCCTCAGAAATTATTTTCCCTTTAATCTGACCATCCACTCTGAATATATTGGAAAACTTCAGCTCTCCGTTTATCTCAGCTCCCACGTCAATAAATCCTGCAAAATCTCCTGCATCTCCTTCTTTTCTTATTTTCATTTTTCATTTCCTCCTTTAATCAAGTTATAAAGTCTTTCAAGTTCTTCCTCAGAATGAAATCTAATTAAAAGATAACCTCCCCTTCCGCTCTTCACAATTCTCACTTTTGTTCCGAGAATCTTTCTGAGATCATCCTCCAGCGCAGGCATAAAAATCGTTTTTTCTCTGTTCTTTTTTTTCCATCCCTTTTTAATAATCCTTTCGAGCTCTCTGACAGAAAGGCCTTTCTCACATACCATATTGGCAAGTTCCTTTTGTAATAAGGTGTCATTAATTGAGAGAAGCGCTCTTCCGTGTCCCATTTCCATTTTTCCGTTTGCAATCAAATCTTTGATTTCCTCTGGCAATTTTAAAAGCCTTAGATAATTAGTGATGGAACTCCTTTCCTTTCCCACTTTTTTTGCCAGCTCTTCATGAGTTAAATTTGTAATTTCTATTAACTTCTGATAAGCAGTGGCAATTTCTATGGGGTTGAGATCCTCTCTTTGAAGATTTTCAATAAGGGCGAGTTCCAGTTGCTGAGAAGATTCTATCTTTTTAACCACAGCAGGAATTTTTGTAAGTCCAAGTTTCTGCGCTGCTCTCCACCTTCTTTCTCCTATAACAAGGGTGTAACCTGTCTCAGCAGGTGTAACTAAAACTGGTTGAATTATCCCCGCCTCCTTTATTGACTCCACAAGCTCTGCCATTCCTTCTTCTGAGAAATTTTTCCTCGGCTGATATGGATTCGGGTGAATAAGATCAATGTCTATTTCCACATATCTTTCATCTTTAAGGAAAGACACATCATCTGATAGCAATGCCTTTATTCCTTTTCCAAGAACTTTTCTTGTCATCTTAATAAAATCTCCTTTGCAAGATTTAAATAAGCGATGGCTCCCTTGGATTTGATATCGTAAAGGATTATTGGCTTCCCAAAACTTGGCGCTTCGCTGAGTTTTACGCTTCGAGGAACAACTGTTTCAAAAACTTTGGAGCCAAAGACCTCTCTAATTTCTTTCTCAACCTCTCTGGAAAGATTTGTCCTTTCATCGAACATGGTAAGTAATATTCCCTCAATTTCCAGGTTTGGATTTAAATATGTCTTTACTTCCTCAAGAGTATTTAATAGATCAGATAATCCCTCCATAGCATAATATTCACATTGCAAGGGAATTATCACTGCTTCGCAAGCCACAAGAGCATTCAATGTAAGGTAGCCAAGGGAAGGAGGACAATCAATAAGAATATAGTCATACTGGTAAGAAATGGACGATAAAGCGGAAATCAATCTTTTCTCCCTTCCCTCCTTTCCGTGAAGAGAAATTTCCGCTTCAAAAAGAGAACGGGATGAAGGGCAGACAAATAGAAAAGGAACTTCTGTAGGAGTTATGAGAGAGTCTATAGGGTTACCGTTCATGAGAACATCGAAAAGGGTTAAGTTCCCACCATCCCTGGTTAATCCTAATCCGCTCGTGGCATTCCCTTGAGGATCCATGTCAATGAGTAGGACTCTTTTTTCCGCAGCAGAAAGACAAGCGGAGAGATTTATAGCTGTTGTTGTTTTGCCTACCCCACCTTTTTGATTGGCTATGGATAATATTTTATGTTTCATGTTTCACGTGAAACATCGAAATTTCTTTTCATATCTTTTTTATTATATTGGAAAAAGAACAAAATTTAAAGTGAAATTTGTAAAATTTTGAAGGAGATGTAGAGGTCAGATTTCAGCTTAGAAACTTTTCCTCACCACAGTAACATTATCCAGATAATCAACAACTTTTATTATCAAATCTTTTTTGCCCTTTGGAACTTCAATGGCAAAATCTTCTGATGGGCTATCGCATATACCATCTGTAGGAAATGTCACAAACCATTTTCCCAATTCATAAGAATAAAAAACTTCCTTAATGGGAGTGAGATTATCTTTTGATTTGAAAAACACTTTTCTTCTGCCTGATTCTTCTTTAAATGTAAGCGACTCTACAGAAGGTGGAGTGTTATCGATAAAAAAGGGCATGGAAATCTTTTCGTGTTTTAGAGCTAAATCCAGAGGATTAGAAAGAATGTCTGAAGCCAAAATTTTCACTCTGTAAACCCCGTCCTCAAACATGAAAGTGTCCAGGGAAAGAATGGTCTCAGTATAATCACTTTTTATCTCCTTCCAGTTCTTATCCCTCTCTTCCTTGATAAATATAGAATAAGAAAGCTTGTCTTTATTTAAATCCTCCGCTTCCCAAGAGATTGTTCTAAAGCCTTTCTTGTAAATCTTTTTGCCCAATGTTCTCGATATTACTAATGTGGTTTCATCGCTGGCCTTTTCCTTATCTGGTAATCCCTTATCCTTCTCGTAGCCTGCAATCTCTTCTTCGAGACTCAAAGGCTTCTGGAAAGTTTCATGAGGGGGATATATTTTAATAGACTTAATTAAAGGAGGAGAATTTACCTGTAAATAAAATATCTCCAACCTTCTTAAAACAGGGGAGTTCAAAGTTGCAGTGGTCTTCAGAATTGCTCTAAATTGAATGAACCTTCCTTTGGGGCTCAGAATGTTCTCGCCTGAAGAGTTTTTATATGGAGGGGACCAAGCACTCCAACTCTCATCCACGACCTCTTTATTTCCACTCCTTGTCATGAGTTGAAAAGATGTCCCTTCAGGAATATCAGCCACCCAGCTTATCCTTCCCCATGTGGAAAAAATGCCTCCATCCAGCACCTGAGAAAAATATTCACCTTCCAAGGCCTGTGATGATTCAATTGAAAATAATTTTGCGGGATTATTAGTTATAAATAAGTTATTTTTTATCTCATAAATACTTTCAGAATCTTTCTGAAGGATCAAAAATAATTTTTCATCTTGATCCACTGCATAAATTCTTCCTTTTGGTCCTGTTCCAAAGTAAATTTTTTTATCTTTTTCAAAAACAGAATAAATAATCTCCTCAGTAGAGCTCCAGACCTCTTTAGAAAGACCTGAGGGAGCAATCTTGAAGAGTCCACATCCCTTTTCTCCCTCAGAAGTTTTTATTTCTTTTATCTCTGGCTGGATAGCAAAGGCTACCACCTCCACGGAAACAGAGGGCATTAAAGAAGTCGAAACTTCTTCCTTTGTTGAAGATAATCTTTGTCCAGAAGGACCTTTTGCATTGCAACCCATCCAAATATTTCCTTTGCTATCTAAAATAAAATCCTTTACCTCTTTGAAAGGAGGGTCATATATAACTGAGAATCTTCCGTCCAAAACTTTGATTAATAGCCCCTCACCTCCTGTGCCAGCCAGAAGGCCATCTTTGGTGGGTAGAACTTTAAAAATGTGATTCTCAGAGGAAGAAAGGATAACTTTTGAAGAACCATCTGGAGCGACTCTGTAAATGGAAGCCCTTTCTCCACATGCCACATATAAATTCCCTTTTTCATCAAGTTTTATATACCATATAAACTTCTCTTCAGGGTCGAAAAATAAAGTGGATTTACCATCAGGAGAGATCTTATATATTTTCCCATTGGGAGAAGTGGCAGCAAATAAATTACCTGTAGCATCAATAGCTAGTGCAAGAACATCCATTTCAGGGGAGTCTAAAAGAAGAGAGCGGTTACCCTTAGAGTCCACCTTCCATACCTTCCCTTCATGACCAGTTCCTATATAAATATTGCCTTTTGAATCAGAAACTGTGGAAAAATAAAATTCCTCAGGCGGAGCCTCGATTTTTTTGTCCTTTAAAGAAAGAGTTATTCCATCCTCGAACCAGGAAGTGTATATAAATTTCCCCTTCAGAAAATCGTTTCCTTCAGTGACGAACTTTTCAGGTAAAGAGGAGGAAATTTGTAAAACAGGAAAAACAAGAAAAAAGACAATAATTTTTTTCATTTTTCACTCCTTTATTCTAAGTTTTACGACTTTAAATCCTTTAACCACTTTGTCAATGGGATACTGATATTCTTTTAGAGTGGAACTTGATATAGGAAGAGGCGAGGAAGAGACTCTTGAGGAGCCAATCACAGATTTAAAAAAGAACGGAATGGATGAGAGTTCCTCTCCCATTAAAAATGATGATTCTGCTTGATATCTAATTTTGAAATAGATTCTATTGTTCTTTCTAAGGTTGTTCAAAGCTTTTATCAGGTGGTCCATACTTCTTGGCATTGCTCCTCCTTTATATTCCCTTAATTCAAGGTTATACATGGATTGGGCATCAGCAATAACTACTTCAAATGGTTGACCAGGTCTTAATTTGGGAACTGGGATGCTCACTTCCTCAATTTTCTCCTTTCCTCTCCATGTTTTTAAAAAAACTTTTAAATCCACATTTTTTTGGGCTTCCACTTCATTCCCTTCCACCCATACCCTTTCAATTTGGACACTCTCTAAATTCTGAGAAAGAGTTATTTTTAACTTTATATTCTGGATATTAAGAGTTTCAAATTCATTGTTGAGAAGATAATAAACCACAGCAGTAGGAAGGAGAGAGGTATCAAGTAAAGCTGATTCTCCAGAAAAACGATCCTCAATTTTGACATTCCCACCCTCTTTAGCAATTACCTCTCCCTCAAGGGATATGGTCATATCTCCATGAAAACTGGATTCTGTTAATTCATTCCCAAGGAATTCACTGAGAAGGGAATTGTAAATCGATAAAAGAACGAGAAGAGGTGTTAGAAATCTTTGGTTAATTATTTCAAACCTAAGTTCTCTCTTTTCACCCTTGCCCTTCTCTATTTCGAGCCGAAGAGGTATCAAAGTAGCAGATTCTCCCATCCTTCCATAAACTCCACTGTATCTGTCCTGAAGAAGCCTACCTACACTTTCACCTACTGTGGCAAGCTTAAAAGAGGCTTCCTGATTAGGAATAACTGTTATAATCTCTGATCTTGCCACAGGGAAATCCACAGAACCTAAATTAAAAAGAGGATGCCCAAATGCATAAAATGAATCTCCATCTACATATGAAACAGTTCCCAAAGCGGATATATCCCAGTCGCCTTTAATAAGTTGAACCGCAATAGGATCCCCTTCCAAAAATCTTCCTTTAGGTTTTTCCTCCCGATCAATAGATGTGGTGGCAAAAAAAGATAACCCCATCCAATTAAAAATAGATTTAATTATTGAAGAGGATGTCATGAGATTTGTTATAACAGGAACATTATGTAAAATCCCCGCATTTGAGAGAGCTGGTTTTAAAAAAGAGGAAAGTTTTTCAATCTCAGAGAGGTCAAAAGATTTTTTAAAAGGAATAAAAGCGTTCGAAGAAGAAACAGAAGAGGAGGTTTTAGGAATAGAAAATATTTCTTCTGCGGGAGTTATGCCAGCTATGGGTTCGGTTGACCAGGGAAAGGCATAGGAAACAGTTCCGAGGAATTTCCCGCCTATGTAAACAGGGCTTCCACTCATACCCTGAATTACATTGGTCTTTTGAAGGAAATCACTTTTCAACCGAGCAATAATAAGATTCTTTCCAGGAATTGGGTTCTTAAGGATTCCGAGAATCTCCACATCAAATTCCTCGATCTTTTTTCCTTGAAAAACACTCTTTCCCTTTCCTGTAAGACCTGGTTTTACATCTTTCAATGGAAAAACAGGCGTCGCACTAAAGAGCATGGATGTGAGGAATAAAAGAATTACTGATATTAATAAATTTTTTTTCATAGAAAATCCTTTCAAAAAGAATTATATTTTAATATCTCTTTCCTTTCAAATATTTTTTTCTTCTATAATTTCTTTGGGAAGGATCGCACCTCCAGAAATAAGCATCTTTATTGCGTCCTCCACATCGATATCTAAAAATATAACTTCTTCCTTCGGAATAAGCAGGTAAAAACCTGTTATAGGAGAGGGAGTGGTAGGAAGGAAAACAGAGTAAGCCTCCCTTTCCTCTTTTCCTAATTTAAGAACCGCTTCATTTGTCAGAAAAGCAATGGAATAATTTCCTCCAAAAAATTTCACCGCCACAACCCTTTTAAGCTCCTTCTTATTCTCCGGAGAGAAAGACATTATGAGTTGTTTAGTAGCAGAGTAGATGGTCTTTATAAAAGGAATTTTTGAAATAAGTCTATCCAATCTTCCGATAAACCATCTGCCGATGAGGTTTTTAACCATTAAACCCACCAGAAAAATCAAAATAGCTGTGGAAATCAAACCGAGTCCAGGGATATTCTTTTTAAATATCATTTTAAAAAAGGGAGAGAGAATTCCGTCCACTGCTTCGAAAAGTATCTTCAGTAGAACAATAGTGATAATTAGAGGAAGGGTTGCGAAGAGCCCTGTTAAAAATATTCTTTCTAACTTCTTTCCTATCTTCATATTAAATTTATTTTTACTTTTTGCCCTTTAAAAACCTTTCGAAGAAATTGAAGGATTTTTTGAAAACCTCTACCCAGCTTCTGTGCAAAAGAAAAGAATGAACCTCATCCGGAAGCACAAAAACCTCAACGTATGCTTTTTTAAGCTCTTTAAGCTTCTGAACAAGAATAGTGGTCTGAATAAAATCCACATTTCTGTCATCATCTCCGTGAACGAATAGAACAGGAGATGTCCAGAAATAGACATCAGCAATGGGGGATGAATCGAAAGCAATCCTATGCTCTTCCTCTTTAATATCCCAGCCTCCTCCACCCCTTCTTTTCGCCCTCAGAGCCCAATCGTGAACACCGTGGAGATCCACTCCCGCAGAGAAAAGAGCAGAATCTCTTGCTAATCCAAGAGCAGTCAAATATCCTCCGTAAGAACCACCCCATAGTCCTATTCTTTGTGGGTCCACATCATCTCTTCGCTTTAAATATTCTGCAGCAGCAACCACATCCTGATATTCTGAGGCTCCTCTTGGTCCCTGATTTGGAGCGGTTCTAAAAGCTCTTCCATAACCTATACCGCTTCTAAAATTAACAGAAAGAACCACATATCCCCTCGATGCTAAAAACTGATTGAAGGCATAACAATTGTGATAGTAGGAACTGTAATGCCAACCAAGTAGCATTTGTCTTATAGGTCCACCGTGAAGATATATGATTGCAGGATATTTTTCCCCTTTCTTAATGTTCCGAGGTAAAAAGAGTTGACCATGGATTTCAAAACCATCCGGTGCCTTGAATATTACCTGTTGAGGCTCAACCAGTTCATTTAAAGGGAAACCCTTAGGAATTAAATGATTTGCAATTAGTTTCGATTTCATAGTGGATAACTCCATAACAGCAGGAGATGCAGGGAGCGAAAATGTGGAGCAAAAATAAACAAGAAATTTCCCTGAGGAAGAAACCAAAGGAGACCATTCTATACCTTTACCTGATGTAATCTGTCTGAGTTCTCCTCCCTCTACAGAAACAGACCAAATATGCCTTCTGTCCATGTCATTTTTATTGGAATTAAAATATATAGTCCTGCCATCCCGAGAAAGAGCCAATTGCTCAACTTCAAAATTACCCGGAGTAAGACGCACAGGTTCTCCTCCTTTTAACGAAAGAGAGTAAAGGTGGAGCCAGCCATCGTGTTCGGAGTAAAAAACAATCCTTTCTCCAACCCAAAGAAGAGGAGTGGAAGGATAATACTGGGCAAAACCACCTGAGTTATCAGGACATTTCCATGTTTCCCAACATTTTTCATTCTGAATATCGCAAACCATTATGGAAAAGTTGGATCCCCCTGCCATGTAAGATCTTACTTCACTTCCAGGGAACCTGAAAAAGGCAATATATCTTCCATCTTTAGACCAGGAAGGATTCAAATCCATATCCACTGAAGGAGATAGCCATTTAATAGTATGGGATTTTATGTCAAATAATCCTATAAAACTATGATCCTCTCTTAAACTGTCGAAGGCAATTTTAGTGCCGTCAGGGGACCATGAAAAGCTGGATATTCTCCCTCTCGAATAAAACATAAGCTGTGATTTTTTCGAGCCATCAAGAGTGGAGTAATAAATTTTACCCTGCTTTAAAAATGCCACCCCCTCACCTGACGGAGAAACTTCAGGATATGAACCCTCTCCAAGATTCCATATTTTCCCGTCAGAAACCTGGACTGCTAAAATTTCCTGTTTTGCACCCTTTGGATCTGATGTAGGATTAGGATATTCCCCCTGTCTATTTGCAGAACCACCGTAAACAAAAACAATAATTGAACCATCCGAGGAAAAGGATAGATGAGATATTTCTCTTCCATCATCGTTATTGTAGAAGGTGATCTGTCTTGGAGTCCATTCAGGGCCATCGGCAATCCAAATGTTTCTTCTCCCTTCAATGTTGAATACCCAGGCTACTCTGTCCATTTTTTCACAGGAAACCAATCCTGATGGAAAAGGAGCCTTCATAACCTGTTCAATTTCATACCCATAAACAACAAAAACAAGAGTTAAGATTAACAACAAAATCAAAGGTCTTATTTTTATCCTCATTTTTTTCCTCCAATTTATTATACGAGATTTTTGAATTATTTATTAGAGGTCTATTTAAATGCTCTTTCTGAACCTTAAGAAACTGAATATAAGAACAACAATCCCCCATATAAGAATGAAAAGAGCCTCATCAAAAAGTTCTCTTAGTCCGCTTCCTTTCAGGAAGATTCCACGAACAATTTCAAGGAAAAATCTTAGAGGAACAAAGTATGTGAGCGCTTGAATAATTTTTGGCATATTTTCTATGGGGAAAATAAAACCTGAGAGGAGAATAGAAGGAAGAAATATAAAAAACATGGCTGTTATCATCGCCTGTTGTTGAGTCTTAGATACAGTTGAAAGAAATATCCCAATACCAACGGTATAAAGTATATAAAAGCCGGAGAATAAATAAAGAAGAGAGATGTTTCCCTTTATTGGAATTTTAAACCAGTGAATCGCTACAAAAATGATAATTGAGATCTCCATATAACCTACCATAATGAAAGGAGCCACTTTACCGAGAATCAGCTGGGAAGGCTTTATGGGGGTAACCATTAATTGCTCAAGGGTTCCAGCTTCTCTTTCTTTCACGATAGCCATGGAGGATAGCACGCCTATTATTAAGGTAAGAAGAAGAGCTATGACTGCGGGAACCATGAAATGAGAGCCCTTAAGCTCAGGGTTATACATTATTCTGCTTTCAATTTCTATTCTAAAAAAATCCCTGAAAATCGTAGAACTTTTCTTATAGAAACCGCTTAAAATCTGGGAAGAATAATTCATGGCAATTATAGCCAATGTTGGATCTGAGCCATCAATTATGAGTTGAATCTTAGAAGATTTACCTGACAAAAATTTTCTTCCAAATCCCTGTGGTATTGAAATTACAAGTGCTCCACTTCCCCTGTCGATAAATTCGTCGATTTTTTCTGGAGCATTAAAAAATGCTCTACAGATAAAATAATCTGAGGATATAAAATCTCTGATCAAAGCTCTACTCAAAGATGAGTTGTCCAGGTCCAGTATGCCAATTTTTACATTTTTAACATCCAGATTCGCCACATATCCAAGAATTATTAATTGTAAAACAGGGGCAAGAAATAAAAGGGGGAACATCATTCTGTCTCTTTTTAGCTGGATAAACTCTTTTACTATTATGAATAGTATTCTTTTCATTTTCTTCTCGAAATTCTAATTCTTACAAGGGTTAAACTTAAAAAAACAAAGGTGAGTGCCAAAATTGAAAAAATTTCTGAAAGGAAAGAATCCAAAGACGCACCCTTAAGAATTATTTGTCTTAGAATTTTGATGAAATATCTTGCTGGAACAAAATATGTGAAGAACTGAATTATTACAGGCATATTCTCAATGGGAAATATAAACCCTGAAAGAAGTATGGAGGGAAGAAGAGAAGTAAGAGCAGCCATCAAAAATGCCACTCTTTGAGTCTCTGCAATCGTTGAAATTAGGAAACCCATAGTTAAGGTGCAGGAAATAAATAGACAGGTGGAAAGAAAAAGAAGGAGATAACTTCCCCTTATCTCTACTTCAAAAAGAAACCGAGCCAAAAAAACGATCATTGTTGTAGCGGTTATTGAAATAATAATGTAAGGTATTATCTTGCCAATAGCGAATTCAAGAGATTTTAAAGGAGTTACATAAAGTTGCTCCAATGTTCCTCTCTCTTTCTCTCTTACCATGGAAAGGGAAGTGGAAAGAACAGTTGTGATCATTAAAATAAAGGCGATAAGACCTGGTATCATAAACTTTGTTGTTCTAAGCTCCTGGTTAAAATAAACCCTTAATGAGGGAAGAAAATCATCCTTTAATGCTTTTACGCCCATCCTCTCTCTCAATTCCAGCAGAAGTTTATGATGGAAATCGTTGAAAAAACCATTTAGATATCCAAGCACAATAGTTCCTTTGTTAGAATTCGAACCGTCTACCAGACATTGCAAGGAAACGCTTTGGTTTTTATTCAAAGAGTTCGTGAAATTCTGTGGGATGACGAGAAGAAAACTTATTTTGCCAGAGATGAGAAGCTCTTCTCCTTCCATGTAGTTTCTAACATATTTTTTAAAAATGAAGTATTCGGAACCATTGAGAGAATTCGCAATTTCTCTGGTTAAGGAAGTTCTGTCCATGTCCAGAACAGCAAAATTTACTCTTTTTATATCAAAATTCAGCACATAACCATAAAGAACGAGAAGAATTGCAGGAAGGAATAAAAGAGCAAACATAAATCTCCAGTCTCTTTTAAGCTGACGAAGCTCTTTTTTCGATACAGCAAAAATTGCCCTGAACATCACCTCGCCTCTTTTTTTGTCACATAGAAAAAAACTTCTTCTAGGGATGGAAAACTCCTTTCCAGAGAAAATATTTGAACTCCTCCCTCTCTCAATACGGACAAAATCTTCTCCAGTTCTTCAGAACTCTGGCTTATTATCCTCAATTTCCTTCCATAAATTGATATACCCTCCCATCCCTTCTTCTCAAGAACAGAAAATGCTAAAAAGATGGGAGAACACTCTATTTCATAGATCTCCTTCCCCATCAAAATTTTCTTTAACTCTTGCGGCGAACCGAATCCCGATATCTTCCCCTCGTTTATAAAAGCAATTCTCTGGCAATTTTCTGCCTCTCCGATAAAATGTGTAGTCACAAAAAATGTGAAACCTTTTTGTGAAAGATTATATATCATCTCCCAGAACTTCCTTCTCGAAACCGGGTCTACTCCACTTGTAGGCTCGTCGAGAAAAACTATTTCTGGCTCATGTAAAATTGCGCATCCAAATGCGAGCCTCTGTTTGAATGCTCCTGAAAGTTCTGAAGTTTTAATTCTTTCCATTCCTTTTAGTCCAGCTATTTCCATAACCCATTTTTTTCTCTCCTCCATCCTTGATTTTGGAATTCCATAAATCCCGCAGTAAAAATTTATGTTCTCCTCCGCATTGAGATCATTGTAAAGAGAAAATTTCTGGGACATATACCCAATTTTTTCCCTTATCTTTTCGGGGTTCTCCCAGACATCGTTACCTTCGATATAGACTTTGCCCGAGCTAGGCTTGAGTATGCCACAGATCATTTTTATGGTTGTGGATTTTCCTGCGCCATTTGGCCCGAGGAAACCAAAGATCTCTCCTTTTGCAACACGAAAGCTCAAATGGTCTACTGCCAAAAAATTGCCAAATTTTTTTGTTAGCTCTACACACTCAACCGCATGGAATTTATACATTTTCTCTTTCCCTTAACAAATAAATAAAAGAATCCTCCACAGATGGAAATTGAACTTTGCTCTGAAAGACCTCAATTCTCTCGAGGCTCAAAATCTTTTTAAGGTTCTCCATTATCTGAGTGGGAGCAGAGGTGGTTATTCTTATGTTCTCTCCGCAGATATATAAATCTTCGAGGATAAAATTTTTCTTCATTATTTTTAATGCTCTGGCCACATCTGAAACATGCAACTCTATCACTTTTGTTTCCGCCCTTTTTCTCAGTTCCTCAGGATTTCCTAGAAACAAAACCTCCCCTCTGTACATAATTGCAATTTTACTACATCTTTCAGCTTCATCTATATAGGAGGTGCTCAGCAAAATCGCTGAATTCCGCTTTGAAAGATCAAAAATGAGCTTCCATAATTCCACTCTTGAGACTGGGTCAACCCCGAGCGTGGGCTCATCCAGAACAAATATCTCAGGCTCATGAATCAATGTGCAAGCAAGCGCAAGTTTCTTCTTCATTCCTCCAGAAAGCTTCCCTGCAAGCCTTTTTCTGAAAGGAAGAAGGTTCGTAAACTTTAGAATCTCCTCCCTCTTTCTTTTCCAATCTTTAATTCTGTAGATATCACTGAAAAATTCGATATTTTCATCCACTGTGAGATCCTCGTAAAGGATGAATTCCTGAGCTAAATAACCCACTTTCCCTTTAATAGCTTTGATGCCTTTCCTTATGTCCATCCCCATTATGTTTATTTCTCCCTCGTCCTGTTTAACAAGACCGCAAATCAATTTCATAAGAGTGGATTTACCCGCTCCATCCGGACCTATAATTCCAAAAATATTCCCCCTTTCCACTTTAAAATTTATGTTTTTTACAGCGAATAACTCTCCAAATCTTTTCCCCACATTTTTCAGCTCGAGAACAACTTCCATTAGATATCTTATCTTAGTTTTATGTAAACATCCGCAAACATGCCTGGCTTGAAAACAGCCTCTCTGTTCTCTATTTCTATCTTGGTTTTAAATACAAGTTTAACCCTCTCATCCTCGGTCTGAATTTGTTTTGGGGTAAACTCAGCTTCTGGCGAAATAAAAACAATCTTTCCCTCAAATCTTCTTTCGGGGAAAGAATCAATCTTTATCTCCACAGGATCCCCAATTTTTATCAAGCCAAGATCCTTTTCAGGAAAATAAACATAAATATAAACCCTCTCAGTATTCAAAATTTTCATTATGGGAGCTCCTGAACTCACAAACTCTCCTTCTTCCCTTAGCTTTAAGGAAACCATACCATCAATGGGAGACCGCACTTCGCAATCCTTAATTTTCTTCTTGATAAGTTCTAACCCGGAAATAGCCTCCTTTAGTTTGGATCTTGCGGATTCTATCTCCTCTTCCCTTGCTCCTTGCTTGAGTTTTTTCAGATTCTCCTCGCTCTGCCTGAACTGAGCAAGAGCAAAATCATACTTAGCTTTTGCCTCTTCCCACTGCTTTTCTGTAATGCTCTTTTCATCGAATAGTTTTTTTGCCCTGTTCCAGTCCCTTTCTGCTATTCTAAGATTAATTTCACTCTGTTTTAAAGCCTCTTCAGCTGATCTTATATCTTCAATCCTCGCTCCCTTCTCAAGAAGTCGCAAATAAGATGATGCGGATTCTACCATGGCTTCGAACTGTTTTTTCTGAATCTCATAATCTGAGCAGTCCATCAAGACCATTAAATCTCCTTTTTTAACTCTATCCCCCTCGTTAAAATAAAGGGATTTTATATGACCGGGTATTCTTGAGGAAACCTCTACTTCCTTTCCTTCTACCACGCCTGAAAGTTTAAGAAACTTGCTGTGGTTTTTTGAACAGGAAAAAATTACCAAAAAAATAGAAATTAAAAAAATTGCTAAAAAAACTCTTTTCATAAATTTAGGATATGCACTTTGAGTAAATGAGTCAAGCGAGTGTCTCTTTTGGGTTAGGACATGGTATCAGGGTGGTAAGCCATGGTCAAGGAGAAAGGTTAAACCCTTTGTCCCTCAGAATAAGAAGGAAGCCCATTGATGGATATCTCCTTGCCATCCCGGTTATAAGGAACCTCGCAAGTTTAACCCTGAGATGGAAAGGCAGTCGTTGAGGCATATTTTACAGTCAAAAAAACATATCAGAGGTTGGAAGGCTCTTTTA
>FWWM01005330.1_pt1 | contig 28306 bp, 25 predicted proteins | sample 2228351 | NCBI WGS metagenome assembly FWWM01 (sample SAMEA103939774, study PRJEB20133) | metagenome | reverse complement strand
TAGTCGGTGACCCTGCCAATGAGCGCCGATTTCAAACGGCGAACGAATTAGATGGTGCGTTTCCCGTCGCACCGTAAACGAAAAAATCGGCACCTCAGGAGATGTGCCCTCCAGCGACCGTAATCGGCACATTGGGAGATGGGCTATCCAGCGCTCGTCGTTCTTTGCCTGCTCAATCAGGCGCTCACGAAGGCGTCAGCAACCACTGGCTAAAGCCAGCGGCATGGCAGTCTCGGTTAGCACTTCATCTCATGTGGCTAAAGCCAATAGCGCGGAAGGTTCTTGCAGGGCTCATGCTAACTCCACAATGGCAGGGGACAAAGGTTAAGATTGTGCTGGCACCAACCGGCTCACGAAACACAACCGTTATTCCTGCTGGAAGAACCGCAAGGCGTGGTGGAGGGCAGCGACCAATGCGTCCACTTCGTCAGGGGTGTTGTAAAGGTAGAAACTGACCCGAGCCGTTGCTGCAACGCCCAAGCGGCGCATCAACGGTTGGGCGCAATGGTGTCCAGCGCGGATGCAAATGCCATGCGCATCAAGGAAGGTAGCCAAGTCGTGGGGATGGATGTCGCCGAGATTGAAGGCGATGACGCCGCCCCGTTTCTCTGGCGGGGCTTCGCCGTAGATGATCAGGTGGGGCACCTCTCGCAACCGCTCCAAAGCGTAAGCGACCAATTCCATCTCATGCGCCCGAATTTGCTCCATGCCGATGCGAGTTAGGTAATCAACAGCAGCGCCCAACCCGACGGCTTGAGCGATGGGGGGCGTGCCCGCTTCAAACTTGTAGGGCACATCGTTGAAAGTCGTCCGTTCAAAAGTGACGGTGCGAATCATTTCGCCGCCGCCAAGAAACGGTGGCATGACTTCCAGCAACTCTTTGCGCCCGTAAAGGGCACCGCTGCCTGTCGGTCCGCACATCTTGTGTCCGCTCAGGGCGTAAAAATCGCACCCGATGTCTTGGACATCAACGGGCAAGTGGGGAGCGGCTTGGGCGCCATCCACCAACACCACAGCACCAACTTCGTGGGCTTTGCGGCAAATCTCCTTCACAGGGTTAACCGTGCCCAACACATTGCTGACATGCGTGATGGCAACAATCTTCACTCGCTCGGTCAGCAACCGCTCAAAAGCATCCATGTCCAAAAACCCGTCATCGGTGATGGGCACCACTTTGATGCGGGCACCCGTTCGCTGGGCAATCAATTGCCAGGGGACGATGTTGCTGTGGTGCTCCATTTCCGTCAGCAAAATTTCGTCGCCCTCACGCAAGTTCGCCCAACCCCAACTGTAGGCGACCAAGTTAATCGCTTCAGTCGTGCCTCTGGTGAAAACGATGGTGTCTTTGCTGGGCGCGTTTAAAAAGCGGGCAACTTTTTCCCTCGCCGCCTCATAAGCAGCAGTGGCTTCCTCAGCAATCAAGTAGGCACCGCGATGGACATTGGCGTTGTAGCGCTCGTAAAACTCTCGTTCGGCGTCAATAACGCATCGGGGCTTTTGCGCGGTCGCTGCGCTGTCTAAGTAAATCAGCCGCTTCCCCCGCACCGTTCGCTGGAAAATTGGGAAGTCCTGCCGAACGCTTTCCACATTTAGTTCCGTCGCTTTCGGTTTCGTCACCACATTCGGTCACTCCCGTTCGGGATGAGCCTATGGTTGTCGCCTCTTGCACATTCACCTTGCGGCATTAAAAGTGACGAAATTCGCTCCGCTGTAGTTAGCCCAAAGTTTTCAGCACCTGCAGCAGTTGGTCAAGCCAACGCCGAATAGCGTCCAACTCCTGCGTCACGATGCGGTAAACCTCTTTGGGGTCAACTTCGGGATAACGGTGCACCAGTCGGTTGCGGAAGCGCACCATCGCCACATAAGTCGGCACATCCTGCGCTGGCAAGTAACCCGCTTCCCCCAACACCTCTGGGATTTGCCAGTGTTCACTGGGCATCGGTAACCGTAGGCGACGGATGAGATGGCGGGAAATGTCTACAAGGGCTTCAATGGATGTTTGCAAAAGGAGTTCGGCTGCTGCTAAGTTGCGGGGGGCATCCATGAACTCGTCGTAAATCAGTTGCGCCAACTCTGCCAGGCGCGCTAAATTGCGCTCCAGAGTTTCCAAGCATAACCGCACTTCTTCCCTCCCGCGCCATTGCCTTCCGTCCTGCTCACTCGCCTGCAAGACCGCGACCTCGTAAGCCGTTCGGGCAATGGGGTCGCGCTCGTGAAGCAACTTGCCCGTTTTGATGACGACCTTTTGGAACCACAGGGGGGCTTCCTTCAGGTCCACGACATCGGCTTTGTCTTGACCGACGATGGAAAAGAGCGCATCCAGCAGCCGACCCACAATTTCCCTTCGCTGCTTCTCTGTCAAGTCATCGTCCAACAGAACCGCCACATCTACATCGCTAAAGTGGTCGGCTTCGCCGCGCGCGACCGAACCGAACAGGTAAGCCGCAATCACGGACGGAAACCCCCGAACGATTTGTGCCAATTGCTCCTCGCTCACGGTTACCGCGCCTTTAGGGCGCATTGGGATGCACCTCAGCCATTCGTTGGAATGCCGTCGTTCACTCTCGTTCTTGAACGCCCCAAGTTTCGCCCTCTTCCGCTGGCGTCCACTCCACGAACACTTCGTCGCCTTCCACTCTAACGGGGAAGGTGCGGATAGGATAGACGGCAGGCATGCGTAAGGCTTTGCCCGTGCGGATATCAAACCACGCTCCGTGTCGGGGGCACTCCACCACATAGCGGTCCACCAGTTCGCCTTCCGCCAGAGATGCCTCATCGTGGGAGCAGGTGTCGGCGACAGCGTAAAACTCGTCATCGCCAACCCGAAAGACGGCGATGGGTTCCTCGTTCACAAACACCACTTTCGCCCCGTTGACAGGGATTTCGTCCTTTTTACCGACGCGAATCCACTCGCCCATTGCGACAACCTCCGTTGGAAAGAGTTCCGATTGCCTTTAAGCGTAGCCCAAGCGTTTGGCTTCCGCCAGCATTTTGGCATCCAACAGGGCTTGCATCTTTTCGCCAAACCATTGGACGGGGACTTTCGCTATGATGGGCTTTAGGAACCCGTCCACGATGATTTTCTCGGCTTGGCGGCGAGAGAGCCCGCGACTCATCAGGTAAAAGAGTTGCAGTTCGTCCACGCGTCCAATAGTTGCTCCGTGAGTGCAACGGACTTCGTTGGCTTCAATTTCCAGCAGGGGCATGGAGTCGGCTTTCGCTTTGGGGCTGAGCAGCAAATTGCGGTTCGCCTGATAGGCATCCGTGCCTTGTGCGTTCTTGTGCACTTTAATCAAGCCTCGGTAAATGGAACTGGCTCGGTCCATCAGCACGACTTTGAACAGCAAGTCGCTGCGGCAGTTAGGGGCGACATGCTCTTGGAAGGTGTGATGGTCAAACTGCTGAACGCCTGCGCCGACGCTCATGCCCAACATGTCCGTGCTGGCGCCCGGTTCTGCCAATCGGCTGTGACAGTTGATGCGCCACAGTTTGCCGCCGAAAGCGCACAGGCACCACCGCAGGTAGGCATCCTGACGAATGTTGGCGCGCACGAAGTGGAAGTCGTAAACGCGGTTGCCCCACTCTTGCAGGCTGATGAAGTGGACTTGAGCGCTGGGTTCGGCGTAGATTTCCACTGCCCCGCTGGCGAGGGCTTCAAATTCGCCTTGCGGGGAAGCGTAGTGGGCTAACACCACGACTTCGCTCTCTTTGTCCGCCACGATGAGCAGATGGTCAAAAAGGGCGTGGCGCTCCGCATCCAACCAGAAGAACAGGTGCAAGGGCAACTCAAGGCGAACGCGGGGCGGGATGTAAACGAACGCCCCTGCGTGCATCAACGCTGCGTGCAACGCAACGAACTTATTTTCGCTTGCCAGCACTAAACGGTGCAATCGCTCTTCCACCAAATTGGGGAATTGGCGAGTAGCGGTCAGAATATCGGTGAACAAAACGCCCTTTCGCTGCGCCTCGTTACTGAGCCACTGGTAGACCGCTTTTGCGCCGTGGTGGATTAGCAACCCTGCCACATTCTCCGCTTCGCTCCCGGGACGCAAAAAGGGCAAGGCGGCTTCGGGCAATTCTTCCGGTGAGCGAACGCCATCCCTTTCGGGAAGGTAAAGGGGAACATAGTCGGTCAAGCGGAAAGTTTTCAGGTCTGTGCGACGCCACTCCTCATCGCGAGGCGAAGGCATGGGCAGTTGCTCAAAGGTTTCCCATGCCCTTTGCCGTTGCTCCTTTAGCCACTGCGGTTCGCTGTTGCGTTCCATTAGGAACGCCAGCGCTTCCGGTGCAATTTGGGTCGGTATCGCCAGTTCTGCCATGACTTTCAACCTCCGTTTTGCGCGCGATGGGAATTGCTTTCAACGGCTCCTAACCGACGGAACCTTCCAGTTGCAACTCAATCAAGCGGGTGAACTCCACGGCGTATTCCATCGGCAGTTCTTTGGCGAAGTCTCGGAAGAAGCCGTTGACCACCATTTTGATGGCTTGGTCTTCCGTTAGCCCGCGCGATTGCAGGTAGAAGAGTTGCTCCTCGCCGATTTTGCTCACCGTTGCTTCGTGGGCAACTTCCACCTGCTCTTCCTCAATCTCCATGACAGGGTAAGTGTCCGTGCGGGAAATTTCGTCCAGCAGCAAAGCGTCACAGCGGACATTGACTTTCGCGCCCTTGCAACCGGGGTAGACTTTCACCATGCCTCGGTAAGTTGCCCGTCCGCCGAAGACGCTGATTGACTTACTGGTGATGATGCTGGTGGTGTAAGGGGCAGCGTGAATCATCTTGGCGCCGGCGTCTTGGTGCTGCCCGCTACTGGCGAAAGCGACTGACAACACCTCCCCCCTTGCCCCCTTCCCCACCAAGTAGACGCACGGATACTTCATGGTCACTTTGGAGTTGTGGACAAGGATGCCGTTGACCACAAAGTTGGAAGTGCCTTCAATCTCCAGGTCGTAAGTGGGACCAATGACGGAAGGGCGAATGGCAACGATGCGGGCGATGCCCGTTCCGTCTGATAGCAGGTTAGCTGCTCGGAACCCTCGCAAACGGTGGAACCTGTGATCCCTCTGCGCCGGTTGCACCTTAGAGCGCAGCCCTTGGGTTAAGAAGGGAACTAAGGCTTGCACTCGCGACAGTCTGAGAAGGTAGGTCTCGTAGGTTTTTGGTTTACCCGTGCCGTTAATGTCCTGTGTTACCTTTTCGGCACGAATGGTGCCAGCATGCACATCGCACAAAGTTGCTAATGCTTGAATGTCACAGAGCAAATCACGGTTGGCAGACTTCACAGTGATGTTAGACCCGTTGGCAGATGCGTCGCCGTCCAGGTAGCCGGCTAAGAAAGACAGGCGCATGTTAAGGGGAAGGGTAAAGACCCAACCAGGCACCCTTTTCCGCTTAGCCCCAGAAACAAAGCCATTTTCCCGCAGCCAGAGAGCGAACTCCAAAGAATTGACGCATAGATGGATGCCGTCTCGGCGCTCCTTAACGCGCTCTTTGCCAACATATTGGTCCAACAACCTCATCAGGCGCCGGCGGGCGCGGTCTTTTCTTGGAACACTCCACCCTACTCTCCCGAAGCGGGGAGTTCCGTTAGTGCCATTGCTGATCGCGTAATCACCATCTGCCAACCATAGCCCCAGCATCCAACAAATGTCCTCGTCGGCGTGGGTAGGTAGGTTGATGGGTAGTCGGGAATGGCTGGGGATTTCATAAGTAGCCCCATGTTGGTTGCGACCGACGAATTGGTGGCTCAAAGCGGGTTGGACAAACCGATAAGGTTCCCCGTCCACCGGAAGGGCGGTAGGGAAGACAACATAATCGCCCACCGACAGTTCCGCCAAAGGCGCCCATTGCAAGAAGTAGCGCCCCAACTTTTTAGCGCGCGTGCCGTCATAGCGCACACTTAACAACGGATGATTAGCCGTCAGGTGCAGGATGCGTCCATTAGAGAAGACGATTTCATAGACTTGCTTGAACCCGCTAAACTTCCGCGCCACTACAGGACGCAAAACCCACTGGTGGTTCGCTTCGTCAAAACTCCACACCCTCGTCCCTGGCTCAACCTCTTCAATGGGCTTCGGTCCGTGCTCAGTATACACCAACTCGCCTTCCAACACGCAGCCGATGTTTGCGTCAACCCAGATGATTTTTGCGTCCTCGTAAGCGACGCCGCGCTTGGTGACCAAGTTGTAGACATTGTGGGACCAGTTCTGCAAGGTAGTGTAGCGGATGGTGGCGCCGGGCTTGGCGATCAACTCCACGACGGCGCTGTGCAGCGAATCGGTGGCGTAAATGGGCGCGGTGCAACCTTCCAGATAATGCACGAAACTGCCCTCTTCGGCGATGATAAGGGTGCGCTCAAATTGACCGATGTTTTGGGCGTTAATGCGGAAGTAGGCTTGCAGGGGCATCTCCACATGGACACCCTTGGGCACATACACGAAACTGCCTCCGCTCCAAACAGCCGTGTTCAGGGCAGCGAATTTGTTGTCCGTAGGGGGAATTACGGTGCCGAAGTATTCCCGCACAATGTCGGGATACTCCCGCACCGCCGTGTCCATGTCCACGAAGATGACGCCCATGCGCTCCAAGTCTTCACGGATACGGTGATATACCACCTCCGAATCATACTGTGCCCCAAGCCCCGCTAAGAAGCGGCGCTCTGCTTCGGGAATGCCCAAGCGTTCGTAGGTGCGTTTGATGTATTCGGGCACATCGTCCCACGATCGCACCTTTCGCTTGGTGGGAGATGCGTAGTAGGTGATTTCGTCAAAGTTCAGTTCGGACAAGTCAGCGCCCCAAGTGGGCATGGGCTTGCGGAAGAAAATCTCCAACGCTTGCAAGCGGATCTTCCGCATCCAATCGGGTTCGCCCTTGTAGTGGGAAATGGCTTCCACTACTTCCCGACTCAAGCCCTTGGGGACGACGAACTCATACTGGGCATCTTCGTCGCGGAAGCCGTATTTGTAAACTGCTAACTCGCGCAGTTCCTTCTCTTGCTCCATCGTTGCTTCCCTCCTTTGGGTTCACGACAGTGCACCTTCGGCTTTCAGTCGCTCTTCCAACCAGTCGTAGCCTTTCTCTTCCAGTTCCTCCGCCAATTCAGGACCACCCGACAGGACGATGCGTCCGTCCATCATGACATGCACTTTGTGCAAGGGGTTGATGTAGCGCAGGATGCGTTGGTAGTGGGTGATGATGAGGAAGCCCATCTGGTTGCCCGACTGAGCGTAGACGGTGTTGACAGCGTTGGCGACGATGCGAACCGCGTCAATGTCCAACCCCGAGTCCGTTTCGTCCATAATAGCAAACTCGGGTTCCAAGATGGCTAACTGCAAAATTTCGCACCGTTTCTTTTCACCGCCAGAGAAGCCCTCGTTAAGGCTGCGGCTAATGAAACTGGGGTCCATGTCCAGAAGTCGCACTTTTTGCATCAGCAGTCGGTTGAACTGCCCCAGCGGAATTTCTTGCCCCTTTACGGCTTGGTAAGCAAGGTGCAAGAAGTTGCCGACGACCACGCCAGGGATTTCCACAGGGTATTGGAACGCCAGAAAGAGCCCTCGCTTTGCTCGCTCGTCGGGCGAGAGTTCCAAGATGTTCTCACCTTTCCACAGCACTTCACCTTCCAGCACTTCGTAGCGGGGGTGCCCCATGAGGGTCTGGGCGAGAGTGCTTTTGCCCGAACCGTTGGGACCCATCAAGGCGTGGATTTCGCCTTTGGGGACAACCAAGTTGACCCCTTTGAGAATCTCCCGACCATCTACAGCAACCCGCAGGTTGCGAATTTCAAGGGTATTGCTCATTGGCTCTCGGACCTCCTTGCAGTCGCCTTGCGGCTGTTTTTGGTTTTCGCCGGTTTAGCAACAAAGTAAAGGCAACAAGTGTCGCCTTTTGGTTGATGGCTGTGGCGCACCACTGGCACGCCCAGCACTGCCGTCAGAAATTCCTCTTCTGTCGCGCACGCGCAAGGGAATCGTCGGGCAACTTGCTCTATCGGACAATTGGGGATGGAGAGCAAGAACCCATCGGCAGTTTCCTGCCACTGGGCAAGGTAACCTTCTTCGGACAGCAAAAGCGCCAGTTCCTTCACCCGTTCCTTCAAGTCCTTCCCCCTTCCTTGGAGTCGTTGGGTCAATCGGTCGCGGTAGCGGCGGAACAACTTGTAAAGGAACTTGTCACCCAACTCTTCTTCAACGGTGTCCAACAAAGTCAGGGCTAACAGGTCGTAGCGGCGGGGGAAGAACTTTTCTTGCGCTTCTTCTGTCAACGAGAAGACCTCGGTCGGTCGCCCCCGCTTCTGGCGCTCAACGGTCACTCGCACCAAGTTGTTCGCTTTCAGCCAATGTAAGTGATGGTAAACCGCTATCCGACTAATGCTCAAAAGACGGCTCAATTCCGATGCCGTTGCTTTACCCCGTTCCTTCAGCAACTGCAAAATCTTGTTCCGCGTCGGTGACAGGTTGTTCGCTAAGTTCGCTGTCACGGTCTTTCGCCACCTTTGTTCGGTGTTGGCGCTCCCATTATGGCACACCGTCTGTCGTTTGTAAAGCCTTACCTTAACAAATCGCGGCGGTGAAGTGGGCGTCGCTATGGGTTAAACCTCCTTTGCGATTTGGGCGAGGCGGGGCAGGTCCACGATGACGATTTGCCGTTGGTGCTTGCGGATGATGCCCGCTTGCGCCCAAGCGCTTAAGGTGCGCACGGTCGTCTCCAAGGTGGTGCCTGCCATGGCTGCTAAGTCGTAGCGGCTGAAACTGCTGTCCAAGACAATGCCTTCCTCCGTGCGAACGCCAAAGCGTCCGATTAAGGTCAAGAGGATGGCTGCCAAGCGCTTTTCCACCCGTTGGGTGCACAAAAGACAGATGGTCTCCTGCGCTTGCCGCAAGCGATGGGCTAAATCGGCGATAATCTGCTCCGCCAGCGCAGGGTTAAACTGCAAGGCTTGAAGGAAGTCCTTGCGAGAAAAACGCAAAGCGGTCACATCGGTCAGCGCGACGGCGTCGGTGTCGTAAGGCTGTCCATCAAAAACCGCCACTTCCCCCACTAAATCTCCTGCCACCCGCACCGAAAGGATGGTTTTGTTGCCTGCAGGGAGGGTTCTGCTCAGAACCACTTTTCCCTGCTCCAGCAGATAAAGCCACTGCGGGGGATCACCCTCCACGAAAAGCAAGTCCCCTTTGCGGTAAGTGTGCCGGATACCGCGCACCATCCTTAACGCCTCATGCCACGACCGAGCAGAAGTTATCGGTGTTGTCCTGCGTTCAAAAGGCAACGCTGTTCTCGTCGTCATTCTGGTCGCCTCCTATCGCAACCGTTAACGCCGCTCCCATTGTAGCGCACCAGTGCTGTTTTGTAAATAAAGCGTTTAACAAAACCATCGGGTGGCAGGAAGACAGCACGAGCCTTCCTAACGGTGCCTAACGAAGCGTCGGTAGATTTCGGCGTAAAGGGGGTCGCGCGGCACGCAACCCGTTGGGGCTTGCTTTAGTGGGTGGTCTTTGGTTCGCATCAAGGTGGTGCAAAAACTTACTGCGAGGCACACCTTGCGAACATCCATTTGCCCTTGTTCTGCCAAATCGCGAGCGTAATCGGGGTAAGCGATAGCCCCTCGCCCCACCGCAACAATGTCTACCTTCCCTGCCCGCTTGTTGGCTTCACCTGCCAACGCGAGGAATTGCCGCAGAAAACTGTAGCCCGTTCCTACCACAACGGCTTTGTCGCCCACAGCCTGCTTGATGGCAGCCGTTGCGGTGAAATGGCGCGCCACGCCAACTAACGGGTGTTCTGGCGGCTCGTAGCCGTCTATCGGTGGTTTGTCAAAAGGACGACCAATGTGAGGACTGGCGTAAGGGTTTCCCATGCTGACATTGATGATTTGCACACCTAACTGCACCATCTCCCTTGCCCACGCTATCGGTTCCGACAAGTCCATTTGCAACGGGTCTTTCTCATCGCAACCGAAGCCGTAAAGGAAGGGACGGGGATAGTTCATCGGCTTACCCGATGCGTCAAAAGCGGGACCGTCGTAAGCGTTTAGGCGCGTGGCGATGATGAGTTGCCCGTTCGTTTCCTCTCGGATGCGTTGAATGACTTCCCGAGCGAATCGCGTGCGGTTTTCCAAACTGCCGCCGTATTTGCCCTCGCGGGTCTTTGCTGCCAACAGTTCACTGAGCAGGTAGCGGTGGCACTGTTTGATGTCCACAAAGTCAAAACCGATGCGCCACACCAACAGGGCAACCTTCACGAACACTTCCTGCAATCGGTCCAACTCCGCATCGCTGATGACAGGGTAATCGGGAGGAATGTCGCGTTTTTTGTCAAGGGCAGGATCATGATAGGCGATGACGGGGCGTTCAAAGCAATAGCGTCCCGAGTGGGTGAGTTGGATCCCGCACAAGATGCGTTCCTCGCCGAACACTTCCTTGTGGATGTAGCGCACCCGCTGGAGCAGGGCTTCAAAGTCTTTTGCTGTTTCTTCCGTCAAGCACAATTGGCGGGGATTGGCGCGGGCTTCGGGCAGGACGGCTGTTGCTTCAAACCAGATGAGCGCGCCACCCCCAGCAGCGAACCGCTCATAGCGACGCCAAGTTAACGCACTCGGACGCCCGTCATTGGTTCCGTCACAACCCTCCATTGGATGATAGCCCAAAGCGTTCCAAAGCCATCGCTCCCCAACGCAGACAGGTTGCAAGAGGTGCTGCACTGAGTCCGCAAACTGAATTTGCCCTTCCAACCCCAGCCGTGCCACTTCTTCCCGCAATTCTTCCAAGGTCCGATAGTGGAAAAACGGCATCGCCTTTCCTCCTCTCTGCACAAAGGTGTGTGACAGCGAGCAACATCGGGAAGCATCACCAACAAAGCATAACCCAAGTTGCTACTTGGTGCGGTTCCATCACTTTGGTCGTTTCCCTCGGTGGCGGCTGAAGCAATCGCTCTCGGCTGCTCTCCCTTCCCAGTTGACGCTCCTTTCGGCTGCGATAAAATAACAGGCAAAAACAGCATATCGCAATCTGCTGGAGGGATTGTGCCTTGGAGATAGAGATTGGCATCGGTCGGAAAGCGCGACGCGCTTACGGGTTGGACGAAATCGCTCTTGTGCCTGCTCCCGTTGCTGTTGACCCAGAGGATGTAGATGTTCGGTTGACTATCGGCAATTTGACCTTATCCATCCCTGTGTTGGCATCCGCCATGGATGCGGCGGTGGACACAAAGGTGGCAATTGAGATGTCGCGGTTGGGAGGGTTGGCGGTTCTCAACTTGGAAGGGCTTCATGTCCGCTACGAGGAGCCAGAAAAAGCGATTGAGCGCATTGTGAGCGCCCCAAAGGAGGAAGCCGTTCGCATCCTTCAGGAAGTTTACCGAGAGCCCATCAAGGTAGAACTCATTCGGGAACGGGTGCGAGAAGTGAAGCGCGCTGGGGCTCGCTTGGGTGTGGCTGCCACCCCAGCCCGCGCATTGGAACTTTTGCCCATTGCGTTGGAAGAGGGAGCCGATGTGGCGGTTATCCAATCCACTGTTACGACCGTCCGTTTCGTTTCAACAACGAAGCCCGCGCTCCCTTGGGAGCGCATCCGAAAGGAAATCACGGTGCCGCTCATCGTTGGCAACTGCGTCACTTACGAGGGCGCATTGGAGTTAATGGAAGTTGGTGCGGATGCCGTTTTGGTAGGGGTTGGACCAGGGGCTGCGTGCACCACTCGCCAAGTGGTGGGTGTCGGTGTCCCACAAGCCACTGCTATCGCCGATGTGGCAGCAGCGCGAGAGGAGTTCCATCGGCGCACAGGCAAGTATGTTGCGGTGATCGCTGATGGCGGGATGCGGACAGGAGCGGATATTTGTAAAGCCATCGCTTGCGGCGCTGATGGGGTGATGATTGGCTCCCCCATCGCTTCCGCTGTAGAGGCGCCAGGGCGTGGTTACCATTGGGGCATGGCAACGCCCCATCCTGGGCTCCCTCGCGGCACGCGTATTTTTGTCGGACAAGTCGCACCGTTGGCGGTCATCCTGTTGGGACCTGCCCAAAAAGACGATGGCACCCTAAACTTGATAGGGGCACTGCGAAACGGCATGGGCATGTGCGGCGCTCGGACCATTCGCGAGATGCAGAAGTGTCAAATCGTCATCGCACCTACTATCGGCACAGAAGGGAAACGGCTGCAACGAGAGCAAGGAGTCGGTCAGGGACGCTAAGGAGAACGCGAAGCCTTTTTGCGCAACGGTTGTTAACCAAGGAGTCTCGTGAAGGAGGAAAAACTCCCATGTCTCGCCAGAAGCGGCGGGATTTGCCCGACGAAAGCGCGATAGCCGTGCGCCCTTCTGCCTGGCTACATTGGTATGAGCAGAACCTGAGGTCTGTCCTTCGCCAGGTGTCACGACAGCGACGGGTGGAACGAGAAGATGTGGAGTTACTCCTTTTGGATCGCAGCGATTTGGAACGAACTTTGCGCGCCTTGCCCAAAGCCCTGTCCCCAGCGGAACGCCGAAAATTAGCCAAGTTGGACGAGGAATTGAAGAAGTTAGCCCCAGTCATTGTGGCGACCCTACCCGACTTACCCGAAATCCGCCGAAGTTTGGAAGTGCCTCGCAGCCATTGGTGGTGGTTTTTGGACGAACGAGAAAGCGAGTAAGCAACCGCCCTCCGTTGCCGACACTCTGAATCGTAAATCTGCATGCTGTCAAGGGGGCGTTTAGGAGCATGACGCAGCGACCCGAAGATGTGATTGTGGTTTTGGACTTCGGCGCTCAATATGGGCAACTCATTGCCCGACGGGTGCGGGAGTGCCGTGTTTATTCGGAGTTGCTACCGTGCGATACCCCTTTGGAGCAAGTTTTAGCGTTGCGTCCCAAGGGCATCATCCTTTCGGGCGGACAAGCCAGTGTTTACGACCATGATGCGCCCACCTATGACCCTCGGCTGTTTGAACTGGGCATTCCCGTCTTGGGGATTTGCTACGGCATGCAGTTAATGGCGCACCTTCTTGGCGGGAAAGTGGAGCGAGCGACGAAGGCGGAGTATGGACGGACGGAGTTGCGTGTTTTGGATGACAGCGATTTGTTTCGCGGCTTGAACCCGCAACTCATTTGCTGGATGAGCCACAGCGATGTTGTCATTGAACCGCCGCCGAGTTTCAAGGTGACCGCGCGGACGAACCACGCCCCTGTGGCAGCGATGGCAAATCCCCAGCGGAAACTGTTTGGCGTGCTCTTTCATCCCGAAGTTTCGCACACGCCTTGGGGGATAGAGGTCATTCGCAACTTCGTTTATCACTGGTGTGGGTGCAAGCCCACTTGGACGCCTCAAAACTTCGTGGAGACGACGGTCCAAGCCATTCGGGAGCGGGTGGGGAAGGAACGAGTCCTCTGCGCCCTTAGCGGGGGCGTAGATTCCACAACGACGGCAGCGTTGGTGCATCGGGCGGTGGGCGATCAACTCGTTTGCATCTTTGTCAATCACGGCTTCTTGCGCAAGGGCGAACCGGAGCGGGTGGTGCACACTTTTCGGGAACTTTTGAGCGTTAACCTCATCTATGTGGATGCCAGCGAGCGCTTCTTGAAACGGTTGCAGGGAGTGACAGATCCTGAGGAGAAGCGCAAAATTATTGGCGAAGAGTTCGTGCGGGTTTTTGAAGAGCAAGCCCGTCGGTTAGGGCGCATCCGCTTTTTAGCACAAGGGACGCTCTACCCCGATGTCATAGAAAGCGGCACCCGTCACGCCGCCCGCATCAAAACTCACCACAATGTCGGTGGATTGCCGCCGGACATGCAATTTGAACTGATTGAGCCGTTGCGTTACCTGTTCAAAGACGAGGTGCGGGAAGTCGCAGAAGAGTTGGGATTGCCACCGGAAATCGCCTGGCGCCATCCGTTTCCCGGTCCTGGTTTAGCCATTCGCATTCTGGGGGAAGTGACGGCGGAACGATTAGCCATCCTGCGCGAAGCCGACGCTATCGTTATGGAGGAAATTCGGCGCGCTGGGTTGTATCGGCAGGTGTGGCAAGCCTTCGCTGTCCTTCTCCCTCTTCGGAGCACGGGGGTGAAAGGTGACCGACGCACCTATGGCTACACCATAGCGGTGCGGGCAGTGACCAGCGAGGATGGGATGACAGCAGACTGGGCACGACTGCCTGCTGAGGTTTTGGAACGCATCGCCAATCGCATTTGCAACGAAGTGAGCGGTGTTAACCGCGTCGTCTACGATATCACATCCAAACCGCCAGCGACGATAGAATGGGAGTGATGAAGTGTGATCAGCACCGACTTGCACCGGGACATTGAAGCAGTCCTTCTCACAGAAGAGCAAATCCAACGCCGCATCGCGGAACTGGGGGCGCAAATCTCTGCCGACTACGCTGACAAAGAGTTGCACCTCATCGGCGTTTTGCGGGGCGCCGTGATGTTCTTAGCCGACCTGATGCGCCACCTGACCGTTCCCTGCTCGTGCGACTTCATTGCTATCGCCAGTTACGGGATGGACACCAAATCATCCGGTGTCGTCCGCATCTTGAAGGATTTAGACGACAGCATCCAAGGGCGCCATGTGCTGATCGTGGAGGATATTGTGGACACGGGCTTGACCCTCAACTACATCCTGAACCTCATCCGAGCCCGCAACCCTGCCAGTGTGCGGGTGTGCGCTTTGTTGGACAAGCCCGAGCGGCGCATCGTTCCAGTGGAAATCCACTACTTGGGTTTCACCATCCCTAACCGCTTCGTCGTCGGCTACGGCTTGGATTACGCCCAGAAGTATCGGAACTTGCCGTATATCGGCGTGTTGCGCCCCGAGATTTACGGTGGCGTGTGACTGTGAGCGATGCCGTTGCGAACGAGCCGTTTTTGTGGCAACATATAAGTGCCACATGACACCGCAGCAGAGAAGGGTTTCGCCATCGGGGCAAAGAGGGCGCTGACAAACACACCTCTTCCATCGGCGGATCTCCGCCTAAACCCTTACAAAAGGAGGGCGTTGGACAGCATGACGGAACAAGAAATCATCACTGCGACCGAATTTGACCTCGCCGAATTGGAAGCCAAGACCCTTTCGGAACTGCAAGAGATTGCCCGGTCGCTGGAAATCCCTGGGGCGTCAAAACTGAAAAAGCAAGAACTGGTGCGGCGCATCTTGGAAACTTTCGCTGCCCGCCACGGGTTCGCCCTACGGGAAGGGGTTTTGGAAATCACGGAAGACAAAGAGGTTAAGGGCTACTTGCGCGTGGACGGTTATATGCCCTCCCCTGAGGATGTTTATGTCAGCGCGACCCAAATCCGACGGTTCGGGCTGCGCAACGGCGATGTGGTGATGGGGTATGTTCGCCCACCGAAGGAAGGGGAGCGGTTTTACAGCCTGTTGCGCATTGTGGCGGTCAACGGCGAAAACCCTGAGCAAGCCCGCACGCGCCCCGATTTTGAGAAACTCACTCCCGTTTTCCCCTTTGAGCGATTGCGCATGGAGCGCCTCGGAGAGAACTCGTCAGAAAATATCACTGCCCGCATGATAGACATCGTTGCGCCTATTGGAAAAGGACAGCGCGGTTTGATTGTCTCCCCACCGAAAGCAGGGAAAACCACCCTTCTCAAAACCATCGCCCGCAGCATTGAGCGCAATCATCCTGAGTGCGTCGTCATCGTCTTGTTGATTGACGAGCGCCCCGAAGAGGTCACCGACTTTCGGGAAGCCGTCAATTCCGAGGTAGCGGCTGCCACTTTTGACCAACCACCCGAACATCAGATACAGGTGGCAAGAATGGTGTTGGAGAAGGCGAAGCGCTTGGTGGAGATGGGGAAGGATGTGGTCATCTTGCTGGACAGCCTGACCCGCTTGACCCGCCAATCTAACCTCGTGGTGGAGCCTTCAGGACGAACTTTGACGGGCGGGTTGGACCCTGCTGCCCTTCGCTTCCCCAAGCGCTTCTTCGGCGCTGCCCGCAAATTGCGGGAAGGCGGCTCCCTCACCATTATCGCAACCGCCTTGATTGATACAGGCTCCCGCATGGACGACCACATTTACGAAGAGTTCAAGGGCACGGGCAACATGGAAATTCACCTTGACCGCCGCCTGCAAGAGCGGCGCATCTTCCCTGCCATTGACATCCAACGCTCTGGCACCCGCCGAGAGGAACTGCTCTACTCCGACCAAGAGCGAGAGGCGGTCTGGCGCTTGCGTCGCACTTTGTCACAAGTGGACATGATCACAGCGACGGAGCGATTGATTGACCAGTTGCGCCGCAGCCGCACCAACGACGAGTTCTTCCGCTTCATCCTTCAGCACTGGCGATAAACCCTTGTCCTCTAACAGTGGCAACCATTGCATCCCAACAAGATGGCGGAGGTGGGTAGCATGGAAGGGTGCATCTTTTGCCGCATCATCGCAAAAGAGGTTAGCAGCAAGATTGCTTACGAGGACGAGGATGTAGTTGCCTTCCACGACATCAACCCCCAAGCGCCCGTGCATGTGCTCATTGTGCCCCGGCGCCACATCCCCACTCTCAACGAAGCAACGGAGGAGGATGTGGCTGTGTTAGGGAAGATGCTGCTGGTGGCGCAGAAATTGGCAAAGGAATTGGCTGTTGCCGATAGCGGTTATCGGTTGGTGCTGAACACCAATCGGGGAGCAGGACAATCCGTCTTCCACATCCATCTCCACCTTCTGGGCGGACGCCTTCTCCACTGGCCGCCAGGGTAAACTTCTCCCCCCTCTCCCTCCTTCCGTCATGACGAGGAGCCAGTGACGGAACTTGTTCGGGGCACGCGCTTGTGGACGGAACGGGCTAACTTGCGGATTTCCTGCACAGGGATGGGTTTGATCAGCAAAGAGACAGCCCCATGTCGCATCGCCTTGCTGACCAACTCGCTATCGGGGTAACCGGTGACCAAAACAACCGTAGCGTCGGGGTCAATTTTGCGGATTTGGGCGAAAGTGCGAGCGCCGTCCATGTCGGGCAGCAAGAGGTCTAAGAAGATGAGGTCGTAAGTTTTCTGCCTAACCAAAGTGAGGGCTTCCTCTGCTGTCGTCACAAAGTCCACCGTACACCGTTCGGGTTGAAGGGCTCGCTTGAATAAGCGTCCCACCTCAGGGTCATCGTCCACGACCAAAACCTGCTTGCGGGTGCTTCCTGAACGCGCCTCCAACCAAGCGTCTAACTCTTGTTTGCTGATACGCCATCGCCCCCCAACTTTGCGTGCGGGCAAAATTCCTGATTGCAGCATTCGGTAGACGGTCATCAAGTGCAAGTTCAAATACGCCGCTACTTCCTCCACATCCATCAGACGGTCTCGGTCTTCCGTCGGTGGTTGCGTTTGCTGCCGTCGCGCCATCGGTCTTTGCACGCTCCTTTGCTGCAAGTTTTGCGTTTAGAAAATTATGCCACCACTTTGTTCCGACTTAAGCGAGGTTCATCACATTCAACGAAGGGGTCACAACCGCCCCAGCAGGTTGGTTAGGGCTTCGTTGATGGCATAAGCGAGCACAGGAGGCGAGAGAATTTCCGTCCATTGGGGGCTTTCTATGGTCAGTTCCACATCCACGCTCTTGAGCCGTTCTCTACGCAGGGTTCGCAGGAGTTCTTCAAAACGCCGCACCTTTCCCTCTTCCAGCAATTTGGTAACAGGGACGCCATTGACCGTCACCTGCCCCGTGCCTTTCCGCACCCAAGCAGCGATGCGGCATTTGGTATTCGTCGGCAAATGGAAAATAAGCACACCCGTGTCCAGCGATTTTCCCTCTTGTTCCGTCTGCTCAACTTGCGGTGTCTCCGCCACTGCTTTTTCACCCTCCTTTCCTTCAAAGCAAGTTTAATGCACTGCGGCATAATTGAAAAGGCGGATGTTTTGAAGGGGGGATTCAGGTGCGCACTTTCGTTTGCCCGCGCTGCGGAGAATGGATAGAGGAGAGCCATCCCGATTTCCCGCGTTGTGTCTTTTGCGGGGAACAGTTGACCCGCTGCGGTTTTTGCCGCGCCTTTCCGGGCGACGGGCAGCCTTGCCCTCGCGCGAAGGGGCATCCGGTTGTCCGCTCCACCACCGTCTTGGATTGTCCCTCCTTTGTTCCCCGCTTCGTCGTTCAGCGGCGCCATCCCCTCCTAACTTCCGCTGGGCAGTGGCAAGTGGTTGCCTCGTTAGTGTTTACCTTCAGTGTCTTGCTGGTTGCTTTCCTTTCTCGCCCAGTTCCCTCCCGCGTCTTGGTGACAGCCATGGCGCCTTCGCAGGTGGTCGTGGGGAACACCTTAGAAGTTCGGCTGTTGGTGAGGACCCAACCCCTCCAACCCGTTCGTTTGCGCTTTGACCGGCGATTGCTGGCGGATTTTCAATTGGTCGGCATGAACCCTTTGCCCATACAAGTGACCCAACAGGGGCAATTTTACGAGTTCGTCCTCCCCTCTGAGCAAGACCCGCAGCCTGTGGCTATCCGTCTGAAAAGCACCCGTGTGGGTGAATACGCTATGCAAGTCACGGTCTTAACAGCACCCCGCCGAAAAGCCGAATGGCAAACAAAAGTTAAAGTTGTCCACCGCACCCCAACCCCTCGCTCCCCGCAGGGGTTGGCAGTGATTGCTATGCTGTCTTGGAGGTGATTTCACATGCCGCGCGACATCGCTCACGAGAAGCAGTTAGCCATGCAAATTCGGCGCGAGTTTCTGCGGGCAGGTTTGGACATCTCTCGCATGGAGGTCGTTTGCTTCGGCGGCAATGTTTCCATTTACGGTTGGATTCGGCGCGCCCGCAGCGATGCTTCTGATGAAAGCGTGGAAGCCCGCGTCAAACGATTGATTGACCGCCTAAAGCGAATGCCCGGCGTCCGCGACATCGTCAGTTACGCTCGCATTCGGGAAGACTAACACAACGCCTGCTACTCAAGCACACAACGAGCAGGGGGATGAGAGATGCGTGGGATGATTATGGCTGCCGGTGAAGGGACGCGTTTGCGTCCCCTAACTTATGCCCGCCCGAAAGCCTTGGTGCCCGTGCTCACCGTGCCCATAATGGAAAACATTGTTCGTTGGCTCCGACAAGTTGGCGTTACCGAACTGGCAGTCAACTTGCACTATCGTGGCAGCGACATTGAAGGTTACTTCGGTGACGGGAGCGCGTTCGGCGTTTCCATCACTTACCTTCACGAACCGACGCCTCACGGCACTGCCGGCGCAGTGCGCCTGATGAGCGATTTTCTCACGGCTGATGGCAACACCATCCTTGTCGTTGGTTGTGACGAGTTGATTGACTTAGACCTTAACGCCATGATTCGCTTTCACAAAGAACGGAACGCCCTTGTGACCATCTCCTTGGCATGGGTAGATGACCCTCGTGAGTTTGGGGTAGTGGAACTGATGGAAGGGGGGCGCATCCGCCGTTTCATTGAAAAGCCAAAAGACTGGGTGGGCGGACGAGCGTTGGTTAACTCTGGCGTTTACCTGCTGGAGCGAGAAGCAATAGAGCGCGTCCCTTACGGCAGCGTTTACGATTTCGGCAAACAATTGTTCCCTGAGTTGGTCGCTGAAGGGGCTCCCGTCTATGGCTTCGCCAGCGAAGGTTACTGGAACGACATCGGACACTTGGGCAACTATTGGGACGCCAACCACGCCGCTTTGCAAAAGCGCGCGCCCATCCACGAGTGCCCTCTTGTGGAGGTGCGCCCGCAAGTTTTCGTCCACCCCACCGCGCAAATTGCCGATTCCGCTCGCTTGGAGCCGCCGTGCGCTATCGGCGCTCACACCGTTGTGGAAGAGAACGCTTGCATTCGCAACAACGCGGTCGTGGGCGACCATTGCGTGATTGGAGCAAACGCCACAATTGATGGCTCCATCCTTTGGTCTCATGTCACCGTTGCGCCTTCAACAACCCTTCATCAATGCATTGTCACTGATGGGTGCTTCGTTCAAAGCAAAGAGCCCCTTCGGCATGCCATTATCGTGGGACGCCGTTGACGCTTCTGAGGATTGGAGCGAACAACGCTATGCGGTGGTGGACGCAGCGGTTGCAGCGGGAGATAGAACGCATTGTCCAAACTGCCATTGCTGAAGGGCAAACCCCTGGTGCGGTGGTCTGCTTGGGCACTGCCGAACAAGTGCTTTATCTTGCCGCTTTCGGCAAGCGACAAGAGGTGCCTGTCGCGCTCCCCATGCGTGTTACCACGATCTTTGACTTAGCCTCGGTCACAAAAGTGGCAGCCACAGCCCCTGCCATCTGCCTCCTTTGGCAACAAGGCAAAGTGGATTTGGACGCACCTGTCAAACGCTACTTACCCGAGTTCTCCGGTGGGCACAAAAATCGCGTCACGGTGAAGCACCTACTCACCCACACCTCAGGGCTTCCCGCTTTCAAAAACTACCTGCGCATGGGACTCAAGGGGCAGCGAGAAGCCATCATCGCTGACATTTGCCGCACGCGCTTGAAGGCGCCGCCGGGGAAGGTGTTCATCTACAGCGACTTAGGCTTCATCTTGCTGGGCGAAATTGTTCAGCGGGTGAGTGGGTTAGACCTTGACGCTTTTTGCCGCCGCTTCTTTTACCGTCCGCTGAAAATGCTTCACACGCGTTTTAACCCACCACCCAGTTGGCACCCCCGTTGTGCCGCAACGGAATGGCGCGATGGAGTAATGCAGCGGGGAGTCGTTCATGACCCTAACGCTTACGCATTGGGTGGCATTGCAGGACACGCAGGACTTTTCTCTACTGCAGCCGACTTGGCACGGTTTTGCCAGATGATTTTGCGCGAGGGCGAACTGGACGGGGTGAGGGTGTTAGCGCCAGAAACCGTGCGGGCGATGCGCACAAACCATTGCCCAGTGGAAGGCATCCAACGGGGGTTAGGGTTTGACATTGCCTCCCCTTACTCGCCTCAAATGAAGGGCGACCGCTTCCCGATCGGCGTCTTCGGGCACACAGGTTACACTGGCACTTCCGTCACCATTGACCCGTTTTCAGGCGTGTTCCTCATCTTACTCACCAACCGTGTCCATCCTGACGACAAACGCACCATCGCATCCCTTCGCAAAACCCTTGCCAACCTTGTCGCCTCAGCCCTTTACCCTGAGGCTTAACAGGTTCAAAGTAGCAGACACGATGACTTTTGCGCTCCCGCTTTTTTGTCTGGTTTGTGCTACACTTTACGCAGACAATAGGGGCAATAGATGGGGCGAGGGGCACCCGCAACGGAACGGTGATGGCGCTATGGGCATTGAGGTCTACCAAGTGCGCGGCGATATCATGGAACTGGTCTTTAACCCGCGCGAGGAGGACTTGCGCGTGGGCGAAAGCCTGTGCGTGCGGGAGAAAGATACAGGACGGGGGCTCATCGTCCAAATCATGGAGTTCCGCACCGCCACCTACCCTGCCATGACCCGAGAGTTGCTGCGGTTGGCGCTGAGCGGTGACGAGTGGGCGACGGAAGTTCTTCAGCAGCACGAGTTGCTGGCGAACGGGGGCAGCGATTTCTCTAACAACGGGCGACAAGCCTCGGAGGAACGCAACCTGAAAATTGCGGTCGCTAAAATCCGCCGCTCCTTGTTGCCCAATGGCGAGTGGGACCAGTGGGATGGGTGGATTCCTCACCGCGATGTGGAAGTGTTCCCTGTGCCCGATGACGAAATGTTCCGCCAATGCGTGGAGTTGCTGGGCAACCCGTTGGAGTTGGGCACCACTTTGCGAGGCAAACCCTTCCGAGTGGAAGGACGGCACTTGGAGAAGATTAACATCATCACGGGCGTCAAGGGCTCAGGGAAGTCTTACCTGTGCAAGGTGATGCTGCTGGAACTAATTGAGCGGGGAGCACCGTGCATCGTTTTTGACATCAACCGTGAATACATCCACCTGCCGCGCCACGCCGTTGACCCCTTCACGGGCAAAGTGCTCAAGCGGGGCATCGTGCACTTGAAAGCGGGCGAAAACCTGAAGATGGGGTTGCGCCAGTTCGGCATCCAACCCTTCATTACGCTGATGACCAAGTATGGATTGCCCGAAGTTTCGGCGGTGCAGTTGGAGAACCGCCTTTACCAACTCTTTGCGGAAGCCGATGCGTTGGAGCGCAAGCGGGGGCGTCCCTACTTCCTCAGCATTGACCACTTGATTGAGTTGTCGGAGCAAGGACAACTGGTGTCCAACGAGGTAGTCAACAACGCCATCCGCACCCGCCTGCAAGCGGTCAAGAACACGGGCATCTTCGCCTCCCACCCCAACGAAGCCATTGACTTCCGCCGTGAGTATCAGAAAATTCGCGATGGCGGTGCGTTGGTGATTGACCTGTCCGACCTGTCCTACTTGGCGCGTTTTGGGTTTGTGCAGGCGCTGCTGGAGATTATCCGCGAGATTTGCGACGAGGAAATTCTGCTGGGCACCAACCGCTTCCCCTTCGTCTTCTTTGAGGAAGCCCACCTTTACATCAGTCGCAACACGATCAGCGCCATTGTCACTCGTTCCCGCCACTTAGGCTTAACCTGCTTCTTCATCACCAACATGATTGGCGGGTTGGATGAATCGGTGCTGCGGCAGGCGGACAACTTGTGGCTGCTGAATGTTCCTTTTGAGGACGATGTGCGGCACATCGCTAAGAGTGCGCTCACGGACGAGCAAACGCTGCTATCGTATGTCAAGCGGCTCAAGCGCTACCACGCGCTGGCGTTGGGGAATGTGACCCGAGGCTACCCCATCATCTTCCGCGTTAAGACCTTGCGGGGCATCAACACTGCTGGCGAGACGAAATACTTCTTCCAACCCAGCACGGTGTTGCCAGAAACGCCCAGAGGGAGCGCCGAGAGCCGTAGCCTTGACAATGGTGGGGTTTCCGAACAAACCCCGCGCAGCCGCAGTTTGTTCGGCGAGTTCTTTAACGGTGGCGATGCGTGAGGGTAATAGTCCTTCGTTACTTTCTCACCCGTCCAGCGTCCCCTGTCCCACGCCCCTTTCAAAACGCCCGTTGCCCGCAAGGGGCGACGCTACCAACAACATCCATTACGCCTTTACGCATCACGCTTTTACGCTTGGTAGCGTCAGGGCTTGTCCCCAACAGATTGGGCATTTTTCCGTTGCGCCGATTTTTGTTTTCGGTGCGTGGGGAGACGCACCTAAGAGGCATTTGGGACGAAGGCAGGCTATGCACTTATTTCGGCGACAGGACGGGTTTCAGAACGAGTGCTGACGGGATGGATGCCCTTCCCCTCCAACACTTCCCAAACGGTGAGGGACGGGAAGAACTTGACGAAGAGGAGCAGCAGCCAGCAGAACCCAGCGACCCAACCAGCGAAAATGGAGAGTTCCACCCAAGTTGGCGTGTAAGAGCCGATGCCGTAGGGGAGCAGGGGACGAGTGTTGCTGGGAACGACGATGAGGAAGCGCTCAAACCACATGCCGATGTTGATGATGATGGAGGTGATGACCAAGACGGGCAGGCTGCGGCGCTTCAGCGCCAGAAGGGGTAATGGGAGGAAGAAGCACCCAAGAGCCATCCCGAACCAGAATAGCCACTTGAATTCGCCTAACACGCGGGCCCTCATCACTGCCATCTCGTGGGGCATGTTCCAGTAGAACGCCATGAAGTGCTCCACAAAAGTGAAGTAGAACCAAAAGCACGACAGCGCCAGCAAGAAACCGCCGATGCGGTCAAAGTGGTAGTCGGTGAGGTAGCGCTCCAAGCGGAAGAACTTGCGGACGGCAGCCGCCACAACAATGACTGTTGCAACCCCGCTGAAAATGGCGCCCAGCACGAAGTAGGGTCCAATGATGCTCGTTTGCCACCCCGGTTTCAAAGTCATGCCCCAGACAAACGAAACATTGGTGTGGACGGAGACAACCAAAGCGAAAAGGAACACAGACATGCCCGCAAGGATTTTGTCCAAGATCCGCCATTGCCGCTCCGTGCCCGTCCAACCCAGCGAGAGGGTGCGGTAGAGCCAGCGGCGGAACGGCGACACATTGGTCAAGCGGTCGCGGCACAACGCGATGTCAGGAATCATCGCCAAGTAGAAGTAAATGCAACTGCTGAGCAAGTAGGTGCTGATGCACATCACATCCCACAGGATGGGTGAAGTAATGGCTGGGTGCTTGAGGACATTGAACACTCGTTGGGGATTCCCCAAGTGGACGATCACGCAAGTGGCGCCGAAGGGGAGGCTGAAAACGGTGACGGCTTCCGCTAATCGGGTGAAGGGGCGTCGCCATTCCACATTAGCGATGCGCAGGACCGAACTGATGAGGGTTCCCGCGTGGCTGATGCCGATGAAAAAGATAAAGTTGGTCTCGTAAATCGCCCAGTAAACGAACCCATTTTGTCCCGTCACGCCCAACCCGTTTTTGATTTGGTAAGCCCACGCGATGAGCCCCCACCCGAAGATGCCTCCCAACAGGAACACGAAAAACCAATACCAACGGCTGGCGTAGGTAAGGGGGCGCAAGATGTCCTCCTCGGTGCGATTCTTTTCGTCCAAATCCACCCACGCAGCGTGTTGGGATGTGGTAGCCATCTCTTTGTCCCTCCGTCCCTTAAGCGGTTTAACGAACAGCAAAAGAACCGAAGGGTGCGTCTCCTGACGCACCGCAAAAATACAAGTCGGCGTTATTGGAGGGTTTGTCTCCTGACGAACCGCAAACACACAATCGGCGCATCAGGAGATGCGCCCTCCAACGAACGCTACGAACCTTCGGTCAAGTAGAACACCTTGGGGCGCGTCCCCAAGTCCTCCAGCAGCACGAAGGCGCGACGGCTATGCGCCAAGCGGCTGACTTCACTTTCGGGATCGTTCAAATCGCCAAAGTAAATGGCTTGCGCAGGACAGGCTTCCATGCAGGCGGGCACATAATCGCCGGGGCGCAACTTGCGCCCTTCGGCTTTCGCCTGTTCCTTCGCTTTCATCAAGCGATGGTGGCAGAAGGTGCACTTTTCCACCACGCCTTTCGTCCGCACGGAAACATCAGGGTTCAGCCCTTTGGGGAGCGGTTCAGGGAACTCGGGCTCAAACCAGTTAAACCAGCGGATGTGGTAGGGGCAGTTGTTGAGGCAATAGCGGGTGCCAATGCAACGCTTTTGCACCACCGCCACCAACCCTTCAGGGTTCAGATAAGTGGCTCGGACCGGACAAACCTTCGTGCACGGTGGGTTGTCGCATTGAAAGCAAAGCATCGGCAAAAGGCGCGTTTTCAAGTGCGGGTAAGTGCCTTCAATGAAAGTGAGGAGTTGCATCCACCGCGCAACGCGCCGCTTTTCGGCTAAAGATGGATCGCCCAGCATCACATTGTTCTCCACAGCGCAAGCGACGACACAAGCGCCACAGCCGACGCATTTGTCCAAGTCAATGACCATTCCCCAGCGATGGGTGGCAGATTCGCCACCTTCGGCAGGAGCAGCGGCTTCCGCCTTGACAGCGGAGCGGCGCTTCAAAGTGAGCAACGCAACCATCCCTGCCAACCCGCTGACGATGCCTATGAGGAACCGCCGCAAACCTTGATTGCTTCGCTTTTGCTCTGGCGGCGTCGTTTGGGTTTGCTGGTGCGCCATGAAAGTCACCTCACCTTTGCGCTCACGCTTTGTAAATGCGGACAACGGTCAACTGCCACAGGGGTTGTCCTGAGATGTTGTCCAAGACCTTGACGAGGAGTTGAGCGGGGTTGGAGCCAACGCCCTTCGCCCATCGTCCGTAGGCAGTGTGCCCCAACCCTAAGGGCATGTTCACGACATTGGGTTGTGCGCCTGGGAACAGGCGGGCGCGGGCTTTGATGCGACCGATAGGCGACTCCACCCAAACTTCATCGCCATCGTTGATGCCCAACTCCTTAGCGGTCTCAGGGTTGATTTCCACCCAAGTGGTCCAGCGATATTCGTTGACATGGGCGCCTGCGATGCCGTGCAGGTAGGGCAAGTGGGCACCTTCGCCACCGTGAAAGACCAACGGGGTGTAAAGGTAAAGGTGCAAAAGGCGAGGGTTGGTTGCTTTTTCGCTGGTGCCTATCCACAGTTTCGCTTTCTCGCCCAATCTGCCCAAAAAGTCGGGCTCTTCAAAGTGGGGCAAGCAGACCAAATCGGAGACTTCCTTGCCCAACTTCTGGCGCAAGGTCAACGCGTAAAACTCAAACTTGCCCGAAGGTGTTCCAAAGCGCAGGGGTGGGAGTTTCCCTTGCAACGCTTTGTCAACCCAGCCGCCTGTCTTCGCCACATTGGAGAACCACTTTTCCAGCGTGGGTTTGGTCTCTTCTTCCGCCCAACTTTCCTCTTCAACGGGGGGCGGGCTAATTGTTTCGCCCCTTCCTGTCTCAAACAGCCCCTTCAGGCTCTCCCGCAGCGCATCAGGGAAAGACTCCCACGGAAAAGCCGCCGCAACGGTGCCACCGATTGCTCGCGCCAATTGGATGAGCACATCACCAGGGTGGCGGGTCTCGTAAAGGGGCTCAACAACGGGCTCACTGACGCTAACCACAGGGACGCCCTCAAGGGTGTGGGTCACGACCTCTTGCCAACTCTCCAAAGTTGTGGGTGCGGGCAGCACAATGTCAGCGAATTCGCTGGTCTCGTCCAAGAAGGAGGTGATGCTGACGATAAAGGGGATGCGCCGCAACGCCTCCAACCATCGCCCCAACTCAGGGCTGATGAAAACGGGATTGGCTTTGTGAATGAGCAGCGCTTTGATTTCGTAAGGCGGGGTGTTTAGCAGGCTGTCGGGGAACTCGTCGGGCAGCGAAATTGCCAACGGGAACGCCTTTTCGCTCTCCTTGTCTAAGCGGCGCTGTTGGAGCCCTTTGCGAGCAATGTCGTCTTGCGGACAGGGAGGCAGTGTCAGTTCAGGAAGTGCCCAAGGTGTCAGCACGCCTCCAGGAACGCCCAAGTTGCCCACCAACGCGTTAAGGCTGTGCACCGCCATTTGGTCGTAAAAGCGCGTGCGGTCGCACAAAGCGACAGCAGGCTTGTGGGCAGCAAACTCCCGCGCTAACCGCACGATTGTTTCTACCCGCACGCCTGTAATCTCCGCCACTTTCGCAGGTTCGTATTGGCGCAGCACCAAAGACTTAAAGCCTCGGTGCCAGTTGCCTTCTTCGTCCGTCCAGTCCTCAAAACCGAAGGTGTGCTTTGCCACGAAATTGCGGTCGTAAAGGTTTTCGCGGATGAGCACATGGGCGATGCCCAGCGCCAACGCGCCTTCGGTGTAAGGCTTGACGGGAATCCACTCATCGGCTTTGATGGCGGAGACGGACAAGCGCGGTTCTATGTGGACGACGATGGCGCGCCGACCGATATGCCCTCGGCGCATTTGAGCGAACGCGCGCGCTGCTTCCACAGGGGAAGGGAAGGCTTGCAACCAGTCAGCCCCGAAGGAGAGGACAAATTGGGCGCGCGACAAGTCGTAGGTGATAGGTGCGCCATGCATCGCCGTAGCAGCGTCCACCGGTCCTTCGCCCATGCCCCATCCCACTTCCAAAAGGTTGGGGGTTCCGAAAGCCGTTGCGAAGCGGTGAAAGAGCAACCGCAACAAAGTGCCCGTCGGTCCCAACAGGAGCGCCAGAGCGTGCGGTTCCCCTTGCTCCCGCAGTTGCTTGAGTTGGGCGACAATTTCTTGCATCGCCTCGTCCCACGAGATAGGGCGCCAATCGCCCATGCCTCGTTCGCCCCGCCGCTTCAACGGCGTCTTGACGCGGTCGGGGTGATAGAGTTCCTGAATGACAGTGAACCCCTTTGGGCACAAGGCGCCTTGATTGATGGGATGGTTGGGGTTGCCTTTGACCCCGATGGCTCGTCCGTCCACCACTCGCACCAGCAACCCGCAGCCTGCGGCGCATTTGCCGCAAACGGAAGGGAGCCACTTCTCCTCGCTCTGCGGACGGGGCACTCTCTCCTTGACGCCGATGGGGGGCGGAAGCAATTTCTGCAACCACAAAGGGAGGGTCGCAGCGCCACCCGAAATCATCCCCCACTTGAAAAACCGACGGCGGTTAATGTTTGCGTTCATGCGTTCGGCACCTCCCAATAGACCGTTCGCTCCAAACCGAAAGGGAGTAATCCATCGTGCTGACTCATCCTCGTCACCGATGGCAAGCGGCGCAATCCACTGTCACGCCTTTCTCCATGTGGCAAGAGCGACACCATTCCATCTTGCGGACGGATTCGTCGTAAGCGAACTCTTTGGGGAAACTGGGCAAGGGAAAAGCATGGCGGGTAAAGGGTTCGGTCATGTTCGCCACATCGCCGTGACATTCTTTGCAATCCAGTTTGCCGATAGCGACATGGCGGCGATGGGAGAAGTAAACATGGTCAGCGACCCGATGCACCTTCACCCAAGGGATGTCTCTGCCTTCGGCGATGAGTTGCTCCAGTTGCTCCGTGATTTCCCGCATCTTTTTGTTG
>FWWM01004341.1_pt1 | contig 28309 bp, 27 predicted proteins | sample 2228351 | NCBI WGS metagenome assembly FWWM01 (sample SAMEA103939774, study PRJEB20133) | metagenome | reverse complement strand
GAGGATGGCGGCCATGGCGGAGAAGGTCAACCTGAGGGTCGTCGGCGTGATCGAGAACATGTCGTACTTCATAGGCGACGATGGAAAGCGCTACGAGATATTCGGCTCGGGTGGCGGTGCCGAGCTGGCCGAGAAGTTGGGGGTGCCGCTGCTCGGCCAGGTCCCGCTAGAGCAGGTCCTGAGGGAGGGGGCAGACGAGGGTAGACCGGTGGTCGAGTACGCCCCCCAGTCGGAGTCTGCCAGGGCGATAGTGGAGATCGCTCGCCGGCTCGACGAGATGGAACCCCCCGCTCGCCCATCTCCTATTCCCCTCGAAGAGGCTCAGCGCCTGTCCCCCCTCGGAGAGCGCCAGCCAGGCTTGGGTCAGCCAGGGGAGGCCGGCCGACAGCCTGGACGGGGAGTCCCTTCGTCTCCCGGGCGGAGCACCCCTATACCTTTGCGGCTGACGCCCAAGAAAAAGCCGGAGCGCTAAAAGGCTTGAGACGAAGAGGGCATGCTCGGCGGCACCTTCGACTTATCTAGACTTCTCAGGATTCTGCCAAGGCCTTCAAGAGAGACGAATTCGACCTCGAGGCCGGAGACCTTGCGTTTGCGGGGCCTTTCGGCGTCCGATGCGACCACCAGATTTCTGCCCTCGGGGTAGCGCCTTCTGAACGAGAGAAGCCCCGCGCTCGAGCCAGAATCGTCGTAACCACATGCAACCAGTTGTGCGTCCGGTGTCACTAGATGCAATCGTGGTTGCGTTCGGTACGGGCGGTGGAGGACGGCGCCGGGAGCAGCCGCGAGCAGCGGGAAGCAGGCGGGAGGCAGCCGGGAGCGGCGCCGTCTGGGGCGAGCCGAGTCGAGCCCCGGCTCGCGACTGGATCCGGCCAGGTCAGACCGGGTAAAGCTAGCCGTCTCGTGAGGCGAGCGAGCCCAGGAACTCGACGGTCCGCTCCGAAGAGGCGACCTTCTCCTCCTTGGCCTCTCCGACGCCCACGGGTACGGCCAACACCTCGGTTGCGCCGGCGTCGAAGTAGGAGCGGATCTGGCTCTCGACGGCAGCTTCGTCCCCGGCGATCACCAGGTCCGCAGCCGAGCCCGCACCTTCGATGTCGAGCATGGCGCGGTAGGAGGGCAGGGTCGGGTAGATAGCGAACACCCGAGCAGCCCTCTCTCTTGCGGCATCCACGTCGGGGGTGAGGGCGACCTGAATGCCGGCCACCACACGGGGCGCTGGACGGCCCGCCTCCTCGGCGGCTTTGGTGATCTTGGGTACGATGTGGGTTTCCAGGGTCTTGCGCCCCGTCATCCAGGTGACGGTTCCGGCAGCCTTTTGTCCCGCTATCCGAAGCATCTTCTCGCCGAGCGCCGCCACCAGGATCGGGAACGGGCTGGCACCGGGCACGCTGAGGCTGGCGTTCAGTCGGTAGAACTCGCCCGAAAGGCTAGCCGAGCCCTTCTCTACGAGGTCGCCGAGCACCGTCAGGTACTCGCTCATCTGCTTGGCCGGCTTTTGGAAGGGGATACCCCACATGGTCTCGATGACCGGCTTGTGCGACAGCCCGATGCCCAGATGCAGGCGCCCGCCGACGGCGGACTGGACGGTCAAGGCCTGCTGGGCGAGGGCTATGGGGTGCCGCAACTGGATGGGGATCACGGCTGTGCCGAGCGCTATACGCTCGGTGGCCATGCCCGCAACTACCAGAGTGGTAAGAGCGTCGGACCCCATTACCTGAGGAAGCCAGACGCTTGCGAATCCGATCTCTTCTGCTCTCTTAGCTTGCTCTTTCAGTCCCTGGGGACCCACCGGAGGTCCCGAGTAGTCTCCGATTCCCAGTCCGATTTTCATCCCGCTTGACTCCTTCCGTGATTTATCGCTCTCGACTCGGGCGGGCGCTCAGTGGCGACCCCACTTCTGTGCGGCCTGGTAAGCCCTCGCTCCCGGGACGCAGGCAGTCCGGCGCGGCCTATCGAGACCAGATCGAGCTTACGACCGAAAGCCCAACGTTGTCAGGGCCGCCGGTTCCCACAACCTCTGCCGGTCGTGGACCGGGGGAGAGTAGGCTCTTGTGGAGTCCTTTGGGATGCAGGTCGCGTGAAGGATCCGACCGCAGCCTGCCGTTGCCCGAAGGGCGTATCTCCCCGGAAGGGGGCGCGCCAGCGGGGTGGGGTCCAGGTGTGGTGTAGGGAGGCAAGTTGATGACTGCGGGCGTGGTTTCCGGAGGAGAGCCGGGCGAACCTTCCGAGGCGCTCGGGAATCGCGCTTCGAACGAGCCGGCTGGCTGGATCGCCGGCAAGACCATAGTCTCCCTGGAGTCTAGGTTCCCCAGGGAGTTCGCCGGGCTCATCGAGAGGCGCGGCGGGAAGGTGATCCAGGCCCCCTCGATAAAGGAGGTCCCGGATCCCGACTCTCCGTCGGTCGCCGAGTTCGTGGAAGGGGTCTGCGAGTCTCGCTTCGCTGTGGTGGTCCTTCTCACCGGTGTCGGGACCCGCATGTGCATCGAGGCGGCGGGGCGCGGTGGTCGAGAGGAAGAATTCCTCGCCGGCCTGCGCGAGGCGACGGTGGTCTGCAGGGGTCCCAAGCCGGTCGCGGTCCTACGCAAGAACGACGTCGAGCCTTCCGAGATGGCACCCGAGCCGCACACCAGCGAGGAGCTGGCGGGGGTGCTCCGCCGAAGGGCGGGCGAGCTGACGGGCAAGAACGTGGCCTTGCAGCACTACGGCGTCGACAATCCCTACATCCGAGAGGTTCTGGAGTCCGTCGGTGCTGAGGTCTTCGACGTCTACCCGTATACTTGGGGACTTCCGGACGACGTCGGACCGCTTGAGCAGGCGTGTCGAATCATCGCAGAACGGCGAGTCGACGCGGTCTGCTTCACGTCCAGTCCCCAGGTGGCCAACATGGTAGAAGTGGCTTCACGGGTCGGTCTGCTGGCAGATTTGAAAGCCGCCCTTGCACAAGCAGTCGTGCCGGCAGCGGTGGGGCCGGTCGCCGCCGCCGCTCTGAAGGAGGTGGGCATCCGCCCGCTCGTGGAGCCTTCCAGGCCCAAGATGGCCGACCTCGTGCGGGCACTGGACTCCTTTACGGGCTCGTTCGGCGGCTGAAGGCTGCAGCGTCTGGGAAGCAGAGATCGCTCTGTGTCCTATCGGACGGTCGGTCTCCTCGGAGTGGGAGGTTGTGCGGAGTGGATGCTTTCGTCGACGTCAGAGACATCGACCACGTGGCGATCGCCGTCGAGCGGATCCGTGACGTGTTGCCTCTCTATCGCGACCTGCTCGGGGGGGAATTCGTCGACGCGGGCGACGACACTCGGGCCGGGAAGAACTTTCGCTTCGTCCAGTTCCGTTATCCGGGGCCCTTCAAGATCGAGCTGCTCGAGCCGCTGGGGGAAGACTCGTTCGTGCGCCGCTTCCTCGACCGTCGGGGTCCCGGGATGCACCACATCCTGGTGCACGTAAGGGGCATCGAACAGGCCATCCAGGCCGCCAAGGAAGCAGGCTACAGGGTGGTCGACGAGAGTCTGCGTCCCCACGGCTGGAACGAGGCGTTCTTGCACCCCAAGTCGACCCAGGGCGTCCTGATCGAGTTCGGCGAGTACAAGCGCCATCCCGACGAGCACAAGGCCGCCGGCGAGACCGAAGAGTCCGAGTGGAAGTTTCCTTACACCCTCGAGGAGGTCCTGGACGGGATACTGGGCGGACCCAAGACGTGAGCACGGGTCGGAGACCCCTGTCAGGGCGAGGCTGGCAGACGGACTCGGATCCGGCAAGGGGTCAGCCGGGCACCAGCCCCCTGCGCCTCTTGACGAAGCGGGAGAGCGCCGTGAAGACCAGCGCGTCCAGGATCATCCCGAGAAGCAGGATGACGACGAGGATCGCGAGCATCCCCTCGGTGTCCGACAAGTCCCTGGCGAACTGCAGCTTCACCCCTATCGAGGGCTGGTTGGCGATGATTACCAGCAGCTCGCCGGCTACCAGACTGCGCCATGCGAAGGCCCAACCCTGTTTGAGGCCGTCTACGAACGATGGCAGAGCGGCGGGTAGGACCACGTAACGGTACGAGTCCAGTCCCCTGGCGCCCATGGCCCTCCCTGCTCTGAGCAGTAGCGGGGGAATGTCGTCGACCCCGGCTATGAGCCCATTGGCGATGGCCGGAGCAGCTCCCAGTACCACGACGAAGGTGATCGCCGCCTCCGATAGCCGGAAAAGGAGGATGGCCAGCGGGAACCAGGCGATCGACGGCATGGACTCCAGCCCTGTGACGAGGGATCCGACTGCGACTCGCAGGGGCTTGAACCAGACCACGGCGCTTCCTACGAGGAGTCCGATGACTATGGCAAGCCCGTATCCCACGGCCGCCCTTCGCATGGTAATGGCGACCGCGGTTGCCAGGTTTCCCGAGGCTAGATCTTCCCAGAGCCGGCCGAGGACCGGGCGCGGAGGGGGTAGCACGTACCTTGGCTTCCACCCCGAGGCGACGAGAAGCTGCCAGCCTGCGAGCGCCATGGCGGCGGCTGCGAGCTTCGGCCAGCTCCTCTCCCAGACCCTGGCGGCGACGGTCTTGGTGGTGGGCTTGGGAAGCTCGAGGGCGTCCAGACCCGAGATTTCCTCGTCGAGGGCCTCGTGCCCTCTGAGGACATCGAGTTGCTCCCCGCTCCCCTTTTCAGTCTCGTCTGGGGGCTTCTGGCTCATCGATTCCGGTTCCATACCCAAGTTCGCCTGGGCAGCCTGGTGTCCCGGCGGTTCCCGCAATCTCCGCATCCCGGCGTTCGCCATTCCCGCGGTCCCCGCGTCGCCGGCGCTCTCCGGCTCTGCATTCCCCGCGGTCCCCGCTCGAGAGAACGACAGGATCGGCGGCACCGACATCCCCACACCCAGCACGCTTCGCTCGCTCGAGGGCGCGGGAGCCGCCCGGCCGTTGCTCTTTCTGGCTTGGTCGAGAGTGCCTCCGACGATTCGTAAGGCCCGTCTGGCCGGCATGCCGAGGCCGAGTCATCCAGCCCTTGCCGACTTCTCGAGCGTCTCCCTCAGGGGATCCAGGTCGACCGCTGCAGCGATCTTCGGCTCGTCAAAGGGTGGCAGCAACTTCATTTTTGCCGCCTGGGCCGCTCGCACCTTCACCGTCTCGGCGAGCGGATCCACGGTGAAGCTCAGCTCGGACCAGGCTCTCTCGATCACCTCGGGAGGAAGCGCCTTGCCCGCTGTCCTGGCGATCCACCGTTCCACAGCCTGCTTCGCCGCGGCCGCCTCGAAGGGATCTGAAGAGGCGAGTCGGCGCACGCACTCGACGTGGGCCAGGAGCAAGGCGCTGAGCTCGTCCGGCCTGGACCTCATGAAGGCCGGATTCGCCACGGCGACCGTGGTCGAGAACTGCCCGTCCGGCCACAGGTCTCGCTCGTCCACCAGTACTCGTCCTCCCGCCTGCACCACCAGTCGGGAGGCCCAGGGCTCTGGGACCCAGGCTCCGTCTAGCTGGCGCGCCCTGAAGGCTTCGAAGATCTGGGAGTTGCTCCTCGAGACCACCGTGACGTCGCTGTCGGTGCCAAGGTCTGCTGCAAGCCCCTGTTCGGCCAGCCAGACCCTGAGAGCGATGTCCTGGGTGTTCCCCAACTGGGGGGACGCCAGGGTAGTGCCTTTGAGATCGACTACCGAGGTGATCTCGGGCTGGACCACCAGGGAGGCACCACCCGAGGCCGCTCCCGCGACTATCCGAATCGCCTCACCTTCGGACCGCAAGTAAGCGTTGACCGCAGGGCTGGGGCCCATGTAGGCGAAGTCGACCGCTCCGGAGAACATGGCCTCCACCGCCTGGGGACCGCTCTCGAAAAGTAGCAGGTGAAGCTCGGGTGCTCTCTCTCCGCCGGAGCCGCCTCCGAGGGACTCCAGTGCTGCCGCGAAGCGGCCCTCTTCCACGCACAGGATGGCGGGGGCGTGGGTGAGGTTTGGAAAGAGTGCCACAGTGAGGGAGCGCCCTGAAGCGTTCCCTTCCGCCGTCCGGCCGGTGCAGGACGCCAGGACCACCAAGAGTCCCAGAGCCATCGAGGCCGCTGTCCGCCTGCACACCCTGTATGCCTGGCAGAGCGGAGCGTCTTCGACCCCTCGGGCAGAAGTGGGGGCTGGCCCCGGCTGTCGTCGTGGCCATTTGCCTGAGCGTGAGCGGCGGCAGCAGCTTATCCGTCGAGATCTTTCCAAGGCGGACCGGACTACTACGTCCCAGTGGATCCAGGGCCGGGATGATCACCCTGTCCTGGAGTTTCCTGAGGGTCGGATCCCGGCCCGCCCCCAGGCACCTGTTGGCCGGCAGGGGACGGGCCGAACCCGGGCAGCCCTTGCGGAGGCGGGCCGGAAACAGCCGGGCCGGGTTCGGAGCCCGGAGGTCCTTGCTTTGCCTTGCCGGTGAACAGGTTCCTGTCCGCAAGGTTCGAGGCCAGGTTGAGCCCCCACTGCCCTACCAGGACCATCACGACCGAGGCCACAAGCCCCACGCCTGCGCTGTAGCGGGAGTCCCAGCCGAACCTATGCGGGACCCTCGGAGGAGGCGGTGGGTAGACCGCAGGCTCGGAGCGTGGCCCCCTCTGTCGCGGCCGCCGAGGCTCGAGCGGGGAGGGAGTAGTCCCAGGCTCATCGGGGGCGGGCGCGATCTCGACGCCGGGTTCGCCGATGTTCGCACCCGGAGAGGCGGGGACGGCAGGATCCGGCGAGGGCTTGACCGTGGAATTCCCCGCGCCCGGGCCGGGAGAAGCGGGCTCTCCTCTGCCACCTTGCACCTCGGGCAGAGGAGTCTCCCGCAGCGGTACGGGTATCTCCCTCCCCGAATCCACTCCAGGGTTCGCCAGGACAGCAAGCGAGCCGACGATCCCGAGCAGGGCAGCTATCAACAAGAAGCCGGAGAACAGGCCCAGGTAGTACCCCGTCGCTCGTCGAGGGTCCGAGCCCTTCCAACCCGCCAGCCCGACGACAAAGGCGGCGCCGATTGCGCCAAAGAAGACGAGTACGGCAAAGCCCGCCAGAGCTCTCATGGGCGCTCCTCTTTACCAGGGGACGGCCTCGGGTGCACTTCCTGCTTCATCTTCCGGGGTCGCATGAAGCGGCCCAAATAGAATGACCCCGAGAGGGACGGCCGCAACCTACGGACTCTACGGGACCACTCTACCTTGGGGTTCGGAGAATGCGCCGGAGGGGAGGAGAGCAACGGTTACGACATCCGGCGGGGGTCGGGGTCGTCGCACCTTCGGGCAGGGCAAGGTACGCATCCGCCATGACCTCACCGGTCGGAAGGGCGCAAAATGTCTCGGCGTACGGGAGAGGGTCCCGGCCCGAGCGGTATCGGGAGCGGGACTCGTCAAATGGGGTGAGGTGAGATGGAGATCAGAATCGGCGTGGTGAACATGCACAAGGAACTCACGTGCGCGGTCAAGGATAGGGACCGCCTCGAATCCGTTCTGCGGCAGATCTCGGAAGCCATCAGCGAAGGGGCCTCGATGATCTGGCTCGAGGACGACGACGGCAGCCGGATCGGGGTACCCGCGGACAAGCTCGCCTACGTCGAGGTGGAAAGCGACAGGGAACGTCCAGTTGGTTTCGCCCGTTCCTAGCACCGATGCCAGAGAAGTCCACGTCCTGGACCACCAGCTCCTCTTCGTAACTGGCAAGGGAGGCGTTGGAAAGACGACCGTCGCAGCCGCCCTGGCGCTACTGGGGTCGAGCCTTGGAAAGCGCACGTTGCTGGCGGAGCTTGACGGCAAGAACGACATCTTCTCCTTCTTCTCGGTGTCGCCCGAGCAAGGCGCGATCCAGCCTCTCCACGATGGGCTCTTCGGCCTGTCGGTCGACACCGAAGTGGCGCTCAGGGAGTACTTGAGGATCTTTGCCCGAATTCCTCTCATCGGGCGCATCGGTCCACTCGCTCGAATCTTCGATTTCGTGGCGACAGCGGCTCCTGGGGTCAAGGAGATACTCACCATCGGGAAACTCACCTGGGAGGCCGGACTCGAGGACCCGAACCGACCGGGCTATCCGAAGTGGGACCTGATCGTCGTGGACGGAACCGCCAGTGGCCACATTGTCGGTCAGCTCACGGCCCACCGCACGATCAGGGACATGGTCCAAGTCGGCCTCATCAGAGAGCAGACCGAGGGGATGGCTGCGATCCTCGAGGACCCTGAGCGGACCGCCGTCGTCGTCGTCACCACGCCCGAGGAGATGCCGGTAGTGGAGACAATCGAGCTCCTGGAGAGGCTCCGGACGGAGAGCCGAACCAAGGCTGCAGCGGTAGTGGTCAACCGCTCCCTTCCCGAGTTGTTCACCCACTCGGAAGAGGCGGTCTTCGAACGGCTTTGCGAGCCCGACGCGGCAGAGACGATCGCCTCTCACATCGCAAGCGACCCCGCGCCCTTTTTCGAGGCCGCACGTCTTGCAGTAGCTCTGAGGCGGACAGCCTCGGAAAACCTGGGGCGCCTGCGGGACGCCGTTGACGTTCCGGTCTATTACGTGCCGTTCGTCTTCACGGCGGGCTACGGCCTCAGGTCGACGAGAATCGTCTCGGACGCGCTGGCCGAAGAGCTCTCTTAGGGAGGGACGGTGGGAATCCCGCCACAGACGGACACTCTTGACACCATCCCCGACCACCGCTCACTGCTGGTCGACTTGATGGCATCCAAGGGAGTGGTGGTCGTCTCGGGAAGCGGGGGTGTGGGCAAGACTTCCATAGCGGCGGCTCTCGCCCTGTTCTCCTCGTGTCACCTGGAGCGCAAGTCACTGGTGGTGACCATCGATCCCGCGCGACGGCTCGCCACTGCTCTCGGGCTTTCGGGCCTGGGAAACCAGGCCGTCCAGATCGACCCGGCCTCCCTCAAGGAAGCTGGGCTTCACGCCGGAGCAGGCCTATACGCCATGCAGGTCGACACCAAGAGGTCCTGGGACGAGATGATCTGGCGGTATGCCCAGTCCGAGGAAGAGGCCCAGCGCATTCTCGGCAACCGCCTCTACCAGGGGTTTTCCGGGCGCTTCGTCCAGAGCCACGACTACATTGCAATGGACAGGCTCTATGAACTCCGCAACCGCGCCGAGTTCGACCTGATTGTCGTCGATACCCCTCCGTCCAGAAACGCCATCGACTTCGTGGAGGCGCCCAGGCGTGTCCAGGAGTTCTTCGGCGGGCGACTTCTGCGCTTGCTTACGGCCCCGTACCGCATGGGAGGCGATGTCGGCTCCCGCTTCTTCAACTTCGCGGCTCGCCCCTTTTACCGCATCGCCGATCAGATTCTGGGTTCGAAGTTCCTCGAAGACATCGCCGAGTTCTTCCTCTCGTTTCAGTCGATGTACGACGGCTTTGTCGAACGGGCCACTGCAGTCGACAACATGCTCCATGACCAGCAGACCGCCTTCGTCGTCGTCTCGACTCTGGAGTCCGCAGCTCTGGCGGAGGCCCGTAACTTTCGCCGTCTCCTGGTCTCTCGAGGCTTTCCCCTCGAGGCGATTCTCTTCAACAAGGTGCTGCCCGCTTACCTCCTGGACAAGGCCGCATCGTCCAGAGCCGACCGCCTCGAAGACGACGAGCTGGCCGCCAGGCTCGAAGAGCTGCTTGGCGAAGACTACGAGGGGCGCCTGGTGCGCCGCGTACTTGCAGAGCTGGCCGAGAACTTCAAGAACTTCCACCTGGCAGCCAGCAGACAGGCCGACGAGGCCCGCAAGTTCGCGCAGGACGACCTTCTCGTGGGCGCCGTCCCTTACGTGCCTGGCGAGGTCGCCGACCTCCACAGCCTGGGGCTGATCGCCGAGCGACTCTTCGGCGAGCCGGTCTTTCAGGGCAAGTCGTGAAGGAGGTGCTGGGCGGGGCCCTCGTGGGGATCCTCGCCGGGTTGCTCTCCGGGGCGGCAGGGCTGGGTGGCGCGGTGATATCGACGCCCGGGATTAGGTTGCTGGGCGCAGCGCCGCTCACTGCCGTCGGGACCACCGTACCGGCGATCGTGGTGGCCTCTGCGACAGGTTCCTGGAACTACCTGAGGTCGAGGAGCTGCGACGTGGGTGTGGCCGTCTCCACAGCCACGACCGGCGTCTTCTTCACCGTCCTCGGGGCACTGTCCACAAGGCCCATCGGAGGGCGCCCACTCATGCTCGCTACTGCGTGTCTGGTGGTCTACGGCGGAGGAAGGGTGCTGGCCGGTAAACAAAGCGGTGCGACCGGGGTGTCCGAGGAGTCCACGTCCTCGAAGCCACCGGGTCGGGTCGGGTCGAGCTCGAGGAAGAGGAGGCTGGCCGCGGCTGCGGGAATCGGGGTCTTCGCCGGCTATCTGTCTGGGGTGCTTGGGATCGGAGGCGGGATCGTGATGATCCCCGCGTACTTCCGCCTGCTCGGTCTTCCGATCAAGAAGACCACGGGAACCTCGCTGCTAGTGGCCGGAGTGCTGGCGATTCCGGGTACGATAGCGCACTGGTGCCTGGGCAACATCGACTGGGGCCTGGCAGGAGGAGTGGCGCTAGGAGCCCTGGCCGGATCGTATTTCGGCTCCAGGATCACGCTGCGATCTTCCGAGCGAAGAGTGCGCATCTACGTCGGCAGCATCCTGGTCCTCATTGGTCTTCTGTACTTCGGAGGAGAGATCGTCTCCTGGCTGAGTGCCCGGACCTGAGCACCTTGGGCCGTTTCGCTGCACAGGGGTCCGCTTGCCGGTCTGGTCGATATTCGACAGGTCTTCTTTCGGCCCGGCGATCGGAGCGTTTCAGACCCTCCCTTCCGGGGACGATACTTGCTATTGACCCGAATTCGATTCCTTCCGGAAGGAGAGGGCTGCACCGGCACGCTCCGGATGCAGTTCTCCGCCATCTCGTTCACCGATCGAGGAGGGAACTTGAGCGAATCCGTCCCGGCACCCCCGCCTCAGGTACAACGCGAGAGCGAGGAGCTGCAGGCAGCGCTGGAGGCGGCCCGAGACGTGGGTTACAGGATCGTCGCCAACGTCAACCGGGTCGTCAGGGGCAAGTCAGAGGTCGTCCAGCTTGTCACCACGGCCTTGCTGGCTGGTGGTCATGTCCTTATAGAGGATGTCCCGGGTGTGGGCAAGACCATCCTTGCGAGGTCCATAGCCGTCTCTATCGGAGGCCGCTTCGCCCGAATCCAGGGCACCCCCGACCTGATGCCTGCAGACGTTACCGGTTCCGTCATCTACAGGCGTGAGGACGAGTCCTTCGTCTTCCACCCGGGGCCGATCTTTTCCAATGTGGTGCTGGTAGATGAGATCAACCGGGCCACCCCCAGAACGCAGTCGGCGCTTCTCGAGGCCATGGAGGAGCGCCAGGTCACGGTCGAGGGCCACAGCTACATGCTCCCCAACCCCTTCGTCCTCCTGGCCACCCAGAACCCCGTCGAGTACCACGGCACCTACCCGCTGCCCGAGGGACAGCTCGACCGCTTCACCCTGGCCGTCTCCCTCGGCTATCCCGACAGGACGGCCGAGAAGGAGGTGCTCAGCTCGCAGGCCCTGGGACATCCGATAGAAGACCTGAAGCCGGTCTGCAGCCTCGAGGAGGTCGTGGCTGCCGCCAGGGCGGTCCGCCAGGTACATACGGCACCGGCCGTCCTCGACTACGTCGTGGCGATCGCGAGCTCCACGCGAGGTCACCCGCAAGTGGCAATCGGGATCTCGCCGAGAGGATCGCTGGCACTGCTGCACACGGCGCAAGCCAGGGCAGTGATGTCCGGACGGGACTACGTCTCGCCCGACGATGTCAAGGCGGTGGCTCCTGCGGTCCTGGGGCACCGTCTGGTCCTGTCGCAGGGTTCCGGTACGATCGGAGCAGGGCGAGCCTTCGTCACCGAGCTGATGCGCCACGTTCCGGTTCCAACCGTGCGCTGAGGTGGTTGCCGTAGGGAAGGTACTGCGGCGGGCTCGAGACGCCGGGGGCCCTGTACCGGGCATGGACTCCGTACTCGCGAAAGGATGCGAGAGGAAGGGGTAAATGGGGTGAGGGAGAGGATTCGCAGGCGGCTGGAAAGGGCCAGCTCGGCTCCGACTGGAAAGGGTGTCGTCGTGCTTGCCCTTGCCGTCTCGCTGTTCCTCATAGGAACCAACACCGGCAGTGCCTGGCTGTACCTGCTTGCCTCGGCGTGCCTCGTCCTGGTCGGGGTGTCTGTCGCCTGGTCGACCTTCTCGCTCAAGGGGTTGCGGGCTTCCAGGGGCGGGGTCGTTCGGGCGACGATCGGAGAGTTGGTCGAGTATCCGGTCGAACTCGAGAGCGGGCGGCGGAACTCATCGATAGTACTGGTGGACACAGCGACCGGGTCGCGCCCCGCGCTGGTGCCTCCTTGCAATGAGGGCGGACGACTCAGGGGTTCTTTCAGGGCAGCACCCGAGAAGAGAGGGGTCTTCGCATCCGAGCCACTGTCAGCCTGCTGCGAAGCTCCTTTCGGGCTCTGGCGAACCAGGCGGAAGGTCCCTTGCGCCGGTGACGTGGAGGTGGCACCGCCCTTAGCGGATATTGGTCTACCGCCCGGACTTGGCTCGCACTTGCTCCAAGGTGAGGGCAAGAGAAAGCCCCCCCGCAGAGGCAGAGGTTTCGAGTTCTTCGCCCTGCGTGAGTACCAGAGCGGCGACTCCGTAAGGCACATCTACTGGCCGGCCACCGCGCGCAGGCAAGAAGTCGTGGTGCGCGAATTCGAGGAGGAGGGAGTCACTCCTCTCGTGGTCGTCCCCATGACCTGCGGTCCGAGCCCGGATAGTGTCTTCGACAGGGTGTTGTCAGTGGCTGGCACGCTCACCAAGGCCGCCGTGAAGGCGCACATTCCTGTCCGCCTTGTCCTTCCCGACAAGGCCGGCAGCCAGCCCGAGGTGCTCGACTCGCCTTCGGCGACGGTGCTCAGGTCTGCGTTGGCCTCGGCACCGGCTCCCGTCTCCTCCCGATCGGTACTGGCAGCGGCTAGTCTTTGTCGCAGGATCCCCATGGCCTCTGTGGTCTGGGTCAAGGCGGCGTCGTCTCCGTGGCCGCAGGGTGCCGAGGGGCTGATCGACTTCGCAGTGGTGGTTCTGGACCGGCCCGAGACAGAAGCGCCGGAGCTGCAGAGACACCTTGTGGGAGTACGCACCTGGTTCGTCCTGGCGGAGGGTCCCGTATGCTTCGAAAGTCCGTCGCAGCCTTCCGCCGCATAAACAGACCGCCTCCCCCGGAACACTCCGTGGCCCTCAGGGCGGCAGCGACCGCAGCCAGTCTGGTCGGGGTCGTCGCCTTGTGGACGGCTGAGATCATCAGACCCACCACGGCGGTGGTGGGCCTTCTGGCCATACCGGCCGGGATGGCCTTTTCGTATGCCTTTCGCCGCCGTGACAACTGGGAAGTCAAGCTCGTCTTGAGCCTGGCGATCCTGATCGCTTTCGGGACCTTCTTGCGGTCGGTAGCACGGGTCGGAGTGGGCTCGATTGCCGACACGATCCAGCCTCTCGGCGAACTGATGGTGTGGGTACAGGTCATGCACTCCTTCGACGTGCCGGGGCGAAGGGACCTCTACTTCAGCCTTGCTGCGGGCGTCGCGATGGTGGCAGCCGGCGCTGTGCAGGCCATCACCGACGCGTTCGGCGTGGTTTTCCTGGCGTTCGGTGTCGCCGCACTGGCGACCCTGGCCTTGGGCCACAAGTCGGAAATGCGAGACGTTGTCGACGTGCAAGGGGGGACATCCTTTGGGCCCGCCGCCACCCGGGCAGCAGGGCAATACGAATCCCGGGAACGTTCGACACCTGCACTTGCAGGCGCCCTGCGTCGGGCCATGGCGCTGGCAGTCCTTGCCTCGGTGGTCGCGGTATCCACGATTGCGACCTTCGCGCTGCTACCCCGTTTCAGGACTGGGCGCATCGTGAAGCTGCCCTTCTCGATCAAGGGGATCAACCCGACAGGAAGCGACGGCTTGCGTATAGAGACGCCCGGCCTCGTCGAGGCCGACGCAGCGGGAGGCCAGACCGTCGTGCAGGGCGGGTACTTCGGCTTCGCCAACCAGATGGACCTGTCGGTCAGGGGTAGGCCCGGCGACGAGCTGGTGATGAGGGTCAGAGCCGACCGTCCGGCCTTCTGGAGGGGGCTCGCGTATGCGACCTATGACGGGCGGTTCTGGTACGCCGACGAGGATCCTCCCGACAAGATCGAGGGCACCGATAACGAGATGGTGTTGCCGAGCCCGCCTGGCCCGGCGCTCGCGCCCTCTCGCTACGACGAGCTGATCCAGACCTTCTTCATCGAGGCACCCCAGGCGAACCTGGTCTTCAGCGCCTACCGGCCTACTCGGCTCTACTACCCTGCGGCGTATGTTCGTCTCGACCGGAACGGCTCGCTCAGGAGCCCCGTGCAGGTGGACCAGGGAATGGTCTATTCGGTCGTCTCCAGGCGACTGGATCCGGGAGCCGACGAGCTCAGAGCGGCCGAGACCGGAACTCAGCTCCCTCAAGCGGAACTGGAGCGCTACTTGCAGGTCCCCGATACCCTCCCCCAGCGCGTACGCGACCTTGCCGCATCGATCACGAGGGACGCGCCCACTCGTTACGACAAGGTCCTGGCGATCGAGTCGTGGCTGATGCAAAACACCGAATATACGCTCGACATACCCCCGCTACCTCCGGGCGCGGACGCTGTCGACCACTTCCTCTTCGAGGAGAGACGGGGCTTTTGCGAGCAGATCGCCAGTGCCGAGGTGATCTTGCTGCGGCTCTCAGGAGTGCCGGCCCGCCTGGTCTCGGGGTACGTGCCGGGAGAGCGATCGTTCTTCTCGGGCACCTTCGAGGTGCGCGGCAGCGATGCCCATGCCTGGACCGAGATCTACTATCCAGGCCTCGGTTGGGTGGAGTCCGATCCGACCTACGTCGTGCCGAAAGCCGGCACCTTTTCCAATGTGCGGTATGCCCTCGAGTGGCTTGGACGGCGGTACTCTGCCCTTCCCGCCTGGATGAGGGCACCCTTCGACATGGTCGGGCGGTACGCAAGAGGGGTTGTCAGGTTGGAGCCTGCGAACCTGTTGTCGTTGTTCATCATCCTGGTATCCGCCGCCGCGGGAATCGTGCTCATCAGGAGGCAAAGGAGGCGAAGGGCCGAGGCTGCACTGGCCTGGGAGCAGCGCGTTCTGGCCAGGATGGAAGAGGCGGGGCGAACGGCCGGCATTCAGCAGCGCTACCCCCACGAGACGTTCCGGCAGTATTCCTACCGCTTCGCTTCGGCGCTCATAGGACGTCCCGACACAAGGGCAGGCCCGCACGTATCCGAGATTGCCGCGTTGCTGGACAGACAGGTCTTCTCGGGAAGGCCTCTGGAAGAGGCGGAGCGAAGGCAGGTCGAGGAGCTGCTCGCGCGACTCGAAGTCGAGCTTACCCAGGCCGAGCGGGCCGGATCGGTGCGGGTCTGAGCTGCGGGTCTAACCCGTATAGCCTTCTGCGAAGTACCAGGAAGTGGAGGGCTCCGTCCCGCCTTGTACGTTAGACCCTCCTCTCCACATCCCCTTGTACGTGAAGTACATGGGCCGCTCGGCGAAGAAGTCCCGGTCGGAACGGAGAGCCACGGAGACCTCTCCGGCTCTGGAAACCTCGTCATGTACGGGAATAGTGAGTCTGGACCTCGGCGGAACCCGGTAGGACTTGGTCCTCGGATCGGCTGACGGGAAGCCGTAGGTCGCCTGTACGACGATCTCGACTGAGTCGGGGTTGAGCAGGGTCAAGTACTCGTCGAAGCCCGGAGCCGTGTATCCCTCGGCAAAGAAGTAGTCGTTTCTGGGCGCCCTGGCGCCCACGGCAACGTGGCCTCCACCAATGTCTCCGTAACCGAAGTAGACGGGACGCTCGGCCACTATGGGTCGGCTCGCCTGAACCCTCGTCGACACGTCCTTACCGGCACCGACGTGGTCGTTGACCCGGATGGTAGTCCGACCCTTCGCCTTCACCGTCACCCCTTCGAGCCTCTTGAGCAGTCCTTGGTTTCCGAAGAACTCGATGGTTGTGGACGCGTCGGCATCTCCTGGGTTGGCGAGAGTCAGGTAGGTGTCGAAGCCCTTGCCGGTGTACCCCTCTGCGAAACTCCACTGCGTGCTTGGCGCCCTGGCTCCCAGAACGACGTCACCGCCTTTGGCTCCTCTGTAATCGAAGTACTGGGGCCTTTCGGCCACGATTGGCACGTCCGATACCACCTTTGCAGCGACGTCCCTGTTCGGGCCCACCACTGCGTTCACATGAACCGTGTACCTGGATCTGGGCGGCACCGAGACGGCCAGATTCTGTCTTCCCGAGGGATTGAAGAGGAACTCTATCTGCACGTTGGCCGGGGCATCGGAGGGGTTGTAAAGGGTCAGATACTCCGAGAACGATCCCCCCGTGTATCCCTCGGCGAAGTACCACTCGGATGCGGGGGCCGATGCGCCGAACCCAGCGTGGCCCCCGTCGAAGGCGTTCTGGTAGTTGTAATACATCGCTCGCTCTACGACCACCGGTGCCGAGCCTCGCACTGCTGCGGCGATCTCTTTTCCCACGGCGAAGTCGTTGACGAAGAAGGTGTGCCTTCTTCCGGCCTCTACCGTGAAGGTGCGACTTCCGATGAAACCTTCGTTGCTGGAGAGGTCGAAGGTCACCTCTACTGGGGAGGAGTTGGGGTTGTAAGTCAAGAACCACTGCTCGAAACTCGGACCTCCCAGCAGGGGCAGTGGGATCCGCTTGGTCATCGACCCCTCGACCTCCACTACCGCGTAGTAGATTCCGGTTAGTGCGGGACTGCCGTCAGGGTACCTGGAGTTCCACCCGACCTCGATCGAGCCCCCAGAGCCCGTCGCCGTCAAGATCGTTCTCCCTGCGGAGTCGACGACCGTGACCTTCCAGGGAGCCGGGTACTTGAGGTAGGCAGAGAATGTCGACGGCTCGTAGGATCTCCCCGTCCAGCGGGGCGCCTCAGGATTCCACCTGGCCCCGAAGACCTTCTGTCCGCCGGCATTGCGGGCATCGATCGCCGCCGAGCCCAGGGTCCGATACACCCCCTCTCCCGGGCAAGAGGTTGGGAAGGCGTCCCTGTGGCCCGAGACGGCTCTCAGGTTGAGGGCCACCCCATCCGACCTGACGATGTCCACCCTCGAGGTGGGGTCGACCGAGTGGACGTCGAGCTTCCAGTCCAGCAAGCTGACCAGTGACGAGTAAGCGCCCGAGGGCATGGAAGCCGACGAGAAGTCTCCGATGATCGCTATCCCTGTGGACTGGCTGTTCGAGCCCCAGCTGTGGGCGCCGATGACGGGCTGGTCCACGCCTCCGTAACGCCCCTCGAAGATCTGTCCGTACCGGTCGATCAGGAAGTTGTAGCCGATGTCGTTCCAGCCGTTTGTCAACACGTGGAACGCATAGATGCCTCTCACGATAGCGGCCGAGTCGCCTGGGCCGTAGCTGTTCGTCGAGACCGTATGGTGGACGATGGCCAGCTTGACCGTCCCATAGGAGGGGCCCTCGCGGCGGAGCGACTCGTCGGCTCCCCATTCTGCTCGTGAGATGATCCTGGGCTGGGGGCTCGAGGCATCCGCCCGCAGCGGTGCCGAGCGGAACGCGGCTTTCAGGTAGGCGAGGGCCTTGCGCCAGAGGGGGGCCGTTCGCCCCCGCACGTCGATCAGCGCGATCTCGGGTGGGCCAGTAGCTCCTTCGGGCTGGCGCCAGCGGACCTCGAGGTACCGTGAGGGACCCAGATAGACGGGGACTACCGAGATGCGCCTGGTGGCTTCCCTGGATGACGGGTCCGGGGCGTCGACCTCGTCGGTGGACATCCACGGGCCCCACTCGCCCGGTCTCTGGGCCGACCGTACCTCGAAGAGCGGTTCCGCAGCCTCGCCCTCATCGTGGTCGCCAATCGCGGCGGGGTCCGCCTCCCAGACCGCCCCCACCATGTCGAATACGCGACCCGCATCGAGAGTGAAGGAATTGTCCTGGCCGGACCGAGCCATACCCTCCGTGTCGGCACGCAAGACCGTTATCTCCGGGGGGAGCTCGGGCGCAGCGGCATGGGCAGGGGCGGGAAGAAAACCCGATACCACCCCCACGAACAACAGGGTGGCGAATACCCGCGCGGCGATTCTTCTGGTCAACGCCTTCGACACAGGATTTTCCAGCAGTTCCAGCTACCTCGATGCCCCACGGCTAGGAGATGCCCCACGGCAGAGAGCCGGACCTGCCGCCGCCCGACCTCGAATTCTAGCAAACCAAGCACATCACGATCGCGTCCGTGAAACCGTGCCGCTCCCGGGGCCCACCCAAGCCGCCGGGCCGGACATGTCTCGCGGGCGTCAGCGCTGACCGTCGGTCTCGCCGCACGCTCCTCATCTCGATCCGGCAGCCCTCGCCAGTACCTCCAAGAGCATCGGCATCGTCAGCTTTTTCGTGAAGGTATTCTGCCGGCTTGGATGGTAGGAGCCGAACAGGCGGACCTGTCTTGGCTCGGAGTTGCGCCCTCTCCACTCCAGAAGAGCCTCGGCTCCGTGGGCGAAGGTGGGCTTGGGGGAGGGGAGGCGCCCCCCGCAGCGCCGTACCGCAAGCAGCACGCCCTCCCACGCGAAGCGCCCGAGGGCAACGATCGTATCGGGGGAGACCAAGTCGATCTCCTCGACCAGGTAGGGCAGACACGTGTCGCGCTCGGCAGGGGTGGGCTTGTTCTGCGGCGGTGCGCACCTGACCACCGCCGTTAGGTAGCAGCCGTAAAGGCGCGCCCCGTCGTCTCTGGAAACCGAGTCAGGGACACTGGCCAGGCCGAGCTGGTGGAGTGCTTTGAAGAGGAAGCTCGCTGACGCATCGCCGGTGAACATGCGACCGGTTCGATTTCCGCCGTGGGCAGCAGGAGCCAGTCCGACGACCATGAGCGAGCCCGCGGGATCTCCGAAGCCTGCGAGCGGCCTGGCCCAGTAGGTCTGGCCTGCATGGGCTCTAGGAGGGTTGCGCCCACACTGCTCCCTCCAGTTCACCAGCCGGGGACAGGCCCTGCAGGCAGTAATCTTGGCGTTCAGCTCCTCCAGGGCTCTGGTCCGCTCCGAGCGCGATCTCACCTCGGGCTCCCGGAGCGGCGCGCCCGGTCAGGCTCGAGGAGGCCGCGGGGTCCAGGAGCGTCGAACGTACCGGCCGGCGCCGGTACCGACCCGACGGGAAGGAAGCCAGGGAGCTCGAAGCAGAAGTGCTCGACTACCACATCCATTACCACCGTCACGGCGAGTCTGGGCCGTACCGGCTCGAGCGGGTCCGCGACATCTGCAGTTTTGCTGCCGAGCGAGGCCTGTTGGAGGTCGGCCTGAGCGAACACATCTTCCGATTCGTCGAATTCCGCGAAGTGGTCCGGGACTGGTGGAACCATACCGACGACGACCCTCGCCTCAAAGACCATTGCAGGCAATATTTCGACGAGCACGCCACCCAATCCATCAGCGATTACCTGGATCTCGCTGCACAAGCTCGTGCCTGCGGATTGCCGGTCGTATGGGGCCTGGAGGTCGACTACTACCCGGGTCGCATGGAAGCCGTGGCGGATTTCCTGGCCGGCCTGGGCCTGGATTACGTCCTCGGTTCGGTCCATTGGATCGGAGCCTGGGGGTTCGACAACGAAGATGTGCTTGACGAGTGGGAGCAGCGAGACCCGGATGAGGTTTACCGACGCTACTACGAACTCCTGCTCGAGTTGGCAGGCACCGGCGTGCCGACAGTGCTTGCCCATCCGGACCTCGTCAAAAAGTTCGGCCACGCCCCGAGGTCCTTCGACACGTCGGAAGTCTTCTCCGATCTGGTGGAGGTTTGCAAGAGCACAGGCATCGGGCTGGAGGTCTCTTCCGCTGGGTGGAGGGTGCCGGCCGGAGAACAGTACCCGGCCGTCCAGCTCCTCGAACGAGCCGTCGCTGCGGGACTCAGACTCACGACGGCATCCGACGCCCACGTGCCAGAATTGGTCGGCCACCGCGTAGACGACCTCTGCAGGCTGATCGGCGACTTGGGTGGCGACCGGATCTACGGTTATCGTCACGGCGAGGCCGTACCGGTCGCACTGGAAGGTGCTTCCGACCGGACGAGCAGCTTGGGGGGTGAAAGTGACCTGAGCCGGTCCTCCCCGGCGGGTTCCGAGACAGTTTCTTACCGTCCACACGGCGATGGGGAGCTGTGAAGCATGGAGAGTAGAGTTTTGCCCAGTCTTTCGCCGAGCGAGCCCCAGCCGTCGCTCGAAGAGCTGGTATCCAAGTACACGAGACTTACCCCGGAGGGCGCTACCCACATCCAGCATCTGCTGGCAACATGGGGCATCCTGGCGGACCTGTCCTTCGCCGACTTGCTCCTGTTCACTCCCGTCCAGGACGACGACAAGCGTTTTGCAGTGCTGGGGCTGGCTCGGCCGAACACTGCGCACACTCTCTATGAGGTCGATCCCACCGGTGCCGTCCTGGGGGAAGCTGTGGTCCCGTACGTGGCTCGTTGCTGGAGGAGCGGGGAGGCAGTGGCAACCGAGACCTTCAGGCCCGAGGTCGGCGAGCGCGTGAAGGTGGAGGCAGTACCGGTCCGACTGAGCGGGACCCTGGTAGCGGTGCTTGTGCGAGAGCACCTGGCTCAGTTCTCGAGGCGCCCTTCCGACCTGGAGAAGACCTATCTCGAGGTCGCATCCACCTTGTTGCAGATGGTGAGCGAGGGCACATTCCCCTTCGCGTCCGAAGAGCTGGAGGTCGAAGGGGTCCCGCGGGTAGGCGACGGGATCATGAGGCTTGACGGCGAGGGCCGCGTGGTCTTCGCGTCTCCCAATGCCGTGTCGGCCCTCAGGCGACTGGGCGTCACGACCGCAGTCCGGGCCAAGACGGTCAACGATCTCGGGCTTGACATCCCCGTAAGGACGGCCTTCACGCTGCGCGCTCCTGCCAGCCAGGAAGTCGAGGCCCAGAACGCTACCGTCGCCTTCTACGTCATCCCGCTCTTTCCCGGGGGCACCGTGAGGGGCGCTCTTGTGCTCGTGCGCGACTTGTCCGAGATCAGGAGCCGGGACCGCCTGATCCTGTCGAAGGACGCTGCCATCCGGGAGATCCATCACAGGGTCAAGAACAACCTACAGACCATCGCGTCGCTGCTCCGGCTGCAGGCAAGGCGCTTGCACTCTCCCAGCGAGAAGGAGGCTCTGGAGGAGTCGGTGAGGAGAATCCGGGCGATCGCTCTGGTACACGAGGTGTTGAGTCGGGAGCCCGGCGACCAGGTGCCCTTCAAGTCGATCCTGAGGTCGCTCGTCGCCATGGTCGAAGAGGCTCTGGTCCCCAAGGACGCCAACATCGCGATAAGGATCGAAGGCGAGGTGCCGGACCTGGACGTGGAGGTCGCCACTCCGATGGCCGTGGTGGCGACAGAGCTACTGCAGAATGCCGTCCAGCACGGCTTCCCGAGGAGGGAGGAGGGTGAGGCCATAAGAGGCGAGGTGCGCCTGAGGATGAGTCGGGAAGACTCTCATGTGACCATGGAGGTTGCCGACAACGGTGTGGGGTTCCCACCCGACTTCGACCTGAAGCGTGACGCGGGACTCGGCCTGCAGATCGTCGAGACCCTGGCGTCTGGGGAGCTGGGTGGGGAGCTGAGCGTTAGAAACGACCAGGGCGGGGTGGTGACCGTCAGGGTACCGCTCCCCAGCTGAGGCAGCTCTTCTGCGGTGGCCGAGGTTGCGGCACTGGCAGGGAAAGCACCAGGGCTGGGGTGTGGCCGAGCCGCTGGCGAACCCGGCCCATCACCTCGAAAAGACTTCAGTAAACCGAGAGTTCCGCTATCTTCGCAGGGTCCAGCCGCCCTGCCAGCCACTTCTTGCGGAGTATCTTCCGCTCCTCCTCACTGGTCCCCCCCCAGACCCCGGATTCCTGATTGGTGGCGAGGGCGAATTCCAGGCACTCGGCCCTGACTTCGCATATTGCGCAGATCCGCTTGGACTCCTCGATCTGGATGAGTGCAGGTCCCGTCGTACCTATGGGGAAGAAGAGGTCTGGCTCCATCTCCCTGCAGGCGGCGCGCTTGCGCCACTCTTCCTTGCTGGGATCGAAGACCCTCGCCAGTAAAGTGGACATCGATGTTGCCCCTTTCGGTCATAGCTTCCGGCTGCCCCCGAGCAGGGCAGCCCCGAATGTTCGCACCGCACACGGCGGCGTGGGTAATCCCCAGGCTCTCTCGGCTCGAGAACCTCCCGAACCGCCGCCCGCCGTGTTTGTGCAAAATTTCACATACGCTTGCAAAAAAATAATAAGCGCTAGCTAAAGTTCGAGAGTTCGTGAGCCTCTTCACAAAGAATACGAAGATCGGGTCCGCATTTCAAGGGGTCAGCGAAAAAAATTTTGCCCATCCGCATCGGCGACTGCTTCATGCCAACCTACGGAACAGCAGGCCTACTTTTGGCCTCGTGGGGATGCACGACCGCTTCCTGCCGAGCTGCGGCTGCTTCCTGCCTCGGGGCGTCACCTGCCTTGCGAAGTGAGCCCGAACGGCCAAGATCGGCTTCGGGACACGTTGCGCCAGGGGCATGCGGCCCGGATCCAAAAAAGAAGACGAGCAAGGAAGTGCTGGCCGGTTTGGCAGGGCGCCCGAATCCGTTGGCGGAGACCCGGATCCAAAAAAGAAGACGAGCAAGGAAGTGCTGGGGCCTATGGGACACGGCGCGGCCTGAAGGGTATGCGGCCCTGGCTGGAGGAGGACTGAGCGGGGTGGGGAGATGCGCCTTGACGAGGTGATCGCCTGGGGCCATTTCGCGGTGCTCGGCCATCGCGGCGCGCCTGAGGAGGAGACCGAAAACACGCTCCTGTCCTTCTCGAGAGCTGTGGACTCGGGTGCGGACGGCGTCGAGCTGGACGTCCATCTTTCCAAGGACGGTGTCGGGGTGGTCTGTCATGATCCGGTCGTGAGCACCCCAGCGGGCACCGAGGTGAGGGTGGCAGAGGTCGACTGGGCCGACCTGGCCGGCCTGGACGTGGTCATGGGTGGGCGGCCCGGCAAGCTGTGTCGTCTGGAAGAGGCCCTGGACCTGCTCAGCGGCTTTCTCGTCGACATCGAACTCAAGGACCTGCCCTTGGGCTCGCCCGAGCTTGCCGAATCCAGGATCGGAGAGGTCGTGGCAAGGGCAGTACTGCGAAAAGGGGAGGTGGAAAAGACCTTGCTGACTAGCTTCTACCTCCCGCACCTGCAGCGTGCCGAGGCCACCGCTCCCGAGATCTTGCGGGGATGGCTCCTCCCACCGGGGATGGACCCGAGGGACGCCACGGGCCTGGCCGCCGTCCGTGGGGTCTCCTACCTGCTTCCCCACACGTCGGCACTGGGAGGTGCCGGCCGCATCGACGAAGTGGTAGACCGGCTCGCTTCGGAGGGTCTCGGCATGCTCTGCTGGACCGTGAACGATGTGGACCTTGCCCGGAGTCTCAAGGCAGCCGGTGCGGCAGGCGTAATCACCGACCGGCCGGGGCGGATCGCCGAGGCCGTGCGGAATGCCGGGCGACCTTCCGGTGATGGTCTGCCGGATTGACCCGGTGCCGGCCGGGAGGCAGGCCACCGACGGTCACCGAGTCGCCGCCGACTTCGGCCCCCTTGGGGTCGGCTTCATCCGACCGGATCCAGTACGGAAGACTCGACGACCGCTCTGGTGATGTCCAGCCCCCGTCGGAATTCCTCGACGGGAAGCCGTTCGTCGTCGCCGTGCATGGTCTCGATCAACTCCATCGGGATTATCGAAGGAGTGAGGCCACAGCACTCCACCCCCTTGCTCCGCCAGAAGCGAGAGTCCGTGAAGCCGGTCGCCACCGAAGGGAGGAACAGGGCACCGGGAGCCGACTTCTTGCAAGCCTCTTCCAGGAGCGAGTAGAGCCTCCCCCTGGGAGAGGTTCCCTCGGGGCTGCACCGGAAGACGACATCGACGGTGACGTCGTAGCCCCGGGCGATCCCCCGCACCTCTTCGATGAATGCGTCCACGTCCGTGTCTGGAAGGAGCCTGCAGTCGAGCGTGGCCGTCGCGGTGCCGGGGACGACGTTCGGCTTGTATCCCGCCTCGATCATCGTCACGGTGACCAGATCCCTCAGCAAGGCCCGCTGTGCCCGGGAAAGCCGAGCAGCGATCAGGGGTAGCACGGCTCTGCCGGCCCGACCGGCAGCCGCCCTCATGGCTGCTTTTTCGGCTCCGCCTGCGTGCTCGGCGAGTGCCAGGTACAGCCGCCTGACGTCCTCGGCCATCCGGTAGTGCCGGTTGCGCGCCTTCAGCTTAGAGATGCAGGCCAGAAGCTTCTCGAGTGCCTGGGAGTCCGGCGGGATGCCGCCGTGTCCGGCCTGACCGCGCGCCTCCAGCCTCAGCCAGACGGCGGCCTTCTCCGTCAGCCCGCAGGCAAAGCCGTCCTTGCCCGGAAGGACCGACGCGACTCCGAAGCCGCCTTCGGTAAAGAGCTCCGAGCAGGCAACGGAGTCGGGATGTTGGGACACCAGCCAACCCGCCCCTGAGGCGCCGCCCTCCTCCTCGTCGGCGACTGCTACGAAGACCAGGTCCCGCTTCAGCCGGGCGGCTCCGGAGTCAACTCTGTCGGCTGCGTGCATGAAGGCCCACAGGTGCATTACTCCCAGCCCCTTCATGTCGAGCGCACCTCTTCCCCATATCTCGCCGGCTACGACCTCACCCCCGAAGGGGTCCCGGGTCCACCTGGACTCGTCGGCGGGTACTACATCCATGTGGTGCATGAGACAAAGACCCCCGGAAGGGTCCTCACCCGAGGAGAGCCGTGCTACGAGGTTGGGACGGCCGTCGGGTGCCTTGTGGATCTGGTAAGGGAGAGACCGAGCCTCCAGATAGGAGGCGAGGAACTCAGCCGCCGGTCCCTCGTTCCCGGGAGGGTTGGTCGTGTCGATCCTTATGTAGTCGGCCAGCGCGGAAAGGGCCGCGTCGTGACTCAGCCGCCCCTGTTCCTTCTCGGAAGACCCCTTCTTTCTCGATTTCTTGGCGGTCATGGTTGCCTCCCTCTTACGGTCCGAAAAATGGCTCGCAGGCCGACTTGGCACTCCTCAGACGACGACCTCCACGACGTCTGGTTCCCACGTCAGCGACGCAGAGGACTTCCTGCCGACGAACTCGCCGTCGACCTCGACGGCCACGGGCTCGAGAGCTTCCAGGGCGAGACGCTCTTCGTCTTCGAAGACGGCCATATCGGGCCCTTGCTTGATGCGCCTAGCCGAGACCATGGCCGATCCCAGGATCCCGAGCACCTTGAGGACTTTGGCAGTCTTCGGCGCCACGGCCCAGAGTGCCCGGTCGAAGCTGGCTTCCGGTACCGGTCTTATGGGGAACGACTTCAGGTAGGTGTAGATGGAAGAGTTGAGGACCAGCGAGAAGAAGATGGAGGACTCGGTCCTCTCAGGGCTTGACAGCGAGATCTTGGGGTGCTTCCGGTCGAAATGAAAGAAGAAGATCCTGACCGCCTGGGAGACGTAGAACCAGTCCCGGTAGAGCTTCTTCAGATTCACCCTCCGCTCGACCGCCTCGACCACCTGGGCGTCGAACCCGAAGCCAGCCACGAAGGCGAAGTATCGGTCGTCTACCTTTCCCAGCCCCAGGGGCCTCCGTCTGGCTTTGTCCAGGTCACGCAGGAGCTGGACGACGGCTCGGTCGAGCTGGCGCGGGATGCCCAGGGTGCGAGAGAGCACGTTCGTGTGCCCTCCGGGGAGTATTCCGAGCGCCGTGGGGGTGTGTGCCAGCCCATTTATCGCCTCGTTCACGGTCCCGTCGCCTCCCAAGGTGACGACAAGGTCGAAACCCTGGGCGGCGGCTTCCTGCGCAAGGTCCGTGGCATGGCCCTTGTGAGTGGTGACAGCGGTCTCGAGCTTGTGGGCGGCTGCGAGAGCGTCCTGTACGTGGCGCTGCCTGCGCGGTGAATGTCGGGTGGCATTGGTGTTGACGATGAGAAACAGTCGTGCCACTCTTCGCAGCTCCTCGTTTGCCCGTTCGAAGGCACCGCCCCGGAAACGCCCGCCGGAGCGGTATGGCGGCTCCCGCCCGGCTGTGCCAGGTGGCGTGTCGTAACCGAGGGGTGGCGCACGATGTCCGGTTTCCGGATGCTAACGGACGTGCAGCCGGTCCCGCAGGCACACGCCCACAGCTTCTGCCCATCCCAGGCCGTAGGGGCGGTCCGTCACGAAGACGTTATCGAATTTCTCGACCTCCGTGGCGAGAGAGGGATCCAGCTCAACCGCGTGACGCAGCAGGAACATGACCCCCACTTCTCTGGCAGTTTCGAGGTCCTCCCGAGAATCGCCCAGGGACACTGTCTGCTCACGTGCAAGCCCTAGCCTCCTCCTTACCTCGCCCACGGCCGCGGCTTTGCTGGTCCCCTTGGGCAGGAGGTGGTAGGCGTGGACCCTCGATACTTCCAGACCCTCGTAGCTACGAGGAATGACGCCGTTGTCGACGAGGTGACACCAGCCGACCCCCGCTTCTTCGAGGGCACGGTTCTCGGTTACGGTGTCCACGAGCCCCCTGAAGAGGTGAGAGGCAAGGCGCCCTTCGTTCCACGGGGTGTGTTCTTCGAGTCGGCCCCTGTTTCGCTCCAGGAGCAGCTCGACGGCACCCGCGGCCCGCATCGTTTCGTAGGGGGAGAGCTCCCCTCCCGGGAACTCGCCGAAGAGGTGCAGTAGCTCTCGGCTCCTGGACCCTCGGGGTCGCAGAGACACCACCGCGCCCACCTCCGCCACGTAGCTGCGGGCGCCTACCACCCAGGCCACGGGCTCGACGTGCTCTGCCTGCCGCCCGGATACCGGTACGATTTCGACCCCCGCTCGATGGGCGTCTGCCAGAGCCGCGGCAGCCGCTCCCGAGGCTGTCCCGTCCCCCAGGGCGAACAGACTCCCGCCCCTGCCGAGCAGGGTGCCGTCGAGGTCCGTGAAGACGACCTCGACCTGGGATGCGGCCAGGGCGACCGCCTCGGCGTGGTCGGATAGGAACCTCACCTCTCTGCGACCGCCTTCAGATCCCTGCGTCTCCTGCCACGGCGCCCAGAGAGGCGAGGGGGGGACGGCGGCCGATCCTCAAGTCTCGCCCGAACAGACCGGCATAGGTCGCCCGTGCTTCGAATTCTCCGATGGCAGGTGCAAAGCCCGGAGCCCTCCTCAGGATCGCGTAGGAGACCTCTGCCGCCATGGGAGCCAGCTCGTAGAGAGGGCGGTTGCGGTGATGCCTGATTTCCAGGTCGCACTCGGCCACCCTGTCCTCCCCTGCCAGCGCGTATACGTCTATCAGGATTCCCACGTCGACCCCGTACCCGATGTCCAGCGAAATCCTCTCCAGCACCCACCGCCTGGCTGCGTACTCCCCCGAGAGGGGCTGGGTGAAGGCTGCGACGTGGGGGAAAAGGTGAGAGAGCAGCGGTCGCGCCGTCAACTCGGTCACCCTTCCGCCTTCGCCGATCCGGGGTGCCACTCTCGCCTGCTCGGAAGCCGTTTCCTCCGTCGCTGCTCCCACGGGGCCATCCGCCAGCGGCCTCTGGTAGTACGCCTTCACGAAGAGCAGCGAGGGGTCCTCGATGAGGGGGCCCGATGAGGGTGCCTACCAGGCCCACGACGAATCGTTCGGTGAAGTCGGTGATGTCGGCGTCGACCAGGCAGATCACGTCTCCGGACGTCGCGGCAATACCCTTGAAGATCGCCTCTCCCTTTCCCTCGGCTCGGCCGAGTTCCGGGAGTACCTCGTAGTCGAGGACGACCTCTGCTCCTGCGTCCTTGGCTATTTCCCTCGTGCGGTCCACCGAGCCGGAGTCGACCACCACGATCTCGTCTACCAGGCCCGCGTCGCGCAGGCAGGCGAGGGTCTGTACCACGGGACCGATGGTCTCTTCTTCGTTCAGGGCGGGCACGCAAGCCGACACGGTGGTCGCACCCTTGCGGGCGACCACCTCTGCGAGGTCGAACTGGCGGAAAGAGAAGCGTTTGATTCCTGCCTCCTGTGCCGTAAGGGTCACGGTGCGACTGGGCGATCCTATCGGTCGGGAACGTCCCGAGTCGCCCTATCTTCGTGCTTGTGACAGTGACCCATTGCGGACGAGTAGATAACGATACTCTCGCCCGGTGACGCTCTCTTATACTGAAACGTCCTCTAGGGCTAGTGGAGGCCGAGGTTCCCTTCTCGTGCCGCCGACTTCGTGTCGGATCCGCCCGTCTTCGCCGGAAGGATCGTGCCGTTCCAGGAATACCGGGGTGGGGCTCTTACGTCCTAAGCCGGTGAGCCTGTCGGAGAAGGGGGCTAAGATCGGAGAGGCACTCCGTGCGGTCGACCCCGCCGCCCGGGCGTCCGTCTGACGGAGGGCAGTAGCTCAAGCAGGTAGAGCACCGGTCTCCAAAAC
>FWWM01005302.1_pt1 | contig 28312 bp, 24 predicted proteins | sample 2228351 | NCBI WGS metagenome assembly FWWM01 (sample SAMEA103939774, study PRJEB20133) | metagenome | reverse complement strand
GGCCATGGAAGGCGGCGCCTCGTGCAGGTGGTGCTCCTGCTCGGGCGTGCCCCGGAACTCCCCGGAAAACGTCATGTGCACCGCACGGAACATGTAAAACGCCGTCAAAAACGCCCCTACCACCCCCAGCACCCACAGCCCCAGGTACACCTTCCCGTAGCCGTTGAGATCCCCCATGCCGGCCGCAAACACCCGCCCCAAAATCTCGTCCTTGGAGAAAAACCCGGAAAACACAGGGATACCGGCCAAAGCCAGGGTCGCCACCAGGAACGTCCAGTAGGTGGTGGGAAGATGCCGCTTTAAGCCCCCCATCTTGCGCATGTCCTGCTCCCCACCCAGGGCGTGAATGACGCTGCCGGAGCCCAAGAACAGGCAGGCTTTGAAGAAGGCGTGGGTGAAGACGTGAAAGATGGCCGCCGCAAAAGCCCCGGCCCCCGCCGCCAGGAACATGTACCCCAGCTGGCTGACGGTGGAGTAGGCCAGGACCTTTTTGATGTCGTTTTGCGCCAGGCCAATGGTGGCGGCAAAGACCGCCGTCAGGCCCCCCACCACCGCCACCACCAGCATGGCTTCCGGGGCGTGCCGGTAGATGACGTTGGTGCGGGCCACCATGTACACACCGGCGGTGACCATGGTGGCGGCGTGGATGAGGGCAGAGACCGGCGTGGGGCCGGCCATGGCATCGGGAAGCCAGACGTAGAGGGGAAGCTGGGCGGATTTGCCCACAGCGCCCACAAAGAGCAGCAGGCCAATGGCGTTGAGGTAGCCTGCGTAGCTTCCCGGGTTTTCCTCCACCGCCTGGGCGATTTGGCCAAAGTCCACGGTGCCAAAGACCTTGTAGGCCAAAAAGATGGCCAAGAGAAAGCCAAAGTCACCGATGCGGTTGACGATGAAGGCTTTTTTGCCTGCTGAAGCACACCAGTCCTGGGTGAAGTAGTAGCCAATGAGGAGGTAGGAGCAAAGGCCAACGCCTTCCCAGCCCACAAAGAGGACCAGGAGGTTGGCCCCCAGGACGAGGGTGAGCATGGCAAACATGAAGAGGTTGAGGTAGGCAAAGTAGCGGGCAAAGCCCCGGTCGCTTTCGCCGTGCATGTAGCCCACGGAGTAAACGTGAATCAAGAACCCCACAAAGGTGACAAAGAACACCATGACCGCCGAAAGCGCATCCAAACGCAGGGAAAAGTCAACGGAAAATGGCGCCAATTGGCCGGTCACGGTATGCCCGGGAAGCGGCGGGATCCACGAAAACAGCGTCACTTGCCATACGTGGTGGCGACCAAAATGCCAAAGCCAGTAGGCCACCGCGGTAAAGGCGGACAGCATGGCCAGCCCGCTACCGGCCAACGCTACCGCCGAAGTTGTCCTCTTCGACCATCCGCGGCGGTTGCCGATCAAGCCGTTGGCCACCGCCCCCAACAGCGGAAACAGAAGCACCAGGCCTAACACCGCGTCCATGGCTCAACCCCGCATTTCCGAAACGGCATCCAGAGCCACCGTGCTCTTGAGCCGGGAAAGCTGCACGATAATCCCCAGGCCAATGGCCGCCTCAGCTGCAGCAATGGTGATGACGAAAACCGGGAAAACCTGGCCGGTAAGGTCTCCCAATTGCCGGGCAAAGGCCACGAAGTTCAAGTTGGCGGCGTTGAGGATGAGCTCCACGCTCATGAGCACGGTGATGAAGTTACGGCGAACCAAAAGCCCCACCAGCCCACAGGCCAGCATCAGCACCGAAACCAGCAAATACCAGGACAAAGGGATCATGCTCTCTCCGTTTCCTTTGGCTTGCGCCCCAAAACGATGGCCCCCACCATGGCCACCAGCAGGAGCACCGAAACCACCTCAAAGGGCAGCAGGTAATCGCGGTACAAAAGCCAGCCCACGGCTTCGGTGTTGCCCACCCGCTCCCCGGCGATGGACACCAGGGGCGAAACATCCGCCGTGGGCCGCTGGCCCAGGGCCCACATGGCGGTGAGGGCCAGCGCCGAAAACAGCATGCTTCCCACCACAGCCAGCGGCACCAGGGGCTTCAGGTACTGCGTTTCCTTTTCTGCCGCTCGCACGTTCACGAACATGATCACAAACAGGAAAAGCACCATCACACCGCCGGCGTACACCAGCACCTGCACCGCCGCCAAAAACTCCCCGTGGGCCAGCACAAACAAACCGGCCACACCGAGGAAGCTGGCCAACAGCGAAAGCGCCGCATGCACGGGCTGCCGCAGCGCCACCACACCCACGGCACCACCCAGCGAAATCAAAGCCAAAAAAAGGAACACCCCTTGAGAAAAATGGGCCACGAGGAAATCCATCAGTGGTCCTCCTCTTCCTCTTCGCCCCCCAAGCGGAAGGCGGGCAGCCCCCCTTCGGCCGGTGGCTTCACACCCGGGAAAGGCTTTACACCTTCCCAGTGCATGAGCTTTTCCTTGTTGAAGTAGAGGGCGTGGTTGCGCTCGTAAGCCGCCGCTTCGTAGGTCTTGGTGGTGAGCCACACCGCTTCGGTGGGGCAAGCCTCGGCACAGAGGTTGCAAAACATGCAGCGCTTGATGTCAATGTCGTAGCGGTCAATGACCTGTTTTTTGCGCTTTTTGCCTTCGATTTCGTACTCCTCCCAGTGGCTTTCGATGTGAATGATGCCAATGGGACAGGCCTTTTCACAGCCGCGGCATACGTTGCACCGCTCCAGGGAGTAGCCAAACATCCCGCGGAAGCGATCCGCAGGCTCCTTCCGTTCTTCCGGGTACTGGATGGTGGCCTTGCGGGAGAAAAGGTATTTCCCCGTGGTCTTGAGCCCCGTGAGCAAATCCACAGGGATCACGCTGGCTAAAAGCCCCCAAAAGCTCATACCTGACCTCCCGGAAGCGAAACAAAATAGGCAACCACCAAAAGGTTGACCAAGCTCACGGGCAAAAGCACCTTCCACCCCAAGCCCATGAGCTGGTCAAAGCGGTAGCGCGGAAAGGTCCCCCGGAACCAGATGTAGAGGAAGAGGAAAAAGGCAACTTTGAGCAAGAACCACACCAGAGGTGGAATCACGTCGAGAAAAGCCAAAGCCGCCACGTTGGGGAAAGGCCGCAGCCAACCACCAAAAAACATCACCGTCGCCAGCGAGGAAACCACCACCATATTTGCGTATTCCGCAAGGAAATAAAACGCGAATTTCATTCCCGAATATTCTGTGTGGTAGCCGGCCACCAGCTCGGATTCAGCTTCGGGAAGATCAAAGGGGTTGCGGTTGGTTTCCGCCACACCGCAAATGAAGTAAATGAAAAACGCCACAAAGCCCGGAAAAACAAACCAAACCCCGGCTTGCTTTTGTGCCTCGACGATGCGCACCAGGGAAAGCGATTTGGCCAAGATCAGCACCGTGACCACCGAAAAGCCCATGGGCACTTCATAGGAGATCATTTGCGCTGCCGAGCGCAAGCCGCCCATGAGCGAAAACTTGTTGTTGGACGCCCAACCGCCGAGGATGATGCCGTACACACCAATGGAACTCACGGCAAGGATGAACAGCACGCCAACGTTCACGTCGGTGATGAACAAGTTAGGCGAAGGACCAAAGGGGATGACCGAAAAAACCACCAAAGCCGGCACGATGATGAGCACCGGGCCCAAAAGGAACACGAACTTCTCGGCAAAACCCGGAGTGAGGTCCTCCTTTACGAAGAGCTTGAGGGCATCGGCAATAGGCTGCAGCCACCCTTTGGGCCCCACGCGGTTTGGTCCCAAGCGAATTTGCATGTAAGCCAGGAGCTTGCGCTCAAACCAGGAGAGGTACGCCGCCAGCAACACCAGCACCAAAAGGATCACCAGGATCTTCACCAGCGGCCAACCCACGTATGTCCAGAAGAGCTCGTTCATACCCACCCCTAGCGATCAATCTCGCCCAGCACGATGTCCAGGGTGCCAATGACCGCCACCACGTCGGCCACCAGGTGCCCCTTCACCAGCTCCGGCAGCGCCTGGAGGTTCACAAAACAGGGCGGACGCACCCGCACCCGGTACGGGGTCACGTTGCCGTCGGAAACGATGTAGTAGCCAAGCTCGCCCTTGGGCCCTTCCACGGAAAAGTAAACCTCCCCCTTGGGCGGACGGATCACCTTGGGAACCCAGGCCATCACCGGACCGTCGGGCAGGCGGTCCAGGCACTGGCGGATGATGCGCACCGACTGCCGCATTTCCTCCATGCGCACCAGGTAGCGGTCGTAGGTGTCCCCGTTCTTGCCGATGGGGACGTCGAACTCCACCTCGTTGTAGTGATCGTAGGGGAACACCTTGCGGATGTCCCACTTAACGCCGCTGCCGCGCAGCGGTGGCCCGGTAAGCCCCCAGGCAATGGCCTTTTCCGCATCAATGACCCCGACCCCCACGGTGCGGGCCTTCCAAATGCGGTTGTTGGTCAAAAGCCGCTCCCAGTCCTCGATCTTGCTGGGGAGCTCATCCACAAACTTGCGGCAGCGGTCGGTCCAGCCTTCGGGAAGGTCCCAGGGCACCCCACCGATGCGCATGGTGTTGAGGGTCAGGCGGGCGCCGCAGTACTCCTCAAACAAATCGAGGATCTTTTCCCGCTCCTCAAAGGTGTAAAAGAACGGCGTTACCGCGCCAATGTCCAAGGCGTGGGTGGCAAGCCAAATGATGTGGGAGGCAATCCGCTGGAGCTCCGCCAGGATCATGCGGATGTACGCGGCCCGCGGCGGAATGGTAATCCCCATGAGCTTTTCCACCGCTCCCACGAAGCCCTGGTTGTTGGTGGCCGCCGCCGTGTAGTCCATGCGGTCGGTGTGGGGGATGCACTGGGGGTAGGTTTCCCGCTCGAAAAGCTTCTCGGTGCCGCGGTGGAGGTAGCCAATGATGGGCTTGGCATCCACGATCTTTTCGCCGTCCACCTTCAAAAGCAAGCGCAAAACCCCGTGGGTGGCCGGGTGTTGCGGCCCAAAGGAAACCTCCATTTCCTCCCCGCCCAGTAAGGTCGCCTCCAGTTCTGCCATGGCTTACGCTCCCCCCTTGGGCTTCACCGGCCCACCCCCCGGCGGGTAAATGTCCGGATACACCGCCGCACCGGTATCAATCCCCTCGATGGGGAAGTCCTTGCGCAACGGGTGTCCGGAAAAACCCTCCCAGGTGAGGATCCGCTCCAGGTTTGGGTGGTTGGCAAAGTAAATGCCAAACATGTCGAACACTTCCCGCTCCATCCAGTTGGCGGTGGGCCAGAGCTCAACCGCCGTGGGCACCTCCACCCCATCGGCCACCCGCACCTTGACCCGCAAACGGGCCGAATCCGCATGCCGGTGCAGCCAGTACACCACGTCAAAGCGCCCCTCCGGGCGGTCCTTCCAGTCAACCGCCGTGAGGTCCACCAGGAACTTGTAGCCCAACCCCTTGAGGGCCGAAAGCACGGCCATCAACTGCTCAAGCCCCACCACCACGCTCACCTGCCCGGCAAACTCCACTGCTTCCACCACTGCTCCCGGAACCGCGCTCTCGAGCTCCCGCACCAACGGGTGCTCGCGGGCATCCTGCGGTTGGGGCGGCACCGGTTTTTCCTCCCAGGGCATCTTGGGAGGCGCAGGCTCTTGCACCTTGTTTTCCTCGCTCACAGGCCCCCCTTTAGCTCGCCTTGCGGGCGATGGTCATGCGGTCAATCTTCTTTTGCAGCTGCATCAAGCCGTAAAGCAAAGCTTCCGGCCGCGGAGGACACCCGGGCACGTACACGTCCACCGGGATGATGCGATCCACACCTTGCGTCACCGCGTAGGTGCGGTAAGGCCCGCCGGAGATGGCGCAGGAACCCATGGCAATGACCCACTTGGGCTCGGCCATTTGGTCGTAAAGGCGCTTGACGATGGGCGCCATCTTTTCGGTCACGGTGCCCGCCACGATCATCAGGTCCGACTGGCGTGGCGAGCCGCGGAAGACCTCAGCCCCAAAGCGGGCCATGTCAAAGCGGGGATCCAGCACCGCCATCATCTCGATGGCGCAGCAGGCCAAACCAAACTGCATGGGCCAGAGGGAGTTCTTGCGGGCCCAGTTGAACACCGCGTCGTAAAGCCCGGTGAAAACGTTGGGAGAGATCTCCTTCTCGCTCACGCCCATTGCAGCGCCCCCTTTCGCCAAGCGTACACGTAGCCAGCCACCAAGATCGCCAGGAACACCACCATCTCCACAAACCCAAAAAGCGCGAGCTTATCCAGCATTACCGCCCAGGGGAAAAGGAACACGGTTTCCACATCGAAAATCACGAACAAGACGGCAATGAGGTAGTAGCGCACCGAGTAGCGGGTTTCGTGGGCCACGGTGGTCACCGGGACACCGCACTCGTAAGGCTCGTTCTTCACCGGATGCGGCTTTCCCGCGCGCAAGGCCCGGGCGATGAGCAGGGTGACAATGGGAAAGCTCACCGCCACCAAAACAAAAAGCAGGATCGGAATGTAGGCGTTCACCCCCCCTCCCCTCGCCCGCGCAATTTAGCGCAAACTTTCACAAAGTCAAGCTTGTGAAATAGGAATGCAATCTCAGGGACCATTGAAAGAAGGCGCAGAGCAGGGCGTCAGCAGGCGCCCGGAGGATGCCCGACTAGTCAAGGGCTACCCGCGGCAGCCAACGCATCTTGGTCCCCACACTTTGGCCAGCAATCCCGCAGCCGCATTGCCGTTTAGCAGGGCGCAGGCTTACCATTGGCTTCGGAAGCTGGAATGTACTCTTGGAGACTCCCATGGCTCGAATTGGACACCTTTTTCTAGCCACATCGTTCGCCTCGGTAATAGCCTGGGTGAGCGTCGCGGAGCTTGAGCCTGCTTCGCCCGGGTCTCAGCCACTTACGATCCCCTCGTCTGCGGAGCTCCCTAGCAGCTCCGTGGTCTGGGAGTGGAAAATCCCCGACGGCAGCTGGGCTTCTCCGTGTGTGCTGGTGGAACACCAACTCCTCTGCCCGGTGATGCGGGAGGCCCCAGGGGGCGGCGCGTGCTCGCTGGTTGCCCTGGATCCACAAACCGGCCGCGTCCAGTGGCAGGCCGAGCTGGGTCGAGGGAGCGTGGAACCGTGGAGCATGGCGGTTTTTGCCAACTCAGTGGTGGTGGTCGGCACCGGGCATCACCTTTTCGCGCTTGCCCTTAAAGACGGGTCACCGGTGTGGCAAAAAGCGATTCGCGCCGTCGCGGTTTTTCCAGTGGCTGATAACGCTTTGGCGCACCAGCGGGGCATGTCGGGAGCGCCTGATACGTTGGTGCTGTTAGACCCCTTCTCCGGTGCCGTGCGCTCTTCCCGGTCCTTTGAGAACTTCGTGGATACGCTCAGGCCGTGGGACGGGGACATGGTGGTAGTGAGCTTTGGTTTTGAAGAGGCCCTACCGCCGGTTTTGCCTTTTGTGGTTCGCCTAAAGGCAGAGGACCTGCGCACGCTCTGGCGCTTGGAACTACCAGGGTTAAAAAATTCCGTTGTCTTAACTCCAGACCTCTGGGTCTATTTGGAAAAGCAAAACCATACTGGTTGGTACCGCCTGCAAAGCGATGGAAACCTTGAACCCCTCGCCGCACTCGCCCACTGGAATGGCTCGTTGCTATGGGCCCAAGGGGAATATCAGCTTTGGGGAAGCGAAGAAGGCTCGAGGTTGTGTCGGTGGCGGTCCGAAACCGCCACCTGGGCCTGGTGCCGAGATTTGCCCAGGGGAAAATGGCTGGCGCAGCAGCTCGACGGTAAACAGGTGGCGCTGGCTGGCTCCACTACCGAAGAAGACCAGCTTTTGGTCTTAAACGATGCTGGTGATGTGGTCGCTAAGGCCCCAGGCATTCCTGATGCAAAGGCCTTTTTCCACTTCCAGGGCCACTGGCTCTGGCAACAGGAGCACCGGATCCTGCTCACAGGTGCTGCACTCAAGGCCTCTTCTCCCCCCCACGACGTCAAGACCCAAGCCGCGCAACTTTTAGAACAGGCCGCGCAAATCCCTCATTTTTCGCCCCTAGCCGTTCCGCGGGTGGGTCCGCTGGTCAAAGCCCTTTTGGCCCTTGGTCCTGACATCAAGCCCGTGGTTCACGCCAAGCTTTCCACCTCCGGACCCGTAGGCTTTGTCGCCGCTGCTACCGCGCTCATGGTCTGGGGTGATCCTCATCCTGCGGACCTTCTCATTCACTGGTTTGAGGAACAACGCAACACCGACGATGGGTCCTCCTGGGCTGGCGATTTGGTTGTGGGCGCCCTCCGCAGTGCCGGCAGCGACTGCAAGCAGATAGAGCCTTTAGCCCGTCTACTGAGCGCCGAGGGAGTCCCTTGGATGGTCCGCCTTGAAGCTTTCGCCTCCCTAGCTCAATGTGGGTCGCTTCCGGCCCTGGAAAGGCTGCAACGATGGCTCCAGCAACAAGCACCGGTCCGGGGCTCCTCCTGGTTCCAACCAAACACGCTCAGCCCCAAGGTTCCCTCCTCGCAAGAAGCTTGGCGAATTCTCTGGAGTTCGCGGGAGTTCATCGTGTTTCCCGCCTGGTATCTCGGCCCAACGCGGGGGTTATGGATTGCCGAGGTTGGATCAAAGCAAGGCACCACACCCTGGTACACGGGCCTGAGCGACTTTAACCCGGCTACCGACACGTTGGACTTTGAAATCGCACCCGAAGGCTTCCGCATCATCCTCAAACACAACACCACAGGCAGTGCTTCGACACCTCAGGCAAACGTGGACAAAACGCTCTCCATCAGTTGGGCGGAAATCCAGCAGGATCGCGATGATGATGGGCTGACGGATTTGGTGGAAATCCGCCTTGGTCTTTCTTCGGATCAAGCCGACACCGATCGCGACGGCATACCCGATGGATTGGATTGGTGTCCCACCTGCGGGCAGCCACCTCGCACCGCCGAAGATTTTGCAGCCGAAGCGTTGTTGTACCAGTTTTTTGCGATGTCTGAGCCAAAGGGGATCTGGCCGCCGGTGACGGTGGCTTGGACCAAGCCGTTGGAGTTTTCTCACCCCCGGCGTGCGGTACTCGTGATTCCCACCGACCAACAGCAAACTCGAAGGCAAGAGGCCGACGGGGAAAGCATCGAGTCGGTGGCTGGCGTGAGGCTCCGCCTCGTGACCGCCTCCCAGAAGCCCAAGGGTTGGCCCGACGATTTGACTCCCAACCCGGGAGAGGTGGCCATCGAGCTTCAGGTGGGCGATGGTCTAGGGGTAGCCGCCATAATGGGGAAAGCCGCGGATGGCCGTTGGTACATCGTCCGCTGGCAACGACTCTGGTGGGACAACTGTTAGGTCACTGCTTATCGCTGAACGTTACCTGCAAACACTCAGTCCCCCACATGGCCGGAAGCCCCCTCACCTACCGGCCGCTTTCGTGAGTGATGGTGCCTTTATACTCCGGACAGCTCAACCAAAGCTGCTCTTCCCTGAGGGTTCGTGCCAAAAGCTCGCAAGATGCCGGCAGCTTTCCCGCGCGCAAGGCCCGGGCGATGAGCAGGGTGACAATGGAAAAGCTCACCGCCCCCAAAACAAAAAGCAGGATCGGAATGTAGGCGTTCACCCCCCTCCCCTCGCCCGTGAAATTTTGCGCACACTTTCACAAAGTCAAGCTTGTGAAATAGGAATGCAATCTCAGGCACGGTTTGAACCCGAAGCGGCATCACTTCCGCCAGAGGTAGAGACCCGCTGACTGGCTTAAAGCGTGCGCATGAGGGAAGGCGCCTTAAAATAGCGGGGGAGGGCATCTCCCATGGAGGCCGGCCAGGTTTCCACGCTCCAAGCTCTCTGGCCGAAGTTTCTTCTGTTTCTGATGTTGTCTTCGATCGGCAGCGCAAGCGTTCCTGCCTGGATTGTGACAGCAGTGCCTGCTAGCTTTTCCCACGTAGCCCCTGCAAACCTTCCACGGGCATGGGAATGGGAAGTTTCCACTGAGGACGGCCTCCCGGCTTCCATCTGGTCCTGTTCCCTGGGGGCGGGACAACTTATTTGTTCCGTGCGGACCCCGGACTCCGAAAGCGGAGCCTTCACCTCGGGGCTAGTGGCCCTCGATGCCGCCAGCGGTGCCGTTCGCTGGCGCACCAGTCTCCACCAGGAGAGCTATCCTCCGCCGGAAATTGCCCTTTTTGGCGAATCTCTGGTCCTGGTTAGGATAGGTGAACAGCTTGCAGCACTACGCCTTGCCGATGGGGTGCAGCTATGGGAAAAGCCAGTGCACGAGGCCAGGATTGTTGCTGTTCCTGGCGGCATTATCATCGAGCAAATGGGACAATTTAAGCTCCTAGATCCTTATTCGGGAGCCGAGCGCTGCCAACAGCGTTTGAGCGCCTGGGAGAATGAAGTGTTCCCGTTTGATGGCGATATTCTCGTGGTCAACCGTTTTCCCGGGATCATTACGCGTTTGAAAGCCGAAGATTTGAGCGTAGTTTGGCGAAAAGGCGTTGAGGATCTCCGTAGCGCAGCTTCCGTCGCCTCGGAGCTTTGGCTTTCCGTGCAGAAACCGATGGAGGAAGGAACCAGATGGTATAGCGTGCAACCTGACGGTGAACTCCGACCGATAGCCCAACTTCAGGGTTGGGAAGCTTCTTTGGTTTGGGCGCGAGAAGATTACCAACTTTGGAAGAAAAAAGAAGAAAACCTGCTCTGCCGTTGGCAACCGCAAAGTCAGTCGTGGGCCTGGTGCCGAGAACTACCGGCTGCAGATTGGATAGTCGCCTATGATCCCGCAGCTCGCCAAGTGGCCCTGGCTGCCAGCGACGAAGAAAACGACACTTTTTTGATTTTTAATTCCAACGGAGACGTTACGTTTCGAGGTTCAGGCGTACCTGCCGCGGAAGCGCTCTACGCCTTCCAGGGCAAGTGGATTTGGCAGCAGTCCCACCGGGTTTGCCTCACGGGAATCCCAACCGCGGTGGCCACAGCGATCCCCGATCCCGGAGTTCAAGCCACCCGTTTGCTGGAGCAAGCAGCGCAAATCCCTCCTTTTTCGCCGCTGGCCGTCCCGAGGGTGGGCAAGCTAATAAAGGCCCTCTTAGCCCTTGGCCCTGAGGCCAAACCGGCGCTCAAGAGCTGGATTTCTAACTCTCGCACCTGGACTTTCCTGGGCGCCAAAAAACAGGCCTTTCCTCATATACAAGCCCGCAGGGTTTCCAGCTCTGACGCTGTAAGTTTTGTCGCCGCAGCTTCGGTACTCGTTAAGTGGGGCGATCAGGATGCAACATCAATGCTCATACGCTGGCTTCAGGATGGCTTCACCAGAGAAGCCTATACAGGTCCATGGTTGGTCGATTTGGCAACGGCAGCCGTGCGCAGCATCGGCTGTGATGCCAGCTCGGTGGGCCCGCTCGTGCAGCTTGTGGAAACGGAAAATATCCCTTGCGAAATTAGGTTCTCAGCGTTTGCGGCTTTGGCGCAGTTTGGCTCGCCGGAGGCGTTGCAGGCGCTGCAGCGCTTCCTCCATCGCCCGACCCGAACAGCCGATTCCCGATGGCCCCAGGCCCAACCTGCGGACCCCTGGTTCTTGGAGAACGGGACCGAGTGGAGGTACAAATGGAACTCCCGCGAGTTCGTGCTTTACGAAGATCGTTACGGCGACCTCGCCCCGGGGCTGTGGCTGGCTGTGGTGGAGCAAAATCGGATCATAAGCTCCTGGTTTACGGGAATACCCAGCTTCCAAGAAGCCAGCCAGGTGGCCTTTGTCCCTTCTCCAGGGGGCTTTCGCATCGTACTTCGGCGCAAGGCCTACGGCGGTGAAGCAGCTGCAGAAACTCCGGAAAACGTAATTGCCTCCGTCAGTTGGGAGGAAATCCAGCGGGACCAGGATGGCGACGGCCTCACCGATTTGCTTGAAACCCAGCTGGGGCTAGCCAAAAACCGCGTGGACACTGACCAAGACGGGATCGAGGATGCCCTCGATTGGTGTCCCAACTGCGGCCAGCCGCCCACAGGCCCGGAGGACGAGGCAGCCAAAGCTTTGCTATACCAGGTCGCCTGCGTTTTCGACACAAGCACCGATAGCCTGACGCCCCAACGCGTGACTTGGGTACGCCCGCTTGAGTTTGCACACCCTTGGCGCCCCGTATTTGTGCTGGTGAAGGGAGCACAGGAGCTGGAGCAGCTGCGCGCAGGTCCCGTGGACATAGACCTCATGGATGCCATCTGGATACACCCCATAAATCCGAAAGAACCGCCCAGAGGATGGCCCGCCGAATTATTGCCACAACCTGGGCAGGTTGCCCTGGAACTCGAAACCGGCTTTCTATGGGTAGCAGCTCTCCTGGAGCAAAAATCCGACGGAGCTTGGTACGTCGTCCGATTTAGGGCTGCGGGTCGTTGTTAGCACCACGGGCTTGCCCAGGCACCGCAAAGCGAGATGAATTTCACCGGGCCTTGGGCAGGTTTCCCGGAGCAACGAAAGCCGAAAAACGCTTGCACCTTTTGCGGGCAAAGCAATCCATTTGCCATGTTTCGACGAAGCCCCATGAGGATTTGGTTTACCCGGTCTCCTGCATGGCCTGATGCTCCGGGCAGTCCAGGCGCAGCTGCTCGACGGTGAGGGGACGTGCCAAAAGCTCGCAAAACGCCTGCGGCTTTCCCGGTTCCCGACGGAAAAAGCGACAGGTGGGGCAGGTTCGCGCCGCGCTCATGAGCCCCAACCGCTCCCACTGACCCAAAACGGCCAGAAGACCCTCCCACAGAGCCGCTTGTTGGGCCGGTGTAAGGGCCTCCACCCCAGCGAGCAACGGTTGCAACCCAGCCCCCAGGGATGCCACCAGCTTTTTTCCCTGGCGGCTAAGCGAAAACAGCACCCGCCGGGCATCTTCAGGGTGGGACGCGGCTTGTACCAGCCGCTTTTGCTCAAGGATCGCCAGCGACCGGGAAACCGTGGGGCGAGACACCGAAAAACGCGCTGCCAGCTCCCGCACCCCCAGCTTCACCTGCCCAGAAAGCTCCATAAGCAGAAACACCTGCAAGCTCGTAAGCCCGGCCTCCATACCCGCCCGCCCGTGAACGGCCACCAGCACGTGGCCTAACCTTTCAAGGGCTGCCACCACCTTGGCGGGCAGCCGTTCATGCTGCTGGCCTAAAGGGAAAAAAGGGGCTCCCATGGCAATCAAAGGTAACAAAAAAGCCCGGGCGGGGGAACCGCCCGGGCTTTTGCTTTTACGGACGCCAGGTGGAAAACACGAAGTCCTTGTCCTTTTGCGACTCGTGGCAGCTAAAGCACTGCTCCTTGGCGTTCACGACGATGGGTTTCTGAGGGTCCCCGGCGCTGAACGCCTGAAAACCCCAGCCTCCGGTATCGGCAAAGCGGTTGCTGTCCTTTTCCATCACCGCCAGCACCTTGCGCGAGCCCTCTGAAAGCGCGTTGCCCTCTACCGGTGCCTCCAGCAGGTCAAACACAAACACCGCACCGTTGGCGTACTTCCCGGTGATGAGTCCCTGCTTGGCCTTTTCGTTGGCGTACACGTGGTGTATACCGCCAAAAGCGTCGTAAAGCGGGTGTCCTGCCTGGAGCACTAAGGTTTTCACGTGGTACCAGCGCCGGTACCCCTCCGGATAGCTCACACCCTTGGCTTTTTCCGCCAATCCCCAAGCCGTTGCCATGGCCAGCAAAGCCAGTCCAAGCATCCATCGCTTCATGGTTTCCTCCTTTCTTTCTTGCACGTTAAAGACCCGGGTCGTGTCGTTCCTTTCGGAGGCGGTCGCGGCTGGAGAAGAACAATCATTAGCATAGCTAATGATAGTAACCGGCCGGCGCCGTTTCTTTATTCCCAAGCCCGGCGAGCCGCCCCGGCGAGCAGCAAATGAGCTGGCAATGTGGCCTGCGCGTTGTAAATCCTGTGGCTTGTGACGGTAGCCGTTCGGCAAAGCGCCTCGCCGCTGTTTATCTTTCTCCCTCAACCAGGGGACTGCCTAAAAGAGCCACCGGGAGGGAAGCAACGCCACCAGCCGCCAGTTGCCGTCGTCTTTTTCGAGAACGCAAAAAGAGCCCTTGCCGAAGGCGAGAGTGCCGTGGGGAGCCCCAAAACACAGAGTTTCCACGGTTTCCGAAAGCAAGGGCTCGTGGCCTACGAAAGCAAAGACGCCCTCGCCAAGGGTCGCTAAAAAAGCCACCAAAGCCCCCACGCCCTTTTCCGGCAACAGCACCTCGCAAACCTCCACGCTCTCCACCAGTCCTGCCTCCTTGAGCGCTTCGGCGGTTTGCTGGGCGCGGCGGAGGGGGCTAGCAAAGAGGCGGGAAAGCTTGAGGTTCAGGCGGGAAAGGTTTGCCGCCACCGCCTGGGCCTGGCGCTCGCCCACTTCGGTCAAAGGGCGATCGGCATCGCTTCCCGGGAAGTTTGCTCCCGCTGCTTCCCCGTCGCGGATCAAGATCAGCTGGGTGCCCATGGCGGTGTCTCCCTGCCCATAAGCTTGCCAAAAAGCAGGACGTCGCGCTACCCTGCCACCGCCCGGTGCTCCGGGCCGAAAAGGAGGCGCCATGCAAGTTTCTCGTCGCGCCCGGGCCATGCAGGAGTCCCCCATCCGCAAGCTGGCACCGTTAAGCGTTGAGGCCAAGAGGCGAGGCATTCACGTGTACCACCTCAACATCGGCCAGCCCGATCTCCCCACGCCTCCCGAGTTCCTCCATGCCGTAGCTCACTTTTCGGAACCGGTGCTGGCCTACGGGCCTTCCGATGGACTGCCGGCGCTTAAAGAAGCGGTGTGCGAGTACTTTTCCCGCTACCGCGTCCACCTGCGCCCCAACGAGGTGCTGATCACCACCGGAGGTTCCGAGGCCATCCTCTTTGCCTTCAACGTGGTGGCCGACGAAGGCGACGAAATCATTGTTCCCGAGCCCTTTTACACCAACTACAACGGCTACGCGCAAATGGCCAACCTGCGCTTGGTGCCGGTGCGCACCCACGCCGAAGACGGCTTCCACCTGCCCCCGGATGAGGTGCTGGAAGGCGCCATTTCCCCCCGCACCCGTGCTTTCCTGCTGTGCTCCCCCAACAACCCCACCGGCACCGTGCTCACCCGCGAGGAGCTGGAGCGGGTGGCGGCCCTGTGCCAGAAGCACGACCTCTTCCTCATTGCCGACGAGGTCTATAAGGAGTTCACCTACGACGGCCGGGTGCACACCTCCGCGTTAGAGCTTCCTGGCATGGAATCGCGGGTCATCGTGGTGGACTCGGTGTCCAAGCGCTTTTCGGCGTGCGGCGCGCGGGTGGGGGCGCTCATTACCAAAAACCCCCAGGTGATGGCCGCCTGCTTGAAGCTGGGCCAGGCGCGGCTTTGCCCCCCCACTCTGGAGCAGTTGGGTGCGGTGGCCGCCTACCAGCTGGGGGAGGAGTACTTTGCCGCGGTGCGGGAGGAGTACCAGCGCCGGCGCGATGTGCTGTACGACAAGCTTACCGCGGCCCCGGGCATCGTCCTGCGCAAACCCCGGGGTGCCTTTTACATGATCGTGAAAATGCAAGGCATTGACGACGCCGATGAGCTGGCCGCGTGGTTTCTGCGGGACTTTTCCTACCAAGGCGAAACCGTCATGGTGGCCCCGGCTTCCGGTTTTTACGCCACACCCGGTGCCGGCAAAGATGAGGTGCGCATCGCTTACGTCTTGGAAGTTCCCAAGCTGGAACGGGCCGCAGAGGTTTTCCTGGCGGGTTTGGAGCAGTACCGCTCCCTGGCACCCGCGGCAACCCGCCAGATGCGGTAGAGAAAACAGCTTCCAGTCCAGCCAACCTAGGCGCTGTTGGCCAATGGGCGGCCCCGCAGCCCAAACACCACCAGGAGGTTGGAGACCACGATGATGATGGAAACCACGGGGAGAAGGTCGAGCCCCCCAAGCTTGTGGGTGGCCTGCATAGCCAATACGGCGTTCACCAACCCCCGCGGCTGCAACATCCAAACCGTGCGGAAGTCCGCCTTTTCCATGGGGAGAGCACCGGTCCGCGCAAAGCGGCCCAGGATCCCTCCCCGACCCAAAACGAAGAGGGCCATTGTGACAAGCGCCGCCGCAAACCACGCCCAATTGGCCTTGTGCAGTTGCACCACCACGCCCAAAAAGACGAAGAAGAACGTTCGCACCAGAAAGGTAAGCTGTCCGATGAACCGGTGAAGCGAGCTGGTGACGTCGGCTTCTAACTCCAAAACACCTTCCTCCGACAGCTTCAAAAGCCCCAGGATTTCCCGTTCGTTGGCCAGGGTCAGCCCAAAGGCCAGCACCGCCAGGGCTCCCGATGCGCCCAGGGTTTCCACCACCCCCCAGAGTGCCAGAGCTACCCCAAAGGTAAGCACGTCCAGGTAGCTGCGCTCCCGCAAGGCCCGCAAAGCGTGAGGCCAAACCAGCCCCACCCCCAACGCCAGCAACACGCTGAAGACAGCCGCTGCCAGAGAGCCCAAGGCCAAAAGCCCGGCCAAGCCTCCGCCGGTGAAGAACTGCAACGCCACCGACACCCCGAGAACCCCAAACACATCGGCCAAAGCCCCCTCCAAAACCACCACAGTGGCCAATCCCTGGGGAAGACCAAGCCTTGGCGCCAGGGGCAGCACCACAGCCCCGGAAATGGGCGCCACCACCAAGCCAAAGAGCACAGCTGAAGCAAGCGGCCAACCAAACGCTAAACCCACGCCGGCGGCGAAAAAAGCTGACATCACAAAGCCGAAGCTGGCGAGCCTGGCACCCGAAGAAAAGCGATGGATGACCTCCGGGAGGTGCAAATCCAGCCCCCCTTCGAAAAGGATTAAAAGAAAAGCCAGCGCCCCAAAGTGTGGGGCTACTTCTAAGAAAGCCGCCACCGGCAAAAGCTTGAACACCGGTCCCAAAAGAAAACCGCAGGCCATGAGCACCAGCACCGGGGGGATGCGCAAGCGGTTAAAGGCCCCCTCGGCCACAAAGGCAAGCACCAACAGGCCCCCTAGCAGCGCCAAAAAAGCGTGCACGGTCACGACCCGCAGCTCTCCCAGCCGGTAGTCTATACTGCCGTTTAGCCAGAACCCTGGAGGCTCGCCCGATGAGCGATTTTCATCAACGGGGACCCATCACCACGCTTCCCCGCTTGGTTTCCCGGGACCTAGCAGCCCGGGAGCAAGAGCTGGCAGTTTTTGCCCAAACCACTCCGCTGGTGCTGGTCATCCCCTGCCTCATCACCGAGCTGGAACAGCCGGCTTTGGCGGGAATCCTCGCAGAGCTGAACCACGCCCCGTACGTTGACACCTTGCTCATCTCCTTGGATCGCGCCGACGCCGAAGGCTTCGCCCGAGCGTTGGACTACTTCGGCGACCTTACCTGCCGCACCGTGGTGCTCTGGAACGACGCCGAAGAAATCCAAGAGCTGGTGGGGGAAATCGAAGCCGGGATAGGACGTTTAGCCCCCAGGGGTAAAGGTCGCGCGGTATGGATGGCCTTGGGCTACCTCATCGCCGAGGGCCGGGCGCGAGCGGTGGCCTTCCACGACGCGGATGTGCTGAACTACTCCCGTTCGCTGTTGGCAAACCTGGTGACCCCGGTGCTGCACCCGCTCCTGCCCTTTGACTTTGCCAAGGCCTACTACGCCCGTTTTAGCAACCAGCTCCACGGGCGGGTCACGCGGCTTCTGTTTCGGCCCCTCCTCCAGGCCCTGGGGGACGTGGTGGGCCGCCACCCCTACCTGTCGTACCTGGCCGCCTTTCGCTACCCCCTTTCCGGCGAGCTGTGCTTTACCACTGACTTGGCCCGCGGGGTCCGCATTCCGGGGGATTGGGGGCTGGAAATTGGCCTGCTGTTCGAAATCCTCCGGCACCGCTCCCCCCGCCGTATCTGCCAGGTGGACGTGGCCGACCGCTTCGATCACAAGCACCAGGAGCTTTCCCCCAACGATGCCAGTGCTGGCCTCCATCGCATGGCCGTGGACATCGTCAAGCACCTGCTGCGCACCTTTTCCGCCGCCGGCGTGGTGCTTAACGAGGGTGCTTTCAAGAGCATGCGGGTAGCCTACCAGCGTTACGCCGAAGATGCGGTGGCCGATTCTTTTGCGGTGGCCACCTTCAACGGGCTGGCCTTTGATCGCCACGCCGAAGAGGAAGCGGTGGAAACCTTTTCCCGGGCTTTGGCCGAAGGTTGCGAGCAGTTCGTGGCCGATCCTTTGGGCACTCCACCGTTACCCAACTGGGAACGGGTCCTTTCGGCGCTGCCCAACCTGGGCAGCCGGTTGGTGCAGTCGGTGCAAAAGCTCGGCGGGATCTTGGAGCCCAAAGGTTCCAGCAGGGCTTAGAAGCAGGAGCTTCCTTCATGACGCTTGGCCAAAACCCAACCCCGGTGGTGCTCACCGACCTGGATGGCACCCTGCTGGAGCCGGACGGCCAGATCCTTCCGGAGGTGCTGGATTTTCTCCTCACCCTTAAAGAAGCTGGGGTCACGGTGTGCCCCGTGACTAGCAAAACCCCCGCGGAGCTTGCCTACCTCTTGGACCGCTGGGGCCTCGCCTTTCCGGCCGGTTTTGAAAATGGCGCGGGGGTGCGCTTGGCCAACGGCCAACTGGAGCTGCAGCCCAAAGCGGTTCCAGTGACAAGGCTTGAGGAAATCCTGACGCTTCTCCGCGAAAAAACCGGGCTTTTCGTTCGCTCCGTCTCTGACCTTGAAGACCACGAGTTAGCCGCCATTACCGGCTTGCCAGCGGAGCAAATCCCCGCCACCCGGAAGCGGCTGGCCAGCTTGCCCCTGGTGGTGGAACCCCGCTGGGATGTGCTGCTGCAGGCCGCCTTGCCCCAGGACCCCCCGGTGAGGCTCCTCCGCGGCAACCGTTTCCTGCACCTGCAAGGGTTCCACGGGAAGGCCGAGGTGGTGCCGCAGCTCCTCAAGCTTATGGGACACCCCTGCGGCCCCGTGGTGGCCTGCGGCGATTCCCCCAACGACGAGGAGTTGCTTGCGGCCGCCACCGTCCAAGTTATCGTGCCCGGAAGCCAAGGTCCCCACCCGGGGCTTTGCCAGAGGTTCCCCTCGGCGCTCATTCCCAGCGAACCCCACGGCCGGGGGTGGGTGGAGGCCTTAAGGCGGGTTTTTTTGGAGCTCCTCCCGTGACCCGGCGCAGGAAAACCCCGAAGCCCGACGTTTCCTTTCTGCCGGAAGCGCTGCGGGAGGAGCTTTCGAAGGTTGGGGAAGTGGACGTGCTGGTGGGCATCCCCAGCTTCAACAACGCCGGCACCATTGGTCACGTGGTGCGGGCGGTGCAAGCGGGCTTTGCCCGCTACTTCCCCCGGGCCCGGACGCTGGTGCTCAACTCTGACGGGGGCTCCACCGACGGCACCCCGGAAGCGGTGAGGGCTGCCGAAATGGGGGAACAGCGCCTGATCCTCGCCCGCCACCCGGTGCGGCCGGTGCACCGCCTCACCACCCCCTACCATGGGCTTCCCGGCAAGGGCAGTGCTTTGCGCACGGTTTTTGGCGCGGCGGTGATGCTGGGGGCCAAAGCCTGCGCGGTGGTGGACGCCGACCTGCGCAGCATTACCCCTGAGTGGGTGGACTTTCTGGTCTCCCCGGTGTTGCGGGAGGGTTTTGACTTCGTCGCCCCCCTGTACCGGCGCCACAAGTACGACGGCACCATCACCAACTCCATCGTCTACCCCACCACCCGCGCCCTTTACGGCCAGCAGGTTCGCCAGCCCATTGGCGGCGATTTTGGCTTTTCCCAAGCTCTGGCCCGCTTTTGGCTAACCCAAGAGGTTTGGGAAAGCCACGTGGCCCGCTTTGGCATTGACATTTGGATGACCACCACCGCCATTGCTCAGGGCTTTCGCGTGTGCCAGGCGTTCCTGGGGGCCAAAATCCACAACGTCAAAGACCCCAGCGTGGACCTCACCGCCATGCTGCTGCAGGTCACCGGAGCGCTGTTTGACCTCATGGAAACCTACCAGAGCAGCTGGTTTGGCCGCCGGGGCAGCGCCCCCGTGCCTACCTTTGGATTTCCCTACACCGTGGCGGTGGAACCGGTTCAGGTCAACGTGGAGCGCATGGTGGGCATCTTTGCTGCCGGCGTCCGGGAGCTTGGCGAGGTTTGGCGGCAGGTGCTGCACCCGGATACCTTCCGGGAGCTTGCCTTGCTTCAGCTCGAGGACCTCAACACCTTTCGCTTTCCCGCTTCCCTTTGGGCGCGGGTGGTTTACGACCTGGCGGTGGCGTACCACACCCGGGTGATCCACCGGGAGCACCTGTTGCGCTCGCTCACCCCCCTGTACCTCGGGCGCACGGCCTCGTTCGTTTTGGAAGCCTCCCAAGCGGAAGCCGAGGAGGTGGAAGCCTTGGTCGAGGACGTTTGCCTGGAGTTTGAAAGGCAAAAGCCGTACCTTGAAGAACGGTGGGGCAAAACCCCGGGAGGTAGACCATGAATGCTCCCTTTACCGAGCGGCTCGCCGCCGCCCTCGATGCCTTTGTGGAAACCGTGCTGCGGTTTCTTCCTGGCCTTTTGGCGGCGCTGCTGGTGCTGGCCTTGGGCTTGGTGGTGGCGGCAGCCCTGCGCGTTGTGGTCCGCCGCCTGCTAGTCCTTGCCCGTTTTGATCGAGCCTGCCAAAGCTGGGGGCTTACCGACGTTTTGGCCAAAGCTGACGTACAAAAACCCCCTTCCGCTTTGGCCGCCGCCGCGGTCTTTTGGCTTTTGTTCCTGACCTTTGCCATGGCCGGGCTTGCCGCGCTGGAAATCCAAGTGGTGCGGGATTTGGTGAGCTCGTTTTTCCTCTACATCCCCCGCCTGATTTCCGCGATTTTGCTTGTCTTGGCCGGGTTCTTGTTGGCCAACTTCCTCTCCCGGGCAGTGCTTTTAGCTGCCGTCAACGCGGCTGTGCCCTTTCCTCGGGCTGCCGCTTTGGTGGTGAAGCTGCTCATCACCATCCTGGCCTTTGCCATGGCCCTGGAGCAACTGCAAATTGCCGGAAACATCGTGCTAGCGGCCTTTATCATCACCTTTGGTTCGGTGATGCTGGGTCTGGGGTTGGCCTTGGGGCTGGGCGGCAAAGATGTCGTGCGCGAGCTTCTAGAGCGGCAGCTCAAGGATACGAAAAAGCCGGAAGACGATACCATATCCCACCTTTAGGCCAGCAGCGGCTCCCAGGGGCGAAGACGCTTGCAAAAAAGCCGAGCTCGGCTGCTGGTTGCCCGTTTCGTTAATCAGTCAGAGCTAGCCAGCCGTAGCGAGAAGGCTTTGAAGCTTTGCAACCAAATGGCGAATTGCGTTTTCCTGCTCGGCGGTGAGCGGCCCGTAGGCCGACAGCTTCCGGGGCTGCAACTCCTCCAACTGGATCTCCAGCAAAGTGAGCACCGCTTGCCAGTTTCGGTTGGGCTTGCCACCCCGCAGGTGGGCCGCGAGCTTTTCGAGACCCGCAATTTCCTCCTCGTTTGCAGCCACCACCCCAACCCGGGCAAGCTCCCGCAACTCCCGGGCAAACACCTCCAAAAGCGCCACCACCACCCGCCGGTGGTTGGCCGGCAGCTGGGTCAGGCGCCGCAGGAGAGCCTCCCAGTCGGGTTGGCTTTGGCTGTGCAAACCACCCTCCGGCGGTTGAGTTTATACTCTCGCTGGCGATGGAGTCCGCCGTTAACCGCCCACCCTTGGGCTGATTACCCCTACCCCACAAGGAGGCCGGTGTGCAGCAGCTGGTCGAAGGTCTGGAACGGCTCGCCACGCTTTCCCAACACGCGGGGTTGCCGCGTCTGGCCGCCGAGGCTCAGCAGGCAGCAGCGCAGGCTTCCCAAACGCGCTTCAACGTGGCGGTTTTGGGCCAGTTCAAGCGGGGGAAATCAAGCGTCCTCAACGCCCTCATTGGCCAGGCGCTGCTGCCCACCGACGTGCTCCCCACCACCGGGGTGGTGACCGTGGTTTCAGCGCTTGACGATGCCTCCCTGCTCGTCACCGATGCGGCGGGTAACGTGCAACCGGCGCCTATGGCTGCGCTGGCCGAGCTCATCACCGAAGAGCAAAACCCCCACAATCAAAAGGGCATCCTCAAGGTCACTGTGCCTTGCCGCTGCTCCCTCACCGAAAGCGGGGTGGAACTGGTGGACACCCCGGGTTTGGGCAGCATCTTCCAGCACAGCGCCCACCGGGCCAGGGAGTTCCTGCCGCGGGTGGACGTGGCGCTTTTGGTGCTGGGTGCCGACCCACCCCTCACGGGAGAGGAGCTGGAGCTCGCGGTGGAAGCTTCCCAAGTGGCCTCGGCCCTGTGGGTGGTGGTGAACAAAGCTGACCTGTGGGGGGATTCCCAGGGCAAGGTCCTGGACTGCACCGCCCGGGTGCTCCGGGAAAAGCTCCCCGTCCCCTTTCAGGGTCCCTGGCCGGTTTCCGCGAAAAGGGCGCTGGAGGAGGGCTTTGATCCGGGCATTGACCAGCTCCGAAACCAGCTGCTTCAGCTCGCCCGGGAAAAGCGCCAGGTCATGGCGATCGCTTCCGCCCGTCGCACCCTCAAGGTCCTGGCGGAACAGGCTTTGAGCCACTGCCGCCTGCAGGAGCACGCGCTCACCGCGCCGCTGGCCCAGCTGGAAGCCAGCATTGCCACCTTCCGGGAAGAGGTCAGGCACGCTGACGATCTCGCCCAGGCCGCCATGGTGCGGGCGCGACAGGCGTTCCGTTTGGACCTTGCAAAGCTCGAAGAGGTTCGGCAAAACGAGGAGCGCCGGCTGCTCAAAGCGGTCCGAAGGCTTTGCCTCAGGTTTGCGCTGGGCGAACGCACAAACCGTCAAGCCCTGGACCGCTTCCTGCAGGAAAGCCTCCCCGGGTTGGTCCAGGGGGCTTTGGAGGCAGTCTCCGCTGCGTATTGGCGAGAGCTGCAAGCCGCCTATGCCGCCTATAGCCAAGAGCTTTCGCAAGCCTTTGGCCGCCTGTTGCAACCCATCCGCCTTCTGGCCAAAAAGCTCTTTGCTGTGGACATTGCAGGATTTTCGCCACCGCCCTTGCCACCTCCCGCTGCGCTTCCCGCCTGCGATCCGGTGATCCCCGCCCTGGCCCTGGACTGGGGGTGGCTGCGGAGCCTGGCCTTCAAGCTCCTGCCCGCACGGCTCCGCGCCCCGCTGGCGGTGATCCGCGGGCGCCAGCTGGCCACCGAATGGTGGCGGCGGGGGTACGGGGAGCTGCAGGCTCGCTACGCCCAGCTTGTGGACGAAACGGTGCGGCGTGGGCAAGCGGTCATGGAAAAGCGCCGGTGGCAGCTGGAACAGGAAATCCTGGCAACCCTCGAGGCCGCCCGAAAAGCCCGAGCGCAAGGCGAAGCCCAGGTGGCCACCGAGCTTTCCCGCCTTCAGCACTTGAAAGAAAAGCTCCACGCCCTGCTGGACCTCGCGGGCAGCTAAAACCTTAGCACCCCCGGGTAGCCGACCTTTCACAGTTTTGGCATTCTTTCGGGTTTTTCGGCCAAAATATTTGTAAAGATCCACTTGTGTTTTTCGGCGGCAAAAGCCCAGCACCAGGAACACGGACAGGCAAGTTGATTCGCCACCTAGCCAGCGGCCTAGAAGCCGAGCTTTGCTGCTGCCGCCATCGGAAACGAAACAACCCGCATGGGCACGGTGGTGGCGTCCCCAGTGGTACCATCCACCACCGAAGCCACGCCCACCACGTCCCCCCCGGCCACCACCGACATAAAAATCGCGGCAAAACCCTCACGGTACCCAGGGGGAAAGGCTGCGGTTTTTTGGTACCGCTTCCCCGGAGGCAAGGACACCTCAAACGCGCCAAGGAAAGCCCCAATCGTGTTGAAGAACACCACTCTCAGCTCCACGTTGACGTTCCCCACGTTGACAAACTCCACATTGGTTCGAAAAGAGCCGTCCGATCGCAGCCCCGGAAAAAGCCCTATTTGCCCCGGGCTGAGCACCGGTGCTGGCTCAATGCCCTGGCCCACCGTTCCCTTCTTCACACTCCCATCGGCTTGCTTCACCCACGCTTCAGAGTACGTCCGCACCCTCACCTCCACCGGGGCTGAGGCCTCCACGAGCAGGCTCCCTGCCACCTCGGTATGGATGTCAAAAGCGCTCTCCACCACGTTTTCCCAAAAGGCCTGGGCAAACATGTCCAAAGCCAGCGTCCGCACCACGGGCTCCCCATCCTGGGGAAAGAAGCTCAACCGCAGCTGAACGGCCTCCAGTGAGAAATTGAGGATCGCCACATCGGAACGCCAAAAGGTCGGCGAAAGCCCAGGGCGTCGGGCTATACCCGGGAGGTAGTACCTAAAGGGCAGCGGACCGGTTCCTCCCCCAGCACCTTTCAGGTCCGGGCTCAATCTCGCCACGAAGCCGTCTCCCTCTCCCCCGTAAGTACTCTTTGGCGCCTGGGAAACCCCTGGGAAATCCCCCGACCGGGTGTTGCCCGCCAGGTACAAGGCATCCCCCCCAGGCGCAAAACCCAACGTTGTGACGGAATCCTCATCGCCACCCCCCAGGAACGTGGCTTGAGCCAGAGACCGCAGCGAGGGGTCCAGACGAGCCACGAACCCATCCGACCGCCCTCCCCTTTGCGGTTGGATCCCTCCTGCAGCGCGGGGAAACCTGGTGGCGGTAGTTTCGCCGGCCACGTAAACTTCCCCGGTGGCCGGGTGGAACGCCAGGCCGTAAATCACGTCCAAAGTTTGGCTCTGTTCAGGGGAGAGTCGGCCGTCGTCGCCTCCCAGATACGTGTTCTGCCGGAACGCCCCAAGACTTGGCTCCAGGCGCGAAACAAACCCCTGGGGGAAGCGCCCGAAACGGGTAGGAATTGCCCCCCCTTCGGTGGCCGGCAAATCATCCGAGAGAGCCATCCCAGCCACGTACACATCGCCGTTTTGCGGGTGAACCCCCAGGGCCCAAACCCGATCCCAGTCCCGACCGCCCAAAAAGCTTGCCTGCTCCAGGCGCGTGAGCGAGGCATTGAGCCGCGCCACAAAACCGTCCATCAAACCTCCCGGCCGGGGCTGCGCTCCCAGGGCCGTGGCCGGGAAATCTCCAGACCACGTTTCCCCCGCTACAAACACCTCCCCGGTGGTGGGGTGCACCGCCATGGCAAAGATCCGGTCCTTGTCCTGCCCACCCAGGTAGGTGCTCTGCTCCAGCCTTGTCAAAGCCGGATGAAAACGCGCAATGAAACCATCAGGCTTCTGGCTGGCAAGCCTCTCCTGCGCCCCGCCCTGGCTCGCCGGCAGCTCCGGCGATGCGGTGACCCCAGCAGCGTACACCTCCCCGGTGACCGGGTGGACAGCAAGGGCAAACACGTCCGTTGTCATGATCAGGCTACCAAAGCTGTCGGTTGTGATGCTCCCAAAGTAGGTAGCTTGTCGCAGCTCTTGGAGGGAAGCATCCAAGCGCGCTAAAAATCCGGTGCCTGGCGTTTCCTGAGCGCCCCCCGAAACCCCGGGGAAATCGGGCGAACTGGTGAAGCCTGCCACGTAAATTTCCCCCGTCTGCGGGTGCACGGCCAACGCGTTGGCCCCGTCAAATCGCGAACCGCCCAGGACAGCGACCCCCAGCACCCGACGCAAATCGCCTTCGAGACGAACCACGAAGAGATCACGGCCATAGTCCATGGGGCCTGAATCCCGCCAAAAATCCGGCGAAATGGTCGTCCCAGCCACGTAAACTTCACCGCTGGAAGGGTGCACAACCAAGGAGGTGACCTCGTCGCAGCGCGAACCACCCAGGTACGTGGCTACAAGGGTAGGGTCGATCCACAAGGGGCGGCGCCGATCGTACGCCCCCAGGCGGAAGGTGAAGCTGCGCCCATCCCTGGCCACCTCGTACGCCGCCTCCACCTCCTGCACCCTGCCCCGCAACATCTGCCAGGCTTTGGGCTTGGAAAACCTCGCCTCCCACCCCCCAGACCGCACCACTAGGTCCCCCGTGGGGTCCAAGGAAAGCTCGCCGCTCACTGCCACGCGCACCTGGCGGGGCTCCGCCCCAGGAGCAATGCGAAAAACGCGCTCCACGCCTTTTTCTCCCGCCACCAGCCGCACCCAAACTCCAGGGTACAGCTCCCCCAGCTCCACCTCCCGGTACACCGGCAGGCTCAGGCCACGCCGCCCTGCCTCTTTTCCCCGAAAGTACGTCACCTCCTGGGGAAGAGCCTGGCGGGCCCGCAGCTGGTACCCAGCGGCCCCCACGAACCGCTCCTCCAACGGCCACAGGCGCTGTCCAGCAGCTCCGGTGATGATATCGTCGATACCCTCGGGCGCCGTACACGGCCATTTGGCGGATATCCAAAAGGCGTGAACGATGACCCCCTGGTCGGTGATCCGGGTAGTGCCATAGGGGTGTTGCACAGCGTAGCCCCGCCACGGACCCCACTGCCCGCGGTTGGGGACAAAACCCCAGGGCCAAAGACCGCCCTGGACCCGCCCCCAGCTTTGCTCCCTGGCACCACCCGAAACGGCCACCAACAGCGTGAAGCAAGCCACCTCCATGAGCCTTTTTGCACTGAAGTTGCGCATAGGCCCCCCTTTTCACCGTCCGCACCGGTGATAGTACCCGAGACCCGCCAAACCCACACCCACAAAAGCTGAGTCCACCGCCTGCTGTTCGGGAATAGCGGAGTAACCCGACCCGCAACGGGCGTAAAGGTCAAAGGCCGCCCGCCGGGCCAGCTCGTTGAGCATCCCCCACGTGGTGCTGCCATCCACGTAGTACGCCAGCGTGCGGTAAAGCACCTTCGCCGCACCAAACCCCAGCCCCTGCGGCACCGCCCAGCAGTTGCTCAACCGCGCACAAGCCGGGTTTGCCGTGCCTTCCTGAAGCATACGGTACGCCACGCCCAGCATATTCCCCGCGCAGTGTGGCTCGGGTGTCTTATTAGGATCATTCCCCTGGCAGCGGGAAAGGACATCTGAACTGTGGAACGCCCCATTTGAGGAAATCCTGATCCACTCGGCGTTTCCACCCTTGACTGTAATCCTCCTGGAAAAGCCAGTCCGGGTTGGGGTCCATGAGCCACTCCACAGCGTAGCCGATGACATCAGCAAAACCCTCGTGAAGTTGTTGCTGGTGAGGTTCGCCGAAAGGTAACCCAGCCGCGAAGGCCATGCCGTGACCCCATTCATGAGCCACGGTATCAAGACTGGAGCTCACAAACCCGTAGCCTCCGCTTTCCCCTTCAGGACCAAAAACCACCGCGTTGGCTGGACCGTAGGACCCAGCCACGTCGAAAGTAGCGTTGCGCAATAGCGAAGGCGCATTAGCGTCCACAACCAGCACTGCCCGACTTCCAGCCCCATCCCACCCGTACCACTGGAAAAACCAAAAGAAGGCTTCCATCGTGAGGTATGTATGCCAAAGTGCCTCCCCTGCCGCCCGGCCACGGACGATAACCCTTGAATTCGGGTTGTACCCATAGAGCGGCTGCAACATCACGTCGTCGTAGGTGGGCGTTCCCGATACGCTCTTAACCGGGACAACACCTAACGTCAGCCTCGTGCTTGAGAAGCCGCCAGGGCAGTTGAGCTGCCCCCAATAGAGGTTGTCTCCTCCAAAGGCGCTATTGGGTTCGAACTTAAAGTCCTGGAGCACCAAGATTTCCGGGATCCCTCCTCCCGCCGGCCGGTGGGCCTCATGACTGAAGCCCTGACGCCGGGGATAGCCACTGTTGGCGTCTGCGGTGGCCCACAGGCTCAGAAGAGGTCCACCAAACTGCCGATAACCGATTGCCGAGGCCGTGGTCGAGCCCCAATCGCAAGGTCCATCCATGGGGTTCGCTGGCCACAGGGCCGAAAGCACGCCCAGCTCGGCTTCCATTTTCACCCAGAACGGCTCCTGGGAGGAGTCCTTCACCAGCACGTGCCACACAAAACGTAACCCAACATCGTCTGGTTTGAGGACAAGCCGAGGTTCATCCAAGAATCCGCCCTCTCCTGCTAGGACCAGCAAGCCCTGGTTTCCGATCTCCTGGACGACGCGGGCTTTCGCCTCGTCAGCGCGGCTGATTACTAGGCGATTTGCCATGGAAACTTCTGGGAACTGTACCCCAAAAGCTGTTACGAGCTTCCCTTCTCGGTAGTGCAAGCCGAGACCGGTACCTAAGATGGGCAGCCCGTCCGTGACAGCCGCAGAAGGAAAATGGTCGCTCGCCGAAGCCGGCGGGTAGTAGTACTGGCGGTAGAAGACGTGGCGCATGGAAAGCTCATCCCAAGCCTGCCGGACAACTTTCCAGCGAACCAGCCCACCGTCAGAAGCCCGTAGCTCCCCCGTCTCCAACCCCACCACACCGCTACCCCGCACCACCTTACGCGCTTCGCTTTCAGCGCCCGGGCCGTAAGCACGGATCAACTGCGCCCCAGATGGCAAGCCCGTGCTTGCGGGGTCCACCGGGTTGGCACTGGCGTTCCGTACTCCGGCGTGAAGCCGAGGATCAGGGAACCACCAGCAGAATAAAAAAACTAGGAAGGAAGGAAGGAAGGAAGGAAGCCCTT
>FWWM01005326.1_pt1 | contig 28323 bp, 28 predicted proteins | sample 2228351 | NCBI WGS metagenome assembly FWWM01 (sample SAMEA103939774, study PRJEB20133) | metagenome | reverse complement strand
CTCGCGCGAGTCGATGGCCGCCGTCGCCTTCGGGTTCGCCCTGCTCCTCAGCGGGCTCGCCGAGAGGGCGGGCTTAGCGATGATCATCGGGGCCTACGTCATGGGCCTCTCCCTGTCCAGGGTCGACCTCGCCCAGGAGCTCCGGGAACGGCTCTCTGCGGTCTACAGCCTCCTCGTGCCGGTCTTCTTCTGCGTCATGGGCATGCTCGTCGACTTCCGGGTCATGGGCCCGGTGATCCTCTTCGGGCTCGTCTTCACGATCCTCGCCTCGTTCGCGAAGGTGGTCGGCTGCGGGCTCGCGGCCTTGCCCGTCGGGTTCAATGTCCGGGGTGCGGCGCGGGTGGGCGTGGGCGGGACCACCGGAGTCGAAACCGGCGTGGGCGACAGCACCACGGTGGCCAGTTGCTTGGGCGCGAGCAGGCTTTCGGGCGGGGGGACAGGCGTGGCGGGGCCGCAGGCAGCGCCCAACAGGACCAGCGCAGCCAGGCCCAGCAGAAGCGGCGGGCCAGGCAGTCGGCTTCCGGGGGCTGGGGACAGGGGGCGGCCTTCCGCCACGGCGCTACTCGAAATCTTCAAACTCATCCAGGAAGGCTTCCGCGTCCTCGCTATCGGTGGACCACTCATCCAGGTAATCGCGCACGCCCTCCCGGATGCGCTCGTCCGGATGACGCAGCGCGGCGCGCAGGGCCTTCAGCAGGTCATCCTCGCTGAAGTCATCCAGACGCTCGGCGGCCATATCCACCAGGATATCCGGCCCGTCCTCCTCCATGACGTAGGTCGCCAGCTCAGGGATGGCGCTCTCATCCAGGCCCTGGAAGAGCTGGACGAGCATTCCCTCAAAGTCGCCGCCCTCCTCGTCCTCCTCGTCCCAGTATCCGCTGCCCAGCACGTCCAGCAGCGGCAGCAGCGGCGTGTTCAGGCTCAAAAGGATGTCGATGGTGGCAGCGGCCACCTCATAATCGCCCTCGGCCAGCGCACGGCGCAGGGCAGCCAGCTCCGTCTGTTGTTGGGATGTCAGGTCAGCCACGATCAACCCCCCTGGCTCAGCCCCGGACAGGCCTCGCCGTATACACCACACCGGCCAACTCGTACAACTCGGCCAGCTCTGGCCTCCCGCGTGCGCGGAAGCGGCGGCTGGCTTCATCATTCGATACCCATTCTACATCGGTCATACGCTCGCCGTCTACGGGATTCTGCGGCTGGCCGACCACGCTCACCGGGCCGTAGCCCACGCCATTACTCTAACTGAACTGGACCTCAGGAAAGCAATTTTGCCATGTAGTATTCGTCTACGTAGACGCCGTCGATGAGCAGGGCGTGCCGCCGGGTCCCCTCGATCTGGAAACCCATCTTGCGGTACAGGGCCAGGGCGGCTTCATTGTGGGTGATGACGGTCAGCTCCAGGCGGTGCAAGCCGTGCTGCCAGGCCCACCGCTCCATCTCCGTGAACAGGCCGGTGCCGATGCCCTGCCGCCAGAAGGGCTGCAAGACCGCCACGATCACCTGCGCGACGTGCCGGTTGCGGCGGTAGCGCCCACCCAGCGCGGCCAGGTAGCCGACCAACTTCCCCTGGTGCTCCGCGACGAAGATGGCCTGGTTCTCTGTGCTGAGGATGTCGTGGATGTGCAGGCGCTGCTCCTCCACGGTGGTGCGGCGCTCGCCCGGCTCCAGCAGCATAAAGTCGGACTCGCTATCCAGTTGCAGGCAAAGCTGCAGAAAGGCTTCGGCGTCCTCGCCAGTGATGAAACGCACGGTCACAGGCATGGCCTCCCTCCTCCCATCCGCCGCCGGCGCTACCGGCGGTCCAGCTTCCGCAGGACATACAACGTGGTCAATATCAGGAGCAGAAACGGCAAGAAGGTCAGCGCCACCACAACCGCCAGTTGCCAGGGCGGCTCGTTCAACACCAGTTGCCAGTTGATCTCGCTGGCGTCTTTGATCAGTGAGGGGATGGAGACCAGGGAGAGCAGGATCAGCATGATGGAGATGGTGAGGCCGGTGCGGCTGGCCGTCTCCTCCTGCTCCTGGCTCTCGTACTGAAGCTGAGTGCTGCTGTAGTAGCTGAGAAAGGCGTTCAACTCCTGCACGTTGGCATTGACGTGGTCCGCAATGCGGTGGACGCCAAGCTGCTCCAGCACGTGCGAGAAGATCAGCACCACGTCTGTGGCGTGGGAGATGCTGGAGGGCACCAGGGCGTAGCGCAGCTCCGGCAGGATGTTGAAGGCCTCCGAGACACCCTGCGCCAGGGCGTTGAGCCGCCGCTTGTCCTCCGCGCTGAGCAGGCCGTCGTTGACGCGGGCCGTCAGGCCGGAGATGGAGGCCAACATCTCGGTGCTCTGCCGCTCGATGAGCTGCCACTCCGTCCGCAGGTTGACCAGCCATTCCACGCCGCGCGACACGCCCTGCCAGTACTGGCGGCGGGTGTAGCCGTCCTGGTCGTCCGCGCCTTCCGGCTCATCGGAGGGCACGGTGTAAACCAGCAGCGCGTCGTTGGTCACCAGGCAGAGGTCGCTGCGCCAGGGCGAGAGGTTGAAGAGATCGGACTCCGTAACCGGGCGGCGGCGGCGCATGTCCTGGGCCGCCCCGCCGCGCAGCACGGTGGCCAGGCGCATCATCCCCAGGGCAAAGGAGCCGTACTCCGCGACCAGCGCATCGGGCAGGATCGCCTGGCCGCCGCGCTGCACATGGTCGAGCAGGATGGTGGTGTAGCGATCGTGGAGTGGCAGGCGGCCCCGCCGCTGCTCCGGGTCGAAGGCAATGTGGACCGGGTGGCCGTCGTCATCCACCAGGTCCAGGCAGCCCCCTATGGCCTGCACCAGCGCGGCGGTCACGTCCATGGCAATGCGCCAGCTTGAGCGCGATTCCCGGTAGTCCAGATCGCCACGTGCCCGCTCCACCCGCTGGATCTCGGCAGCGATGTAGGAGAGGGGCACGTCCTCAAAAGCGCGGACCATGCGCACCACGGCGAAGCCGTTGCGGGTCAGCTTCACCTGGTAGTCCCAAAGGGGGAAGGACTCGATGAGGACTTCGTCGCCGTCCAGGGGATTGGCGCGCTGCACAAAGGCGGCCTCGTCCAGGCGGTAGGTGGGCAGGAAGTACTGGGAGAGCACATAGCCGCGAAAGATGCGCATCTGATGGGCGGCTTCCAGCAGGTCGTGCTCGTCCACGTCCAGCACAAAGGGGGCGCGTATCCGCTCCGGCAACGCTTTCAGGTAGCGGCCCAGCGCCGGGGTGCCGCGAATGTGCTCGAAGCGGGCGGCGTCTGCGCCGTCGGCCTGCTGGCCGCGCCGCACGAAGCGCTTGAGGTTGACGATCATGTTCAGGGCGACGGTGCCGCTGGCCTTGATGGGGGTATCGCCGGTCAATGCGGGCATAGGGAGGGTGCTCCTGACGGGGATCACTGCGCCGATGGTTCTGCACTTAGTATAGTGGGGGACAGGCTCCAGGGCGAATACAGCCGACGGCGCGAGCGGCTGGCGCAGAGGGGCTGACTTTATCCTATTTTCTCACTATAATCTTAGTTGTAGTCTTGATCACCCGCCACACAGTGAAACGAGCAATGACTATGAACGAACAGATGTTGTTGGAGCCAGTTGACGACAGCCTGCCTATGCGTCCATCCGGGATATGGAGCAAGGCTTCCACAAAATCAATAAAAATCCTGGTAGCTGACTGCAATGAGGCAATCGACCAAATTGTCGCAGAAATAAACCGTGTGGATAAACCGCCATTCAGCAAGACAGACTGGAATTCACTGTCATTAGCTTTTCTTGATCCAGAGGGATTAGAGTTGAACTGGACCACCGTTGAAAAGTTGGCATCACTGAGACGCGCTGATTTAGTAATTAACTTCTCAATTGGCGGCCTCCGTCGCACTGCGGCTCAGGCATTGTCTTTGTCGCCAGGGGAACATCAGGCGGATCGCTTTTTTGGAATATCAAGTTGGCGGGATATTCCTCAAAACCCTGACGGTTCAATGCCCACGCATGAATGGATCGAATTCTACAAATCGCGTCTGATGAACCTGGGCTATACAAATTGGGGAACCCCGGTCAGTGTCAAGAATACCCGTGGCGTTGAACTGTACAGGCTGCTCTTTGCAAGCAAAGACGAAAAGCTAAGCGTCAAACTATGGGAAGATGCCCGCAAAAAAGGCCCAGAGCAAAAGTCATTGCTTTGAGCGTGCTGCCGCCAACTCCAGGAGAGGTATCTCCCATTCGACCACCGGTATATCTGATCTCTTGTCTTTCGAGTGCGGATATTCCTCCCGCCAGGGAGACCACTCCAGATTTCCTTTGAAGAAAACCGGGATGTGAAATTCATCCACAATGCGGAGAACCCGCTCGACCCACGCTGGCTCAGGCTGGTAAACCAATCGCCCGTTGGTCGCCGCGCCGACGATGACCCACTCAAACGGCAGATTACCGTGCTCCTCCGCCCAAACCTCTAGGACGCGCCCGGCATCAAACCAGAGCGGCTCAATGCTCATAAACCGCACGCTGGCCTCAATGTGGACCATCTGCTTGAGATAAGACACAAGGGCACGGGCCGCCCCTTCCCGCGACATCAGGTGACCGGCGGGCAGGCTCACGCCGACCCAGACGTTAGGTGGGAAAGGATTGAACGCAGGCAGGCGTACCGGATACTTGCTCAACGTCTGAAACGTGTGCCAGTGCGCCTCTTGCATCACGCCCAACACGCGCCTGATTTGCTCCTCTGGAACCCAATGCCCGAAAAGGTCCGCCATGCTGCCCACGAAAATCTTGGCGGGCGTTGTCAGCTTCAGCGGCTCGTGGAGCACATGTTCCCGCCAGTAGTGATGCTCGAAGCCCTGGCTATACGCTGAGCGCGCCAGGCCCTCCGCTATCTTCTTGGCGTAACACTCGGTGACGCTGCCATCCGGCATTTTCCACGTGCAGCCGTGAAAGCAACCGCCCGTCGGGTTCCAGGTCCAATCCGTCCACTCGATCCCGCGACTATGTGGTTTCTTGTATTGTTTGTTCACAGGCCCACCCTCTTCCGCAAGAAAATATGTTCTCGTACATGTACAATATAGAACATTTGAACAAAATTGACAATGGCCGTCAGCAAAAAACGCCCCTGACCCTAATGGCAAATTGTGCTACACTGTCAGGCACTCGAAAGTAACTTACGCAAATAATTATCACGGATTGTTTTATGCTAACCTGGACGAGAAACCGTTACGAAGACCTGCTGGCCCTCGGCCTCATTACGGTGGTTGGGCTGGCCTTTTTTGCGCCAGTGCTCTTTGGCGGGGGCTGGCTGCCCTACGGCGGCGGCGACCTGGTGTCCTTCATCTGGCCCACCTACACCTTCGCGGCGCGCACCCTGCCCCATGACCTGCCGCTGTGGAACCCCCACCTGTACGGCGGCGCGCCCTTCTGGGCGGATAACCAGAGCGGCGTGCTCTACCCGCCCAACCTGCTGCTCTCCCTGCTGACCGACGCGCCCTCCTACCAGGCGCTGGAGGGGCTGGTCATCGGCCACGTGGGGCTGGCGGGCCTGGCCATGTACACCTGCCTGCGCCTGCTGCGTCGGGAAGAGCCGATCCCCCCCGCCCCGGCGGCGGTCGGCGCGGTGGCCTTCATGCTCTCCGACGTGTTCGTGACCCACCAGGGCAACCTTAACCTGATCGCGGCGGCGGCCTGGCTGCCGCTGGCCTTCCTGGGCACGTGGCGGGCGCTGGACGAAGCCCGGCATCCCCGCTCCGCGCGGCAGCCCGGCCATCCGGTGCGGGTGCTGCCCATCACCTGGCGCGTGCGCCTGGGGCGCGCGCTGGGGGCGCTGTTCTCCCCCTGGGCCATGCTGGGCGGGGTGGCCTTTGGCCTGGGGACGCTGGCCGGGCACGCCCAGATCAGCTACTTCACCGTCCTGACCCTGAGCGTGGCGGGGCTGTGGCACCTCTTCGCCGCGTTGCGGAGGATGGGCAGGCGGCGCAGGGCGGCCTCGCCCTTCCGCATCGTGGCCATCATGGTGGTCATCTCTGCCATCGGCCTGGGGCTGAGCGCAGCGACGCTGCTGCCCGCGCTGGAGCTGACCCGCCATTCCGGGCGGGCCGGGCTGACCTACGAGCAGGCGGCGGCCTACAGCCTGCCGCCCCAGGCGCTGGTGGGGCTGGTGGCTCCGCTGGCCCACGGGCGCGGCCCGGCCCACTTCCACGGGGACTGGCCGCGTGTGGAAGTGGGCTACATGGGCCTGCTGGCGCTGACGATGGGCTTCATCGGCGCGGTGTGGGCCTTCAGCAGGGGCGACGAGCCGGGCAGCTTCCTGGCCGTCGTGGGCGGGGTGGCCTTCCTGCTGGCGCTGGGGGAGCACTTCCCGCTGCACGAGATGGCCTACTGGCTGCTGCCCGGCTTCCAACAGATTCGCGCACCGGCCCGTTTTGTATTGCTCTTCAACTTCGCCGGGGCGGCGCTGGCCGCCATGGCCCTGGCCTGGATTCTGCGTCCCCGCTACCGCAGCGGAAGCTGGAGCCGCCGCCAGAAGACCTGGTGGCTCAGGAGCCGCCCCTACCTGGGCTGGGTGGCCGCGCTTCTGGCCGGGGTGGAGCTGGTCTTCTTCGGCGCGGGGGTGGAGGTGCAGTACAGCGACCCGCGTAGCGGCTACGACCATCCGGAGGTGGTGGCCTGGCTGCAAGAACAGCCGGACCCGCCCTTCCGCATCGACGGGGCCACCCCGCGCTGGCAGCCGGATTCGGCGGCGCTGCACGGCGGCCCGCTCTACGATATCTACGGGGTCAGCAACCCCCTGGTCCCCGCCGCCTACGACACCTACTACTGGGCTGTGGAGCGTCGTGGCTCGCCCGCCTACAACTTCCTGGGAGCCAAGTATGTCATCGCCGGGGAGGAGCCGCCCGGCGACGAGACCTTCATCCCGGTGCTGGAGGCCGAGGGCGGCGTGACGGTCTACCTGAACCGCAGCGCGCTGCCGCTGGCCCACCTGGTCTACCACGCCGTGCCGGTCGAGTCGCCGGAGGCGGCCTGGGAGCCGATTCACGACGCGGCCTGGGACCCGCGCACCACCGTCTACGTGGAGGGCGGCCCGGCGCTGGAGGGCGAGCCGCCGGAGGGGGCGGGCCTGTTCTTCAGCGTGTACGAGCCGAACGCCCTGGCCGTGGTGGTGCAGACCCCCGCCCCGGCCTACCTGGTGCTGAGCGAGGTGTACTACCCCGGTTGGGAGGCGACCATCGACGGGGAGCCAGCCCCCATCTACCGGGCCAACACGGCCTTCCGCGCCGTGTACATCGCGGAGCCGGGGGAGCACACCGTGCTGCTGGCCTTCCGCCCGCCGACGGTGAGTATCGGGCTGGCGATCACCGGCGTGACGCTGGCGGCCCTGGTGGTGATCATCCTGCTGATCCGGCAGCCGTCCCGGCCCTGAGGCCTGAGAGCGCCGGGCGCGCCCGCCTGCCAGCAGACTATGCCTGAAGCCGACACCCCCCTGCCAGACCGCCTCTCCGCCGCCCGCCACCCCCCGGAATACCGCCTGCACAAGTACTGGGCGCGCAAGCCGCACAACGTGGTAGCCGCCTTCCTACGGACGCTGGTCCCGCCCGGCGGCGCGGTGCTGGACCCCTTCTGCGGGAGCGGCGTGGTGCTGGCGGAGGCGCGGGCGCTGGGCCTGCGCGCCACCGGCATCGACCTCAACCCCGCCGCCGCCCTGCTGGCCGACGTCACCGCCAACCCGCCGGACCCGGAGCGCTTCCAGGCGGCGCTGGCGGCCTTCCTGGCCCGGAGCAAGGCGGCGCTGGACCCGCTCTACCGCCTGCCGGACGGGCAGGCCGTGCGCTACTGCGTGCACGCCGGGGTGGTGGCCTGCCCCGGCTGCGGGCGGCGGGTCAGCGCGTGGGCGGTGCGCGGCCAGGGTCGCAAACGGCGCTGCCCGGCCTGTGGGGCGGGGCTGCGCTTCAACCTGGGGGCGCTGGTGGGGACCGAGGTGGTGGAAGTGGTGACGACAACGGGCGAGCGGCGGCGGGACGCGGCGACCCTGCGCCACCAGCAAGGGGCGGCCTGCGGCGCAGGGGCGGGCTCCGCCGCCTCCCTGGCGGACGCCCCCCTGCTCCCCAACCGGCGCATCCTGGCCTGGGAAGGGATGCGGGCCGGGGACCTCTTCACGCCGCGCAACCTGCGCGCCGCCCTCATCCTGAGCCAGGGCCTTGGCCCGCCCGGCACGCCAACGTCCCGCGCCCTGGCCGCCCTGCTCAGCGCCATGCTGGCCGGGCTGACGCGCCTGATCGCCTACCGCGACGGGCTGCGCGGCGGCGGCCCGGCCTGGAGCGTGCCGGGCTTCTGGGTGGCCCCGGTGCACGTGGAACACAACCCGCTGCCGCTGCTGGAGTCGTGGGCGCGCCGCTATCGGCAGGGCATCGCCCGTCTTTGGGAGCGGGCGCAGGCCGGGCCACCCGCCGCCGTGATCGAGGGCGCGGCGCAGGATGCGCTGCGCGACCTGACACGGCGCGGCGCGCGCTACGACCTGGTCTTCCTGGACCCGCCCTACGGCGATTCGGTCCCCTACCTGGAGTTCTCGGCGCTGTGGAACGCCTTTTTGGGCCGCCAGCCGGACTACAGGCGCGAGGTGGTCGTCTCTGACCGCACCGCGCAGGAATCCGGTTGGGAGGCTTACCAGGCGCAGCTAGGCCAGGTCATCGGCGGGTGCGCGCGCGTCCTCAAGCCGGAGGGGGCCGTGTTGGTCACCTTCAACAACCTGGACGGGCGGGCCTGGGCGGCGCTGCTGGGCGGGCTACAGGGGGCCGGGCTGCGCTGCGAGTCGGCGCATTATGTGGCCCCGGCGGTGGTCAGCGCCAAGGCGCAGTTCGCCCCGGAGGGCAGCTACCAGGGCGATTTCTGGTGTGTGTTCCGGCGCGGGGCGCTGCCGGATGCGCCCCGCGAGCGCTGGCGGGCGACGTGGGAGGCGGCCATCCCGCCCGGCGTGACCGATCCGCAGCGGCGCAGGCGGCTGGCCCTGCGGGCCATCCTACGGGCCAACCTGCCCGCCGAGGCGGCGCTGGAATTGCAGGATGCGGCGTCAGGCTGAGGGACAACAAGCTATGATGGTTCCCGTTGCCGGGCGGCCAGTATCTCGGCCCGTGCCCCTACGAGATCACGCCCAGCTCTTTGCCCACCTCCTCGAAGACGGCCAGGCCGAAGGCCAGGTCGCCCTGGGAATGGGCGGCGGTGTTCATCACGCGGATGCGCGCCTTGCCCTGCGGCACGGTGGGGTAGCCGATGGCCATGGCGAAGACGCCCTCCTCGAACAGGCGGCGGCTGAACTCCTGCGCCAGCGTGGCCTCGCCCAGCATCACCGGCACGATGGGCGTCTGGCTGTTGCCGATGTCGAAGCCGAGGTCTTTCATCTCCTGCTTGAAGAAGTTGGCGTTCTCCCACAGCCGGTCCACCAATTCGGTGGACTGCTCCAGCAGCGCCACCGCCGCCAGGCAGGCCGCCGTATCCGGCACGGTCATGGCGCTGGAGAAGAGGAAGGGCCGCCCGCGCTGGCGCAGCCAGTCCACGATGATCTGCCGCCCGGCCACCACGCCCCCCACCACGCCGAAGGCCTTGGACATGGTGCCGACCTCGATGTCCACCTTGCCGTGCAGGTCGAAGTGATCCACAATGCCGCGCCCGCCCCGGCCCAGCACGCCCTCGCCGTGCGCGTCGTCCACCATCAGCAGGATGTCGTGCTCCGCCGCGATCTCGTACAGCTCCGGCAGCGGGGCGATGTCGCCGTCCATGCTGAAGACGCCATCGGTGACGATCAGGCGGCGGTTGTATTCGGTCTCTTCGGCAATCTTGCGCCGCAGGTCGTCGGGATTGCAGTGCTCATAGGGCACGATCTTGGCCCGGCTCAGGCGGCAGCCGTCGATGATGCTGGCGTGGTTGAGCTGGTCGGAGAAGATCACGTCCCCGCGCCCTACCAGGGCGGGGATGGTCGCCAGGTTGGCGTTGAAGCCGCTCTGGAAGGTGATGGCCGCCTCCACGCCCTTGAACTCCGCCAACCGCCGCTCCAGCTCGACATGCAGGCTCATGGTCCCGGCGATGGTGCGCACCGCGCTGGGGCCGATGCCGAAGCGGTCGCAGGCTGCCTTGGCCGCCTCTACCAGCGCCGGGTGGTTGGCCAGGCCGAGGTAGTTGTTGGCGCAGAAGTTGAGCACACGCCTGCCATCCACCTCGATCCAGGCGTCCATGGGGCTTTCGATGGTGCGGATGTGGGTGAAAAGCCCCTGCTCCCTGAGCGAGTCCAGCTCTTGCTCGATCCAGTCGGTTTTGCTCATCAGTCCTCTTGCTCCTGACTGTGTGGCCCATCAGGCGTCCGCGATGATTATAGTGCATCCCCTCGATCCTTACACCGCCGCCCCCAGTCTACAGGAGGCCGCCCCGCCCGCCCACTGAGGATTTGCCTTCCTGCCGTGGCCTGAATACACTAAAATTCGTGGACCTTACGGACTGATCCAGGTTATCAGGTAGCGTGCTTATGTCATTACCGTATGAACTGACCACCCTGCCTCCCGGCGCGCTGGACATCATCCGCTATCTCTTCCAGCAGGACAACTACGCCGCCTTCGACGCCGAGATGCAGGAGGCGCTGGGCCTCAGCGAGCGCGCCTTCGGCAAGGCCATCCGCCGCCTGGTCACCCAGGATTACGTGGAGCTACAGCTCGACGGAACCTACGCCCTGAGCGAGCGCGGCGTGCAGGCCGCCGAAGCCGTGGAAGCGTTCGACGCCGAGGCGCTGTACCAGGTCTCCGCTGAGGAGGAGGCGCTGGCCTCCGGCGAGGAGGCAGAGGCAGAGATCGAGATGGAGGAGGCGGTGATCCGCCGCGTGCTCGCCGTGCATCCCAGGACGTTCGCTGCCGGGCAGCCCGGCTACTTCTTCCTGCGCGTGGAGGCCCCCGGCGGGGAGGACAGCCAGGCCTCCCAAACGATGGCGGTCATGTTCCGGCTGGCGAGCGAGTGCCGGGTGTCGCCCGACCAGCAGGAGCTTGCCGTCCCGCCGGACACGGCCACACCCGCCACCCGCTTCGAGCTGACACCGCCCGCCGCCGGGGAGTTCCGCACCGTGGTGGAGGCTTTTCAGGTCGGCGAGCTGGACCTGATCGAGGCCGGCAGGCTGGAGGTGACGCTGAAGGTAGCCGAGCAGCCCACAGGCGCGGACACCTTCCAGATGCACCACTTCACGCTGGTGTTGCAGCCGGGGATGTAGCGGCGCGCGATGGTTCGCCGCCTAATGGCCCTTCTTCTTGCGGGCGTCTTTGTCTTTTTCCTCTTTTTTGTCCTTAGGCACGCGCTGCCCCAGCACGGCCCCGCCCACCATGGAGAGGAAGCCACCGCCGGGCATGCCCACGTCCTGCTCCTTTTCCCAGACGTTGCTGAAGCGCTGCTGCTCCCACTCCTCGTAGCGGGCGGCGCTCTGCCCCAGGGCGGCCTCCAACTGCAAACCTTCCACGTCCTCCGCCAGGCTGCCGTGCAGTTCTTGCAGCGTGTTGATAAGCGCAGCCAGGTAGCGGGCCGTGTTCTGCCGGTTGTAGTGCAGCAAGGCCCACAGCGCGTCCGGGTGCCAATTGCGCAGGTGTTGGGTCATCACGCCGAAGGAGGGGTTGGCCAGACGGCGCAGGTCGCCCCAGGCCTCGGCCAGCGAGAGCGCGCGGAACAGCCCCAGGCTCAGCAACGCCGGAAGCCCCTCCATCCCCGCGATCAGGCCGTCGTGCTCGGCTACGTCCATGAAATGGACCGACGCGCCCACGATGCGGGCGAACTCCGTCGCCAGCTCCACCGCCTCGGCGGGGCAGCCCGGCCCCGGAGCCAGCACCAGCGTGCCCCGGTCGAAGAGATCGGCGCGGGCGTCCTCCACCTCCACAGAGGGGTCCAGCAGCACCTCCGGGTTGAGCACCGGCGTGATGCCGACCAGATAGGCGGCGCTTTCCGGCTGCTGGGGGAAGGTCTGCGCCGCCCAGTCGATGGACGGCTGCTTGAGCGGAGAGGCGTCCAGCACCACCGCCCCCGGCGCAAGGCGCGGCCCGATGAGGTGGTAGGTCTGCTCAACCTGATGGTAGGGCAGAGTCAGCAGGACGATGTGAGCGCCGCCCACGGCGGAGTCCGCGTTGCGGGCCAGGGAGTCGACCGCTCCCATCTCCCTGGCCTTCTTGCCGTGGTAACCGCGCTCGTCGTAGCCGGCGATGGTAAAGGTGTGGGCGGCTTCCTGCCCGTTCATGTAACGCTTGAGGGCCAGCCCGAAGGAGGACCCCAGGCGCGCCAGACCCAGAATCGCCACGTTGACATCGGCCATGGTCACCATTCCTTTTGCTCATTCCAGGGCTTCTTGCTGGCAGATAGTGTACCTCAATCCTGCCGTTTTCCCGCCAGCCGCAGCCGGACGAACAGCCAGGGGCCGCCGGCGGTCAGCACGGCCCCGGCGGCCAGCGCGGGCAGGGCGAACCCCAGCCAGGCCGGACCCCGCCCCGCCAGCAGCACCAGCAGGGCCAGGAAGACCAGCGCCGCCAGGGCCAGCCCCAGCACAACGCGCAGCGCCCGCCGCGCCGGGCTGCCCGCCACGGCAAAGCGCAGCGCCCGCCGCTCCCAGGCGTGGCCCAGGCCGCTCCCCAGCAGCAGGCCGCCCAGGATGAGGTCGAACGGATCGCTGCCGCGCAGCAGAAGGACCAGGGCGCTGCCCAGCACCACCGCCAGGGCCTGCGCCCACCGGGCCGCCCGGCCCCACCAGGCGGCCAGGGGATCGGCCAGGCGGGCGCAGAGCCACAGGACCGCCAGGCCCACCAGCGCGCCGACCGCCACGTCCTGCGGGTAGTGCACGCCCGCGTACATGCGCGACCAGGCCATCACGACCACATAGGCGGCCACCCCCCAGGCCAGGGAGCGCCGCCGCAGCCACACGGCCACGTACCCCCACACCACCAGAGAGATCACCACGTGGCCGCTGGGGACGCCGTAACCGGTCTGTTCCGCCAGCAACACGACCCGGTCCGGCGCGACCACGTAGGGGCGCGGGGTGCGCAGCAACTCCTTGAGGGCGTCGGTGACCGTGGTGGCGGCCAGCACGGCAAACAGCAGGCGGATGCCCAGCCGCCGATCCAGCGCCCAGTAGACGAGCGGGACAAGCAACACATAGAAGGCCGTGCTGCCGGTAAAGCTCAGCAGCAGGGCCGCCGCGTCAAACAGGGGGTTGCCGTGGGCCTGCAACCACAGCACCACGTCCAGGCCAAAGCCGGTCTCCAGACCGTCCAGCGTCCTCCTCCTTCATGGGCGGTTCCTCGCTAAGCGCCAGGGGGAGCGGGCGGGGCGTGCGCCGGAAGCAGACAGCTCGGCGGGGGCACAGGGCGGGTTCAGTTCCGGTCGTCCGCCGCTTGCAGGGCCAGCAGCAGGCGCTCGGTCTTGTCACAGGGTGGATCGGGCACTCTTTCCATGTGGCGGCGGACCAGCTCCACGGCGCGGGGGCTGCCCCCCGCCCCGGCCACCATCTGCGCGGACCATTCCGGGTGGCGCAGGCTGATGGCGAAGGGGCGGCACCAGCCGCGCGGCTCCCCCCGCCCCCAACGGAAGTAAAGGGCCGGGAACAACCGCCGCACCAGCACCACCAGCACCCGCTCGTGCAGGTAAAACGGCCCCACCGTCTTGCCCACGTCATGCAGCAGGGCGGCCACCAGCAGGTCGGGGTCGTGGTGCCCGGCGGCGCGGACGGCGCGCAGCACGTTGAGGCTGTGCAACTGCTCGCCGCGCCGCAGGCGTCGGAAGAGCCGCATCTGCTCCGGCGAGAGGACGGACGCCGCCAGCGCCTCGTCCACAGGATGAGTCCAGGCGGTCAGGGCGCGCAGACCCTGCCGCAGGCGAGTGGCCACGGTCATGCTCATAAACCCAGCAGCAGGTTGGTCAGCGTGATAGTGGGCGTGAGGATCAGCGGCCCCAGGATGTTGAAGCCGACGAACGAGAGCAGGATCAGCCCGAAGAGCACAAACATGCCGTACTGGTTCTGAAAGTTCTCGTACTGGTAATGCATCTCGTCCGGCAGGAACATGCGCAGGATGTAGCGCCCGTCCAGCGGCCCCAGCGGGATCAGGTTGAAGACGAACAGCAGCACGTTCCACCACACCATGTCGTAGAGCAGCGCGCCCAGGCTGGGGAGCAGCCGGGCCAGGTTGGGATCGCGGATCGGGGATAGCAGCCCCGGCGAGGTGGCCTCCAGAATGCGGAAGGGCACAGCGAAGACGACGGCCACGATCAGGTTGCCCACCGGCCCGGCCAGGACGGCAATCCCGAAGCGCTGGACACGGTTCAATTGCTGCCCCCAGCGGACGCGGGGGTAATTCATCAGGCCGGGGTTGATCGGCGCGCTGCCCAGCACGCCAAAGCCGATGATGGCAAACATCAGGAAGCCAATCCAGTTGATGTGCACCAGGGGGTTGAGCGTCAGCCGCCCCTGGCGCTCTGGCGTGGGGTCGCCCATCAACCAGCCGACGTAGTTGTGCATGAATTCGTGAAAGGTCATCCCCACCACCAGGGCAAAAAGGCGGCTGATGAGGACGGCCAGCGTCAGTCTCCCGAACAAGTGAAGCTCCTTTGGCCACCGATAAGTGATAAATACGCTCACCTTACGCCGCGATTATACCACGCCACCGCATCGGCCAACGGCGCAGCCACCGCGCTGCCAGGCCCCCCTGCCCGCCAGCCGTGCTATAATCGGGGGCAGCGGGCATCCGAATGTGCCGCCTGCGGGAAGGACCATCCCCCCATGCCCATCCCCATTCACATCGGCGACATCGCCACCCTGCGCAAGACGCACCCCTGTGGCAGCAACCAGTGGGAGGTCTACCGCGTGGGAGCCGACATCGGCATCAAGTGCCTGGGCTGCGGCAGGCGGGTGATGCTGCCCCGTCGCAAGTTCGAACGGGCCGTGAAAAAGCTAACCCCATCCCACCCCCACGGCGAATCATAAGGAGCCACTATGGCTGAGTCCCCCGAATCCTGTGTGCAGCCTTCGCGTGGGCCGATCCTCGCCGGTTCAGACGCCGGTGACGGTGCGCCCACCCCACCTCAGAAGGAGAATCTCCCCATGCTGGCGCGCGTCGGCAAAGCCGCCCCAGACTTTGAGGCCACGGCCTTTGTGGACGGCGGCTTCAGAAACGTGAAGCTCTCGGACTACAAGGGCCGCTGGGTGCTGCTGTGCTTCTACCCCGGCGACTTCACCTTCGTCTGACCGACCGAACTGGCGGCAGTTGCCGTCCACCACGACGAGCTACAGGCGCTGGACGTGCAGGTCCTTTCCGTGAGCACGGACAGCCACTTCACCCACAAAATCTGGCAGGAAGAAGAGCTATCCCGGATGGTCGAGGGCGGCGTGCCCTGGCCGATGCTGTCCGACTCTGGCGGGCGCATCGGCAGCGTCTACGGCGTCTACGACGAAGAGGCCGGGGTGGACATCCGGGGCCGCTTCCTGATCGACCCCGACGGCGTGATCCAGGCCATGGAGGTGATGACGCCGCCCGTGGGGCGCAACATCGTGGAGCTGATCCGGCAGGTCAAGGCCTTCCAGCACGTGCGGGCCACCGGCGAGGTCACGCCCGCCGGCTGGCAGCCCGGCAAGCCCACGCTGCGGCCCGGCCCGGACCTGGTGGGCAAGGTGTGGAAGGTCTGGAAGCCGGAGAAGGCCGCCGCCTCCTAGCGGTCTTCCGCCCGGCGATTCCTATCTCTGGGCGCATCGTCTCGGTTAAGTGAATTTGCAGGGGCGAGCCTGTCTCGCCCCTGAGAGGTGGCGTCAGGTGCCAAAAGATCGCCGACTGGGGGTCTAAACTCCCTTGTCTCCACGGCCTGACTCCCGTTATGCTACAGGGGGGCCGGGAAGGCGTTCCTGTTCCCTTATTGCCGCGATGACCAAACAGTATGGAGTCAACCCCATGCGTGATTTTATCTCTCAGCGTGTGCGGAGCGTGCCGCCGTCGGGCATCCGCCGCTTCTTCGACATCGCTGCCACCATGGACGACGTGATCTCCCTCGGCATCGGCGAGCCGGACTTTGTGACGCCGGAGCCGATCCTCAGGGCGGGCATTCACTCGCTGGAACAGGGCGAGACGCACTACACCTCCAACTCCGGCATTCTGGAGCTGCGCCAGGCGCTCTCCCGCTACCTGGAGCGGCTGTACGGCATCAGCTACGACCCCGGCGACGAGCTGCTGATCACGGTCGGGGTGAGCGAGGCGATGTACCTGGCCATGACGGCTACCATCAACCCCGGCGACGAGGTGATCATCCCGGAGCCGTGCTTCGTCTCCTACGCGCCGGAGGTGGTCTTTGCCGGGGGCAAGCCGGTGATGGTTCCCACGCGGGTGGAGGAGGACTTCCAGGTGACGGGGGCCACGGTGGAGGCCGCCGTCACGCCGCGCACCAAGGCCATCCTCATCGGCTACCCCAACAACCCGACCGGCGCGGTGATGACCCGCCAGCGCCTGGAGGAGATCGCCGCCGTGGCCCGCAAGCACGACCTGCTGGTCATCTCCGACGAGATCTACGAGCGGCTGGTCTACGGCATCCAGCACACCCACTTTGCCAGCCTGGAAGGCATGAGGCCACGCACCATCGTGCTGGGCGGGGTGAGCAAATCCCACGCCATGACCGGCTGGCGGCTGGGCTGGGCCGCCGCGCCCAGGGAGCTGCTGGCCGCCATGCGCAAGGTGCACCAGTACACCATCATGAGCGCGCCCACCACGGCCCAGATCGCGGCCATCGAGGCGCTGGAGCGCGGCGAGGAGCACGTGCAGCGCATGCTGGCGGAGTACAACCGGCGGCGCACACTGCTGGTGAGCGGCCTCAACGAGCTGGGGCTGAACGCCTTTGAGCCGAGGGGGGCCTTTTACGCCTTCCCCAGCGTGGCCGCCAGCGGCATGGACGACGAGCAGTTCGCCGAGACGCTGTTGCAGGAGGAGCGGGTGGCCGTGGTGCCGGGCAACGCCTTTGGGGAGAGCGGGCGCGGCTTTGTCCGGGCCTGCTACGCCACCGCCTACGAGAAGCTGGAGGAGGCCCTGGAGCGGCTCCACCGCTTCATGCAACGGCATGGGTAGAGGGAAGGCGGGCGGCCACGCGGGTCGCCCGACGTTTTTCAGTCCGGCCCTGTCCGGTCCTGAAGTTCCGGGAGGTGAGCCGTGGACCAGAGCGAACTCGTCACCTACTGCGGGCTGTATTGCGGGCTGTGCGCATTGAGCGCACCAGGGAGCAGAGACCATGACCCTTGAGCTGATCTCTTCCCCGCTGGCCTTCCTGCGCGGGCGGCTGGGGACGATTCCCGACGAGGACGCGCTCGCCGACTATGAGGCGTGGTGGGAGGATGAGGGCAAAGCGATCTCCTACGCCGTGGACCGCGCCGGGACGCCCTGGCTGCGCATGCACGACCCCTATGGCGCGCGCGTGGATGTCATCGAATACCCGCCGGACTACTGGCGCATGCTGCGCCAGGGCTACAAGGCGGGGGTGGTGTGGCGCGCCTTCGAGGCCGATTCGCTCGTCCCTTCCTACCTGCTGGGCTACCTCACCGCCTTCTATGACCCCGGCCTGTATTGCCCATACATCGTCTCGCTCTCCACGGCAGTCCCCACCGCCAAATACGCGGCGGAGCCGGTGAGGGAGCGCTTTCTGCCACCCCTGCTGCGCCGGGACGACTCCGCCTGGCAGGGCGCAACGTGGATGACCGAGGCCGGGGGCGGCTCCGACCTGGGGACGTTCGTGGAGACGACGGCCCGGCGCGACGGCGAGCGATGGCTGCTGACGGGCGACAAGTACTTCGCCAGCAACGCGGGGGCAGACCTGGCCATCGTGGCGGCCCGGCCTGAGGGCGCGCCGCGCAACGTGCGCGGGCTGGCGCTCTTTCTGGTCCCGCGCTGGCGGGAGGACGGCAGGCTCAACTACACCATCCGCCGGCTGAAGGACAAGGTCGCCACGCGCTCCGTGCCGACGGGCGAGGTGGAGCTGCGCGACAGCGAGGCCTACCTGCTGGGCCAGCCGGAATGGGGCATCTACCTGATCCTGGAGGCGCTCAACCTGTCGCGGGTGGGCAACAGCGTGGGCAGCGTGGCGCTGGCCCAACGGGCCATGGCGGACGCCCTGCGCTTCGCCCAGGAGCGGGTGGCCTTCGGCAGGCCGATCCTGGAGCATCCCCTGCTGGGCCAGCAGTTCCAGGAGCGGGCGCGCCTGTTGCGGTGGGCCTTCGCCCTGGCCTGGGAGGCGGTGCGCCTGCTGGACGCGGTCTGGCGGGAGCAACCGCGCTACTCGGAGCGCTACCACCTGTTCCGGCTGGTGGCCCACCTGGCCAAGTACTGGACGGCGGAGCTGGCCGCCCAGACGGCCCGCTGGGCGGTGGAGGTCTACGGCGGCGCGGGCACGCTGGCCGAGTTCGGCGTGGAGCGCTGGCTGCGCGAGGCGCTGATCCTGACCATCTGGGAGGGCACGCCACACCGCCAGATTCTGGACGGCCTGGAGGCGATGGAGCGCAAAGGGGCGCATCACCTGCTCTTTGCCCACCTGGCGTCGGCGGGAAGGCCAGCCCCACAGGCCCTGGAGGCGATGGCCGCGCGGGTGGAGGAGCACCTGGCCCTGCCAGCGGAGGAGAAAGAGGCCACCGCCCAACCGCTGTTCAACGACCTGGCGGCCTTCACCGCAGAGGCGCTGGGCGAGGACTGAGCCAAGACAAGCCCATCCCAGGTCGTGCTGGCTGGGGACCGGGGGGCCTCACGTGGACAAGCCTTGCCACGGCCCGGCGCGAATGTTACATTTCCCGTATCACGCACATGGTGAGCTTCTCCGAGAATCATGGTCTGGAAAACAGTCTTCGCCATCGTCGGGCTGGGCCTGGTGGCCGGGATGCGGACCTTCTCCGCCCCGGCGCTGCTGAGCACGCACCTGGCCCGTCGCCAGCCACAGCCGGGCCTGGGACCGCCCCTCAACGCGCTGGCCTCCAGGCGGGCGGCCACGCTGCTCTCCCTGCTGGCGATGGGAGAGCTGGCGGGGGACAAGCTGCCGATGACGCCCGCACGCATCGAGCCGCCCGGACTGGCCGGGCGGGCGCTCTCCGGCGCGCTGGTGGGGGCCACGCTGGCCGAGGCGGAGGGCCTGCCCCGCGCCACAGGGGCGCTGCTGGGCGGGCTGGCCGCCCTGGGGGGAGCCTTTGCCGCCTACCACCTGCGCCGCCGGCTAGGGCAGCGCACCCGCGTGCCAGACCCGGTGCTGGGCGGGGTGGAGGACGCCATCGCCGTGGGGGGCGGGTACGCCCTGCTGGAGGCCACGACCCGTTAGCGCGGTGGGCGCGGAACAAACCCACCACCTGACCCATGGCGGAACCCATCGGTTGCCTCATGCCCCGGCTGGGGGGGGACAACACATAAAATGGTTACCCGGCGGCCCTCGCCCAACATCGCCAGCCTCATCCCCAGCAAGACGAAGGAGTCGTGGACCGTGGCCGAACTCTCCCAACAACAATGCGTCCCCTGTCGGGGGGACACGCCCCCCCTGAGCACAGACGAGATTGAGGCGCTACTACCCCAGGTGCCGGACTGGGAGCTGACCCAGGAAGCGGGCGAGCCGCGCCTGCGCCGTAGCTTCCGGTTCGCCAGCTTTATGGACGCCATGGCCTTTGCCCAGCGGGTGGCCGAGCTGGCCGAAGCGCAAGGCCACCACCCGCGCCTGACCATCCAGTGGCGACGGGTGACGGTGGAATGGTGGACGCACGCCATCCGCGCCCTGCACCAGAACGACTTCATCATGGCGGCCCGGACCGACTCGCTCTACGCACAGTGGCAGGCCCCGGCACAGAGAGAGGCCGACGTGGTGGAGCAAGCCTCCCAAGAGTCCTTCCCGGCCAGCGACGCGCCGGGCTGGGTGGGCGGTCGGGCCTAGGGCGGGGACGAACCGCTCCCTGCCCCCTCCTCTCCTCCTGTCTCAGAATCCACACCCGGACGGGCGCGTGGCCCGCTGCCTAGCGGGCAGGGGCCTCGGTGGCGTGGCCCGCCGGGGCGACGCGCGCCTGGTGATCCTCGATGTGGACGACCGACGGGATGGCCGCGCCCCACAGGGCCATGCCCAGGCAGAGCACCCCGGCCACCACGTACCAGACCTGGACGCCGACGGCATCGGTGACCGGCCCGGCGATGGCCAGCCCCAGGGGCGAGGTGAGCGTGACCAGGCTGCCGAACAGGTTGAAGACGCGGCCCTGCACCTCCGGGGCGACCGTGCCCTGGAGCACGGCGAACAGGGGGCCGTCGGTCAGGGCGGCGGCCACGCCCATGACGAAGACAGCGCCCACGGCCAGGGCAAAAGCCGTCGCCGGGACCACGCCCAGCAGGAGCATGGTGAGGCCGATGACGATGATGCCCAGGAGGGAGGTGTAGATGCGGCGACGGAAGCCGCCCCACACGCCCAACAGCAGCCCCCCCAGCACCACGCCGACGCCAAAAGCCGATTCCAGACCGGCCAGTTGGGGGGCAGCGCCGCCAAAGTGGCGGGTGACCAGGATGGGCAGGAGGGAGAAGGCGGGCGTGAGGGCGATCTTGACGATCATGGCCATAGCCGTCAGGATGACCAGACCGCGCCAGTTGAACAGGTAGCGCGCGCCCTCCCGCAGGTCGGCCCAGATGGAGGGCCGCCCCAGGGCGGAGCCGTCGGCGCGCTCCGGCTGGGGGATGGAGACGAAGCACAGCGGGAGGATGGCGGTGAGGGCCGTGCCCACGTCCATGAGCAGGATGGGGTACAGGGGCAGCCAGGAGAGCAGGAGCGCGCCCAGGGCGGGTCCCACGATGTTCAGCCCACCGTAGAGGGCCTGGTTGAGGCCGGAGACGCGGGCGAGATGCTGGCGGGGGACCATGAGGGCGGTGGAGGCCTGCATGGCGGGCCAGTGGAAGATGCCGCCCACCGCGCGGACGAGCATGATGACGTAAACATGCCAGATCTGCGCCTGCCCGCTCCAGAACAGGTAGGCCAGCCACAGCGAGGCCAGGGCGATAAGCCCGTCGGCCACGACCATGACGAGCCGCCGGTTCCAGCGGTCCACGTAGGCCCCGGCGACAGGACCCAGCACGATCTGGGGCAAGAGGGCGACCAGCGAGGCGGTCGCCAGGACGGTGGCCGAGCCGGTGAGGTCGGTGAGCCACCAGACCAGGGCGAACTGGACCACACTGCTGCCGACCAGCGAGACGGCCTGCCCGGCCCAGACGGCGAAGAAGGGGCGCTTCCAGTTACGATGCCCGTCCACAACCTGTATCCGCTCCATTGAAGCGTTTCTCCTGGGACAATGTGCGGCGCAAGCGACCAGGATCGGGCGGGGGTGTACGTGCTGGCGTCAACGGCCAGGGCGGGCGTTTGCTGCCGCCGCCGCACATATTTTTTCGGCAGCAAGCGGTCCCTTTGAGCCAGCGCCGGGGCGGGCATTGGCTGCAATTTGCTGCTGCGGCACACATCTTTTTTTGTGCAGCAAGCGGCCCTTGTTTTTTCCGGGCCGGGCAGTCAACAGGCCCCGCCATTATAGCACAAAAGTTCTAAAATGGGCGTTAGAATACACAAACGATGGCGGCGGCCCGGCAGGCCAGCCGCGCCCGGCCATCCCCTTGAGGGCGCGCAGCGGGCCGCCCGGCGGGATTCCGGCGGTGGGCAAGCCCAGGCACACACCCAAACAAGGGGACAAGCAGCACACCCACGCTCGAAGGCAATGCTTATTCTAGATACCACAGAAAGTAAATAATGTCAAGATCAACATGAGATTTCACAACATAGCGCGTAAAAATTTTCAGGCAGCGGATAAATTCCTGCGGGGCGGGGGGCAGGCAGCGCCCGGCAGGGGACGGCGGCAGGGGCGCCCGGCAGGCAGGCGGCACACGGCGCGCCGGGCCGGTTGTGCGGGGGGCCTAAAGGGCGATACTCGAGGGGTGGGGGCTTACCTGACGGCGGCCCCGCCCAGACGAGGGAGGAGAAAAGCCATGTTGAGAATCGCGCTGGGACTCTTCATCGTGTTGCACGGCCTGGTTCACCTGTGGTACTTCACGCTGAGCCGGGGGCTGGTGGCGTTCCAGCCGGAGATGGGCTGGACGGGCCGGTCGTGGCTGCTAAGCGGCCTGCTGGGGGAGGCAGCGACGCGCTCCCTGGCCAGCGTGCTCTACGTGGTGGCGACGGCGGGCCTGGTGGCCGGGGGGGCCGGGGTGCTGCTCCAGCAGGGATGGTGGCGACCGGTGGTGACCGGCGCGGCGGCCTTCTCGGCGGTGGTCATCGTGCTGTTCTGGGACGGCAGCACGGCGATGCTGGTGCAGAAGGGGCTGCTGGGGCTGCTGATCAACGTGGCGATCCTGGTGGCGCTGGTGGCGCTGGGGTGGCCGCCGCCGGAGGCGCTGTAGGGCTGGCCGGCGGGCACGGCGGGGGCGCAAAAAAGCCCCGGCCACCGAGGGCGACCGAGGCTTTGAGCTGCGACAGGGCCGTCCCTGCGCCTAGGGAGCGGTGGGGGCGGCGGTTGCCGGGTCGAGCTGGAGCCGGACGCCGTCCGCCGTCCAGTCCCCCCGCTCGCCGCCGAAGGTGTACCAGCCCTGGCCGCGCAGGTAGACCACGCCGGTCCCGGCGGCCTCCAGGCGGATATCCGTGCCGCGCACGGCGACGGTGATGGCGCTGCCCCGGACGTAGGCTTCGCCGTTCCAGCCCCGGTAAACGAGGCCCTGGCCGCGCTCGGCGTGGCTGCCGTGGCCGGAGACCTGAATCTCGGCGTCACCGGCGCGGTCGCGGATGAGGAGCGTGCCGCTGCCGCTGATGCGGACCCAGCCCTCGCCGCGCAGGTAGGCCGCGCCGTCGCCCTCCGCGTGGACGGTCCCCGTGCCCTGCCCGGTCTGGGCCAGGGCCACTACGGGCAGCGCCAGCAACAGAACTATCACCGCCAGAATGACCACTTTCCTGTACATCGTCGTGCCTCCCTGAACTCACGATTGGATACCGTCATGATGGCAGGGCGTTGTTGCCTTCCGGTTACAAGCCTGTAAAATGCAGTGAACAGGGTGTAAAAAATCTGTGCCCAGCGCAACTAGGGTTGTTGTCAGCAGGGGGAGAGGCTTATGGAATCCGAGGAACTGAGGGCGAAAAACATCGAGCAGATTCGGGAGGTGATGCGCAACCGGCAGCAGCAGCGGGAGCGGCTGGAGCACCTGCTGGAGGTGTTCACCACCCGGCTGTACCAGGGCTTTGAGGAGGCCGTGACGCTGGCCCAACACGCGGGCATCAGCAACGTGGGGGAGCCGCGCTACAGCAACCATCCGGCGGGCGGCTGGCGGCGGGTGATGCAGATTCCCATCGAGGACTGGCGGATCGTGGTGGTGCCGCTGGTGGGGTCGGCGTGGCCCTCATTGCGGGACGAGGCGATGATCCCCGGCAGCTTCTTCAAGGAGCCGTGCGCGCGGCTGGCCTTCTTCCTGCTACAACAGGACGACCCGCAGTGCACGGCCTTCTACGACGTGATCATCCTGATCGACTCGTCGTGGTTCGCCTGGGGCTACGGCTGGCCCAAGCAGCAGGACGACGTGGAAAACACGAACTTCACCAACCTGGCGCTGGACCTGCTGGCGAGCTTTACCAAGGACATCCACCTGACCTGGCAGCCACGGGCCGAGACCACCCTGGCCAGCGCCATGGACCCCAAGCGGCGGGCGTATCGCTTTGGGCTGCCGGGGGAGGAATAGGGCGCTGCCCACCCGCAGGGCATTTTGCGGCCAGGACGCAGCGCGCCCTGCCCCACCCACGCCGACGGGGAACACGTCGGCAGCGGCACAAGCCGGATAAACGCATCCCTGGAGTAAAGCCATGTACGCGGCCCCTGCGGGGCGTGGTACAATTCCCGGCAAGTGAGGCGAACCCGCGAAGGGTGCACAAGCGAGCAGAGGCCCGATGACCGAGTACGAACCCGTGATCGGATTGGAAGTTCACGCGGAGCTGCTGACGCAGAGCAAGATGTTCTGCGGCTGCCAGGTGGTGGACAGCACGCAGGCCCCGCCCAACACCTACACCTGCCCGGTGTGCCTGGGGATGCCGGGGGTGCTGCCGGTGATCAACGCGCAGGCGGTGGAGATGGCGCTGATGGTGGGGCTGGCGCTGCACTGCGAGATCCCGGCGTTCAACCAGTTCGCCCGCAAGAACTACTTCTACCCGGACCTGCCCAAGGGCTACCAGATCAGCCAGTATGACTATCCGCTGGCAGTGAACGGCTACCTGGACATCGACCTGCCCGATGGGAGCAGCAAGCGGATCGGGGTGCGGCGCGCGCACCTGGAGGAGGACACGGGCAAGCTGACGCACGTGGGGAACGGCAAGAGCCTGGTGGACCTGAACCGGGCGGGGGTGCCGCTGCTGGAGATCGTGAGCGAGCCGGACCTGCGCAGCCCGGAGGAAGCGGAGGCCTACGCCCGCAAGCTACGCAGCATCCTGCAATACCTGGGAGTCAACCACGGGGATATGTCCAAGGGGGTGCTGCGCTTTGAGGCCAACGTCAGCGTGCGCCCGGTCGGCTCCGACGAGCTGCGGACGCGCACGGAGATCAAGAATCTGAACAGCATCCGCAGCATGACGCGGGCCATTGCGCGGGAGGTGGCGCGGCAGATCGGGCTGTGGGAGGCGGGGGAGGCCGTCCGGCAGGCGACGCTGGGCTGGAACGAGGCCGAGCAGCAGATCGTGATCCAGCGGGTGAAGGAAAGCCCGGACGATTACCGCTACTTTCCGGAGCCGGACCTGCCGGTGCTGGAGATGAGCCGGGAGCAGGTGGAGGCCGTCCGCGCCCAACTGCCGGAGCTGCCGGACGCCCGGCGGGAGCGCTTCATCCGCGAGCTGGGGCTGCGGGGCACGGACGCGGCGATTCTGGTGGACGAGCGGGCGGTGGCGGATTACTTCGAGGCCGTCGTGGCGGCGGGCGGGGAGCCGCAGGCGGTGGCCAACACGCTGATCGGGGAGGTGTTCCGGCTGATGAACGCCGAAGGGCTGGGCCGGGACCAGATCGGCAGCATCCGGGTGAGGCCGCAGGCGGTGGCGGACCTGCTGAAGCTGGTGGAGGGGGGGACGATCAACCACAACACGGCCAAGAAGGTGCTGGACATCCTCTACGCGGAGGGGGGCGACCCGGCCCGAGTCGTGGCGGAGCGGGGGCTGGCGCAGGTGACGGACGAGGGGCCGATACGGGCTGCGGTGGAGAAGGTGCTGGGGGAGAACGCGGAACAGGTGGCGCAATACCTGGCCGGGCAGGAGAAGCTGGGCAAGTGGCTGATGGGGCAGGTGATGCGCGAATTGCGGGGCAAGGGCGAGCCGCAGACCGTGCAGCGCCTGCTGGAGGAGGCGCTGGAGGCGCGGCGGGGATGAGCCACACCGCGAACGGCGCGGAGAGGCCGAACCTGGCCGCGAACCCCATTCTGCTGGACGTGCCAGACCACCTGCGGACGGCGCGGCTGGTGATCCGGGCGCCGCGCCCCGGCGACGGGGCAGTGGTGAACGCGGCCATCCGGGAGTCGATGGAGAAGCTGCGGCCCTGGATGCCCTGGGCGCAGCGCGAGCAGACGATCGAGGAGACGGAAGCCTACGTGCGGGGGGCAGCGGCGCGCTTTCTGAAGCGGGAGGACCTGCCGCTGCTGCTCTTCCGGCGGGAGGACGGGCTGTTCGTGGGGGGGAGCGGGCTGCACCGCATCGACTGGAGCGTGCCGCGCTTCGAGATCGGGTACTGGGTGCGGGCCAGCCTGGAGGGGCAGGGCTACATCAGCGAGGCGGTGCGGGGCATTGCCGACTTCGCCTTTGCGGTGCTGAAGGCGGAGCGGGTGGAGATCCGGTGTGACGCGCTGAACACGCGGAGCGCCGCCGTGGCGGAGCGGTGCGGCTTTGCGCTGGAGGGGCGGCTGCGGCACGACAGCCGCAGTCCGTCGGGCGCGCTGCGGGACACGCTGATCTTCGCCAGGCTGCGGGAGGAGTGGGAAGGTGGGGGGTCGGCGCGGTGAGGCGCGCCGCCAGCGCAGCGGTGTGCGCCGGAAGGCCGGGCAGGGGCAGCCGTAGCGTCTAGGTGCGGCGCGGGCCTTGTCGCGGGCGGCGGCCCGTGGTAGAGTTCATTCTTATCCTTACGGCCTGAAAGATGGAGAAGTGCATGCTGAAAGCCGTCATCTTCGACATGGACGACACCCTGATCGACTGGGACAGCCGGGAGATGAACTGGCGGGAGTACGACCGGGAGCACCTGCGCGGCGTCTTTGAGTACGTGACGCGCGAGCTGCACCCGCTGCCGGACTTCGAGGCGTTCGTGCAGGCGGCGCAGACGCGCACGGAGATGGACTGGCTGGAGGCGCAGAACAGCCTGCGCGCGCCCAACCTGGGCCGCACGCTGGTGGAGACGCTGGCCGAGATGGGCGTGCCCAGGAAGCTGCTGGAGGCCGAGCGCTGCCTGCGGGCCTACGACTGGCAGGGCGTGCCCGGCGCAAAGCTCTTCCCGGAAGCGCTGGAGGTGGTGCGCCGGCTGCGGAGCGAGGGGCTGCGGCTGGGTATCATCACCAACGCCTACCAGCCGATGTGGGCGCGGGAGCACGAGATGGAGCGGCTGGGGTTGCCGCCGGACCTGTTCGACTGCCGGGTCTCGTCGGCGGACGTGGGCTACTTGAAGCCGCACCCGGTGGTCTTTGAGCACGCCCTGGCCTGCCTGGAAGCCGAACCGGAACAGGCCGTCTTCATCGGCGACGACCCGCGCTGCGACATTGCGGGCGCGCAGAGCGTGGGGATGCGGGCCATCCTGCGGGTGAGGCCGGAGGCGCCGATCGGGTCGTGGGGGCTGATCGGGCCGGACGGCATCATCCGCAACCTCAACGAACTGCCGACTTTTCTGGATACCTGGTTCCCCGGCTGGCGGAACGGCGCATAAGCACCCCGGCGCGCAAGCGCCCCGGCATGAGCACGACCATCACGAGCAGGTGACCGACATGAACGAGCCACACTCTGCTACGGACGCACGCATCCCCCTCTACATCGAACTGGCAGAGCGGCTGAAGCGCGGGGAATACAACCTGGATGTGCCCATCGCGCCCCTGGACGAGATCGGGCGGCTGGGGGTGGCCCTGCGCGACCTGGCCATTGCGCTGGAGACGCGCTACCGCGAGCTGCAAAAGCTGGACGAGATCACCTCCAGCATCAACGCGGGGCTGCTGCTGGACGAGATACTGGACAAGGTGTACGAGAGCTTCCGGGAGGTCATCCCCTACAACCGGATCGGCTTCTCGCTGCTGGAGGAGGAGGGGCGGACCGTGCGCGCGCGGTGGGCCAAGAGCGACCGGCCCAACGTGCGGCTGGAGGTGGGCTACACGGCCCCGCTGGCGGGGAGCAGCCTGGAGGGCATCATCGCCTCCGGGGAGCCGCGCATCATCAACGACCTGGAGGCCTACCTGCGGCAGAAGCCGGACTCGGAATCCACGCGGCTGATCGTCGAGGAGGGGATACGGTCCTCGCTGACCTGCCCGCTGATCGCCAACGGGGTGCCGGTGGGCTTCATCTTCTTCTCCAGCGTGGAGGCGAACACCTACCGGTCGGTGCACGTGGAGAGCTTCCGGCGCATCGCGGGGCAGCTTTCCATCATCGTGGAGAAGGGGCGGCTGGTAACGGAGCTGGCGGAGCAGAAAACGGCCATCGAGCAGCAAAACGTGGAGCTGCGCCACCTGGCGGAGCTAAAGAACAAGCTGCTGGGCATGGCGGCGCACGACCTGCGCAACCCCATCAGCTACATCCACTCGGCGTGCCAGTTTTTGCTGGACCCGTCGGTCAATCTGCCGGAGGTACACAGGATCACCGTGCTGGAGGACATCAGCAACCAGGCCGTGTACATGCTGGACCTGCTGAACGAGCTGCTGGACGTGTCGCAGATCGAAGCGGGCCGGCTGGAATTGAAGCGGGAGCCGATTGCGCTGCGCGAGTTTCTGGAGGAGGCCGTGCAGCGGCACAGCCGGATGGCCGCCCCCAAGGCGACGCGGGTGGTGCTGGAGGGCGCGCCGGGCGGCCAGGTGATGGCCGACCGCACGCGGCTGCGGCAAGTGCTGGACAACCTGATCTCGAACGCGGTCAAGTACGCGCCGGGGGGGAGCACGGTGCGCGTCCGCGCGGAGCGCAGGCGGTCGCAGTGGCGGGTCACGGTCTCGGACGAGGGGCCGGGCATCACGCCCGCCGACCGCGACGGCCTGTTCCGGGACTTCGCGCGGCTGTCCGCGCGTCCGACGGGGGGCGAGCGGAGCACGGGGCTGGGGTTGGCGATTACGCGGCGGGTGGTGGAGGCGCACGGGGGGCAGATCGG
>FWWM01005319.1_pt1 | contig 28361 bp, 29 predicted proteins | sample 2228351 | NCBI WGS metagenome assembly FWWM01 (sample SAMEA103939774, study PRJEB20133) | metagenome | reverse complement strand
GGTGTAAGTGGAGTAATCCATTGAGCTTACCAGTACTAATAGACCGTGTGCCTTGACCCTTACTTATTCCCTCCTGTTGTCAAAGACTTCTGAAGAGGGCCTCTAAGATGGCCCTCTTTTTTATATTAAATTCATAACTTTTTCATTTTTAATTTGTATGGTACAATTAAAAAAATATATATTGCATGGATAAAAGGAGTTGTTGAGATGAGAGAGAAGGATATATTTGAAGAGATAATAGATATAGGGAAGAGGAGAGGAGTTTTAACCTATGATGAGATAAACGATGCCCTTCCTTCAGAATTTTTCTCTCCCGATGAAATAGAAGACCTGATGGACCTTCTACAAGATATGGGGGTAAAGGTAGTTGATTATGAAGAGGCGTTACCCGAGGAGGAATTCGAGGAAGAGGAGATTGAGGAGTATGAAAAGACGGAGGACCTTGTTCAGGCTTATTTCCACTCTATGGGTGATATATCTATTCTTACAAAGGATGAAGAGACAGAGCTTGCGAAGAAACTCGAAGAGGGGAGAGAAATAATCAGAGAGATAGTTATTAATTTGCCCTTATATAAAAAGATTGAGGTAAGCCTTGATGGTGATGAGGAACTTGTCACGGAGGAGGAAAGGGCTGACGAGGCCCTATTAAAAACATTAATTCGTTTGGATGAGTTAATGTCAACTGTAGAGGATGCTGAAAAACAGATTGCCAAGTATGGTACGCTGAAAGACCTGAAAAGAGTTATTAATGAGAAAAAGAAGAAGGGTAACAAGGTTGACAAACTTGAAGCACTGGCTAAAGAATTACAACAGTTATATAAGAAAGTTGAGGCCGAGGTTGGAGAGAAGATTGATGTATTTAAAGCAAAGTATGAAAGATTATCGAGGGCAAAGGTTCTTGCTACAGAGGCAAAGAATGAATTGATTACACGTAACTTAAGACTCGTTGTTAATATCGCTAAAAATTATGTAGGTCGTGGCCTGCCACTCCTTGACCTTATCCAGGAGGGTAATATTGGTCTTATGAAGGCCGTTGATAAATTTAAGTACGAGAAGGGGTTTAAGTTTTCTACCTATGCTACATGGTGGATCAGACAGGCTATAACAAGGGCCCTTATAGACCAGACCAAAACAATAAGAGTCCCGGTCCATATGATGGAATTTTATAACAGGGTAACAAAGGTTTCGCGCGAGTTAACACAACAATTAGGAAGGGAGCCAACTAATGAAGAAATAGCAAGTAAACTATCAGTCCCTGTGAGAAAGGTTGAGGAGGTCTTCAGGGCAATCCAGGACCCTATTGCTCTTCAGACACCTGTTGGAGATGAGGATACTGAACTTGAAGACTTCATCGGTGACAAAAATAGCCCCTCGCCTTTTAATGATGCTGAAAGGATAGAGATGTCCGAACATATACAGAGGGTACTGAGGACACTTACTGAGAAAGAAGAAAAGGTTATAAGGATGAGATTTGGTATTGGTGCTGAAAGGGATCATACTCTTGAGGAGGTTGGAAGGCATTTGTCCATTACAAGGGAGAGAGTGAGACAGATCGAGGCTAAGGCGCTTAGAAAACTCAAGCACCCCAGCAGACTGAAGGCGCTCAGGATCCTGACGAGTTAAATTTAAAGGCCCCAAAAGGGCCTTTTTTTATGACCATCGCCAGAGGGCTATTATCAGGGTTATCAGAAATACCATAACAAGATTCATATAAGCAAAGGTATAAAACAATCTCTCAGGAAAAGGCCTGGTTATTTTTTCTCCGGGCTCGATAAGTTTACCAACTACCGGCAGTGGGGATAGTTTATCCTCGCCATGAGGGGCTGCCTTAATGGCAGCGGTCAGGTCATGCCCTGCAAGGTGCTTCTTCAGGTGGGACCCATCCTTCCAGAGCTTGCTCTTTGACACATCATAGATTTTGCCCTTAAATGCAATATAGCCACGCCTCCCCTCCTTGCCATCAAAACTGTGTAATTCCTCAATCGTTAAATCCTGTTTACCCTTTGATATCTCATCCTCCCATTTGTTCTTCCATTTTCTCTTTAGTTTTGGACCGATGTAGAATGTTACGATAATGGCAGAAGTAACCATAATAAGGAAGAGAAATATCTTTATGCTCAGAAGTAGGCCGAATCGTGTAGCATACAGGGCCTTTAAAGTTGGGATTCTTGCTATTGTCAGAAGGGTACCAGTTATTGCAAGCACGATTATAGACAGCCAGCCAAGAAGTAATTCACCCCTGGGCAGACCTCGTGCAGCATAAGCAGGTTTTAGAAGTATGTGTATATAAAGGATGTTCCCAAACCAGGCTATCGCCGTTATAAGATGGATGTAACCGATAAAGAATCTTACAACCTTTTGGGTTTCTGTCAATGGTCTGTATAAACCCTTAACCTTCATGTCCTGGAGAAACTGTTGCCCTTTAATTGTTAGGGGGCCACCTCCTGTTGCCTCTATGTGGCATTCATTGCATTGAAGGCCTGTTTGCCTTGCGTATTCAGTCGTTGCAAGGGATGGGCTCTCTGAGACAACAATAAATAGGGCCAATATAAAAATGAGTTTCTTCATCTTTGCATGGTTATAAAGGATTGTGAATTATACCATAAGTTGGAATAAGGAAGGGGAGATTGCTCCCCTTCCTTCAATATTGTTACGCCTTTTCAGGCTCTGCTGCTATGGAAGGCAAGGGTTCCTTTCCAAGTCTGAAATAATCCATTACGAAGATACCTGTACCGATGAGGAATCCCACGCCAAAGATCGCTCTGAAGATCCAGAACCACATATTATATGTCGCTTTTACAGCAACATAATCAAGACCCATGAGCCTCTCCATATAAGTCTGGACCATTCCAGCGCCTGTTATAGTCAGGACTATAAATATCATAGAGATAGTCATCCACCAGAAGGACTGATAGGCCCTTGATGAAGGGAATTCCTTAACACCCCTTATCGCTGGCAGGGTGATGTAAATCATCGAGATGACAAGAAGGACATAGGCTCCGTAAAAGGCAAGATGCCCATGAGCTGTAGTGATCTGCGTTCCATGTGTCCATTTATTTACCTGCGGAAGGGTATGGATGACTCCCCATAATCCTGCCCCGACAAAGTTGAATATGGCATGAGTCACAGCATAAAAGAGACCAACCTTATTGGTTACAACCCTGTGTTCCCTTGTTGTTCTGAAGGCATCCCAAACCATAACCAGAAGCGGTATTGGTTCAAGGGAACTGAAGATGCCACCGATCCACAGCCAGTAAGAGGGTGTGCCGATCCAGTAATAATGATGACCTGTTCCAAGGATACCTGTAAACAGGACAAGGGCTACCTCAACATACATCCACCGTTCCACGACCTCTCTTTTTGCACCAACGGTTTTCATAAGCATAAAGGCCAGCAGTGCCCCTGCTATGACCTCCCAGGCCCCCTCAACCCAGAGGTGAACAACCCACCACCACCAGAACTGGTCTTTTACCATACTTTTCGTGTAAAACATGCCGGGCAGATACATGAGGGCTAAAAAGGTTAGCCCGGCAAGGAGGGTCCCCTGAATGCCTGTCCATTTTTTTGTCTTAAGTACAGTCATAAAGTTGTTTATGAGAAAGAGTATGACCGATATAGCAATCAATATATCTGCCCACCGTGGTGCCTCTATATACTCTCTTCCCTCGTTTAAGATGCCTGTACCGAAGAGATTCGTCGAGTTTGCCTGCGGATTGATGCCCATCCATATATAACCGAGCACAACGGCCGTAACAGTAGCAACAGTAGCCCAGAACTGAAATCTTGCAAGACCAGGGCTCCATAACTCTGTTTCAGATTCTTCAGGGACAACATAATAGGTTGCACCCATCAATCCCACCAGCAGCCACACAACAAGGGCATTGATGTGAAGGCTCCTAATTATGTTGAAGTTCAGGATAAAGAACTCAGGCCATATGAACTGAAGTGCTGCAATTATTCCAATAACAACCTGCACAAAGAAGAGGAGCACTGCAAAGGTATAGAAGTCCTGCGATATCTTCTGGCTTTCATGTTTTATACTCATGGTTTATACACCTCCCTTTGATTTGCCTTTTAACTCAACCATGTAATTTGTCAATTCATTAAGGTCCTGTTCACTTAGATGGCCAAAACTTGGCATTGCTGAGTTCGGGACATAGGCCTTGGGGTCTTTGAAGTGGCCAAGGATCCAGTCCCTGTCTCTTCTCATTCCTACAGATGTAAGGTCAGGGCCTGTTGTGCCACCAATACCATTAATCATGTGACAATTTGAACAACCAAGGGACTGATAGAGTCTCTGACCTGCTGAGAGTTCCTTTCCTCCAACGCCTATTGCGGTGGCGAGGATTGGCTTTGGTGGCCATCCATTGGTATCAACCTTTGATATCCATTCGAGAAAGGCGATTAGATGGTCAGCCTCCTCAGAAGTGATCCCGAATTTGGGCATAGTTGCCTTGGGATTAACTGCCTTTGGGTCCATCAAGAACTGCTTCAGGTATTCCTTTGGCTTTCTCTCAGCTACCTTTGTCATGTCTGGCGCAAAGTAGGAACCATTACCTAATATTGTATGGCAACCTATGCAATCATATTTGTGCCATACCATCTTCCCGGCATCGACCTCTTCCGTGATTGCTGGTGCCCTCCTGTCAAGCTTGCCCATTGTATCAATGGTGAGTATGACAAAGAGAACGAAGAAGAAGAGGCTGCCGAAGATAAAGAGATTTCTGACACCCTTATTACTCATAGCCACCTCCTTAAAACTCGTCCAGACAATGTCCGGCTATGAATATATTGGAGTGAATGGCCACGTTTTATCTATGATGCAAATCATAAGGAAATCAGTCCAGAAGTTCTCTTAACCTTTTAAGAAGTTCAATCGGGGAAACTGGTTTTGCTATAAAGCAAGTATCTCTTATTATCTCATCCCCCAGAATGTCAAAGGAGTAGCCACTCATAAAGAGGCCTTTTATTTCCGGTTTTATCTTTTTGATTTCTTCAAAGACTTCCCTTCCATTTTTACCCGGCATTACCATATCCAGTAAAACCACTTTTATCTCATCTTTACTCTCAAAAAATTTATTTAGGGTCTCCGCTCCATCAGATGCCTCTACAACATTGTATCCACCACCTCTCAATATCTCGGCGATTAGGTTTCTTACTTCGCCATCATCTTCAGCAAGTAAGATTGTTTCACTACCACCCCTCACCTCTTCAATATGGGTCAAGTCGGTCTGGCTCCTTAGCTTCTCTGTTACCATCGGTAGATATATCTTAAATATTGTGCCCCTCTTTGGTTCGCTGTAAAGGTCAATGTACCCGTTGTGCTGTCTTATTATGCTGTAGACCATTGCCATGCCAAGCCCGGTTCCTTTTCCAACCTCCTTTGTTGTGAAAAATGGCTCAAAGATCCGTTCCTTTGTCTTTTTATCCATGCCTATACCTGTATCAGATACTACAAGAATGGCATATTCACCTGCCTGGCCAAAGCCGTGAGCCTTTAGAAAATTCTCATCCATGAGGAATCTTTCTGTCTTTATCGTAAGGATACCTCCTTCAGGCATAGCATCACGCGCATTGGTGGCAAGATTCATGAGAACCTGCCCTATTTGTCCACTATCAGCCATTATTGTTAGTTCCTCCTGTGAGAGAAGGAGCCTTAATTCAATATTCTCCCTGATAAGTTTCTTTAAAAGATTATGATAGCCCATTATAATCTCATTCAGGTTGACTGGCCTGGGATTTGCTATCTGTTTTCTACTGAAGGTCAGGAGATTCTGTACAAGATTTGCACCCCTTTCAGCAGCAGCAAGGATATAGCTGACCCGAACTGCTGTGGAATCGTCTTTTTCGAGATCCTCCAGGATAATGCAGGCATAACCAATTATGGCTGTGAGAATATTATTGAAGTCATGGGCAATGCCTCCGGCAAGTTGGCCCACAGCCTCCATCTTCTGGGCATGAAAAAGCTGTTCTTCCAGCCTCTTATAATCGGTTATGTCCTGAACAACACCTGCCATATGAACGGGCTTACCAGATGTACTATACATGACCTCTCCTTCTTCGTGAACAACCCTCTCGATACCATCGGGGCGAACGATTTTGTGGTCAATGCTATAGGGTCTCCTTTTGTAGAGGGCATCATCAACCGCTCTCTTAACACGCTCTCTGTCATCGGGATGTACCAGTTCTATAAAGGATTCATAATTGAGTGACCTGCCCTCTTCTATCCCAAAGATATGATATATCTCGTCTGACCAGAATAATTGATTGTTCTCGATATCCCATTCCCAACTACCAAGACGGGCAATGTGTTGAGCCCTTTTAAGGCTTTCCTCACTCTTTTTTAATGACCTCATAAGGTCTTTAAGGGTTTGGGCTGTGTTATTAAAGGAACTGGCCAGGATGGCTATCTCATCCTTTCCCTTTGGTTCTATTCTGACATCAAAATTTCCTTTACCAATCTCCCTTACACCCTCTGTAAGCCTTTTGATTGGCGAGACTATTCCTTCCCTTAAGAAGAAGACTATAAATACAGATATCAATAAAAAGATACCTATCGCATATAGTCTGAAGAGGTCATATTCCTTCAGTTCTTTTATATAGTCTTTCTCGAGATACCCTGCAAATCTATCTATCTTATAAACGTGTTCGTGTATTTTTGAATCAATGGTATCAATATAGATACGGATATTTCCTTTACCGTTTGCGATTTTTAAGAGAGAAGGTTTCAGGTAACTATTCCATTCCTCTGTTATATCCCTCAAAACCTGCAGAGGCTCTTCATACTCAAGGGGTTTTATATTTAACTCCTCATTACCTTGTACAAGATTTCTTATAATTCTGTCAAAGATATCTATTTCGTGCTTGAGTTCGATACTATAAGATTCCCTTGTTAGATGGTCTTGTGTTTCTATGATTTTATGGGCAAGCCATGCAGTCTCGAAGGCCCTTAATCTCAATTCTCCTGTTAGATTAATCCTTGTGGCTTCTCCCCTGATATGGTGGGTGAGGACAAAACTCCCATAAACATAAATAATGATGAATATGCCGATCATAAGGCTTATGAATATAAACTTTCCTGTCAGGGATCTGAATAGACTCATATTAAAGCATATCATAGCAATGACAAAATTCCAAACAATCTGATAAAATCAATGGAATTATGAAAAGAAGGAGAGAAGATGACATATTTTAAGGTTATTCTCCAGATAATGATCCTAATAATTCCTCTATCTATCTACGCAACAGACGATATAAATTTTCAAAACCCGCTCATTGAGGAGATGAGGACTCTTGATGCTGTCTTTAGAGAGATTGTTTCTGCCGTGGCTGTTGGAGATGGAAAACGTGTTTATAAATCTATAGAAACTCTCAATGGGTTAATGGAGAAGACACACCAGGCTGTTGAATCAGGAAAGGTCAAGCTACCAAAGAATCAGCATAGAGTAAGAGAATTTCTAAAACTTGATATGAAGTTTCATGCTGAGTTGGAGTTATTATCAAAGGCAGCAAGAAAAGATAAGCAGGGGAAGATGCTTGTGCTGACAAAGAAACTCCTTGAGGGTTGTTTAAATTGCCACAGGGTCTTCAGGAGATAGATGGAGAGATATAAGGTTGTGGATAAAGAAACCTTGTGGGAAGGTAGATTCCTCAGGGTCTTGAGGCTCAGGTACAGGGATTCGTCGGGAAACTTAAGAGACTGGGAGGCACTGGAGAGGGTTAACTGTAAGGGAATCGTGGCTATAGTTCCTGTTACAGATGATGGCTGTGTACTGTTAATAAGACAGTTCAGGCCACCTGTTAATGGATATGTTATAGAATTCCCTGCTGGATTGAATGACAGGGATGAGGACCTGAGGGTAGTTGCTCAAAGGGAACTCCTTGAGGAGACCGGTTATAAGGCAGGGGAAATAGTATACCTTTGTAGCGGTCCTTTATCGAGTGGTTCCTCTTCTGAGGTTTTAACGGTGTATCTTGCAAAAGACCTCAGATTTGAGGGGATTGATAAGAGGGACGAGACCGAGGAGATTGAGGTTATTAAGGTTGCCATTGCTTCTGTATCGGAAAAACTCCGGGAATTTCAAAGTAATGGCGATTTTATAGACCTCAAGATACCAGGACTAATTGCGATGGCTGTTGATATTTTATAGCTATAGAAACCTCTCCTTATTGAAGATATAAACAGGGCTGTTATATAATCAAATTATGAAGCTCCTTATGCACATGTGCTGTTCTAACTGTAGTTTATATCCACTGAAAAGCCTGCTATCGAAGGGCATTGATATCAGGGGTTTATGGTTTAATCCCAATATACATCCCTGGGATGAATACAACAGAAGGCTCGATTCCTTGCAGAGGCTTGAAAGACTGTGGGGCCTTGAGATAGAGTTTCTGGATAGTTTTGGCCAGGAGGAGTTTCTTAGAAAGAACAGGAATGACGAAAATAGGTGTGTAAACTGTTACATGATGAGGCTTGAGAAGACTGCTGTACTGGCCAAAAAGATGGGACTTGATGGTTTTACAACGACTCTCCTTGTGAGTCCTTATCAGAAATTCGACAGTATTATTAATATAGGAAAGGGGCTTGAAAGGCTCCATTCTATCAGATTCTACATTGAGAATTTCAGGATTGGATATAGACAGAATATTGCTCTGTCAAAGGAACTCGGTCTCTATAGACAGAAATACTGCGGCTGCTTATATTCATTTGAAGAAGTCAGAAACAGGTTGAGATGAGGTCCGATATCTATTACATTGGTAAATTTTTAATCCTGGCGGGCATTATTGTAATTGTGGTTGGAGTAATACTTCTTATGGCAGGAAAGATTCCATGTATAGGTAAACTACCAGGTGATATAGTAATTCAGAGAAAGAATTTTACCTTTTATTTCCCCCTTGCCACAAGTATACTACTAAGTTTGTTGTTAACCTTTATACTCTGGCTTATTGGAAGGTTAAAATGAGGCCTTCGAGTTCAGCAGTCTCAGGAGTTATTGAAATGGCAAATGCACTGATTATCAAAATTATACAAATTTTTGTAATTACCTTTGTTTTTTTATCGGGCGATGTCATGATTTGGGCAGATATTCAGAAGTTCTCCAGTGTAACGGTGAAGGTGCTAATTCAGGATGAATCTTTACCCTCTATCCCTGATAAGGATGAGAAGATCGCCCTTCTCGGTAATGTGAAGGGTGATTTCTTTGGATGGGGGGTTAGGTACTCTGGTCAGTTAGAGGTATGGAAGGGAGAAAAGGGCCTTTATGTTGTTAACGAACTCCCCCTTGAGGATTATGTGGAGAGTGTTGTTGCTGCTGAGGTTGGCACAGACTGGGAGGTGGAGGCGCTGAAGGCCCAAGCCGTTATAGCAAGGACTTATGCTGTTTATAAAAAAATGGCAGGGACAAACAGTAACGGCATATATCATCTGACCTCATCAGTTCTTCATCAGGTGTACAGGGGCAATAACTCAAACTTCAAGGTGACCTATGCTATTCGTGCTACTGAAGGAGAGATATTGACCTATAACGGAAAACCAATAGAGGCACTTTACCATTCAACCTGTGGTGGAAAGACAGAAAACGCTGAGGATGTCTTCGGAAGGAAGATACCCTATTTAAGGTCTGTTGAATCAAGGTGTGACCTATCACCATATTGGATATGGGAAAGAAAGATTCCAATTGTAGATATAGAAAAAGCCGTTAATATGCAAGGAATAACAGGACTGGAGGTCAAGACCCGAACATCTACAGGAAGGGTAAAGGAGATTATTCTTGGTAGTGCAAATGGAGATATGACTATTAAGGCTACAGAACTTAGAAAACTCCTTGGATGGAGCAGGCTGCCGAGCACATACTTCGAGGTTAAAAGGGATGGCGATTCTATCATCTTCGAGGGTAAAGGATATGGCCATGGTGTGGGCCTTTGTCAGTGGAGTGCCCTCCAGATGGCTTCAGAAGGAAAGACCTACAGAGAGATCCTTTCATTCTTTTACCCTGGTACAGAGATTGAGCTCTATGAAGGTAAGTGATTTTGACTTCTATTTTTCAGAGTCTTTTATTGCAAAAGAACCGGTTGAACCCCGTGACCATTGCAAGCTCCTTGTATTGAATAGAGATGGCAGAATAGAGGATAGACACTTTTTTGATTTTCCTGATTATATGGAGAAAGGGGATTTGCTGATTTTGAATAATACAAAGGTCTTTCCGGCAAGATTAACAGGTAGAAAGAAGACAGGGGGGAAGGTGGAATTCCTTCTTGTGAGAAGGAAGGGACCCCGGGTATGGGAGATACTGAGCAGGGAAAGGACTACATGCAAACTTTCTCTTTCTAATGGATTGATTGTAAACATAATAAATGGCAATACTGCTGTGTTTGAGCATGATGGGGATATTATGGAAAAACTGTGGGAGATAGGAGATATGCCACTCCCACCTTATATCAAGAGAAGGCCTGATGAAAGAGATAGAGATTGGTACCAGACTGTATATGCTGAAAGGACCGGTTCAATTGCAGCACCAACGGCAGGTATTCACTTTACTGATGACCTTATTAAGAGGATCAGGTCAAAGGGAATATCAGTGATGTTTGTAACCCTTCATGTCGGTACAGGAACTTTTAAACCTGTGAGGACTGAAAGAATAGAGGAACACATTATGGAACCCGAATATTTTGAGATTGAAGATGCTGTTATAAAGACAATAGAGAAGGTAAAAGCTGCACAGAGGAGGGTCTTTGCTGTTGGGACGACGACAACAAGGGCAATCGAGGGATTTTTTAACAGCTGCTATTGCGAGGAGAGACGAAACGGTTCTATTAAAGGTGTTACGGATATATTTATATACCCAGGTTATAAGTTTAAGGTCATCGATGCCCTGATAACTAATTTTCATCTTCCCCGTTCCACACCACTGTTTCTTGCAGGGGCATTCTGTGGAAGGGAAAATCTATTGAAGGCTTATCAATTTGCTATCTCAAAAGGATATAGATTTTTCTCCTATGGTGATGCTATGCTTATTTTGAGTTAAGATAATGAATATACAGCAGTCAAACAGACTTTATCTTTTCATTATAGTATTTACCGCAATTACGATAGGCTTTATTATAGGCTATGTTGTTGGTAGCGGAAGCTCAAAGAGCCCTTCTGGTCCTGTGCAATCCCGGCCGTCCCAACAAGGAAGGGAGACACCCTCAGAAGATTTATCCAGAGTTGATTTAAAATTACAGGAGAGAATTGACGAACCTTCAAAGACAGGCCATGATAACCCTGAAAAGGCTGGGGATGGGATAAAGGAGCAACTTGAGAGGGTAACCACTCATAATAAGGATAATAGCAGTGAAGAAGTGAGCCGAGAGACACAGAAGGAGGGGTATACTGTTCAGGTAGGTGCCTTTAAGAACGAGAAAGAGGCACAGGCTCTGGAGACAAAACTAAAGAAAAAAGGGTATAATAATATTATATATATGGTTAAGGAAGGTAAATCAGGCACAGGGCTTTTTAAGATCAGAATTGGTGATTTCAAAACAAAGAAAGAGGCTGAAATATTTGCAATAAAACTCCATAAAACAGAAGGCCTTGAAGCCTTCGCAACAAAAAAATAAGAGGTAAAGAATACGGTTACTACACAGATAGAACTTGATGAGGATAGGGATGTCTCCCTTATCTATAATGGTCTTAACAAAAACCTGAAGGTTATCGAAGAGTGTTTAAATGTCACTATTAGCTCGAGGGGGAATAAGATATTTATCCAGGGCAATGATTCTCAAACCCGACGGGCCATTAACCTTATAAATGAGATTCGCGCACTGAACAATGAAGGGGTTAATCTAAGTGCTGAAGACTTGAGGCTTGTCCTCAAATCTACCCTGCCGGAATCCGAACCTTCCCTGAAGGGTCTGTTTGAGAATAATATTGCTGTGGCATCAAAGAAAAAATTTATTATTCCAAAGACAGAGGTGCAAAGACAGTACATTGAGGCAATAAAAACCAATGATATAGTTATTGGTATTGGACCTGCCGGTACAGGAAAGACCTATCTTGCCATGGCTATGGCTATTAACTCTCTTTTAAAGAAGGAGGTTAGCAGGATAGTACTTGCGAGACCTGCTATCGAGGCTGGTGAGAAGCTCGGGTTTTTGCCAGGAGATATATACGAGAAGGTAAATCCTTATCTCAGACCACTTTATGATGCACTTTTTGACATGATGGATGCAGAGAGGGCTGGCAAATTGATTGAGAAGGGTATAATAGAGATCGCGCCCCTGGCCTTTATGAGGGGCAGGACTCTCAACGATTCCTTTATCATACTGGATGAGGCTCAGAATACCACATCTGAACAGATGAAGATGTATCTTACCAGATTGGGCTTCAATTCAAGGACTGTTATAACAGGTGATAAGACCCAGATAGACCTTCCTCATGGAAAGGTCTCAGGTTTGGTGGAGATTGAGAATATCCTCAAGGGTATCGAAGGGATAAAGTTCATTTACTTCACGGAGAGAGATGTTGTGAGGCACAGGCTCGTACAGGAGATAGTAAAGGCCTATGAAAGATACGAAAAACGGGGAAACGACACCCCACAAGTTTAACTTACCAAAAAACAAAACCATAGAGGAAATAAAAGGGGCCAAGAAATACAGCCTGTTAATAATATTCAGTTTGCTGACAGCCCTCTCCATTCAAACAAGACTTGAAATAGAGACCATTTCAGGGGGATTTTTAGTTTCCTCTCTACTTCTCTTAATCCTTTACAGAGACATACTTCGATATAAGCCCCAATACATGAAAAAATATAATATGCTTGTGTTACTGGGGGTAATGATTGTTGGTACCATGATGCTTGGAAGATTTTTCCATTATATACTCATTAATCTAACCCGCGGGCTTGGTACTATACCTGTTGAAAGTGCCATATTTGGTATTCCCATCTCGGCAGGTGCGATGTTGGTAACACTGCTTTTTGATTTCCATACGGCTATCTTCTTTTCTTTCACATTGAGCCTTCTTTCAGGTCTATGGCTTCAGGATCCATTCTTCTCAATCTATGTATTTGTTGGAAGTCTTGTTGCATCCTTCAGTGTGATAAGATGTAAGAAGAGGTCTGATTTGTTGAAAGGCGGATTATATGTTGGTTTAGCAAATGTTACAACTTCTATAATCCTACTTTTATTTAAAGGCGAATTGTTCACTATTAAGGCATTATCAGGGCTGTTATATGCATCTTCTTCGATTTTAACAGTCTCTGCTATTGTTTCTGTTATGTTACCCCTCCTCGAATATTCTTTTAATGTTACTACTGACATAAGTCTTCTTGAACTGCTCGATATGAACCATCCTTTAATGAAGTCTCTAATGATCAATGCTCCTGGCACATATCATCATAGTGTTATAGTCGGAACCCTTGCTGAGTCAGCGGCAGAGGCGATAGGGGTGAATCCACTCCTGGCGAGGGTGAGTGCCTATTATCATGACATTGGTAAGATAAAGATGCCTGAATACTTTGTTGAAAACCAAGCGGGTGCAGTGAGTAAACATGAGAGGTTAACACCCCATATGAGCAGCATGATAATTGTCTCTCATATAAAGGAAGGCGTTGAGTTAGCCAAACAGTATAAGTTACCTCAGCCAGTTATTGATATAATTCAACAGCACCATGGAACGAGTCTCATAACATATTTTTTCCAGAAGGCTAAGGAACTTAATATAGAAGAGATGCCATCCGAGGATGAATACAGGTATCACGGTCCAAGGCCTCAGACAAGGGTAGCAGCCCTTGTAATGATGGCCGATGCTGTTGAGGCTGCATCAAGGGTTCTCACTGACCCCACACCCGCCAAAATCTCTGCCCTTGTTGACAGGATAATAAACCGTATATTTCTGGAGGGTCAACTCGATGAGTGTGAATTGACATTAAAGGATATTTTTGAGATAAAGAGGCATTTTTCCTATATATTGACAGGAATACTCCATAAAAGGATAGATTATCCCGGTTTTGACTTTAGCAAAGATTCCCAAAAGATGGAAACTCAGAAGAATGGCAAGGATAAATTTGTAGTGGCTGGTTCTTATGAAAGTGCTGATAAGGAACCAATCAGGTCTTACAGGATATCAGAGGAGATTAAAAAGGGACTCCCTGTTTCTTCTTAAATCCTTTCACCTCTTGAAATCTGAATTAAGCATCTTTCTTGTAAATGATAGTGAGATGGAAAGGCTTAACAGTATGTTCAGGGGTAAGAAAAAGACAACGGATGTCCTTTCTTTTCCTGTTTATTATTCTTTAAAGGAGATCCCTGCAGAGGATGAAAACCTTATTGGCGATATCGTAATCAATATAGAGGCTGCTATTAGGCAGGCCCGTGAATCTGGTGTTAGCGATTATGAAGAGATAAGAAGACTTCTTATACATGGTTTTCTGCACCTCCTCGGTTATGACCATGAACATAGCAGATACCATGAGAGAAAGATGAAGAGAAAGGAAATGGAATTCTACAATGCCCTTAAAGAGATGGATAAAGAGTGCTAATTTTGCAATTGAGGGAATACTTCACAGCGCAAAAACGGAAAGGCACCTCCGATACCATCTTTACGCTGCTGCATCGGTAATACTTCTAAGTTACATAATAGGTGTATCAAGACAGGATTTTCTGATTTTAGCTATTGTCACTATATTAGTTCTTCTCGCAGAGTTGCTCAATACATCAATTGAGGCAGTAACTGACCTGCTGTCACCAGAAAAGAGTGAAAAGGCAAGGGTGGCAAAGGATGTTGCAGCAGGGGCTGTCCTAATAACTGCCCTTGGCGCTGCCATAGTGGGTTATATAATAATAATGCCTTATTTGAAAAGATGGTTTAGTGAAGGCTTCTATATTGCAAGGCATTCAGAAGAAGAGATATCCATTATTGCCCTTGTGCTTGTTCTTATCCTCGTGGTCATTACAAAGGCATACATGGGTAAGGGAACTCCATTAAGGGGTGGATTGCCGAGTGGCCATGCTGCCCTTGCCTTCTCTGTATGGGTTATTGTCACCTTTACTACAGGAAGCTTCATTTCATCTATTCTTTGTTTTGTTCTCGCCTCTATTATTGCTGCAAGCAGGGTTATTCAGAAGATACATTCTGTCTGGGAGGTTATCCTCGGTGGGCTTATGGGGGCAACGGTTACATATCTCCTTTTTAAGGTCTTTGCCTAATCCCCTATTACCATAGGTATCCCCTTTTTCTCCTCTATCGCCTGATAGAGTTTCTCAGAGTTTACAGGACCGAGGAGTTTCTTTGTCTTCAATATCCTGATGGCCTCTTCAAGGTATTCATTATCCCTCATGACCAATGCATCCCTGTGAACCTCTATGTAAACCCTTCCATTGTCGTAACCTACCTTAACGGGTTGCCTGACTATAGTTACTGTCGTTCCTACAGGCACAATATTGTATAGTTCTGGTATATCCTCAGGATATAACCTCAGACAACCATGCGTAACCTTTCTTCCCACTGCCCATGGTCTGTTTGTGCCATGGATAAGGTAGCTACCGAGGGAAAGTCTCAGGGCATGACTACCAAGGGGATTATCAGGTCCTGGTGGAACTAATCTGGGAAGTTCGGGTCTTTCTCTTCGAATTGATTCAGGGACATGCCATGCTGGATTTTTAATCTTTTCTATGACCCTGAATCTGCCTGTTGGTGTTTCATTTCCGTCGTCACCAATGCCTATAGGGTATGTCCTGACATATTGTCTGCCATCCTTTTTATAAAAATAGTAGAGTCTCATCTCTGATATGTTTATCACTATTCCTTCGCGGTTGGTATCAGGTAGGACCCACGAGGATGGGATGATAACGGTTGAGCCCTCCTTGGGGACAAATGGGTCAAGTTCAGGGTTAGCATCCACTATCTCGTTATAACCAAGCTTAAATTTCCTTGCTATCTCTATAAGTGATTCATTGTGCTTCACCTTATACTGTCTTGTTACCCCGATTATTTGGGAATTGTTGTTTATAATGAAGACATCTGCCCGCGCCTGCGAGAAGGCAGTAAATAATAAGAAGGTAATCGTTACACAGGGCAAAAGAGGGAGCCTATCTTTACGATTCAAACCTGACACCATAATTGTCAATACCACATTATCGCGTCAAAATCAGCTGTTGGTACTATCACTGATATATATCCTCTCCAGGGACATCTCTCTATTTCTTCACCGTTTCTAATAACTGTTATAAAAAAATCTATCTCTTCTCTTTCCTTTGCCTCAAGGGCACTAAAGGGGATTGCACATTCAAGTATATCCTTTGCTACGTAATCAGCAATTTCCCTTACCGCGGTCCAGCCCTTTTCGTCTCTTCTATAGAGTATTCCCTTCTGATCTCGCAGGGGCATATAGAGTCTGAAGACGTGGGGTCTGATCGTTTCAATAGTAATACCTGAGGACTCAGGAAATTCTGAAAAAGGAGATGAGGGATCTATTCTTATAAAGAGTGTATCCTGATTGAATCCATAATAAATCCTTGTTATCAAGCTCTCAGAACTGTGCATACTCCCGCCTGTTCTACCAACGTCAATATATGCTGCCTGGTACCATTCAAAGTAACTCGTCATTATGCCATCTATCTTCGGAAATATAAAACCCCTTATCTCTATTGAAGGCTTTGTTGCCCTATCCTCTTTTAATACAGGCACATAGAGGTAAGGAGGTATGTCAGAACCTATCTCTCTGTAAACCTTCATAAGATTGAGGCGATAGAGTTCGTCAAAATCCTTTGCATTTTCGGTTGTATGTTCGTCTCCATACCACCAGTTCCAGTCACTTCCCTCAGCAATATAAAGATGCTTCCACGCAGAGGAAAGATCAACATCAGGATGTGAAGATCTATATATTTCAAGAGACTGTCGAGTTTCAAGGAGATAAGCCCAGGCTGTGTTGTCTTCCTCATGACCTATCCAGATATTGAAGTTCCCGTTTATCCATGAACCAGGATGTAATCCTGGGAGTGAACCAGCATGAGATTTTATCTTAAGGAACTCTGATATGGTTGTTGTCCTCAATCTATCGCTTTTAGAAAGACCTTCGTAAAGGTAATTCAGAAAGTCTCTGCCGTCGTTTCTATAGTATTCCCAGGCGTTTTCTCCGTCGAGGATTATTGATACAAGATAGGGTCTGGTATCTGATAGGGAGGAATGAATATGGTTAAGTCTGTTTATGAGGTCTTCTGCTGCTGTCTTTGGATTCCATTGCGAATAGACGAAACCTATTAAATCCGAAAGTTTGTGATCTCTGAATATTATGGATATACCCTCATAGTCGTAAACAGAATAAAGTATTTCGGGATGGAGGGCGCTACCAGAATGTCCTCGTAAGGCCATGCCAAGAGAACTTGCAAGTATTTCCTCATCAGTAGCAATCCATTTGATACCCTCGTCAACCATCATCCTGACCGCAGCATCACTAACCGAACCTTCTGAGGGCCACATGCCCGAAGGTCGGAAACCGAATAAGCTTTCAAAAAATTCAAGACCGTATCTTATCTGTGCCTTTGCGTCCTCTGGATAGGAGAATTTTCTTGGTAACTTAATATATGGACTTGATATTCGGGCCACGTTTGTATCAATGAGCAGGGGAAGTATGGGGTGATAAAATGGCGTTGTTGATAGCTCTATCTGTCCCTTTTCATTGAGTTCTTTGTATTCAGGGATAATCATCTTCAGTATCTCATAATGTTTCGATATGAGGTTTATTTTTTCTTCTTCAGTATAATCCCTTCCTTTTTCTATTAAATAATCGAGGAAGGGATCTTCACTTCTAAAAACCGGGTCTATCCACACAAGGTTAAAAAGCACCTGGAGATCAAGAAAATCAGCACTGGAAAAATACTTGATTCTCCGTCTCAGTTCAGATCTTGAAGCCCTTATACCCCTTTTTAAGAGAAGTTCATTGTACCTTGGAATAGGTTTTATCATTGTGTCCCAGTTTGCAAGAAAGAAATTCTCAAGAATGAATATTTTCTCTTTCTCTTTTAGTTCTGTTGCCTCTTTCAGGGTCATTTCAAGAAAGATATCCTTTGCATTATTTTCTGTATAATCAATGATCTGCTCAAGCAGGGATGGCACAAGATTGAAATTCTGTTTTATATCCTCGAAATCCCTGAGAATCCTGACCATGTCGAGATAATCCTTTGTCCCGTGAAGCCTCACCCAGGGCAAACGATATAGACCTGTGAAGGGGTCTTTGTAATATGGTTGATGCATATGCCAGACAAAGGCAATGTAAAGGGGGTTACCGCTCATAGAGAAATATATACTCGTCAGGTTTGGCCATACGACATTCTTCTCTGGCGTACTTCTCTATGTAAAAAGGGTTTTCTTTTAGTAAACGAAGTTCACTTTTGAGGCTTTCATTGGTACGTTCAATTTCCTTTATCTCTCGTTCAAGTTGAGCTTTTTTATTTTTCATCTCAATATACTTAATTAGACCTGAATCCCCGAAGATAAAGATAATCCCAATATAAACGACCGTGAGGGTTGCAAAAGTTATAAAGATAAGTCTTTTCCTTTTAACCTCTGATAGGACCTGTTTTCTTAAGTTACTCATATCTCAAATCTCAAATCTCATATCTTAAATTATACAGCGCCCTTTGACCTTTGTATATGGCTGACTTTCCAAGTTCTCTCTCGATTTCAAGAAGCCTGTTGTATTTTGCTGTTCTCTCACTCCTCGAGAGTGATCCTGTTTTTATAAAACCAGCGTTACAGGCAACAGCAAGATCCGCAATTGTTGTATCCTCTGTCTCACCTGACCTGTGCGAAATGACAGCAGTATAGCCTGCCCTTGAAGCCATTTCTATTGCATCGAGGGTCTCGGTTACGGTTCCGATCTGGTTGAGTTTTATAAGGATTGAGTTTGCTATGCCTTTTTTGATCCCCTCTTTCAATATCTTAGTATTGGTAACGAATATATCATCTCCCACGAGTTGTACCCTTTTGCCAAGTCTATCTGTTAAAGCCTTCCAGCCATCCCAGTCTTTTTCTGATAATCCATCCTCAATTGAGAGTATTGGATACTTATCTATTAAACTCTCATAGTAAGCAATCATCTCAGATGATGAGACTGTTTTCCCCTCGAACCTGTAATGGCCCTCTGAATAAAATTCAGAGGCTGCTGCATCGAGGGCTATAAATATATCTTTGCCAGCGACATACCCGCTCTTATCAATAGCCTCTATTATTAATTCTATGGCCTCTTCATTATTTCTCAAATCAGGAGCAAAACCTCCTTCATCACCCACCGCAGTTGTGAGGCCTTTCTTTTTTAAGATAGATTTAAGGGTATGAAAGACCTCAGCTCCTGCCCTGAGGGTAGTGGAAAAGTCAGGTAAACCTGCAGGCATGAGCATGAATTCCTGGATATCGAGATTATTATCAGCATGAACTCCACCATTAAGGACATTCATCATCGGCACGGGCAATGTTTTAGCATTCGTACCTCCTATGTATCTATAAAGGGGCAATCCTGTCTCAATTGCAGAGGCCTTACAGACAGCCATTGATATTCCCAGTATCGCGTTTGCACCAAGCCTTGATTTATTTTCTGTGCCATCAAGTCCTATCATGAGGTTGTCTATATATACCTGATCTATTGAATCGAGTCCTATCAGATTCGGCATAATTTCTTTCTCGATATTTCTAATGGCCTTAAGTACACCTTTTCCATGGAATCTTTCCCCTCCATCCCTCAATTCAAGGGCCTCTCTTTCCCCTGTTGAAGCTCCAGATGGGACAATTGCCTTTGCTACGACACCACTGTCAAGGATTACCTCTGCCTGAACAGTCGGATTCCCCCGCGAATCAAGTATCTCCAGAGCCCTTATATCAACTATCTGACCCATAATGCCTCCTTTTTTATAACAAATACTGTTTTATGCTGTCATTTATCTTTTCCATGTCAGGCTGGATATTGCGGAGTTCTGCCCTGTTTGAAATCTGCTTTATGCATGTTTCAACAAAGATCCTGAACTTATGAACTTCCTCGAGAAGGCCTAAGGTATTTTTTTCATCTAAATCTTTACCAAGAGAGAAAACCTTATCAAAAAAGGCTGCAAACTCCTCGTAGTCACTATATCTCAGGAGACGAAATGTAAAACTTTGAAAATAGTGCATATAGTTTATCATTGCATCAGAGACCTTCTGTTTTTCCTGTACTGTCTTGGAATCCTCAAAGAGTCTTAAAAATTTCTGGAGTATTATCACATCATCTCTCAATTTCAGGGATTGTTCAAATTTTGTTACAAAGCTCTCAAATATGTCCTCACCATTGAGGGATGGATTGAAAAACTGAATGATCTGTATAATGCACTGTTCTGTAAGATTTTTCAATATACCATGGCTGTTTTCGATGCTTACCTTTAGATGAGATACTGACCTGTTCCTGAAAAACTCCTTGAGTTCCTGGTTATATACTCTTTTTGACTCTATTGTGAATTGATAGACAAGGGCACTAATTAGCATTGATAGTTCTCTATCCTTAATTGTATCTAATATCCTTTCCAGGAGACCTCTGAAAACCTCTATCTCGGATCGAATGAGAATAAGTATCACTGCTGCAGCGTTGAGAGAACCAAACCTCTGGCAGTTATCAACACTTTTCAGGTATCTCAGGAACCTGAAGAGGTGTAAAAGTAACAGGGATATGTGTTTCTTTATTTCCCTGTCTATAATAGATTTAACGACCTTTGAGACCTCTCTGTTATGTATAGCATCTATCTCAGGGTCAATCTCTTTTTTAAAGGGATTAAAAAATATGTTTTCTTTTATCTCTTTTCCAATGAGTTGACCGATGTTACTGAAACTCAAAAAGGTAATATATTCTGTCTTTACTATATCAGATACAAGTCCTTTAAAATTAATAAAAGAATCATACAGTAATAAAAGGCTTTTTTCAGGGGTATCCTGTTTGTAAAGCTCGTCCCTTAAGGCATCTCTCTTTTTATCAGAGAGGAGTTTTGTTTGTGCAAACTTCTGAAACCAGTATATATTTCTTTTGGTCTCAGGAATAACTAACTCAATAAGGCCTATAACCCTGAGTATCACTTCCCTGACAGCGATAAGTTCATGGAAGAAATTCCTCTTAGTAAGGTCATCTTTTGAGATAGGTAAATTTTCAATATTAAAAAATCTGTCCAGGGCCTTAAGAAATGTGTGAAGTTCTGAAAAGACCTCTGGATTTTTTTTCTTTGACAGGTTTACCCACCTGGAATTTATTTCTATAGACATAGCTTATTTCCTGGGTACATGGATTGCTTCTCCGTGGACATCCTCAGATGCCTCCATAATCCCCTCTGCAAGGGTTGGATGGGCATGAATCATGTGGGCTATATCCTTTACCTTAAGACCTGCTCTTATTGCTAAGGCAGCCTCATGAACGAGGTCTGAGGCATGGGGCCCTATGATATGGGCACCGAGGATTCTGTCATCATCTGCGTTAGCTATAATCTTTATGAAACCCGTTATCTCTCCTATTGCATGGGCCTTACCGAGTGCCCTGAAATGAAAATGGCCTGTTCTTATCTTCAGACCTTTTTCTGAGGCTTGCTGTTCTCTTAGACCAACAGAGGCAATCTCGGGGGAAGTGAATATAGCCGACGGTACGACGGAATAATCAATTCTTGCATCCCCTCCGCAGGCATTGACAGCAGCAACGATTCCTTCCCTGGCAGCCACATGAGCGAGCAGGATGCCACCCGTTACATCTCCAGCAGCATATACTCCGCTTATGTTGGTTTCCATCCTCTCGTTTACGATAATCTCACCTCGAGGTCCCTTATGAATACCTACAGCATCGATACCGATATTCTCGGTATTAAGCGATCTGCCAATAGATACGATGACCTTCTCCGTAACTATCTCCCTTCCATCAGAGAGGTAGGTATGTATTCCGTCTTTCATACCCTCGACCCTGTTTACGCTGACGCCTGTAAATAATTTTATCTTCTTCTTTTTTAACTCTCGTTCAAACAATTCAGATACTTCTAAGTCCTCTGTTGATAAGGCCCTCCGTAGCATCTCAATCATTGTTATCTCTGTGCCAAGCTCATTAAAGATACAGGCAAATTCACAACCTATTACACCCGCACCGACTATAAGAAGGCTTTTTGGTATCTCCCCAATGTTGAGGGCATCGGTACTGGAGAGTATTCTCTCACCATCAAGGGGTAATGTTGGTATCTGCGCAGGTCTTGAGCCTGTAGCGATTATAATACTGTCAGCACTCAGGACATCTCTTGTACCATCGCTCTTTTCAATCTCTACCCTCTCAGGACTAAGCAATATTCCCTTACCCTCAACAAGTTTTACTCCCCAACTCTTAAAAAGAGACCTTATACCCCTTACCTGTGTGGAAACGATCTTATTTTTTCTCTCGATGATCCTTCGTATATCTGGATAGACAGGACCTTTAATCTCAATACCATAATCAGAGCTGTTCTTAATCTTGTTTAAAACCTCAACAGAGGCTATTATGGTCTTAGTTGGGATACATCCCCTATTGAGACACGTGCCTCCAACCTCTGTGTCTTCAACAACCGTTACATTAGCTCCTAATTGAGCAGCCTTGAGGGCACTAACATAACCAGCAGGACCGCCCCCAAGTATAACTATTCTCATCCCTCCTCCTCTGCAAGGTAATTCTCGTATTCAGAGGCATCCATAAGTTCGTCAAGCTCGGATTCATTATCCATCTCGATTACTGCTATCCAACCTTTTCCATAGGGCTCTTCATTGATAATCTCAGGGGACTCGATCAGGTCTTCATTCACCTCTATAACCGTGCCACTTACAGGGGCAATGACAGTTGATGTGGCCTTTGTTGATTCAATCTCGGCAAATTCACTGTTTGCCTCAACCGCTGAATCTACCTCGGGAAGGTCGATATAAACAATGTCTCCAAGCGCTTCCTGGGCATGGTCTGTGATACCAACCGTTGCCCTCTTACCGGATACCCTTACCCATGTGTGTTCCTTATGGTACTTTAGATTCTCTGGTATCATTTTTCCCTCCTTCCTGGTTTTTATTCGGCTTTTAGTCACTGCTGCTGAATTTCTATCATAGATTTTAAGGGTTTGTCAAGAAATAAATTACACCGTCCGCCGTCCGTTCGCGGACATGGACAACGGACACGGTTCACGGACTTCTCCCTGTTGCGGTGTTGCAAAAAAATATCTGTTATGCAAATATTAATTTATGAAGAGAGTGCTTGTAGTAGATGATGAAAAGGATATAGTGGAGCTTGTGTCATATAACCTCAGGAAGGAAGGCTTCTCTGTATCATCCTCATATGATGGAGAGGGTGCCATCTTAAAACTCAGGAATAATGGATATGACCTTATTATTCTCGACATTATGCTCCCTAACATGGATGGCCTTGAGATTCTCAGGGTGATTAGGGGGGATTCGAGGCTCTCCAGACTGCCGGTGCTTTTACTCACAGCAAAGGGTGAAGAGATAGATAGGGTGGTGGGTCTTGAGATGGGTGCCGATGATTATGTGACAAAGCCTTTCAGTCCGAGAGAGCTTGTGGCAAGGGTGAAGGCATTACTGCGGAGGGTTTCAAAAAATGAAGAGGAGACAAAGGGTGTCCTTCGTATTGGAGATATTGAAATAGATAAGGAAAGATATACTGTTAGAGTGAGAGATAAGGATATAATGTTGAGCACGACAGAATTTAAGCTCCTCCTTTATCTTGCCGAAAGAAAGGGCCGTATATTTACAAGGGAGAGCCTTCTTGATGCTGTCTGGGGTAATGATGTGTATGTTGAGCCGAGGACGGTTGATGTGCATATACGGAGGCTCAGGCAGCAGATTGAGGTTAACCCTTCAAAACCTGAATATATCAGGACCAAGAGGGGTGCAGGATACTACTTTGAGGCAAGATAGAGATTAATGAAAAAGAGATTAGTTATCTGCTATATCCTTTTGACAGTACTACTTGTAGCTGGCCTTGAAATCTATCTGTCCCTCTTTGTTAGAAGGCATTATATCACCGAACTTGAAAAGGATCTTCTCATAAGGGCCTCTGTTCTTAAGGATATTCTTCCGGAGAAGGGATTTGGTGAATTCTGCAGAAGATACAAAGGGGAGATAGGGGCAAGAGTTACGGTTATATCCGAAACGGGAAATGTCCTCTGCGATTCTGATAGGTTAGCCACTTTCATGGATAATCATTCTAACAGGCCCGAGATAAAGGATGCTATGCTCACGGGCAAAGGTTCAGCTATTAGATACAGCAGTACATTAAAGAAAAGGTTTCTCTACACGGCGTTACTTGTCGAGAGAACGACCTCAAAGATGGTCATAAGGCTTTCCATCCCTCTTGACAGGGTTGAATCGGATATAGCGAGGGTCAGGATACCTGTAATTGTTTCCACACTCTTTGTAATTGCTGTTATCTCTTTTATATGGGCATACCAGTCAGGAAGGCTCAGAAGAGAGATCAGGGAAGTTATGGAGTTTTCAGACAGCATTGTTGCTGGAGGCAAGAAGAGGAAGGTCTTTGTGACTGATGAAACCGACTTGGGTAAACTCGCCGGTCATGTTGTCAAAATGGCAGATGAGCTTGAGAGGAGACTCAATGAGGTGAAAAGGGAGAAACAGACCCTCGAGGCGGTACTGAAAAATATGCAGGAAGGCATCATGATAATTGATCAGAGAAACTCTGTTCTGCTTGTTAATGATAGTTTGCGAGACCTTCTGGGAATAACCATTCCTGATGATATAAGTGCCTCAGAGGCCCTCAGAGATGCAGAATTAATATCAATGATGGATGAATCAAGATATGACAATAAGATTGTGTCAAAGGAGATACTGTTGAGGGACGGAAGGTATCTATATGTAACGACCTCACCTGTGGAGATATCGAAGAACAAGATGTGCATTATAATGACATTTCATGAAATAACAAGGCTTAAGAGGCTCGAGCAGGTAAGGAAAGACTTTGTCGCAAATGTGGCACATGAGATAAAGACGCCCATTACCGCAATAAAGGGTTTTGCTGAAACTCTACTTGACGGGGCCCTTGATGACAGGGATAATGCAATCAAATTTCTTGAGATAATAAAGAGACATAGCGAAAGGCTGAATTCCCTCGTTAGCGACCTTCTTACCCTTTCAGCCATAGAGCAGGGCGAGGTAAGGTTGGAGATTGCCGAGGTCAATCTTGATGAGGTCATCGATTCTGTTTTTTCCCTTATGGAAGAAAAGGCAAGGGCAAAAGGTCTTTACCTCAAAAGGTCATTGCAGGAGGGTTCTACCTGTATACTGGCAGACAGGGATAAACTGTTTCAGATACTCCTCAATCTGATTGACAATGGCATAAAGTTCACTGAATCAGGCGGAGTGACAGTTGGCATTGACAGGAACGACCCTGATGTTTTTCTCTTTGTTGAGGATACAGGTATTGGCATAGAGAAGAGACATCTCCATAGGCTTGGAGAGAGATTTTACAGGGTTGACAGGGCTCGTTCGAGGGAGCTTGGTGGTACAGGACTCGGACTTGCCATTGTGAAACACCTTGTGAAAGCCCATGGATGGGATATGAAGATAGAAAGCATGGGGGGGAGGGGAACAAAGGTGATGATTATCATGAGAGGACTTGCATCTACCTGAACAGACATTACTGAAAAATAAGAAAAAATTCTCTAACCACACACATTGCTCATAGCACATGGAAAAAATAAATCCTTTAGCTATAAACTATCAGCCATGAGCAATGAGCCGGCAACCAGGAATTTCCTGTGGGGCGTTGCAACATCTGCATTTCAGCTTGAGGGCTCTCCCTATGCCGATTGGACATCGTGGGATGCCATATTGGACTCAAAGCCAGATGTTACAAACCATTATACTCTATACAAAGAAGATCTTTGCCTACTTAAAGACCTCGGTGTTAACGCATACAGGTTCTCTCTCGAATGGAGCAGGATACAACCGAGAGAGAATATATGGGATGAAAACGCTATTGCCCATTATCAGGACATAATAAACATCCTTCTTGAGAGTAATATAGAACCGATGGTCACAATCCACCACTTCACACATCCTTTGTGGTTTATCAAAAAATATCCATGGCATAAAAAAGAGTCCTTAGAAAGGTTTCTTGATTTTGTTGAAAAAATTGCAACAGAAATAAAAGGGGTGAAATACTGGATTACATTCAACGAACCATATGTTCTTTTACTCGGTGGCTATCTCGAGGGTTGTATGCCGCCCGGTATAAGGGATATATCTTTAGCAATAGAGGCACTAAAAAACATCTTTACATGTCATGGTAGTGCATATGACATTATTCACTCAAAGATACCGGACTCAATGGTCAGTGTTGCGCACAATATGGCAGCACTTGCACCATGGAGGAGATGGAACCCACTGGACAGGTTACTTGCAAGAATCGCAAAATATTTTTATAACCATTCACTACTTGACGCCTTTATGACAGGAAATCTGAACATAAAGTTTGCTTTTACAAAAGAGGTGAACATTGCAGTTCCAATAAAGGACAAACTCGATTTCTTTGGTGTCAATTATTACACGAGGATTCATATAAGGTTCAATCCATTCAAAAAAATGGGAGTTGAATTAAGGCACAGGGATATTGACGGCTATGGGCTGACAGATATGGGATGGGAGATACATCCTCATGGTCTCGAAAAGGTGTTGCACTATGCATCTAAACTCAATGTCCCGCTTATTATAACCGAAAATGGCATAGCCACACACGATGACCAGAAAAAGATAAAATTCATGAAACGCCATATAGATGTGCTTGAAAAGTGCATAAAAGAAGGCCTCGATGTAAGAGGATATTTCTACTGGTCACTGATTGACAACTATGAATGGCTTCAGGGTCTCGATACAAGGTTTGGTTTGTATAAAGTGGATTTCGACACTCTTAAAAGAAAGCCCACCAATGCAGCAGCATACTATTCATATCTCATAAAAAGCAGGGATTTCGATGTGCAAAAAAATTCGGGTCTTTAACCCTCCTTCTCTTTACGTCTCCTTTTTATTTCATCAATCACATCCTGCACAGAAGCCCCTTTTAACCACTGCTCTCTCTCACTGGTGTAATCTCCAATACCGCTTTCAAATTGCTGAAGAAAACGAACCATGCCTAAAGGTCCCAGTTCCTTTGCCAGGGCTTCCAATCCTAATTTCCTTATATGTGCTGGGCCTAATGTTTGGATACTCATTTTAAATCACCTCCATTAACCATTTCACAGGATTTTCTACTCTTACTCTTGAAATATCTTTATTCTGCAAGGCTTTTTTTACAAGACTATCGTCCGTGGTCAGGAAAACATCTGATCCACTCCTCTCAGCACATGCAATATGCAAAGCATCATATGCCTTAAAGCCTAACCCTTCAAGCTCCATTGCCCTTGCTTCAATAAATTCATCAACAGTTATAAATGCTTGACGAATAGTTGCCAGAATTTTAACCTTATACCTCCTGTCCGGATCAGGAATTTTTGATATTTCAATATCTACAATCTCGCTGCTCACTAAATGCCAATTTCCAATCTGACATCGTTCAAGAATAGTAACAACCGCCTCTGATTCAAGGCGAATTCTGTCCTGCGAATGGTCATCAAAAGGCCTGTTCAGACAACAAACATCAAGATATATCTTCATTTATTCTATTTTACCACTTTTATATCCAATAGGATATATTTTAACCAAAATGTAACATTCCTTATAATACCCGCGAAATATTTCCCCTGTAAAATCCTGTATAGATGTATAGACAACTAAATGGAGATACAAAATGATAAACAGAGATGGAGGCATCGCATGTTATCAACAGCTTTCCGAAATACTGATTAAGCAGATAGAAGAAGGTATTTTAAAGTCCAGCGAGCAAATCCCTACAGAGATGGAATTAAGCAAGAGGTACAAACTAAACAGACATACTGTAAGGCAGGCCATTGAAAGGCTTAAGAATGAAGGATTTGTCTATACAATAAAAGGCAAGGGAACATTTGTTGCAAATACAAAAATCTCTTATAAAGTCTCGAGGAAAACACGATTCACCGCATCCATTCTTGACGTGGGTCTCAATCCTGATGCAAGGCTGCTCGACTCTTATGAAATATCAGCAGGCAGGGAACTCTCCAGAAAACTCAATATTAAATCTTCGGATAAGGTTGTTGTCCTTGAAATAGCGCGGTTTGTAAATAAGATACCATTTTGTCATACAACATCATTCCTAGTTTCAGAGAGATTCCCAGATATTAAAACCGAAACTCCTCAATTTTTAGGGAATAAGCAGAAGTAATCTTTAGAATTTCATAGTTCTTTCTTTCCTAACTATCTATTTTTTCTTTATTCTACA
>FWWM01005307.1_pt1 | contig 28434 bp, 31 predicted proteins | sample 2228351 | NCBI WGS metagenome assembly FWWM01 (sample SAMEA103939774, study PRJEB20133) | metagenome | reverse complement strand
TATGATATAAATTTTTTAATGTATTAACATATATTGAATTATTAATAATAACTTATGAAGATTTTTCTGTAACTTAATTTTAATAATTTTGAAAAAATTTAAAAGGAAACTTAAAATTAAAAAATAAGATAAAAAAATTATAACTACCTGTAATATTTAAAAAGGAATTAAATATAATAGGGTATGGGAGAAAAACAACAGCAACTAGGTAAATTGCCTATAGAGATTGAGGACAAAATTCCGACACCTGAAGAGGTATTTAAAATAAAAAAATAGGAATAAAAGAGAGGCTAGCGGTTCTCTACGGATCTGCTTTAATTGCGCTAGGTGTAAGCGTTGGAAGCGGCGAGTTTCTCCTAGGCCCCGCCCAGTCAATAAGATACGGTCTAATTCTAGCATGGCTTGTACCAATAGGCGCTTTTTTACAAGCTATATACATATACAGTTGGGCCAAGCTTACTATCGCGACTGGCGAGACTCCCATTACTTTAATGTTTAGAATTGCCGCTTGGGCAGGGTGGCTTGGCGCTCTGGGAGTTTTAGTGGGAAATATATGGGGTGGATGGGCGTATAACTCCGCTGTTGCACTGGCAGGGGGGGTATTGAAAAAAATGCCAGGGCCGGAAGATGTAGCAGTAGTGGGAATTGCTGGCGCATCGCTTCTCATATTAACATTTGTAATTTTGTCTTTAGGTAGGCGTATAGCTAGGACTCTTGAAATATTTAATTGGATCGACCTTGGTTTTATTTTTATTTCATTTATTGTTTTAGCAATAATTCTTATTCCAGCGAATATATGGGGTGAATTAGCCAGTGGACTAGTCTCTTTTAGGATTCCTTCGGACATTGATCCTGTGCTATTAGCTGCGTGGTGGGGTTATACCGGATTGGCCACAGGGCTAAACTACTACGCAGTGGCCTGGTTTAAAGACAAGGGATTCGGAATGTCTGCGCTAACCGGCTATATCCCCGCGCTAATAGGCGGCAAGAGAATTGAAGTATCCGCGTGGGGCAAAATTTTCAAGCTAACGCCTGAAAATCTCAAGGTTTATAGGCGTTGGTCTCATCTTGCACTTGAGGAAATACTTGTTATATTTTTCATCGGAGCTATAATAGGCATGCTACTACCCATGACATTGGCTTATGCTATTGCAAAAGGTTTCGGGTTGACTCTTACATGGAATATACCCATGTGGCTTGCCTTAGCGTTAGAAAATATCTGGGGACCAGTAGCCTTTTGGTGGGGGATTTTTGTCGCTGTATTCGTGTTATTTAAGACTCAATTGGGCATTGTTGACGCAGTGGTACGTAATATATCAGATGCCGCGTGGAAATTTGAAAACATAAGAAGATTCTTCAGAAACGATATTAGATATTTATATTATCTAATCGCCGTTATATATCTGGCATGGGCTTCATTGGCATTTGTAGCTACAGCCCCTGGCGTTTTAATACTTATTTCAGCAAATATGGCCAACGCAGCCGCCATCTGGGGAATTCCCTTTTTAATATATCTCAATTACAAAATGCCTAAGGAGCTAAGACTACACTGGTCGTTAGTGCTACTAAATATAGTATTTATGGCCATGTGTCTCTATTTTATGTCGTTATCTATAGGAAGAGTGTTAGGATTAATTTAATTTACTTTTTCCAACGGGAGCCCAACAAGTTTTTTATCACGTCGAGTAGCAAATACGCCACGTCTTCCGGCGGCCTTCCGAGTTTTGCGGCCAGCTCCCTCACGGCCTCTTCTGTAATTCGATAGGCCTTTCTCCTCTCCTCCACTGCTTGTTGCATACCCCTCCCGTACTCCACCTCGACTATTTGGCCCACGGTGGCAAAACGCCTCTTTACAGGCCCCGGCCTCCTGGTCCTCCCCACGTATAAAATCGGCTCGTACTTCTCAAGGCTCCAGCCGCCGTCGGTGAAGTCGTCAATTACATAGGCTGCCTCTACTCTCCCAATAAAAATATCGTGGTCTCCTCCCACGTCTAAGACCGTTTTTAATGAACATTCAATAACCGCAGAGGCCCCCTCAATTGCCGCGCTTGGAATTCTCCTAGCCGGGGCGAACTTCACGCTGGCTTTTTCAAATTTGTCTGGGGCAAATCTAGCAGAGACATCGCCGAGTAGCGCCAAAGCCTCTGTTTTTGAAAAGTCGAGGTAATTCACAGTGAAATAGCCGCTTTCTCTGACAATGCGGTAAGTCCGCCTCTCGGGGGCAAGCGCCGTGAGTAACAACGGCGGATTTACAGAAACAGCCGTAGTCCACACGGCGGGCATGGCGCCTATCTCCTCGCCGTTTTTAGCAACTATAATGGGGACGGCGGCCGGGTAAATTATATAGTGGAAAAGCTCGGGGTTTACCTCTTTTACTTCAGCCTTATGCGTGTGACTATTCCTCGTGTCCATATTATATTTGTATAACGTATTTAATATCAGTAGAGGTGGCAAGCCACATATCTCCCGTTTTTAACCTCTTTTAGTTGCGGCTCTTCCTTATCGCATTTGCCCTTTATAAAGTAGGGACAGCGGGGGTAAAACCTACAGCCAGGAGGCGGGTTGATGGGGCTCGGTGGCTCGCCTTGGAGTAATAATGTCTTTCTCCCCCTGGCCGCTCGGGGATCGGGCACAGGTAGCGCCGAAATTAACGCTTGTGTGTATGGGTGGAGGGGTTCTTTAATAACCGCGTCGGCCGGTCCCAGCTCTACTATTTTTCCCATATACATTACGGCTATTCTATCGCTCATATATCTCACAGCTCCTATGTCGTGGCTTATAAAGAGATAAGTCAAGCCCAGTCTCTTTTGTAAATCTTTAAGCATGTTTAAAATCTGGGCCTGCACTGAGACGTCAAGCGCCGAGGTGGGCTCGTCTAGGACTAAAAACTTAGGCTCAAGTATCAAGGCTCTTAAAATTGCTATCCTCTGCCTCTGCCCCCCGCTGAATTCGTGCGGATATCTGTGCAGTTGCCCCCGCTCTAGCCCCACTAATTCAAGCATCTTGGCGATGTACTCCTCTGGATCTGATATGGGGAGTTTATGCACTTTTATAACTTCGAGAAGCGTTTGATAAACAGTAAGGCGCGGATTTAGGGACATATAGGGGTCTTGGAAAATAATTTGGGCCTTTCTTCTAAACTCCCTCAGCTTCTCCCCAGAGAGCCTTGTGATATCCACTCCGTCGAAAACTATCCTGCCAGAAGTGGGCTCTATAAGCTTGAGAATTAGGCGGCCCAGCGTAGTCTTCCCGCTACCAGTCTCGCCGACTAGGCCGAGAGTCTCGCCCTCGTAGATTTCCAAATCCACGTTGTCCACCGCCTTGACGTAACCCCTTGGCCTCAAGAGGCCGCCCACTGGGAAGTATTTACTAAGCCTCTCGGTTTTTACAAGCGCCTTCATACGTAAAGCCAGCAAGCCACTTTGTGCCTCCCCCCCACTACGGGCGGCTCCTCCCTCTCGCATTTACCTTTAATTGCAAGAGGACAGCGGGGGTGGAAGCGGCAACCAGGCGGCGGGTTAATAAGATTGGGAATAGTGCCAGGAATTGGCTCGAGTCTCTCTTGTGGATTGAGCGGGTTAATTACGGCTTTTAACAAGCCTTTAGTGTAGGGATGCTTGGGGTTTTGGAACAGCTCCTCCACTGGGGCCTCTTCCACGATTTTGCCGCCGTACATCACGGCGACGCGGTCGGCGAATTCAGCCACAAGGCCCATATTGTGAGTAATAAATATTATCGACATGCCGAACTCCTCTTTAAGCTGTTTAAATAATTGGAGTATCTGGGCTTGCACTGTGACGTCAACTGCTGTAGTCGGCTCATCGGCTATTAATATCCTCGGCCTGTTGCTAATAGCCATTGATATCACAGATCTCTGCTTCATGCCCCCAGACAATTGGTGTGGATACGACTTCGCTCTGGCTTCCGGATCTGGGATTAAAACGCGGCGCAATAGCTCTATCGCCTCGGCGAAGTACTGTTTAATTTTCCCCCCTCTATGCGCCGCGATTGTCTCGCCAATTTGATATCCCACAGTGTATAGCGGATCAAGGGCAGAGGAGGGGTCTTGGAAGACGTAGGCAATTTCAGAGCCTCTTATTTTACGTAATTCCTCCTCTGGCAGTTTTAACAAGTCTATCTCCTCCCCATTTCTTCTGTAGATCACAGAGCCTGAAATTATTTTGCCCGGCGGCTGAATTAAACGCGTTATTGCCCTAGTAGTAACGCTTTTACCGCTGCCAGTTTCCCCCACTATTGCCAACACCTCTCCCCTGTACAAATCAAATGACACTCCCTCCACAGCCCTCACAACACCTGCGTAAGTGTAGAAATACACTGTGAGATTTCTCACCTCCAGGATCTTCATACCCTAAACTCTATACGTCTTCTGAACTTGGGGTCAAAGACGTCTCTCAACGCATCGCCGAGGAGATTCCACCCAAGCGCGGTGAGGAATATGGCGACGCCGGGGAAGTAGACCAGCCACCAAGCCGTGGGAAATCGGCTACCTCCCATATTTATGAGAGAGCCCCAGTCTACAATTGGAGGCTGCGCGCCGAGTCCTAAAAAGCTGAGACCTGCAGCGAGTAAATTCACCGTGGCGAAGTCGAAGGTTATTAAAACTACAATAGGGGACATGATGTTAGGGAGAATGTGTCTTGTCATTATTCTCCACGTAGAGTAGCCAAGGGCCTTGGCGGCTTCTACATAAGTTTTCTCCCTTTCAACAAGCACCATACCCCTAACAACTCTGGCGTATACAGGCCACCAAACAACTATTAGCGCTGTGAAGATGGAGATGAGCGGGGCTAAGTGTATAGCATCCTCTGGACTAACGCCGAAGATAAACGCCATGAATGTGGCAAAATCAGGATTACTAATAAGAAACTCTCTAATTCTCTCAGGTAATGTTGCTGCAAGTGCTAGTGCTAATACGAGCGCCGGGAAGGCTAAAAACATATCTGTAATTCTCATTATAACTTCGTCTACTTTTCCCCCGTAGTAACCTGCTATTAACCCAAGCAATATTCCCAACGGGACTCCAAACGCTATAGTAACTACCGAAATTATTAGCGAGACTCTAGCGCCGTAAAGCATGAGGCTAAACACATCCCTACCGTATATATCAGTGCCTAATAACATACCATATTCCCCAGGTGGCACGAGGTAGAGCTCCGGACGCTCTAAATATAGGAAATCGTTGTAGCTATATGGCGCTACATAAGGTCCTACTATGCCAGTAATAACAAACCCAAGTGATAGCACGAGTCCAATTATACCTGTTGGGGTTCTGTTAAGCGCGTATAGTGTAAGACGCCACTCCTCGACTCTAGAACGGTTTTTCTCATACCAATCTTTTTTCACAAGCATGAGTAGTCTAACTATAGCCCAGATGACAAAATCCGCCACCCTATCGAGAGCTTTCATGCTAATACCTCACTCGGGGATCTATTAATGCATATAACACATCTACAATAAAGTTTGTTGTTACATATATGATAGCAAATACAAATGTAGTACCGATAATTGCAGGAAAGTCTAGGTAGTAAATTGATTGAACTGCATATGCGCCTAAGCCAGGCAAGCCGAAAATAGTTTCTGTTATAGGGGCGCCGCTTAAAGCAGCGCCAAATTGTAAACCAATAATGGTAACTATGGGCACTAAAGAATTCTTAAAGACGTGCCTCCTCACCCAATTTGTTGGTATCCCCTTTGCACTGAGGTATTCTACAAAATCCGCACCTAATGTCTCAACTGTTGAGTTTCTTACAAATCTGGCAATTATCCCGGCACCTGTAAACCCGAGAACAAATCCAGGTAGCCAATACCTACCCACTATTTGTGAAAGTGATTCAAAATCGAGTGTTATAATGGAGTCTATTAGCGGTATACCTGTAATAATGACTTTTGACGTTGGCACCCCTGCCAGCGTGATCACTCTAAACTGCGTAAAGAACACGAGTATTAATAAATATCCTAATAAAAACACTGGCATAGACACGCCTATTAAAGCCAAGATACGCACTGCGGTGTCTATCTTGGTGTCTCTCTTATAAGCGGCGAGAAGACCTAAAGGGAGACCTATTAGAATGGCAAAAAATATAGAAAATAACGCAAGTTGTAGCGTTACAGAAAACCTTGTAGCAATATCGGCAAATACGGTATTTCCAGTTCTGGGACTTATCAAAGATCCTTCAAAAAGTCTAACCAAGAAGTAGTAAAACTGTTCATACCATGGGCGGTCAAAGTGGTAATATTCTCTGAGTCTTTCGATTACTTCGGGTTTTGCCTTTTCCCCGCCTGCCCAAGCTCTAACTGGATCAGCGGGTATGGCGTAGGCTATTAAATATGTAATGAGGACAACCCCAAAGATTGTGGGGAGGAAAGTCAAAGATCTTCTCAATAAAAACTTCCTAAAAGAGGACATGTAAAATTAGGGTTTAAATCCGTATAGCTGTTGCCACAGAGTTGCGTTCCAGTAATAGGGGTTGTATCTCAGTACTATGTATGAGTCTTGTTGGTAGTCTGCGACATAATAAGGCCCTGTAGATATAGGCTTTTCATGTAATAGTTTATACGTGGCGTCGTCCTCTCCTGAAGCTACATATTTTGCCCATGCCGCCGGGTTCTTTCCATTATTTGAGTCGGCGAGAGCTTGCTGGTACTTATCGCCTAAGGCATATTGCATAGATATTATCATCGTAAATGGTGCAGCTAAGATTGGCAAAATTGCAGGATAGGGCTGCTTTAGTTTTAATTTAACTACGCCAGCTGTAGGTCCTGAGTATCCAAAGATTTTCATTAATTCCTCAGTACTATTAACTTTATAGCTTTTACCAGCGTACTCTGTAACTAGGCCTTGGGCAAGTATTTGTTTAAACTCCTCTTCAGTAAGGACAGAGCTGGCATTTACATCAACATATGTATAGATCATCCAACTAGGATCGAGATGCAGTCTTGCTATTCTCCATATTGTGAATAAAACATCAACTGCAGTGATATTGTAAACTTTGTTATTCCAAGGATCATACGCCTTCATACCACCCCTTATTACGAAATACCATGTGGTTCCCTCCTCATCATGTGCCCATGCCACAGCGCCAGCAGGCTCAACGTATTCAACATTCTCTCTCCAGAATGTAACAAGTGTTGTCCCTATCTGAGTAAAGATGTCCCAGCCGAAGGACTCGTAGCTAGCAGCTGGGTCAAAGCTCTGGGGCCACCCAATGGTGGCAATTACAAGAGTTTCAGGGTCGTTCTTATAGTCTTTGATGCCGAGACTTGCCACATTGGCATCTGGAGTCTCCCAAACCAAGTCGTACCTCACAAGCTCAAGTGGTGTGTAATATCTGCCCTTTACCCAGCTCCATTGGTGCATGAAGAATTTGCCTTGTCCTAGCCATATTATAGCAGGATCGCGGTTACTCGCTATAGAAATTGCTTTGTATAATGTTTCTCTTAATTTCGGCTCAAAATGTGTCCTTGCAGCAACTATTAATGCATCTATATCGTAATTTCTATAAAACGCTGGGTTGATATCAACCCAACCTGTGCTCTCTTCAACTGGCTTCGTTGCCTTTTCATCTACAACATATTGAACTACGTAAATCTCCTTGCCCTGTGGTATTTCTACAGATGCCCCACTCCCCTTTGGACCAACTACAACTACAGCATCACCTACGTCATAAACTGTTGCCTTAGATAACAAATTGGCTATTTCCGAAGCTGTATTGACTGCTGTTACCTTTAACTCGCTGAATTGTGTACCACCGTAAAATATCGGCGAGGCATAATTATCGGGATCTAGATAGTCTGGCGACCAGCCAATTATATAAACATCAAAGTCTCCCTCCTCTGTCTTAGTTAACAAAGTCGGCCAGTTCAGTGGCTCGATAGTTACCTTAAAGCCAAGACGGCCCCAAGCATTTGCCAAAACGGCCGCTGTCTGAGCTCTCTGGTCGTTGCCGAGGTTGTAGTTTATTACGATGGTATACTGAGTGGGATCTATACCGCTCTGTTTTATCAATTCTTGAGCTTTCGATATGTTGTAGTTGTATTTAATAATGCCGTCTTCTGTATAACCGGGGAGGCCCTTTGGAATTATGCTGTAAAGTCTGTTATATCTATTTGCATATATTCTGCCAAGAATGGTATCGTAAGGAATGGCGTATGCTAATGCTTGTCGCACCAATGGGTTATTAAACGGCTCCTTGTTTGCGTTAAGTACAATAAACTCTATTACAAATCTGGGTTTGTTTGGATCTTCTATTAATTCTATTTGATGATTGCCCAACTTTGTACCTACCACCTCATTTAGTCTATCAAGTGGTATTGCTGCTAAGTCCGCAGTCCCAGTTTTGTAGAGCTGTATACGTGCTGTGGCATCATTATTAATTACATATATTATGGCTTTGTGAAAAGTTTTCTGCGGTTGCTGTATCGTTGTAGTCGGGGTTGTAGGTTGGGGGCTTGTGGTTGTCGGAGTCGTTACTGTGGGAGTTGGAGTTGTTGTGGGAGTTGTGGCTGGCGTAGTTGGAGTAGGAGGAGCTTGTGGTTGCAATAACATAACCGCTGCCAAAGCTATAAGCACAATGGCAATTATCAATCCAATTATAGCGCCTCTGGAAAGGCCCTTAGCTTTTGGCATGTGAAAGAGTTTTTACGGGTTTTTTTTAAATATTCCCTAGGTTTCTTACTCTTTACTTATTATAATAGTTAATTCACTAAAAGTAAGTGTTTTATTTCTTTTCAATTATTTGTATAGCTTTCTCTAATTGTGTATCGCGGCCTTCTCTATATTCATGTGGCGCAATTTCCACTTCGACGTCAGGCTCCACGCCGCTTCCCTCAATGCCAGTACCCACGTCGTCGGCCCAGAAGGCGTATTTAGGCTGGGTTATAATTGTGCCGTCCACGAGTTTATACCTTGTGTCTATCCCCACTGTGCCGCCCCACGTCCTCTTGCCCACTACTGGGCCCAGCTTGAGGCGTTTGAAGTCATAAGTGAATATATCTCCGTCTGATCCGGCATGTTCGTTAGTCACTAGGACGAGTCTCCTGGGCAACACCAACTCTGGATATGGATATGGCTTGAAATACCGCGTTAAAAACCTCCCGAATATGCCCACGGAGGCTCTCAGGATTAACATGCCCGACGTGTGGCCGCCTCTGTTGTACCTCACGTCTATTATAAACGCCTCTTTATCCCCCTCCGCGTTTAGCGATTTGAAAAACTCGGCGTAGCCCGCCGGGCCCATGTCGGGAATGTGGATGTAGCCGACGGCCCCGCCGGTGCGCTGGTGTACATACCTCCTATTTGCCTCCACCCAGTGGCGGTAGATTAAATACTTCTCGTCTCTCACAGTCCGCACTGTAAACGCTTTTACCTCCCCGCCCCTCTCCACCTCTACTGTCACCACGTCGCTTGTGCGGTTGAGCAGGGCGTATTCTGGAGGAGCGTTAGGCCCGAGCCTCACCCCTGCGATTGAAATAATACAGTCTCCCTCTCTCACGTCGACGCCGGGGGCTAGAAGCGGCGATTTTTCGTTTTCATACGAGGGATCTCCGACGAAAATTTTCGCTATGCGCCAGCACTTCCCGTCCCATTTAAACTCGGCGCCGAGGCCTCCTATTAAATAGGGCTTGTCCACTTCAAAGTCCGGCACTATTTCATAGGCGTGGCTCGTGCCGAGCTCACCCTGCATTTCGTTTATTAAATCGCTGAGCTCGTAGCGCGTGCCTATACGGCTGAGCAAAGGCTCATATTTTTTATAAACGGCGTCCCAGTCAACGCCGTTTAAATCGCCCCGCCAGTAGTTCTCCCGCATTAAAAGCCAGGCCTCGCGGAACATCTGGCGCCACTCCTTCTCCGGCTCTACGTAGACCTTCACTCTTCCCATGTCTAAAACGCCGCTTTTCCTGCCCGGGTCTCTGGACTGGAGATCGGGCTTTTTCTCAACGTCTATTAGCCTCAGCCTGTTCTCCTCTTTTACCAACAAATACTTCCCGTCTGGAGAGGCGCGGAGGGAGGAGGCTCCCGCCACTAACTGATCCCTCGTTTTAGTCTCTAAGTCGTATATCTCCACAGCCCCCCTCCTCTCTTGGGCCGACCACAAGTAATACCTCAAGGCCCCCTCCACGTCGTATTTAAGCCATGCCACTTTGCCCCCCTTAAGTCCTACCACTGAGGCGTATAGCCCCTCTTCCACTGGGAAGGGCTCCACGCGGGTTTCAATCCCCTCTAGATCGACCTCCTCCGCCTTCACATCGGCCTTTTTGTACTGAACAAACGGCGAGGTGTCCCCCCGCCGCAAAACTGCAAGATACGGCTTTGAGTGTTTTGCAAAGATGTAGCTAAACTGGACTGGGTCGAGCGCCGGGTTGAGCGCCCTTCTTGACAGAAAGTAGAGATACCTGCCCTCTGGGTCAAAGGCTGGAGAGTAGTCGTAAGCAGTTGGCGAGGTGACGTCGTATATTTTCCCGGTCGCCGCGTCGTAAATCCTAATGTTTTGCGTATAGATCCCGGAGGGCTTGGCATATGCCAGCCACCTCCCCGCTGGGTGCCAGACGATTCCTGTGATAAGCCCGTACTCGCTCTTGTCTGCCATCTGTACATTGCCTGTGTCGATGTCAATTACCCACAGCTCCCCCCTGTGGTTCGCCGCCGCTATTTTTGACTGCTTTAATGCCAACGCTTCTATCAGGCCTATTCCCGGCTCTATTCTCTTCACCAAAACGCCCTCCAGAGTGTAGACCTCCACCGCGCCGTCGTAAGTGGCCACCGCCACTTTTTCGCCGTCTGTGGATATGTGTTTATACCGTACGCCGCCTCCGCGGTGGCCTATTTGGATCACAGCCCCCTCCCAGCTGGGCATGACGAAAGCTTGGCCCCTGGACACCAGCACTATCCTCTCCCCCGAGGCCAAGGCGAAATACTCGAGGTATTTCACCGGATCGACGAATTTGGCCATTTTCGCCTTCCGCGACAATGGGAGATCTATTTCCAACTTTTCCAGCCTCTCCGTAGCCGGGTCGTAGAGCCAGATGTCCCCCGCTGCTTGGAACACTATCCGCTTGCCGTCGCTATTGGCGTTTCTCGCGTAGTAGTCCTTGAAATTAGTATGGCGCCGCATATCTCGCCCCGAGAAGTCCACTGAGTAAAGGTTTCCCACACCCTCGTGGTCAGAGAGGAAGTACACCCTGCCGCCGACGATCATCGGCGAGGTTATGTTGCCGGGCAAGTCTAGGAATTTCTCAAAAGTCCTCCCACCGTCTCTGCTTATCCACAACACCCCCCTGGCGCCGCCCTTATACCTCTTCCAGTAGGGGAGGTCGTAGGTGTTCCTCCCCAACACCACTATCCCCCCGTCTCCGTATACAAGCGCAGTGGCGGGGCCCAGGTTGAGCCTCTCGTATATTCCGTCGAGGGAAATTGCGTATAGCTCCCTCCACTGGGGGAATGGGGTTTTGAAGTCGCTGTAGACTAGAACTCTGCCGTCGGGAGTCCAGCCGACAACTCTAGTAAAAGGCGTGCCGAAATAGGTAATCCTCTTCGGCTCTCCCCCCTCTGAGGGGACGACGTACACGTCGGCTGTGGTTCCCTGGTCTGTTTGTTGCAATCGGGTGAAGGCTATCCACTTCCCATCGGGGGAGAACTTGGGCTTTAACACGACGCCGAAGTCTGAGGTAAGCCTCTGTCCTATGCCTTTGGCGTACTTCCACAAGTCGTCTTCTGTGACGAAAATTATCTCGTCGCCGTATATGTCGGGGAAGAGGTAATATCCGCGCACGCCCCGGGGAATTTAATTATTAATAAACGTTATATTTTTCGTGGCACTGTATATACTGACGGGGCTTCTGGCGGCGCTGGGAGTAGCCGTGGGGCTATTAGGCAGTAGGCTAATTGCGCTGTCTTTACTGGCCGCGGCCGGCCTTCTTCACACGTTGTTTAACAAGCCGAGCGCCTTCTGCGCCAAATATAAAATTGGCGGTTGTGAAGCGGTGTTATCTTCGCCGTATGCAAAGCCTTTTGGCATTCCGCTGGAATATCTCGGCGCCGCTTGGTTCGCAGGAGTTCCCATCGCCTACTACTTAGGCATTGGGTTAGTCTGGAGCGTTATGGCATTCGCCGGGGTAATAGCCCTCGTGGCCATTGAGGCGAAGCTCAGGGCCTTTTGTATATACTGCACAGTGGCGCACGTAATAGGGCTAGCCGCCGCCTTTTTATTACTGTAGCGAGTTGATATACTGTGCCAGGTTCTGCGCCGCCTCTTCTGCCATTTTACGCAAAGCCCCCTTTACTACTGAAGGCGCCAACGTGGCGGCCAAGCCCCTGGCCTCCCCCTGAAATCGCCAATCTACTAAGGAGCCGCCTCCGCTGGGCTTCACAGCTACTTCTATTTTAAAATCCGCCGTGGTCTGCATGCCAGTGGCCCTGCCGGTTATTACAACTCCGTCGTCTCTAACCTCGGCGTATTTAAACCTAGTGGCCATTTTCCCTGAGAGGTGGCCTAGTTTTACAACGGCCTCGCCGACGTATTCATCCCCGGCCTTTTCCACCTTTGAAACGCCGGGAATAAGCCTGGCCACCACCTCGGGCTTTGTGAGAAGCTCCACAACTTTAGCGGGAGGCTTGTCCACGTGGAACTGCCCCGACTCGTCTACTTTCATACCCGCGGGAACTAACTAGTTAATATGTATTGTTCAGCGAACTCGGCAGACATCATCTTCAGAATAGAACCGAATCATCACGTCTATTAATACACGGGTGATATATTTACAATACGCCGTATTTCCCCGCGAGCTCAACCGCCATGTTGTACAACTCCCGCGGCCCGATCGACAAGTCTCCGTAATCTGGCGGCGTCTCTGAGAGACTCACTAAGCCCACTTTCTCGGCCACTTTTCTCAACTTCGCAACCGCCTCCCTCGCCTCTTCTCTCGTGAAGGGGCCTAGTTTTACCTCAAAAGCCCACGTCCTCCTCCGCCCCCTAGTCAACACCACGTCTATATCCTCCCTAGGGGAGTAGCGCTGAGTCCCGCCGAAGTAATTGGCCAACATCTCGCCGACAGTGAATTGGGCCTCCCGGCCCAGCGGCAGATCTGTGGGCGTTGTGCCCAAGTCGCTGATGTGATACTTCGCCTCGGCGTATAATATAAGGGACAGCGCGGGGGATCTCACAGCATAGTATCGCTCCCTCCCCAAGGTGGGAATAGCCCGGAGAATCCCCATTTTAGCCAATTTTGAGAGGATGGAAGACGCCGAGGCTAAGCCCCCTTTTAGCCCCAGGGCGCCTGCGACGTCTGTGCTCTTCCAGTACCCCTCTGCGACGAGGAGTATCGCCCTCCAATACGTCTCAGTCAGCTCCCTCTCCTCCTCTGCGAATACCTCCCCTATGAGCCCCCTGGCCACTAAGGCCAGCTCCCTGGCCCTCTCAGCCAGCTCGCCAACTCCGCTGACGTGGGGAATAACCCATGGATCTCTCCATAAAATTGAGAGAACTGGATCCCTCACTTGCGCCAAGACGTCTTCATAGGCGATGATATCCACATGGACGGGGGCGAAGAGGCCCAGCAGGGGGCTCGACTTATCAAATACCCTATGCACAATGCCGTAGCTAGAGCCAGCCGCGATTAAAACGCCTGAGGGCGCCCAAGAGGCCAGAAGATCCCAGTACTTAGGGGGGAGCCTCTGGAACTCGTCAATTACAGCCACGCCTCCTCTCTTCAAGAAAAGCCCCGCCTCTCTCACCGCGCTCTCAACGGCGACAAAATCCTCGCCCACGACGGCAGTAGAGCCGCCGTAGCCAATTAAAACATATAAATCGCTCTTGACGCAGTTTTTTAAAAGCGTCGTCTTGCCCACTTTCCTCCTGCCATAGACTAACGTCCAGCTCTGTATTTTGGCAAACTCGGCGCATTCCCTCCGTCGTATTATTCTCACCAGACTAGTACCAATAGACTAGTATAAAAAGTAAATTTCTCTCCTCCGCCTAAATGATCGCGGCTTCGCGCCTCTCTCTTAAACATTCGCAATCTCCCCTCCAGGGGCAGATTTGGCAGAGAGGGCCTTTTCTACACTCGCCCCGTTTCAGCGCCTTGTAGTGAGGCACGGGATCTTTGGGATCCGCCCAGGCGAACTTAGGCGGTTGATCCCGCGTCTGTATGTGGATTTTTATCCTCTGCCTCTGCCAGATTTTAGCGGCCACGTCCCCCTCAGCAGCCGCCATGGATTTATACGCCTCGTGGGGCAGATCCCCCGCGAATTTAAAAACATAGACGTAATCAGCCGCCACCCCCGCTACGGAGTATACGGCCATATCTCCCCACACATCCACATGCCCCACGTACGGCAGCGCCTCTGCGTATTTGTAAAAATAATAAGCCTCCTCTGCTCCGCGGGGTCCAGCAGGCGGAGGCCCCCGCGCCGCCTTGCTGTAATATAAAAACTCCTGCCTCAACTGGTCGAAAACGCGTTGAAGCTCCGCAGGGGTGAACCCCCTCCCCACTTCTAACAGCCTCCTAGCCGCCTCTCTATCCCCCTTGAACGCCCTGGCCACTAGGGAGTCGACGAGAGAGGGCTCTGCAACTTTCATTAACACGGCGTATTTCACCCTGTCAATCAACGCCCGTGAGAAGACCGCGACTTCCCTCTCCGTTGCATACAGCCGGCCAAATCTGGGGCAAACTACGGCGTAGCCCACGGCGTCTGCGGGCACATACTGCAAGCCATACGCCGACTTTTCAACCTCTAGTAAGCGGCTGAAGAAATCTATCGCGCCGCCCCTCGCCAGTTTTCTAAGTAGTCTTGACACGCCGCGCCAAGCGCCAATGTTTATATTACTTTCTCCACCAAGGCTATGAACACGTCGTTTACATTCGTCCCCGTGTACCCCGTTATTACAGCCCTCCCCAGCTTTTCAAAAAACGTGTAACTGTCATTATTATTCAAATACTCAAAGGGGTCAAGCCCCATTGCCTCGGCCTCCTCCGCCACTCCGCCGTCCACCACGGCGCCCGCCGCGGGGCTGTTGCCGTCAACGCCGTCTGTGCCCAAACACGCCGCTGAGATGTTGCGAAGCCCCCTCACTGCAATAGAGAAGGAGAGGCACAGCTCTTGATTCCTGCCGCCCCTCCCCCCTCCCCTCACAGTGACCACAGTCTCGCCCCCCGCCAACAGAGCAAGAGGGGGGCGCTCCGGCAGGCCGCTATACGCCGCGCTCTTCGCCACCGACGCCAAGACTCTCCCAGCCTCCCTGGCCTCACCCTCTAACATAGAGGTTAGGATCACGGCCTTGTACCCCAGAGCGGATAAATACTCAGAGGCTCTCCTGAGAGACAGGAGGTTGTTAGCCACAATTACGTTCTGCACCTTGGCCAACAAGGCGTCTCCCTCTTTAACCGTATCCTCGCCCCCTTCAAACACAGCCCGTATCCTAGGCGGTAGCTCCCCCCAAATGCCGTATTTTTTAAGCACGCGTATTGCAAACTCCCTACTCGTCCCGTCGGGGGCTGTGGGGCCGGAGGCTATGGTGTCCAGACGGTCGCCCACCACGTCGCTGATTATCAGAGAGATCACGGCGCTGGCCTTGACAAGCCTCAACAACTTGCCGCCCTTTACTCTTGAAAGCCTCTTCCTCACCGCGTTGAGCTCTACGATGTCAGCCCCCCTGCGCATCAACTCCGCGGAGATGCGCGCAATATCCCCCAGCTCCACCCCCTCCACGGGCACTTCAAACAGAGCGGAGCCGCCCCCAGAAATAACCACGAAAACTACGTCGTTTTCCCCAACGCCCTCGAGGTATTCTAAAAGGCGGCGCGAAGCCACGAGGGTATCCGCCCCTGGCACTGGGTGGTCCCCCTTAACCACCTCCACAGGCCCCAGCCGGCCGCTCCCCCTAGGCGAAATCACCACGCCCCCTGCCGCCAAATCCCCCAAGACGTCCACCAAGGCCTCGGCCATTTTCTCAGAGGCCTTCCCAAAACCCACCACGTGGGCCCTCCCCCTCACCGAGTACACTCTGCCGGCCACTTCTAACGCGCCGCCAGCCCTCTTTACGTGAGACGCCACGGCCTTATATGGATCGGCGGCAGAAAGGGCCTCTTCCAAAGCGCCGACTAGGGCACCGCCGCGGGGCAGTCTTAACAACGCGTCTTTGTTTTTAATGTACACAACGCTCAAGAGACATTTATTTATACTTTTACCCCAATTCGTGGAAGCGTGGTTAGAAAAAGCGTCGCGTTATAGGGAATACGCCAAACGTAATTTTGAAAGCGGCGCCTACGACCTGGCGTGTTTTCTCGCGCAACAATCCGCCGAGTTTCTCCTAAAAGCCCTCCTCATAAGAGAAACCGGAGCGCGTCCCCTAACTCACAGCCTTTATGAAATGGCGAGGAGGCTCGCCACGTTGAAAAATTTTGAACTAGGCGACGAGGTGGCCAAATGCGCCAAGGCCTTGGAGCATCACTACGTCCAGTCGAGAGATCCCGACGCCAGAGTCGGCGAATACGAGCGCTGGGAGGCGGAGAGCTGTATTGAATGCATGGAGGCGCTATGGCGCTGGACAAGTGGATTGAAATAGCAAAGGCCAGAGAGGGGGAAATAAGGGCAAGGGTAAAGCAGTATATTACAGAGCGCTGTCCCTCTGCAGACGTCGTGTTGTTCGGGTCCAGAGCCCGCGGCGATTACCACGCCCTAAGCGACTGGGACCTTGCAATTATCACGCCCGCCGGCAAATACGCCGTAGTGCACGAGGAGTTCGGCCAAGCGGTCTACCTGCCGCTTTCGGCCCTAAATGACATATTAACAAGTAGCATGTTAATTCTCGACATCGCCCATGACGGAGTGTTGCTATGCGGCAAGGGGGATTATTGGCACATATTATTGAAAAAAGTCAAGGAGTATGTAAGCGAAAAAGGCCTTATAAGGACAAGGGAGGGGTGGTACCCCGCCGCCGCTGAGCAGGCGCTGTAGCCCTTGGCCAACTCTATATGAAGGTCTCGGCAGTGGCGAGGACAAATGTAGTGACGTGTAGCCCGGACACCCCCATACGCAAAGTCGCCGAGATAATGATTAAGAAAAACATCGGGTCAGTAATCGTAGTAGATCCGGCAAAGCCCACAGGGCCAATAGGCATAGTGGGAGAAAGAGACGTGGTGAAGGCCTTCGCGGCCGGGCTGGACCCCTCTACGCCTGCGTCTGAAAATTGTTAGTGACAATAGACGCAGACGCCCACGTGGCCGAGGCCCTTCTCTTAATGCGAGAGGCAAACGTCAGGAGGCTAGTGGTCACAAAAGGCGGAGAGCTGTACGGAGTAATTGCGCTTAAGGACATTGTGTACGACATACCGCTTTTAAAAAATCATCGCCGACTATTTCACCAAAGAAAAAATATAAACACTTAGGTAAACTGACGCGTGAGCACAATCACGCTGGGGCTTTTGTTAATAATCCTCGGCATGTTGTTAGTACTTATCTCAGTCCTACTCCCCCTCCTCAGACGGGGGGAGGAGCAGGGCGGCGAAGAGGAAAGGCGGGCGGAGGCGGGCGGGGTTGTGCTAATAGGCCCCATTCCCATAGTCTTCGGCACAAGCCAGAAAATGGCGCAGTTGACAATAATACTTGCAATACTACTCATGGCGATGGCGATAATCCTCTTCGCGCTATTGAGATAACTGCTTAAGACCCCGCCTTACTAAAAACCATTGAAGCAACGCCACAGCAAACATCAACACAGCTACCGCCGCTAAGGCAACGGCGAGAAAATCGGCGGGCCCCGCGCCGAAGCAAATCGGCACTACAAACAACACGACGCAGCCAGCCACCCCGCCTCGCACTTCCCACGCCGGAGGACTCATCAACAGAGGCGAGAGGGCCAGTATCACAAAACCCAAAATTATCAGCGTAATCCCCAGCACAAAGAGCCACGTCATGATAGAAACAGTCTACAGAGGTTAAAAACTTAACAGCGCTTGAATTAGAGGCAAAACAACGCCCTCTGGAGGGACCGGGCTAATGGTAAAAGGGGATCTTGTACAGGCTTTAGACACTAACGTAGGACCCCAAGAGGGTCTTGTCTAGGGACTGCATAACTACGTAGGAAGCGCGTTGATTTTAACGGCGGAAAGCGGGTAGGGATGGGTCCCCGTTCTAGCCCAAATTTTTTAAAAGACGTGTTAGATCTCGTGTGCACTTCCTTAGAGAGAGGGCTTTGCAGTTTTACGAACAAGCGACCTTTACCTTAGAGAGGGGATATTGCGAAATGCTGTTTAATATAGAACAGGCTCTGCAACTATATATGAAATACCTACTGTATAGAAAAATAGGAGATTACCCCAAGTCCCATTTTCTCCGCGACATTGCAGACAGGTTAGTTGAGATATATGAGACAATTGCGGCGTTAAAGATCACGTCAAAAGGTGGGGACAGATCCTGGCGCTGTTGGAATAGGCCTACATCTCCTCTCGGTATCTGCCCTTTAAAGCCAGGCGGGAGGACTGCGAAACGGCGTATCAGATGTTAAAAGAGGCTCTTGAAGTGTTTCAATGTCTAGAGAGTTTATAGAATTATTAAAGCGCAAGGCAGAGGAGCGGGAGAGGATTATTAAAAACCTCGACGACTATTTAATGCGCATTAAAGAGGCGGCGAGAGAGCTTGACCCCAAAGCGCGGGTAGTTCTATTCGGAAGCTTCGCCCGCGGCAACCCCAGGCCGGACAGCGACATAGATATCCTCGTAATTACAGACGCCTACGGCGCAGACGCCTGGCGCAAGGCGGAGATGATAGTACACATATCTGAAAGAGTAGGCGGCGTCGGGATATTCGAAATACACGTGGCCACCACAGAGGAGTACGAAAACTGGTACAAGCAGTTCATAGACGCAAGCCGCGAGGTTTAGCCCCTCACAAACAGAGACGGAGAATTCGCCCCATGCCCCGTCGCCACGGGCGACTAGGCAACCACAGGGCGCCCCACAGAGAAACGCCTCCTCTATATATTCTATATATTTTTTGGCGTTTAAAAATCGTCGTACACAATTCTCTTTACAAAAATCTATATTTCAACTGTCTCTCCGAGTTAAAAATTGTAAAGAGGGGATCCAATTTATAAATCGTCGTGTAACAGCCCGGCGTCTCCCGGCGCCGAGAGGCAAAAAACGGCTTTCAACCCCCAGATGCAAGACCCAGCCGCAGACTAACAGACACAAACCCCTAAAAAAGCCACAAGAAAAAACCGCCTCCAAGGACAAAACAAAAAGAGAAAAACTTAAAAACCCCCAAAAACACAAATCAAGAACCCCCGGAATCTCAAAAAGAGGATTGAAAGGCGGTCTTTTTCGCTAACTGCCCAAATTGGTTGAGCAGGTTCAGAATCTCAAAAAGAGGATTGAAAGAATGCCTAAGGGCCTGGGATCCCAGTAAGGGGCCCGGGGAATCTCAAAAAGAGGATTGAAAGGTAAAAAACCGGGCCGCGTCCCGCCTAGTCCCCGGATCCTCTTGAATCTCAAAAAGAGGATTGAAAGCTCATAGTCAGTGAAGACATATGCCACCGGTTTTCTCTCCGGCTCCAGAATCTCAAAAAGAGGATTGAAAGCCCCGTTGCGCCGAGCACATATGTCAACGTGAGCGGCCACTCCGGAATCTCAAAAAGAGGATTGAAAGGTTCACACCTGTCAAGATCGTGGTTGTTGCACTCCCTATAGGTTGTGAATCTCAAAAAGAGGATTGAAAGAGTTGTTGACATAATTCAGCTCGACGGTACAATTGAGAGATACGTGGAGAATCTCAAAAAGAGGATTGAAAGTTTTATCGGGAACCGCCTATAGGGCCATGTTTAAATATGGCCAGGTGAATCTCAAAAAGAGGATTGAAAGATATGCCCCATACATAGCCGCAATTCAGGCCGCGGCAAATGAATTTGAATCTCAAAAAGAGGATTGAAAGTCCAAAGTATCTGAGCACGTCGTTTACCGCGGAGCCCGGGCGGAATCTCAAAAAGAGGATTGAAAGTTTGTCCTTTCGACCAGCATACATATTTTATAAACGGGAGAATCTCAAAAAGAGGATTGAAAGAAGGATATATAAAGTGCCGTTTAGGGTGCACGGCGAGGACGGTGGAATCTCAAAAAGAGGATTGAAAGTGGAATCACCGCCAGACGTTGCACCAGCGCCGGGTGCAGATGAATCTCAAAAAGAGGATTGAAAGCTACCACCTTCTTTGCCATATTGTTAATCTCGTCAACCGCCGCCTGAATCTCAAAAAGAGGATTGAAAGTTTGGCGCGTTTTCGAAACTCTCTCGTCGCTGTCCCGGGGATCCTCGAATCTCAAAAAGAGGATTGAAAGGTTGGAGGTTTTACCTGTAACCACTGTGCGTCGCCTGATGAAAAGAATCTCAAAAAGAGGATTGAAAGTGTAGCGAGACGCTCCAAAATCCATTTGAAGTATGCAACCTCACCCGAATCTCAAAAAGAGGATTGAAAGACACTGCAGTACCGTGCTTACATGGAATATAGAAGTAGCGCTTACCTGAATCTCAAAAAGAGGATTGAAAGGATATACTGTGGACACATCAACAGCTGGCTGACCCTCTTCATGGCCCAGAATCTCAAAAAGAGGATTGAAAGGGTCGAATACTACGTCGGATGTATACAGTTTCATGGCCCCTCCTGAATCTCAAAAAGAGGATTGAAAGCATTTAGCAACGCATACAGTTTCCCAATGGCTCGCGCACGGATTCGAGAATCTCAAAAAGAGGATTGAAAGCTACGTTGAAAATCCGTCGCACATCCCTGGTCACTACAACGGAAAGAATCTCAAAAAGAGGATTGAAAGCAGTCCACGCATACGTAGTGCCCGTCCACGGCGTAGACGGAATCTCAAAAAGAGGATTGAAAGTAGCTCTACAGTCTCCCAGCGCTGTGATATTGAATATGCGGGAATCTCAAAAAGAGGATTGAAAGTATTTCTCAAAGGTCTCACCCCACTCATACAGCCTTTTGACTCTCTGAATCTCAAAAAGAGGATTGAAAGACTCGTAGTCCCTGAGCTTGAGGTAGATCTCCCGGATTTTGCTGTCCGAATCTCAAAAAGAGGATTGAAAGTCGCTCGTCACGGACCCGCTCTATCACCATAAGTAAACCAGAATCTCAAAAAGAGGATTGAAAGTCATATTTTATTGACAACGCGTATATAAGTTCTCCGGCTACTGTCACGGAATCTCAAAAAGAGGATTGAAAGTGTCAGAATGGTTTGACCAATTAGAGAAGGCTATATTTGTGTGGTGAATCTCAAAAAGAGGATTGAAAGACTTTCCCTTGGGCCGCGGGCCCGACAAGACACAGAGCGTAGGAATCTCAAAAAGAGGATTGAAAGATCCTTGTGGCCAGGTAGACAGGTGAAATGTAGCTATACTAGAATCTCAAAAAGAGGATTGAAAGCCCAATAAACACGCATCCTCCCGCATTGCAGCATCGCTACTGAATCTCAAAAAGAGGATTGAAAGGTTGTCGCCGTGATGTCGATCTCAGGGCCCCCGAGTATGGGGAATCTCAAAAAGAGGATTGAAAGCGGTGGAGAAGCTCTGGAACGGCGCAGACGCGCCGCAGTACGCAGTGGGAATCTCAAAAAGAGGATTGAAAGATGGCGATGGCGAAGATGCCGGCGACTTCTAGCCTGCGCCAGGAATCTCAAAAAGAGGATTGAAAGCATTCTCCGGTGCCTGTTTCGGCGGTTATTTCTATTTCGACGTCTTCGCGAATCTCAAAAAGAGGATTGAAAGCTCGGCGATTGGTGTTGCGTTTGTGGCTGTGTATCTATATAGGAATCTCAAAAAGAGGATTGAAAGAAAATATGTGATGTGGGGGTCTTTGTTTTGCCTGTGGCGAGGGGAATCTCAAAAAGAGGATTGAAAGTCCAGCAATCTCAGCGTGTACCGCGCCTGCATGCTCGTCAGTCCCGAATCTCAAAAAGAGGATTGAAAGTCGAGATACAGCTGTACGGCGCCGTGAACAAGATACCGGTGGGAATCTCAAAAAGAGGATTGAAAGTCGAGAAACTCCCAGCCAGGAGAGTAGATAACAACCCTCCCGAATCTCAAAAAGAGGATTGAAAGACGACCGCAGTTGCAGGCGGATAAGGATGACGCCACGCCTCGCGAATCTCAAAAAGAGGATTGAAAGTCGACTATGGGGACTTTGACAACTCCAACCTTTTTGCAAATCATACCCTGAATCTCAAAAAGAGGATTGAAAGCTCTACACAAACCACTACACGTCAACACTAAGAGCCAGTCTGGCCGGAGAATCTCAAAAAGAGGATTGAAAGATTGAAAGTGGGGGGAGGTAGGGCATGTCTGAAGGCGTGAGGATTAGAATCTCAAAAAGAGGATTGAAAGCTATTACGCTGTGAATAACCGTATAACCGTTTCTATCTCTTATCACCGCGAATCTCAAAAAGAGGATTACAGCAGTGTAGAGCTAAATATCCCAATGTTTTTGGGGTGGTGGTTGTTGGGGAGGGCGGTGTTCGCAAGTGGTATGGCGATTTCATTGGCCGTTTAGTGAATTGTGCTAAGTGTCCGCGCCTCGCCTCTTATAGATCTAGCGTGAAGCCCTTGAGGAGGTATGCGGGCTGGAGTTACTGGGGGAGGCCCGTGCCTCCCTGGGGCGACCTCAACGCCAGGGTGATGGTCGTGGGCCTGGCGCCTGCCGCGCACGGGGGGAATAGGACTGGGAGGATGTTCACTGGCGACGCCTCTGCCCAAAACCTCTTTAAAGCCCTCTTCCTGCTGGGCCTGTCCAATAAGCCGTACAGCGTGTCGAGAGACGACGGCGTGGAAGTGCGGTGTGTGTACATTACGTCTGCTGTTAAGTGCGCCCCTCCTAAGAATAGGCCCACCGCGGAGGAGGTGTATAACTGCTCCTCTTGGCTGCGGGAGGAGTTAGAGGCAGTTAGGCCCAGGGCTGTTGTAGCCCTCGGCGAGTTGGCGTGGCGCGCGGTATTGAAAATCCTCGGCGCTACAACGGCGGCGTTTAAACACGGCGAGGTGGTGAATACCGCAGGTGTTAGGGTGTACGCCTCGTACCACCCCAGTCCTCTCAACGTCAACACAGGCCGCCTTACAGTAGAGACTCTGGCTGAGGTCTTGAGGAGGGCCGCGGCCGACGCCGGCTGTCTATGAAGAGGCTCGGGCTTTTGCTGGCCTTGTTCTCAGTCGCGGCTTGGAGCACTAATTACTTGGCGGGGAGGTACTTGGCGTGGAGGGGGGTGGACCCTCTTGCCCTCTCCGTGGTGAGGTTTGCGCTGGCCACGCCGGTGATTTTCGCCTTGGCGCGGTTCCCCAAGTACAGAGGCTCTTTTAAAACGCTGTTTTTACTGGGGCTATTGGGAGTGGCTGGGTTTAATATTTTCTTATACACCTCGCTTAATTACATATCTGCCGCCGTTGCCTCCCTCTTTGTAGTCTTGGCGAGTCCCTTGACCCAGTTGCTTCAACTCGTTATCCGCAGGGAGAGGCCTGGGATCGCCGCCGTAGCCGGCTCTTTGCTGTCGGTGGCGGGGGCCTATTTAATACTGGAGCCCTACATCGCCGTTAAATCCCTATTGGGCCCCCTCTTGGCGGTCTCAGCCACCCTGTCCTGGTCTCTATACACTGTGTTAGTGAGGCAGGCGTACTCCTTATACGCGCCGGCGGAGGCCATGGCCTGGATTTCCCTCTTCGGCCTTGTCGCCATGACGCCCGCCGCCCCCTTTGCGGCATATGGCCAAATACTCAGCCCTTTAAACGCCGCGGTGGTAATATACGTGGCGCTGGTGCCAGGCGCCTTGGCCTACACGGCGTGGAATATGGCCGTTAAACAAGTGGGTCCCAGAGCCTCGGCGGCGGTTCTTCCGCTTATGCCCGTCATAACCGCGGCCCTCTCCGCGGCGCTTCTAGGCGAATATTTAAGCGCACAGCAACTCTTGGGCATGGCCGCGGCCGTAGCCGGTGTTTACCTAGCTTTAAGAGATAAAGATAAATAGGGAGGTTCGGGTAATGGCTATGGGGCTGAGGTGGGGGCTACCCGCGGACTTGGAAAAAGTCAATGAGTTTTTACACAAGACTGAGCCCATAACCGCCTTTCTAGGCTACAGACTTGTGGAGCTGTCGGAGGGCAGGGCATGCGCCGTGTTTGACGCCTTGTCTAACGCCCAGAGAGTTGGCGGGATTCTGCACGGAGGCGCCATTATGACCGCCCTCGACGAGACCATGGGCTTCGCTGCGCTGACTCTTAACGACGGCGACGATCAAGTGACGCTGGAGTTAAAAGTCAATTTTCTAGAGCCGGGGGTAAAGCCCCCTTTTAAAGTCTGCGGCCAGGTGGTGAGGCGGGGCGGACGGGTTGTTGTGGTAGAAGGCGAGGTGAGAGATGCAGATGGGCGGGTGATCGCAAAGGCCCTGGGGACTTGGTATTACCTAAGGCGGCGGGTGGAGGGCTAAGTTTATATATACCACGAATCTTATATAGCCATGCCGGGGATTATGTAGAAGTGCTGGACACAACTCTCCGAGACGGAGCCCAAGGCGCCAACGTCTCCTTCACCCTCCAAGACAAAATAAGAATTGCCCTGAAGCTCGACGAGTTAGGCGTCGACTATATAGAGGGGGGCTGGCCCTACTCAAATCCCAAAGACTACCAGTTCTTCAAGGCAATGAAGGAGTACCCCCTTGCCAGGGCGAAGCTGGCTGCTTTCGGCAGCACTCGGAGGAAAAACACTAGGCCCAGCCAAGACGAGAGTTTGAACTCAATTGTAAAGGCTGACGTCCCCGTCGCTGTAATATTCGGGAAGAGCTGGACTTTACACGTGGACAAAGTGCTGGAGGCCACTAGGGAGGAGAACCTAGCCATGATAAGCGAAAGCGTTGAGTACTTGAGGGAACACGGCATGGAGGTGATATACGACGCCGAGCATTTCTACCAGGGCTATCAAGAGGATCCCGAATACGCCTTGGCCACTATAGAGGCGGCGTGGAGGGCCGGGGCGAGGGTAATCGTGCTGGCTGATACAAACGGGGGGACTCCGCCCCACGAGGTGTACAGAATAACGGCGGAGGTGAGGAGGAGGTTTCCCAACATGCCCCTAGGCGCCCACATGCACAACGACATTGGATGCGCCGTGGCTAACACTTTAATGGCGGTGGCGGCCGGCGCCAGACACGTGCAGGGCACTATAAACGGCATAGGGGAGAGGACCGGCAACGCCGACCTCGTCCAAATCCTGCCTACGCTGGAGTTAAAAATGGGGCTTAGGGTGTTGAGAGAAGAGGCGCCTCCTGTGAAGTTCGCAAAACTAAGAGAGGTCTCGAGGTTTGTGTACGAGGCGCTGGGCCTCCAGCCTAACCCCTATCAGCCCTATGTCGGTGAATTCGCCTTCGCCCACAAAGGCGGCGTGCACGCAGACGCCGTTATGAAAGTGCCGAGGGCTTACGAGCACATAGATCCCCAGCTAGTGGGCAACAGGAGAGTGTTCGTCGTGTCGGAGATGGCCGGGGGCGCGAGCGTTGTTTTAAAAGCCGCGGAGGTGCTGGGCCTCGCCCTTAACAAAAGAGACGAGGCGGTGAGGAGGGCCCTCGAGGAGATTAAAATGCTGGAGAAAGAGGGGTATTCCTTTGACGTCGCCCCCGCCTCAGCCATGTTAATCCTGCTGAGGCATCTGGGCCTCTATAGGGAGAGGTTCAGAATACTGGAGTGGAGAGTGGTCACGGGGCCGGCCGAGGCCTCTTACGCCGTTGTAAAAGTCCTAGTGGAGGGGAGGACAATGTTAGAGGCCGGGGAGGGCGTCGGCCCCGTACACGCAATAGACGTGGCATTGAGAAAGGCCCTCGTGGAGGCGTTCCCCGAGCTTTCCGACGTACAGCTCAGAGACTACAAAGTGATCCTCCCCACGGCAGTGAAGAGCACTGAAAGCGTCGTGAGAGTGGTGTCGGAGTTCACAGACGGGGAGAGGATCTGGCGAACCACGGGGGTGTCCAGCAATATAGTAATGGCGTCTCTCATGGCGTTGCGAGACGGATACGACTTCGTATTACAAACAAACTCGCTTAACAAAAACAATATCGGCAGATGACAAAATTAGATTAAAAAACAAGAGCCTTATATACTAAATCCATTACTCCCCCAAAAGTCAAAGACTTTCCATACATTTTGTTCAACTCTTCAATAACGCCGTTAAGAGTACCTTTACACATTGAACACGGCCTTACGACGTGTTGTGCCCCTGCATTAATGGCACACTCATACCACAACTTAGCATATTGAAGCCTGAGGGGTTTGAGTTCGTCAGCAAGCATTCCAGCTTGCCCCCCACAACACCAATTTAACTGCCGGTTCTGGGGACACTCAACCCATTTTTTAACGACGTGGTTCATAATAAACCTTGGCTCGTCAATTAGATCGCCGCCGCGTGAGTATTGGCAAGGGTCTTGATACATATAAAGTATGTCCCCATTAGCCTCTGGGTTAAGTTTAATTCTCCCCTCTCTAATTGCCCTAACGACTAAGTGATGTATGTGATACGTCTTAATTCCTTCTCTTTCAAGTACAGGAGCCACAACGTTTTTAAAGGCTCTCCAGCCGTGGCCGCATTCTCCAAAAATAGCCATCTTAACGCCTAACTCCTTAGCTGCATCTATGTAATGTTGCGCTATTAATTTCATCAACTTCTCATGAGTCCACAGTCCAAAGTTTGCAACTTCAACTGACCTGGTATTGATAACAAAGGGCAACTTTATAGCGTGTAAAAACGCCAAACAGCCCTTTAAAGTCTCCGTATTTAAAAACAAGTCAGCAGAGGAAACGTACATTATAGCCTCAGGCCACTGGCTCCTTTCCACCTCCCCCACTAGCTCCGCCCCTTTGAATTTTAACATTTTCTTCTGATCATGTCTATATACATAGTATTCGATATCAACTCCCTTCTCGCTTTTAATTTCATTTGCAAAGTACGTCAATATATTTATCGTAGCAGCCGGAGTGATACCCATATTATTCCCAGTGTCAATATGCTTGTCAATAGTCATAGCGGCGTATCTACTTACTAAGCCGGCTTCAAATAACACCCCCCTAACAACACGTGTAATATCAGCTTGGTCTATGCCAAAGGGACAAACATAGCCACAACGCCTACAAGTTAAACACTGCCAATAGTATGTATACAATAACTCCAAGACGTCATCATTTACTTTTTTCCTTCTTTTAATAATATCACGTAAAAGTTCGGCGCGTCCAACAGGCGAGTTCCTCAAATCTTTAGTAGTAAGATAGGTAGGACAGGCGTCAATACAGGCACCACAGTGTACACAAGTGTCTACAGCAATTTTTATATTTCTATTACGCCCATATTCCTCTCTTAGCCTCTTCTCCACATAGCTATACTTATCAGCTGGAGACTCAATACCAGCTTTTTTCTGAAGTTTGACGACAAGACCCTCTGGCGCTTTAAGAGGCTTTAAATTAGAAGTATCGCCAAGTCTGAATTCTAACTTGTGCATATAGATTGATTAAAAACGCTTTAATTAATCTCGTTACTCATTTCTGAGAAAAACTCGCCATAATAAGAAATGCACAAAAATTATACAAAGTGTACATTTAATAGTATTCGTAGAGTTTGAGTAATAAAATTCATAAAAAAATTGGTTAAGTTAAGGTCAGTGAGACATATACGCCGTGGAAATATACTCCAAGCGCACTTAGCGTTATAAGCGGGTTTAGATTAGCCATAGATTCTCTTTCGATGTTAATATTTAAACACATTAGAACAAGGCTAGTGTAAAGAAAAAGGTATGTGTTCTAGCGAATTAGGAAATTATATACATGAAAGAGGAGGATATATTAATGAATATGGAACTCTGCCCGCGATGGAGTCGCCGTGAAGACCGCCCGCCTGCCGTCTTTAAAAATAAGGGCAATTTCAAGAGTTCCGGTGGCGTTGCCCATTATCATAACGTGATAACCGCCGTGGGCAAATCTCAAGCTCGAGAAGGGGTTTACGCATACCTCGCTTACAGGTCTCATGGCCGCTATTGATCCATTGAAAATCGTCTCGTGTAGCTCGGCCTTAACTCCGCCCGGCTTCAACACCTCCACGCCTGTTATACACGCGGGAAAAGGCGTGGGGTTTACCACTGTGAGCACAACCATGCCGACGTCTGGAGCCGTCATGAAATAAGAGGCGTCTTTCACATACGGCGCGGTGAAGAGCAGGTAGAGCCCCACCAGCGCCGCTACAACGGCTGGGACAATCAGCTTGAAGACGCCCATTATAGCCTTGACAAAATGAGGGCTATTAAAAACAGCGCCAGTATTGGGCTAGACGCTTTGTACATTTTCCACATGGCCTCTTCCGTTTTTTTAACTGCGGCGTATATGCTTGTGGCTATTGTGGCGGCTACGCCGAG
>FWWM01005301.1_pt1 | contig 28485 bp, 22 predicted proteins | sample 2228351 | NCBI WGS metagenome assembly FWWM01 (sample SAMEA103939774, study PRJEB20133) | metagenome | reverse complement strand
CTCCAGCGAGCCGATTTTCAGTTTGCTGAAGGGCAACTCTCTAAGGGTTGATACGAAGTTTGCCATGCCTGATGCTCTTTGCCATCGGTTGCGTGGGAGTGGCTTTCCACAGTGAGAAACTTTGTGGTGTGGCAGGGGAGCGTTCTTCAGTTCACTCGCTCACCCACCAACCCCCGCGCAAGAGCAACCACGATGGTGAGTGCTCCGCAAACCACCACAACCGATGGTCCGGCAGGGAAGTCGTGCTCGTAAGAGAGCCACAAACCACCGATGGCAGCGAGGATAGCAAGGACAACAGAAATTGCGAAAGCGTCTCGCAACCGTCGCGCCCACAGTAACCCCGCCAACGGGGGCAGGACGAGGAATGCGAAAACCACCAACGCACCAATTGCCCGAATGCACGCGCTGATGAGTAAGCCCAAACTCAGGTAGAAGAGCAAGTCTGTTCCCTTTTGCTTGACGCCAACCGAATGGGCAAAAACGGGATCCACCGTGACGGCGACAAAAGCGTGATAAGCGAGCAGGTGCACTATCAACACCACCAAACAAGCGATTGCTAGCAATTCCATGTCGCCGTGTCCCACCGCCAACAAATCGCCGAACAGCAGTGCTGAAATGTGGGCTTCACCGACGGGGCTGAGGGCAACGAAGAGCAGCGCCAACGCTGACGCCAAAGCGTAAACCGCTCCCAGCAAACTCTCGCGAGAAATGCGGCGTTCCTGCTGCGGCAGCAGAGCGAAGCCCAGCACGCTGGCAAACACGGCTACTGCACTGCCGAGGAGCAGCGGGAAGTTTGCTAACAGCGCTAACCCAACACCTGCTGCCCCCGCTTGGGCTAAAGCCGCGCCAACGAAAACCATCCGACGCAGCAGCACATGAACGCCCACAAACGCCAAAGTCCCGCCCGCAACGACAGCGGCTGCTAACGCGTGGCGCAAAAAATCGTGTTGCAACATTTCCCACATTTGCGAAACGCCCCTTTGAGCGTTTATCGGTGGCTCATTTTGCCCGCACGGTTTCTTGCACCATCACGAAGCGGTAACCATCCATCTCCCGCACGCTGACGGGGATTTGGTAGACAGCGCTCAATTGCTGCTCGCTTAGCAATTCGTCAACGCTGCCTGCGATGACCCGTCCATCCCAAAAAAGTGCCAAATGGGTAACGGCGTTGGCTGCTAAATTGAGCAAGTGGGTGACGAACACAATGGTCACACCCTGTTCTTCGTGAATTTGCTTGAGCAGTTTCATGATGGCGTGCTCTGTTGGCAAGTCCAATCCATTCGTCGGTTCGTCCAGTAGGAGCAGTTCTGGCTCCGCTGCCAGCGCGCGGGCGATGAGCACGCGCTGTTTTTGCCCTCCCGATAAGGCACGATACGGGAGAGCAGCCAAGTCAGCGATGCCCATCAGTTCCATGACTTCCAAGGCTTTTCGGCGGTCTTCTTCAGTGAAGCGATAACAGAAGCCACCTCGGCGCAGCCGCCCCAAGAGCACGATGTCCAGAGCAGTTAAGGGGAGCAAATCGTCCAACGCTTCTCGCTGGGGGACATAACCGATGCGTGCTTTTCGGTGCCAAACGACGCTCCCTGCTTGCGGCTTCAGCAGACCCAAAAGGGCGCGCACCAAAGTCGTCTTGCCCGAACCGTTCGGTCCCACAAAGCCCCAGAAGTTGCCGCAGCAAAGGTGCAAGTGCACTCTTTCCAACACCGTTTTGCGCCCGTAACCGAAAGTCGCATCTTCCACAGTCACTAACGGTTCGCCATTCATCGCTTGCTCACTCACCGATCAGCGCTTTCAAGTTGATTTCCAGTTGTGGGAACAAGTGAGGGCGAAAAACTTCTCCCCCCTTCACTACCTGCACCAGCAAGTAGCCTTCCTCTGTCCACCGACACTCCTCCACCGTCAAAAAGTCTTGGTCAATCAGCCAAACCCAAGGCACACCCGCTCGCCTGTATTCGTTCATCTTCTCTGCACGGTCGTAGTGCGCTGTCGTGGGCGAGAGAACTTCCACGATGAGGTCGGGAACGCCGATGATGTCGCCCTTGCGTTCGTCATAGCGGTCAAGGTGTTCCGTCAGCAGCACCGAAATGTCAGGACCAACCACCGAACCCGTCGGCAAAGCAACATCTATGTCAAACCATGCCTTTCCCAAATTGTTGGTGCGCAAATGCTCACGCAAAACAGCCCACAGCACGCCCACGATTTCCTGATGCCTGCCGGTCGGTCGGTTCACTTCCACCGCCTCCCCGCGAAGGTAGTCGTAGAAGGGCGGACCTTCGGGCAGTTGCTCAAACTCCTCGCGGCTCATCGGGATGCGTTTCGGTTTCGCCTGCACTTCCGCCATAGGCAGCGCACCTCGCTCGTTGTAGCGTGGCGGCGGCATTGCCAATTTTGCGGCTTAGCAGCGCCGCAAGCCATTCTGCTCCCATCGCTTGCTCACTCACCGATCAGCGCTTTCAAGTTGATTTCCAGTTGTGGGAACAAGTGAGGGCGAAAAACTTCTCCCCCCTTCACTACCTGCACCAGCAAGTAGCCTTCCTCTGTCCACCGACACTCCTCCACCGTCAAAAAGTCTTGGTCAATCAGCCAAACCCAAGGCACACCCGCTCGCCTGTATTCGTTCATCTTCTCTGCACGGTCGTAGTGCGCTGTCGTGGGCGAGAGAACTTCCACGATGAGGTCGGGAACGCCGATGATGTCGCCCTTGCGTTCGTCATAGCGGTCAAGGTGTTCCGTCAGCAGCACCGAAATGTCAGGACCAACCACCGAACCCGTCGGCAAAGCAACATCTATGTCAAACCATGCCTTTCCCAAATTGTTGGTGCGCAAATGCTCACGCAAAACAGCCCACAGCACGCCCACGATTTCCTGATGCCTGCCGGTCGGTCGGTTCACTTCCACCGCCTCCCCGCGAAGGTAGTCGTAGAAGGGCGGACCTTCGGGCAGTTGCTCAAACTCCTCGCGGCTCATCGGGATGCGTTTCGGTTTCGCCTGCACTTCCGCCATAGGCAGCGCACCTCACTTGGGTGTGAGCGTTGCGGCTACTTCAATTTTGTGGCTCAACGGGGCGCTTGCACCGCCGTGACCAATTTTGTCAGGATGTGGCGCATCAGTTCAGGATAAGTTTCCGTGCCCGGTTCGCCGCCCACTGTGGGGCACACTTCCACCACTTTGGCGCCCGTCCGCTGCGCCACCATGTTAGGGATGCGGTTCTCGTAAAACGATTCCTTGAGGATGACCTTCACGCCCTCTTGCCGCATCAAGGCGATGAGGTTTGCAAGGTGGGAAGCGGAAGGCGGAATGCCCGGCTTCGGCTCCAGATAGCCAATGATGCGAAAGCCGTAGCGGTTGGCAAGGTAACTCCAAGTGGTGTGATAGGCGACCATCTTCTGCCCCTTCAGGGGCGCTGCTAACTGGAGCGTTTCTACCAGCAACTTGTTCATCTCTCGCTCCAGTCGTTTCAAGTTGCGTTCGTAGGTTGCCGCCCCAGCAGGATCAACACGCTGAAGCCCGTTGGCGATGTTGCGGGCGATGATTTTCATGTTTTCTGGATCCAGCCAGTAGTGGGGGTTGCCGAAGATGTGGACTTCACCCTGTTCGCGGGTGATTCGTCCTTGCGGCACCTCCAGCAAGGGGATGCCGATGGAAGCATCCACATCACCAATGCCACCGCGTCGGATACGATTGTTGCGTGATTCCTCCACCAACGGTGGCAACCAAGTTTCCTCGTAGTCCAACCCAACCCGCACCAACAAATCAGCGCGGTTCAACTGCACCACGAAGGAAGGGCGCGGTTGGACTGTGTGGGGATTTTGGAGCGGATGCATGAGAGCGACGACTTCCACACGGTCACCACCGATTTGCTCCGCTGCCCACTTTAGGTCATTGGTTGTCGCCACGACCCGGACCTTTTTAGCAGCGCTGGGCGCCAAAGAGAGCATCAGTATTGCTATCAAGCCAACCCAAAGCCAACGCATCGTTTCATCCCTCCTTCTCGTCGGCAAGTGATTTAGCACCCTTTGCTACGAACGCTGTCGTAGGAACTTCGGCAGGTCTTAGGCGTTAGACTTGTGAGGGGTGCGTTGCCATGCAGCCAGCGGAACGGATTGACGAGATCCTCAACCGCTACAAAGGGCAGGATGTGTATGTTGTCATTGAGGTGCTCAGCGTAGACAAAAAGAGCAGCCAACCGTTGACAAGTCGGTTGCTGGGAGTGACCCCCATCGCGACGAAGCCCGCCAATTGGCAAAGCAAGCCCGACGGGCGATGATTCAGTGGGTCGGTGAGGAGGCGGAGGTGATCATCGTCCATGCCCATCATTCCCTTTGATGCCACCAAGGGGCTCATCCGAGTGCCTGCTGTTGCCACCAGCATTGACGGGCGCTCCTTTGACCTACAGTTTGATCCTTGACTCTGATGCTACCCGAACGGGGCTGAGCCAAAGTGTTTTAGCCGACCTCGGCATTGACTGGCAAGAGGCTAACCAGTTCGTGAGGGTGGGCACTGCTTCCGACACCATCACCGTTCCCATCACCACCGTTCCCCTGTTGGAGGTTTTCGGTATCCCCTTTGCTGACTTGTCCGTGCTTGCATTGCCTTTACCCCGACCGTTGCTGCTGATGGCGTTTTAGGGGCTGATTTGCTCTCGCGCTTTTGGTTGTTCGTGAACTACCGCCGCGGGCTTCTCGTCGCTAAACCCACAAATCGCTTGCGCCATCGGTTTGGGTTGCTGTGGCAAATTTTCCAAGCGTGGTGATTAGAGCGGGTGGGGGCGATGGACGCCGATGCTGAAGGTGGTTTGTAGCCAGATTTCGTGAACGGTTTGCCCGCCTATCTTCAAGCGGCTCCATTGCAATCGGTAGCGCCCGAACTCGCTGGGGAAAAGAGTGATAGCAAGGGAGAAACCGCGACCGCTGAAACGCTTGTCAGGCGCTTGGGCAAATTCATACCTTGCTCCCAAGAACAGGGTGCGGGACAGTTGGTATTCCACCATCGTGAACCAACCCTTCGGCTTGAGGGTGCCGTTGTTAGTTTCCCGCCAACCCCAGAAGGCTTCCGTTTGCCACACCAGAGAGCGATACAGCCCTTCCTTCAGCGGGCGCCAACGGTAGGTGACATCAACGCCCAACAAGCGTGTGTCTTTTTGCAAATCGTTGCGACCGAAGGCGTAACTGAGCCCCCAACCGAGCGTTTGCGTGGGCGAGAGTTCTTGAAGGGTGCGCCATCGTGCTAACCAAACGGGGCGACCGCTGTTAGCGCGGAAAGTTGGGTTGTCCACATTCAACGGCGCTAAGGTCAGCCAAGAAACATTCCGCCCCATCGGAAGCAGCCAACTTAGCGCTACTCCCGTGCCCGTGAACAACCCTTCGGTAGGGATGGGTTCGGTGCCTTCGTGGTCTTCGTCCTCGTGGTTTTCGTCTTCGTGGTTCGCATTGCCGTTCCCGTGCTCGTGTCCGAACCAGAGCCGATACACCAACGGCGTGTCGGTGAAGGGTTGCTCAGGCGGGTGGATGGTGTTCAACTGCCCGAAAGGCGCCAGAAGTTTTCCCAGCCGCAGTTGCAGGTTGCGGGGTAGGCGGAGGAAGGATGGGTCAAGAACGGTCAAGGTAGCTTCCTCTATCTCTGTGCCATGCGCTCCAACAGCAATAAAAGTGTCAAGGCGAGAGAAGGGGTCGGTAGCGGCTTGGAAGGCAATCTCTGCTTCGCTGAACTCCGAACCGCCAAAAGCGGCAAAAGGGCGCTTGCCCCGAAAGGCTGCCCGAAAGTTGGCGATGACGGAGGTGTCAGGGTTCAAGGCTTGCCACGCTCCACCACCAAAGACGACAGCACCGTAGGAGGGTGTGGGACGCTGAGGAGAAGGCAGGGAAGGTTGCGCCAACTCCTTTGCCAACTCTTGCTCCAACTGCTGTCGTTCCTCTTCCGTCAGCGGTTGGGGTGTCCCATCTTTCGCTTGCTGCGTTACTGCAGTTCCTGCTGCTGGTTCTGCAACCGGCGGAGCGCCGTTGCGTTTCAGTGTTTCCAACTCCGCCCGCAGCAATTTCACCAGTTGCTCCAACGCTGCCACCCGTGCCCGCAATTGTTGCAACTCTTGCTCTTTCAGGTCCGATTTCGGTTCCGAAGGGCTTCCACCTTCTTGCCCCCACGAGGGAGCCATCAGCAACGCGCAAAGTGCTCCGACAAAGCACCACCGCACAACGACATCACCTCCTTTTGCAAATGGGCGCTGGGAAAAAGATGGGGGACAGTCCTACGCAGTCAATAGTAGGAGCCTCGGGTTTTTGCGCGGGGTTCTGTGCAGCCACGAGACGGAACCCTACCTCCCAGCAAGCAGACGCGCACAGCACGGTGGTGTGAAAAGTTTGGGGAAAAACCTGACTTTACGGTAGGGCTAAGGGCACTAAATTTTGTAACCACCCTTACCAGCCCAACCCATAGGAGGTGGACCAAAGTGCAATTCAACCCATGGCAGATGGCGCTACAACAATTTCACCAAGCCGCCGATGTGATCGGGTTGGACGACATGATGCGCGATGTGCTGAGCCATTGCCAACGCGAGTTAATCGTCAACTTCCCTGTGCGGATGGACGACGGTAGTTTCAAAGTCTTCACGGGCTACCGTGTCCAGCACAACGATGCTCGCGGTCCGGCGAAGGGCGGCATTCGTTACTCCCCCGATGTGACCCTTGACGAAGTCCGCGCGCTGGCGATGTGGATGACTTGGAAGACGGCAGTCGTGAACATCCCCTTTGGTGGTGCAAAGGGTGGCGTCGCCGTTGATGTGGACCAACTGAGCCAGCGCGAACTGGAGAACCTCACCCGCCGGTTTGCGACGGAAATTGCCATCATCATTGGACCGCGCCGAGACATCCCCGCCCCCGATGTGGACACCGATGCGCAAGTGATGGCGTGGATTATGGACACCTACTCCATGCACGCTGGCGAGTGGGCAGGAGCGGTGGTCACTGGAAAGCCATTGGAATTGGGTGGGAGCCATGTGCGGGAGATTGCAACCTCCTTGGGCGTTCTCTACACCACGCGCCGCCTCTGTCAGAAGTTGGGAATTTCGCTCAAGGACGCCAGGGTGGCTATTCAAGGCTTCGGCAACGCAGGGCTTTACGCGGCTGTTCTGTTTGCTCAGGAAGGAGCAACCATTGTGGCAGCCTCAGACACCAGCGGTGGCGTCTACAACCCGAAAGGATTGGATGTGCAAGAGTTGGTGCGGGTGAAGCGAGAGACCCGCAAGTTGATCAACTACAGAGATGCCGACAAGATTGGAAGCCAAGATGTGCTGGAAGTCCCTTGTGACATCCTTATCCCTGCCGCTTTGGAAGGGGTCATTACGGAAGCGAATGCAGACCGCATCAAGGCGAAGATTGTCGCTGAAGCCGCAAACGGCCCCACCACACCTGAAGCCGATCAGATTCTCTACGAGCGGGGCGTCGTTGTGATTCCTGATATCCTCGCCAACGCTGGTGGCGTGTCCGTCTCTTACTTGGAGTGGGTGCAGAACCTTTACTGCTTCTACTGGGAAGAGGACGAAGTGAAGCGCCACTTGGAGCGCATCATGAACAAAGCCTTTGACGATGTTTTCGCCTTTGCCGAGCAATACAAGGTGCACCCGCGCCTCGCTGCCACTGCCCTCGCTATCCAACGAGTAGCCACCGCCACCCGTTTGCGTGGCATCTATCCCCCGTAAACCTGTCTTTGTCCCGTGCGAAAGCACACGGCGGCGGGTTTTTATGCCCGCCGTTTTTCTTTTGTGCCCCCTAAAATTGCTCGTGGCTCGTTGAACCAGAGAGGTGCGTGGTGGCTCTAAAGGGATGGAGGCAGGCGAAGAGACATGCGTCATTGGCGAGACAAGTGGCTGGTGCAGCGAATTTTGAGTGGGGACAAAGCCGCCGGGGAGCGGTTTGTGGCGGAGCACTACGCTGCCATCTACCGCTTCCTGCGCAATTTGACGGGGAGCAAGGAAGAAGCGGAGGACTTAACCCAGCAAACTTTCTTGCGAGCATGGGAAGCCCTCTCCCGCTACCGAGGCGACGCATCCCTCTCCACTTGGCTACACGCCATCGCTTACCACGAATACACCCACTGGCGCCGTGCTCAGCGGGAACATGCACCACTGGAGGAAGCAGTGGAAGTTCAAGACGAACAAGCGGAGCAGAACTTGGAAGCCGTGTTGGTGCGGTGGGCAATCCAGCGGCTCTCCCCTGAACACCGAGAGGTTTTCGTGCTGCACTATGTGCAAGGGTTCTCCATCAACGAAATCGCTCGCATCCTTGGTATCCCTGCTGGGACGGTGAAGTCCCGCTTGTTCTTCGCCCGCCTTCGGTTGCAAGCGTTGTTGAGTGAAGTCGTCCCCGAAACGGCAGGGGATGCATCCTATCAGGAGGTGTTGAGGATGGCAGTGCGCATCGCTGAAGTGATGGTTACGCCGACCCCGTTGCGCCCTGGCGCAACCGCCCACGCTAAGTGCCGCGTGGAAGCCGATGCACCCGTGCGGCGCGTTTACGCGCTCCTTCCTGACGGCTCCACCATCACTTTCCGCAAGGTGAGCGAAACAGAGTTTGAACTGCAGGAGCATGTGCCTTGGGACGCCCCCACTGGCACTTACCCCGTCACCTTGGTGGCGGAGACGGAAACGGGTGAGCGCACCACTTTCGCAACTACTATCACCATCGCTTGAGGTGCCAACAATGCGCTGGTTATTGAAGTGCCTCGCATTATGGCGGCGAATCGGGTGCGATGCTCGCCAGCGGCTGGTTTTCGTCATTGTGTGGCGCGGGCTTGCTTCTCTGCGCCATGAACCCCCACCCGAAAAAGGTGTCCGCCAACTCTTGACTGCTTTGAGGCTCCGTTCTTCGTGCTCACACTTGTCAGGATAAACCCGATAGCCCCCCGCAAAGTGTGCTTTAGGCTCTGGAAAGGAACGAGACCTGCACTTGAAGGGGCTTTGGAACGATGGCGCTATTTCTGAAAGTGCTGGCGTGCGAGATCATGGTGCGGGAAGTGGGCTATGTCGTCGCTCACTCCCGCAATGTCTTGGATGTGGAGTTTCTGCCGTTGGGATATCATGAGAACCCGCGCGAAAGCAAGCAGCGGTTACAGGAACGCATAGACGCTGTCCCACCCAACCGATACGATGCTATTCTGCTCGGCTATGGTTTGTGCAATCTTCTGCTGTCAGGAATTGCTGCCCGTCACACCCCTTTGGTCATCCCCCGCGCCCACGACTGCATCACTTTGTTTCTGGGCAGCAAGGAGCGCTACAAAGAAGAGTTTGAGCGTTGCCCGGGCACCTACTACTACACCGCTGGTTGGTTGGAATATCAGCGTCGCACCCGACGGGCAGCGAAGCAAATAGCGGGACTTTCCTACGAGGAACTGGTTGCCCGCTATGGTGAGGACAACGCCGAGTTCCTTTGGGAGTTTTTCAGCCAGTGGGAGAGACACTACGAGCGCGGTGTGTGGATAGAGTTCCCTTTCACTGCTCACCTCCCCCTGCGGGAGCAGGTATGCCAAATTTGTCAAGAGCGGGGTTGGCGCTTTGAAGTTCTCCCTGGCGACCTCACCCTCCTCCAAAAATGGGTGGATGGCGACTGGGATGAAGAAAACTTCCTCGTCGTCAAGCCCGGCGAGATGGTCAGAGCCAGTTACGACGATGCTATCCTCACAGCGGTTCCTTGCTCCCTTTTTCCCGCACAACTTGCAAAAGACGAGGGTGCTAAAATGCAAGGCGGATAAAAGCGCGACGCACTGACAAACGCATAGGAGGTGCCGAAGGCATGGAAGCGGACCTGCAAGCCCTGAAGCAAGCCATTATCAATGGCAAGCGCAACGACGCAGCAGAGTTGACAAAGAAGTTGATTGATGCTGGCGTGCCTGCAAAGCGCATCTTGGACGAAGGTTTAATCGCGGGGATGAGCGTGGTGGGCGAGAAGTTCAAGAACGGCGAGTATTTCGTCCCCGAAGTTTTGGTGGCGGCTCGGGCGATGAAGACGGCGATGGAACTGCTCCGCCCCTTGTTGACCTCTTCCGATGTTCAACCGTTGGGCACCGTGGTCATCGGCACCGTGCGCGGTGACCTCCACGATATCGGCAAAAACTTGGTCGCCATGATGCTGGAGGGGGCAGGGTTCCGCATCGTGGACTTGGGGGTGGATGTGCCTGCAGAAAAGTTCGTCGCTGCCGTCAAGGAGCACAGTGCCGACATCGTGGGCATGTCCGCTCTCTTGACAACGACGATGACTTACATGCCCGAGGTCATCAAGGCGTTGGAAGCCGAAGGCATCCGCAACAAAGTAAAGGTCATCGTTGGTGGCGCCCCCGTTACGCAAGAGTGGGCGGACCAAATCGGCGCAGACGGCTACGCCCCCGACGCTGCCAGCGCTGTGGACAAGTGCAAAGAATTGCTGGCTCAACTGCGCGGGGCAGCGTAGTGAGGCGTAATGCGTGAAGCGTGATGCGTGAAGCGTAGAGCGTGATGCGTGAAGCGTAATGCGTGAGTGCTTAAAGGCGACAGAAGGATAGCGCCGTGCGTTTTATCGGGTAGTGCAAGGCATCGTTTCTGCTCGTCTTTCGGTTGCTGAGTTGGACAGCAAAGCGAGGGTGGCAGCGATGCGACTGGTTGGGCTGGTTGCGCTTTTGGGGCTTTTGTCTTTGGGAGCGGGTGCATGGCACCAACGGTTAGCCTACGATGGCGGGGGCTATTGGCAAACCCGTGCTATTGTGGTGGTGCGAAACTTAAGCGACCGTCCTATCGTAGGCATCCCCCTGCAACTCACCATCGGCACCAAGTTGCCCGACCTTCCCTTCGCAGGCAAAGAAGCGAGAGCGTTGCGGGTGTGCGATGGGCGAGGGCGAGAACTGAAGTTTGACCTGCGCTCCCGCCAAGAAGTGCCCCGATACGAAGGACGGCTGCAAGCGGGCGATACCCTCGCGTTCTTCGTGGAAGTGCCAGCGAAAGGGCAAGTTCGCTACTTCGTCTACGCGGACAACCCGCAAGCGTGGTGCGCTCCTGAAACGGTGAAGACGAAACTGACGAACGGTAGTTTTGAAGTGGGCGAAAACGACCCTGCTGATTGGCAGCGGGTAGAAGAAGACGCCCTTCACCAATTGGCTTGGGTGGAAGGCATTGCTCGCACGGGCAAACGCTCCGTCCAAACCCGCGTGGCGGAAAACGCCCCTCCTACTTGGGTGAAGTTTCACCAAACCCACATCCCCGTTATCCCTAACACGACCTACCGACTGCGGGGATGGGTGAAAGCGGAAAAAGTCAAGGGCACCGCTGGTTGGTTCATCCATGTTTTTGGCGAACGAGGCGAGTGGCTCATCAACCAAGTGCTCAATGCGGGCGACGGCACTTACGACTGGCGCCTCGTTGAGTGGACTTTCACCACGCCCGAAAAAGGAAGGTGGGCAACGGTCGGCACCGTCCTCTACGGCACGGGCACCGCGTGGTTTGACGATGTCTCGTTGGAGCCTGCTACCGGTGAAAGCATTCCCTTACAGGTGCAAGTGGTGGGCATTGAAACGCAGCGCTTGACACCTTTGCTAAAACCATCGCTATGGACAGCAGCGAAAGGATGGCAGGAGCGGGTGCCCCTCATCGTTTACCACTTCGGCGACCAAGCAACGGAAGCGCTCGTCTATGCTGACCTGCGGAAAGTCTTGTGGCGCTTTTCGTCCCTGCGCCGACCCATTGGCATCCGCATCGTTGACCCAACAACGCCGCAGCGAGTTTGCCCACACTTACGGTTGGGGGATAGCGTTTTGTTCCTCGCTCACCTGCCTCCCAAAAGTGCCAAACGATTTGACCTTTACTTGTCGCCCACAGAACCCAGTGAAGGCGAAATGGACTACGAAACGCTGTTGCACAGCAAAGCCAACTTAGCGCCCAACCCCAGTTTTGAGCAGGGGAACGGGTTGCCGAAGGAATGGCGCAGCGACCAACGAGAAGGTTTCATCGCTCAACGAGTGGCGGAAGGGCGTTGGGGCAAATGGGCTGTGCAGATGCAGGTCGCCGAATCGCTACACGGTCAATGGCTGGGTTGGCGAGCGAAGGTGCCTGTCAAGCCCTTGCAAACCTATTTTTACAGCGGCTTCCTCAAAGCGGAGGGCGAGCGGGCTCGCTTCCGCCTGCACGGGCACTGGCACAACGAGCAGCACCAATTGGTGCAGGAAGCGCCTTTCTTCAGCACTAACCCCGAAGTAAGCGGCGGGCAAGGTTGGGTGCAAACTTATGCCCTCGTAACAAGCCCCGCTGACGCGGCTTTCGCCGAACTGCACTTGACAACCAACACTTCTGGAACTTTTTGGCACGATGGCGTTTTCTTCGGCGAAGTCCACTCAGCAGTCGTCGGCGAGTGGGAACGGCGCACGCCTATTTTGGGTCGCAGGACAGGAGACAAGGGACGGAGCGAAGGGTTGCAAGTTTGGACGGTCAACCCGCTGGTGAAAGTGTTTCCCGACACTTTGCCAGAATCGGCACCGCAAGCCATTGAGTTGCTGATGGCGCGCAACGAATATGAGCCTGTGCAATTGGCATTGCGTAGCAACCGTCCCATTGCGAAACTCACCGTCACCGTCACGCCTTTGCGCAACGAAAGGGGCGAAACGCTGCCTTCACCCGAACTTTGGCGCGTTGGCTATGTGCCAGTGGATTTTCCCAGTGGTTACTACGCCTCCGCCTTGCCCTTCTGGTATCGCCATCGCCCCTATGGGCACGGCAGCAGTGATGGATGGGCAGGGGAATGGCCCGACCCACTCATCCCCTTGACACCCTTCCCTTTGCGCCCAAACCGAACGGAGGCGGTGTGGCTGGTATTTCACACTCCCACCAACGCATCGCCAGGTCGCTACGAGGGCGAAATCCTCATTGCAGGTGACCAACAAACGGTGAAACTGCCCCTGCGGGTGGAAGTGGTCTCACTGGCGCTACCGCAAGAAACGGATTTGGTCGCCATCTTTGACCTTCGGGGCGATGGACGCATTCGGCAAAATTTGCCCGCGTGGTATCGCTTTCTCGCCCGCTACCGCATCTCGCCTGGTTTCGCTTACCCTGAACCTACCTTCCGCTACGAAAACGGCGAAGTGCGGTTAGACACAACGGGTTTTGACGAAGCGGCTCGGCTTTTGCTGGACGAGTTGAAAGTGAGCGCGCTTTACACGCCCAGTTTCCTTTATGCTTGCGGTTGGGCATATCCACCTAAGCGCTTCTTCAACTTGGAGCCCTTCACGCCTGAATACAACCGCGTTTACCAAGATTTGTTGCGGGCGTTCTTTGACCATGTGCGGCAGCGTGGGTGGGCGGAGCGCTTCGTTTACTACCTGAGCGACGAACCCCACTTTTGGCACGAGCGCATCCGAGCGCAACTCAAGCAACTGTGCGAATTGGCGCACCAAGCCGTCCCCAACATCCGCATTTACGCCAGCGTCTGGAACTTTGTCCCTGATTGGGTTGGTGCTCTTGACATTTGGGGTATCGGTCCGCAAGGCTCTTGCTCCGTCGCCGACATGGAACGGCTGAAGCAACAAGGAGCAACTTTGTGGTTCACAACGGATGGACAAATGTGCATTGACACACCTTACTTGGCGATTGAGCGGTTGCTACCTTACCTTTGCTTCCGCTACGGTGTGGCGGGCTACGAGTTCTGGGGCGTGTCGTGGTGGACTTACGACCCTTGGGATTACGGTTGGCACGCGTTCATCCCGCAGAGCGATGAAGGCGAACGCTACTACTGGATTCGCTACCCCAACGGTGACGGTTACTTGACTTACCCCGGCGACCGATGGGGGCAAAAGGGGCCATTGCCCTCTATTCGCTTGATGCAGGTGCGCGAAGGTCTTGAGGACTACTTGGTGCTGCGGGCAATAGAACGAGCAGTTGAAAGCGGTGCGTGGGACGAAAAGCGGACGGCGGAAGCGAAACAAGTCTTAGGGCAAGCGCAGCAGTTGGTCGCCATCCCCAATCAAGGTGGTTTGCGCTCCACGGCTCTGCTCCCCGATCCCGATGCCGTCCTGCGCTTGCGAGCAGCAGCCCTTTCGCTTTGGCGTTAGCCTTTTTGTTCGGGACCGAGAACTTGGGATTGAGGAGGCAGGAAGGCAACACATCGTTGCTGAAAGGTTGTCTCTTGACAAACCCTTCAAAATCGGCGCTGCTGGAGGTGCGTCTCCTGACGCACCGTTTTTTTGGCGCCTCAGGAGAGGCGCCCTTCAACGAACCGAAGAACGACACATCGTAGGAGGTGGTGTAGTGATGGATGCGTTGTTGCGGTTCAGTTTAGGGTTGGGTGCGTTGCCGTTTTTGGTAGATGCGGAAACACGCTCCATCTCGGCGGAAAACCCGACGGGCGAAAAGGGTGGCGGCGCGAAGGCGGAACCAACCCCTGACAATCCCGCTTCCGAACTGGGGCGCGGTTGGAAAGTGCGTCCGTGCATTACCTTGCGAGCAGGTGAAACGGTGACCCTCGCTGACATTCCCGGATGTGGCATCATCCGCCACATCTGGATCACGGTCAGCGAAAAAGCCTACCGCGATTGCGTGTTGCGAATGTTTTGGGACGACGAGGAAACCCCATCTGTGGAAGTGCCATTGGGGGACTTTTTCTGCAACGGGCACGGGCTTCGCTACGAGGTCACCGCGCTTCCCATCGTGGTGAATCCTGTGGGTGGGTTCAACTGCTACTTCCCCATGCCTTTCCGAAAGCGCGCCCGCATTACCGTTGAGAACCAACGATGGGAAGACATTCACGGCTTCTTTTACCAAATCACTTACGACTTGGTGCCCGACCTACCTGAAAACATCGCTTACTTCCATGCGCAGTGGCGGCGTTCCATGACGACACGGGAGCATCCCGAGCACACGATTTTGGATGGGGTAAAAGGACGGGGGCACTATGTCGGCACCTTTTTAGCGTGGACGCAACTGTCCAATGGCTGGTGGGGCGAGGGCGAAATCAAGTTCTACATTGACGGCGACACTGAGTTCCCCACCATCTGCGGCACGGGCACAGAAGACTATGTGGGCGGTGCATGGGGATTCGGTGGCAAGACTTACTCCACCGCCTTCTTAGGCTATCCCTTCCGCAAAGCCGACGCGGGGGAAGTGCCCCGCCATGCCCTCTATCGCTTCCACATCCTTGACCCCATCCGCTTCCGCAGCGATTTGCGGGTCACCATTCAAGCGTTGGGTTGGTATCCCAACGGCAAGTTCCAACCACTAACCGACGACATCGCTTCCGTCGCTTACTGGTATCAGACGGAACCCCACGCGCCTTTTCCGCCATTGCCACCAGCGAGAGAGCGATGGTCGCGATAAGTGAGAGCATAACTGTGCGTGAGGGAGGTCTGCCCTTCTAAGTCGGTAGCGTCGCCCCTTGTGGGCGGTGGTTTTCAACGACCATCGGGGGCAAGCCCCGACACTACCGCAATAAACGGTGCAAGGGTGCGGGGGAACGAAATTCGGCAGTTACAAATCGGCGACGGCAAACGCATCGCAAAGAAGGTCGCTTTGGGCTAACCCGCGTTCCAAGCGGAAACTGGCAGCGCACGCGATCATAGCAGCGTTGTCCGTGCACCACTTGAGAGCGGGCAACGCTAAGCGCCATCTTTTGCGCTCTGCCAACGCGAGCAACTTTTGACGCAAGCGGCGATTTGCCGCAACGCCGCCGACCACCGCTACTCGTTCCGCCCCTGTCACTTCTGCTGCTCGCTCCAAATTGCTCAGGAGCATGTCCACGACGGCTTCTTGGAAACTGGCAGCCAAGTCGGCAAGCGTTGGGTTTGGTTTGCGCTTCAAGCGTTCTTCCAGACCCTTCAGGTAGCGAACGACGGCGGTCTTTAGTCCTGCGAAGGAAAAGTCAAGAGTTGGGGTCAAATCGGCGCGGGGGAACGCGATGGCGTTGGGATCACCGCCTTCCGCTGCTTTGTCAATAGCCGGTCCGCCCGGGAAACCCAAGCCCAACGCCCGCGCCACTTTGTCAAAGGCTTCGCCGGCAGCGTCATCGCGCGTTCGCCCCAGCACTTCGTAATCGCCGACATCCCGCACCCAAATCAACTCCGTGTGCCCACCTGAAACGAGCAGGCAAAGGAACGGGAAATCCCATTCCCCGCTCCACACCTTGCGCTTTCCTTCACCCATTTCGTCCCGCGTCCCTCGCTCCTCCTCCCTTTCCTGCAGGAACACGGAGAACACATGCCCTTCCAAGTGGTTGATGGGAATGAGGGGAAGGTTATGAGCAAGGGCAATTGCCTTCGCGAAACTCACCCCTACCAGCAGCGAGCCGATGAGCCCTGGTCGGTTCGTGACCGCTATGGCGTCCAAATCGCGCCAGTGCACTTTTGCGTCCATCAGCGCCTGTTGGACGACGGGAGCGATAAACTCCATCTGCTTGCGGGAGGCAATCTCAGGCACAATGCCTCCAAAGGGTTCGTGCAGTTTCGTCTGCGACAGCACCACATTGGAACGAACCTGCACTTTGTCTTCCACGACAGCAGCGGAAGTCTCGTCACACGATGTCTCAATCGCCAGCACCAACACACTCGTCACCGTCCTTCGCCTTCCTTGTCGTTTCCTTCCTTTAGGCTTTCTCGTTTCCGAATGCATCCCCAAACCTGCGCGAAAAGTGACACGGGTTGAGATCTCCACACGCTCTGGGTTCCTTGCTGCGCCTCATTTTAGGGTTCGTTTGCCAACAGTCGCTCCAAGCCGATGGCGCGGGAGGCTTTCAAGAGGACCAAATCATCAGGGCGCAAGTGTTGTCGCCATTGCTTTCGTGCTTCTTCAAAGGTGGCAAAGTGGACGATGCGCTCTGGTGCCATGCCAGCGGCGCGGGCGCCGTTAACAATGGGGGCAGCGTTTTCGCCCACCACTATCAGCAGGTCCACCACCTGTGCTGCAACTTCGCCTACTTCGCGATGCCCTTGTTCGGCATAATCACCCAACTCCAACATTTCGCCCAAAACCGCCACCTTGCGCTTAGCGGGCAAGGAACCCAACACCTTTAGCGCAGCCTTGACGGAATCGGGATTTGCATTGTAGGCATCGTTGATGACCCAACAGCCGGGGGGCGTTAGCCATTGCCGCTGCAATCGCATTTTCGGCGGCTGAAAGTTTGTTAAAGCGATCGCCGCTTGTCGCCAGTCTATGCCCAGGGCTTTTGCGACGGCTAACGCTGCTAAAGCGTTGCGAGCGTTGTGCTCACCCCACACAGACAGTCGCAGCGAAAGCGTCTGCTCGCCGTCCGTTGCTATCAAGGTCGTGCCTTCCCAATCCACCCGACAGTCCAGTCCCCGCACATCGGCTTGTTCCGAAAAGCCGTAAGTGATGACGGTGCCCCGAGCGCGTTGGCGCAAGAAGTCGGCGAAATCGTCGTCAGCGGGCAGCACGGCGATGGCAGCAAAATCTCGCTCCTGCTCAGCAATGCTGCCTCTCCAACCACCCAAAATTTCCGCTTTCGCTTCTGCAATGGCTTGACGGGAGCCTAACAAGCCAATGTGAGCGGTGCCGATGTTGGTGATCACTGCGATGTCGGCAGGAGCAATGCGACACAAGTAGGCGATGTCCCCCTTCTTGCGCATCGCATACTCCAACACCAACGCACAATGGTGTGGCTCCGCTTGCAAAATTGTCAAGGGAACGCCAACCTCGTTATTGAAACTTTCGGGTGCTACAATGGTGGACATTGCCTGTTGCACAATGCTGGCAACCATCGTCTTGGTCGTCGTTTTGCCGCTGCTGCCCGTGACGGCGATGAGGCGCAGGGAGGGGTTTTTCGCTCGCAACTGAAGCAAGTAGTGAGCGGCGAGGTCGCCAAGGGCGCGCAAGGTGTTGGCGACCACCACTTGAGGGCAAGGCAGCGGCAACTCGCGCGCCACCAACGCAGCGACAGCGCCCTTTTCCATCGCTGCTGCGACAAAATCGTGCCCGTCAAAACGCTCCCCTTTGAGGGCAACGAACAAGGCACCTTGACAAATTTGCCGGCTATCCGTGCTGATGCTGTAGACGACCTCTTTCCCTGTTGCGTGCACAAGGCGCCCTTTTGTCCACGCAGCGATTGTGTCCAACTGCAGCGCCATCATTTTGGCTCACCCCCTTTCGCTCGCACTCCGACCAACTTTTCAACGCCGTGACATTGTTCAAAACGCCTTCTTGCTGTCCAGCAGCAAAGTAACGGGTCCGTCGTTAACCAAGCCGACATGCATGTGGGCTTGGAAAATGCCTGTTTGGATGGGCACGCCCTCAGCGGCTAAGTAGTCACAGAAGCGCTGATAGAGGTGTTCGGCAAGATCAGGAGGAGCAGCATCTGTGAAGGAGGGGCGGCGTCCCTTTCGGCAGTCGCCGTAAAGGGTGAAGTTGGAGACCACCAACACGCTACCGCCAATCTCCAAAACGGAGCGGTTGAGTTTACCTTCCTCGTCTTCAAAAACGCGCAAATGCGCCACCTTGTTGGCGAGGTAACGAGCGTCGGCGTCTTCGTCGTTTGCGCCCACGCCCAACAGCACCAATAGCCCGCGCCCGATTTTTGCGACCACTTGCCTGTCCACTTCCACCCACGCTTCTGCGACGCGTTGGACAACCGCGCGCATTCTGAGACCCTCCTGTTAGTGCGAGGCCTGTCAAGGTCAGCATTGTTTCGGCATGGCGTGTTAAACTGTGCCACAGGAAAAACTCCCAAGGTTGGGGTGAAGGGCGATGGAACGCTTTGGGATTGGCATCATTGGTGCTGGTGGCATTGCCAGCGCACACGCCAGCGCTTGGTTAGCGGTGGGGGACAGTTGCCAGTTGGTCGCTTTTGCTGACCAAGATGTGCGCCGAGCCCAAGAGCGCACTGAGCAGTTCGGTGCAGCCATGTGGTTTACCGACCCTTATGAGATGCTCCAGCGCGACGATATCCACATCGTTAGCATCTGCACGCCTCCGTTCAACCACGCCGAGTTGACTATCGCAGCGCTGGAAGCCGGCAAGCATGTGTTGGTGGAGAAGCCGATGTGTTGCAGTTTAGAAGAAGCCGACCGAATGATTGAAGCGGCAGAACGCAATGAGCGGATATTGGGTGTCGTCTTCCAATGGCGCTTCACCCCCGAGTTCGTGCGCATTAAAGCCCTGTTGGAGCAGGGGAGATTGGGCAAACCCTTCCTCGTGCACATGGTTTCCTTTTGGTGGCGCACCAACGATTACTTCCGCGTTTGGTGGCGCGGGACTTGGGAGAAAGAGTGCGGCGGCTCGCTCCTTAACCACGCTATCCACCACTTGGACTTCGTGTTGGGGTTAATGGGCGATGTCGTGCAGGTCACAGGTCAGTTCGGCGTTTTCGCCCACGAGATAGAGACGGAGGATGCCGCTGTTGCTATCGCTCGGTTTGCCAACGGGGCGATGGGTGTCTTCCTCGCCAGCACTGCCACCTACCCTGAGGAGCACCGCGTCACTATCTATGGCGAATTGGGTTCCGTGTCCCTGCCTTGGCATTTGCACTTGGTGGATTCACGCTACCAAAGTGAAGTGGAAGAGTGGGTGCACCGCATCCCCCGTCCAGAGGTAGGAGGGCATGTGGCGGTCATCAGCGATTTTCTCACCGCTGTCCAAACAGGGCGCCGACCTGCTGTGGATGGACGCGAAGGGCGTCGCTCGGTAGAGTTGGCAATCGCCATCTACAAATCTGCCATCACAGGACAGCCAGTCACGCTACCTCTTTCTCCCAGCGACCCCTTCTACACTAAGTCGGGGTTAATGGCAGCCGCTAAAGCGCAGGCAAGTTAGTGCTTCTGCGTAGGTGCATGCAAGTTCCTATCGCAACCCCGTTAACCCGTTATAAGGTGACAGCGCCAGAAAGTAGCACTAAGGTGCCTTCATCGCATCCTGCCCCACCAGTGTATCATTTGCGAAAACGCGAATTTGGACCGAGGTTGGTATTTGCCAGAATGTCAAACCTGCTCCGCCCACTCCAACGCTTCCTTCAGCGACAAGGAGAGCACTTTGGAACTGCCGTCGCTGTCCAAAGTGATGCCGTAAAGGTGGTCCGCAGCCTGCATGGTGATAGGGTTGTGGGTGATGACGATGAACTGGGTGCGTTCGGAAAACTCCCGCAGCAAACTGACGAAGCGGTCAGTGTTGGTGTCGTCCAACGGGGCATCCACTTCGTCCAAGAAGACGAAAGGGGCGGGATTGACTTTCAGCAGCGCGAACAGCAGGCACAATCCCACGATGGCTTTTTCGCCGCCCGATAGCGCCAACAAGTCCTGTTCCGCTTTGCCGGGCAAGCGAACTTTCACTTCCACGCCACTTTCCGCCAGCGTTTGCCCTTCCGCGAGCACCAATCGCCCTTCGCCACCGCGCCAGAATCGTTGGATGATTTCGTTGAAACTCTCGCTGACAACGCTCAACACTTCGCGAAACCGTTCGCGAAACTGCCGCTCCAGCGCCTCCAAGCCGCTAAGCAGTTCCTCACGGGCTTTGGTTAGGTCATCCACCTGTTCCTGCAGGAAGCGGATGCGTTCGTTCAATCGCTCGTATTCGTCCAACACGCTCAGCCGAACTTCGCCGAGGGATGCCATTTCTTGCTTGATGCGTTCCAGTTCGTCCAGCGCTGCTTGCTTTTGCTCCAGTTGCTGGGCGGCGTGGTGGGCAGTCTCCACGCTGACTTGAAACTCCTCTGTTAGCCGTCGCTCAATTTCGGCGCGTTCCATCTCCGCTTGGGTTAATCGGACTTCGCAGCGATGCACTTCTTCCAATTGGGCAGCCCGTTGCTCATTGAGGGCTGCTAACCGTTGCTCCAGTTCCTCGCGCCGTGCGAGCAACTTTTTGCGCTCTTCGTGCCAATTGCTCAAAGCGGCTTCCATTTGTTCGCGCCGCTGTTGACATCCGTTTAACCGCTCTCGCAATTCGGGGATGCGAGCGGCGAGGGCGCTCAATTCGTCATCTATGGACGCTGCTTCGTCGGCTAACGCTTGGTCTTGTCGCTTCAACTCCTCCAACGCTTCGGACAACTCTTTGGCGCGCTGCTGTAACGCCGTCAGTTGGGTTTGCCATTGGTTTGCTGCCATTTGCAGTTGCTGCCACTGCTGGCGCACTTCGTCAAGGTGCTGAAGGGCTTGGGTGAGACGGGTTCTGGCTTCTTCCAAGCGTCGTTGCGCCTCAGTGCGCTCAACTTCTTTCCGCGCCATCAGTTGCTGCAATCGCTCCCGCTCTTGTTGCAAGTTAGCGATCTCCCGTTGCAACCGCGATGCTTCCGCTTCCAGCCGCACCAATTCTCGCTGCTGCCGTTCCTTCTCGGCTGTCAGCAAGCGAACGCGTTCGGCAACCTGTTCTCGTGCACGGCGCTGTTCGTTCCACTCTTGTTGTTTTGCCATCAGTTCGCTTTGAGCCTGTGCCAGTTCCGCTTCCGCTGCTTGCAGTTGCTGCTCCAACTGGCGGGTTTGCGTTTCCAAGTTGCGGATGCGTTGGGCTAACTCTTCCCGCTCCCGTTGGCGAACGAGCAAACTGCCTGCTCCCTGCACGGTAGCGCCACCAGAGATGGTTCCCGACGGTGCCACGACCTCTCCCGACCTGGTGACAAAGCGAACGCCGCGAAGTTGTGGCGCTAACCGCCGAGCAACGGACAAGTCTTCTACCAACAAGGTGTTGCGCAGCACATGTTGCACCGCTTTTGCGAAGCGCTCATCGGTCACCTGAACCAAGTCCACCGCCCAACCGATGACCCCCGTGGGATCGGGGACTGGGGACTGGGGACTGGTTGAGCGATGGGCGTCTTCATGGGCCAATTCGCTGAGAAAATCCAGCGCGATGAAAGTGGCGCGCCCAGCGTTGTGGTGTTTGAGGAACTCAATGGCGGTTTGTGCCTCAGCAAAAGAGGGTGTCACGAGATAGTTGGCAGCAGCACCCAAAGCGCTTTCGTAGGCGATTTCCAAACCTGCCGGCACTCGCACAAGATGGGCTAATAGGTGGAACTCGCCTTGCAACCGTCCATCGCGTTGGGCGATGAGGACCGCGCGGGCACCTTGTGGGATGCCTGTTAGCGAAAAGTCCATCTCTTCCAACGCAGCCAATCGTGCCCGCAGGGCTGCCAACTGCTCCCGCGCTTGCGTCAACTGCTGATGCAGCAGGGACACGGCATGCCGCGCCCTCTCCACACGATGCTGTAATGCTTGGATGGCAGCAGCAAGTGCTTCGTCGTCCACCGCGCGCTGTTGAGCGGCAACTTCTTCCCACTGCCGTTGCAATTGGTTCCACTGCTCCTGAGCGGTCGCCCGTTCTTGCTCTATCTCTCGTTGCCGCGACAGTAGCGATTGGAGCAACGGTTCCAACGAAAGGTGTTGGGAACGGGTTTCTGCGAGGGTGCGTTCGGCTTCAAAGTGGGCGTCTTGGGCTTCTTTGACTTCGGCTTCCCACTGAGCAACTTGCTGCTGAGCCACCTGCAGGGTTTCCTGCAACTGCACTCTTTGCTGTTCAAACAAGGAATGCTGTTGCTGCAAAGTTTCCTGCTCGCGTTGCGTTCGGATTAACTCTTCGGCGGTTCGTTGAGCACGCTCTTTCAACTGCGCGCGCTGCTGCTCAATTTGGGCACGGCGCTGAGTGAGGTAGCGCTGTCGCTCGGCACACAACGCCAACTCGTTTTCCAATTCTTTGGCTTCTTCCAATGCCTGAGCAGCGGCGGCTTGCAACTCTTGCAGCCCCGCTTCCATGCGGGCGAGCGCGCTTTCCACTTCGGTGCGTTCAGCGTTGGTAGCAGCGATTTGTTGGTCGGACTCAGCGACCGCTTGCCGAAGATTTGTCAATTCTTCTTGCAACCGCTCCACCCGCCGAACCCGCACCAAGTGTTCCCAGCCTAAGAGGGCAATTTGCAATTCCCGTTGGCGGCGGAGCAACTGCTCGTAGTGGCGGGCTTTCGCCACTTCGCCGCTGAGGGCTTCCCGCTGCCGCTCCAGTTCGGCAATCAGGTCATGCAGGCGGGTCAAGTTGCGCGTTGTCCGATCCAACTTTTCCAACGCGTCCTCGCGCCGCAGTTGAAAACGATGGACGCCAGCGGCTTGTTCTATGAGTTCGCGTCGCTCCTGCGGTGACAGGAGAACCAAGCGGTCAATTTCCGCTTGCCCCACGAAAGCGTAACTGTCGGACGAAAGCCCTAACTCCAGCAGAAGGTCTTGAACATCTTTCAGCCGGCACGGCACGCGGTTGATGAAAAACTGGCTCTCACCTGTCCGTTTCAAACGGCGGGTAATGACGATTTCGGAGAGGAGTTCCGTGGGGAGCGCCGATGAGTAAGTGTGGTTGTCTTCGCTTCCCTCCTCAGGCAACTCCAAAGCGAGCGTCACTTCTGCCAGACTGGCGGGTTTAAGGTGTCCGTTGCCTGCGAACAGCAAATCAGCGGCTTTCAGCGACCGCAAAGTTTTGGCGCTGCGTTCGCCCAGAACCCAAACGATAGCGTCCAGAATGTTGGACTTGCCTGCCCCATTGGGACCGACGATGGCCGTTATGCCAGGGGCGAACAGCAGTTCAGTGCGATGGGCGAAACTTTTGAAACCGAACAGGCTTAGGCTTTTCAGGCGCATGGCAACACCTCATTGGGGAGCCGCCATCGTTTCGTCGCGCATCAATTGTGCCAACGCATCTTGCACTTTCGCCAATTCTTGACGGGCGTTGACAGGGTCTTGTTCAACCAAGGGAGGCAGTTGCCGCAAGGCTTGCTGGATGGACTGGGATTGCTGCCGCCCCCTCTCGCTCAAGAGTGGCTCGGCATCGCGAAGCCACCGCATGGCTTCGTCCAATCGGAACGACACTTGATAGCGTTTTGGTGGGTCGGCTTGCAAATCCACGCTGGCGTAGCCCAACTCCGCTGTCGCCCGCTCCAAAAAAACCTTTCGGGCAGCGGTGACCGCCTGACGCATTTGCTCTAACTCCTCGCCTAACCTTTGGTTAATGGCTCGTTGCTGCTGCCATTGGAGGGCAAAGAAGAGAGCAAAGACCAAAGCAACGATAAAGAGCGTCCACCCTGTCACTAACGCCCAACGAGAAGGCGTTGGGGCAGAAGGGGCGATAGGAGTTGGTGCCTCCCTCACTTCGGTTGGTGCCTGTTCCTGCTCTCCTTCGGGCACTTGCTCTTCCTCGCTGCGTCCGTCGCGCTTCGCTTCCTCCATTGCTGCATCTTCCCCCTTTGCCGTTGAACACTCCAGTCACCATAAATTTTTGCACAGGCACCACAAACTCATCTTCGCAGAAACGAGGGCAATCAGTGAAGAGCATTACTTGGGCGGCTTCATGTTGATGTAGATGAGCCCATCGCGGATGTGCACGCTCTTGATTTCGGGGTTGAAGGGCAAGTCTTTCCGCTCCACGACAGGATTGATGTGGTTCTCCAAGCGAGTGATTAAGAAGGCGGGGGCGGAAACATTATTGACCCGCAACTCCTCAATGCGGAGATACAACCCACCCTCTCCAGGCTCAGCGCGGCAGACGGCTTCAAAGGGGTTGTTAATCCGCAGCAAGGTGAGAATGCCTTGCAGCACTACCTTTCCCTCGTTGGTCACTTGGACTTTGATGCGCATGTTTTTGGTGGCTTTTAATTCCGCCAACATCCGCTCCAAACTTTCCGCATCCATAACCCCTTGCAAAGTGGACTCCTTGACGGAAAGGGTGCGTAGTTTCCCCCGCTCTAACAAAGCAGACACTTCCAACACAGGTTCAACAGCCCGAGCGCGCACCTCACGCAAGTAAATGCCCCTGATCCGAGCAGGCTTTGCCTCTATCTCCACCAATTGAAACTTGCCCTTCGCCGTCTCTTCGGGCGACGCAGGGACAATCCGCAAGTGCAGCCCGTTCGGGTCTTTCGGGTTAGCAATGTCTCGGCGCAAAACCTGCTCCAATGCTTTCGCAACTTGTTGGGCTTGCTGCGACGGGTTCGCCATTACCGTAAGAGCGAAGCCGAGAACGCTGAGCAGTAACGATGACCACACTCGCATGGACAAATCACCCCCTGCAAATAGCACCATAGTTTTAGACTGCTTGGCGTTGCGTTGGTGACAGGTAAAATCCGAAGACCTTGTCTCTGAAGGGCACGATGCAAGCATGCTCTGGAGCAAAAAAGCCAAAGGTCACATGAGCGAACCAGCCTTTGCGCTTCGCCTGCCCGATGGGGTTTCAACGCTTACAAGGGTTTCAGGCTCATGTCTGAACCCCTGCTGGAACCCGCCGACGCGGGCAGTTTTTTCGCTTCAGGGCTCTCCCCATCCCTTTCGGTGCGTTCAAGGGTTTTTGTTTCAGCACTTGCTTCCCTCGTTCGCATATGCCTGACAATGAAAGGACACCTGTGCAGGGCGATGCGGTAGATGCGCCCATGCTCCAAATCGGCGTTCAAGGTCAAGTGGCACAGACTGCTGGCTGAAGCGCTGATAGCATGGAGCACAGGGCAAGGAAAGCGGAGTTTTTCGCCCTGAGTCTCTCTCACCTTCCTGCCCTGAGTCTCTCACCTTCCGAAAGTCAAGACCTCTTCATCGCGCAAGACGATTGTGCGGCGCGCGAGAAGTCTTAGACGAGCCCTTTGCCCTACGCAGAGACGGGTTCGCTCAAGCGGTAAGGTGGGCGCGGGTAAGGCGGGCTAAAGGACTGCAGGCTCAGGATATCGGCTTCCGCCTGCACGGCGCGGGCGGCTCGCTGCACTGCCCTGGTCGCAATGCCACCCAAAGTGGCAGGGTCTATCCCAATGCGGGCGTTAAGAACCAAAGTTGCCTCGCTCACTTCGCCCGCTATCTCACCGAGGAACTCAGGCTCGGCGTCCGCTTTCACCAAGTGACCGCGCAACGCTTGCGCGCCGCTGGTGAGCAGGAACTTCAAGTGCGCCACCTCAGCATTGCGCTGGGCAATCTCCTGCTGCAACTCCGCCATCAGCACTTCAGCGAAGCGACGAGGGTCAAAAGCGGGTTTGCCCGTCAACCGAACGGTCGCGTTCAACCAACCCAACACGGCTTCCCCTTTGGCGTAGGTGTCGTAGTCAAGGTCGCGCAAGATGTGGGAGCCAGCGGGGGCATCGCTCATGAGCATCTGCAACCATTCGTCCACGCCATCGCCCCGCAGAGCGGAGACCTTCAGCACTGGCTTGTTGGGTTGCAACGCTTTCAGCGCCCCTGCCATCCGTTCGGCTTCCTCTGGCGTCAGCGTGTCCACCTTGTTCAGCACGATGATGTCGGCTTCCTCCAACTGTTTCTGGAAGATGTAGACGACCTCCTCAGGGAAGCGGGTGGGTGCCTCCTTCAGCACCAACTCTCGCACCCGCAGCGGGTCAACGAGCACCGAGAAAGGAGCGATGCGGAAGATGTCGCCGTAAAAGAGTTTGAGCGGGTTAACAACAGTTGCTGCCAAGTCAGTGCAACTACCGACGGGTTCGCCCAGAAGGACATCGGGGTTGTTCGCCAAAATTTGCTCCGTTGCGTCCACCAAGTCGCTGAAGCGACAACAGAAGCACCCTCCTGCTACCTCCGCGACGGGAACGCCCAGTTCCTTGACGATGGCGGTATCCACCAAGTTAGCGGCTTGGTCGTTAGTAACCAAGCCCACCGTTAGCCCTTGTTGAAGCAATTTGCGGGCGAGAGTGCCCAAAGCCGTTGTTTTCCCCGCCCCCAAAAAGCCGCCCGTGAAGATCACGCGGACAGGCTTTTGTGCCTTCAGGTCTTTAGGCTTCTGCAACTGCACAGCCATTGTCATAGCACCTCCTCTTATGCTTTCGTCATTATGCGAAACGGCTCTTCGCTTCGTTAAGTTCCCTGCAAAGCGAACTCCATCAGGTCCTCAGGTGCGCCCTTGCGGGCAAATTCAGGGGGACGAAGGAACTCGTAAAGGCGCGCCGCCAGCGCAGCGCCAACAACGGGGGCAGTCAGGTAAAGCCACACTTGTTGCAATGCTGCTGTGTCACTGATGGCAGCGAAGAGGGCGGGAGCAAGGGAGCGAGCAGGGTTCATGGACGCTCCCGTCAAAGGACCACCCGAAAGGGCGCATAGGGTGACTGTCATGCCGATGGCTAACCCCGCTGCCCCCGGTGCCGCCCGCTTGTCCGTTGCCACCGCCATGATGACGAACATCAGGAAAAAGGTCAACACAACTTCCACGATGAACCCCTGCCCGACGGACAACCCTTCACCCAGCATCGTTGCGCCGAAGTTGACATTGAATGCGTGCCCTGAAACTAACACCCAGTGCAAGAAACTGGCAAAGAGCGCCCCTGCAAACTCCGCAGCAAGGTAATGGGGAACATAACGCCACGGGAACCGTCCGGCAACGGCGAAACCAATCGTGACTGCTGGGTTGAAGTGGGCAGCGGAGATGTGCCCTGTGGCATAAATCATGGTCATCACCGTCAAACCGAAGGCTAAGGCGATGCCCACCAGTGTGACTTTACCATCTGTGACATCGTTAGCAATAACGGCACCACAACCAACGAAGACCAATGCAAAAGTGCCCACGAACTCCGCCACCATCTTCCGTCCAATCACACTGGTCACCCTCCTTCAGTCTCGTTCCTTAAGGCTTCACGGCTTCAGCCACAGCGTCCAAGGAAACACCGTCTCTCTGTCCTGCTTCACTTCCCAGACCAATTGCCATGCGAACTCCATCCTGTTCGGGTTGGCTGGGTCGGGATCGGGCAGGACTTTGTCGTCGCAAACGATGTAGAAGGTGCGAATGAGGGGTGGATTGGGAGCAACGGGCGGAACAACAGGGTAATCGGTGCCCACTGCAGTGCGATACCAAGTGTTGTCGCGGAAGCCGCTGAACAGCCATTTCAAGATTTCCGCGCGCTTGCGGGCTTTCTCCGCTGCCGGCAACGGCGACGCCGCTATCTGCTCTAACACTTTGTCCGTCTCTGATAGGTCAAAGGGAACCCAACCGTAGGGCAACAGGAAAACCTCCAGTTTGCAATGGGATGGAGAACGCCGCTTGTGGGGGTTGACGCCGTAAGTGACGCGGGCGGGAATTTGAAGGCTGCGCAGCAGCGCCGTCGCAAAACCGTGGTAGTCGCTGCAGTGTCCTATGCGTCTCGTCAAAGCATGAAGGGCGCTGGCTTGCAATGAGCATTCTGCGTGGGAATATTTCAACGCATCCATGACGAACTCCAACACCTTCCGCACTTTTTCAAAGGGCGTCTTTGCATCCTTGACAATCTCTCGGGCGAGGCGTTGGATGCGGGGGTCATTAGTGACGATGCGGCTCTCGTTGCGCAGCCATTCGGGCATGTCTTTAGGGTTGGGCAACGCAACCTTCTCAGGTTGCAGGTGCCACCGCACCTCGTAGGTGCGGATTTGAAGGCGGTAGCGAATCACTTGTGCCCCATCAGGGTTGTCAAGGCGCCAGTAAACGAGGTGGTTGCCGTAAAGGGGATCCTGCGCTTCCGTCGTTGGCGCTGGCTCCGTCTCAAACGCCAACACCTCTTGCCCGACATCCTTCGGCGGCTTGACCATCCAGACATGCGCTGTCTTCGTGCCCACCGGGGGCGTGAAAACCAGCGT
>FWWM01005300.1_pt1 | contig 28489 bp, 22 predicted proteins | sample 2228351 | NCBI WGS metagenome assembly FWWM01 (sample SAMEA103939774, study PRJEB20133) | metagenome | reverse complement strand
GGCGGGCAACCAGGCCCGTGCCATCACTCCCGACGAGGTGGCCGCAGTGGTGCTGCGCCTGGCCAGCCCGGCCTCGCAGATCAGCGGCGAGGCGGTCGTGGTGGTTTGACCGATATGGTTGCTCTGTTGTACGCGGTATACCAGGTGAATGAGCAAGGGCTGGAGTTCTTCGATACGACATTCGGCAAACCCGGCGAAATCTGGTTGGCTGACCCTGGAGCCGATCCGGTTCGGCAACGGCGGATTGCGCCGACCGGAACAGCGCCCGTGGCCGAGCCTGAGCCGCTGGTCTCCGGGAATCGCATCCGGGTATACTACAATCAGGCGGAGTTTGACGATGCTGTGCCTGTTTCCCAGGGCAGAGAGACGCGAGTAGGGTCTCGGGTGGACGCTCGCCCCTTGCCGCGCCTGGCTCTCTACCGCGTTGAGCTGTTGATGGCAAGCAGCAGATAATCGTCAGTCTGGACAGTTCCGCACCTCCACAGTTCTACAGCTCCACACAGGATTTTTTGGAGCTGTAGAGCCGTGGGAATGATCTGAACTCTGCGGTGTCTCCATTCCCATCTGGTATTACAACTCCTTGCCCAACGGAGGGAGTATGTGGATGATACTGCCGTCGGGCATACGCTTCTGGTAGCCGAAGCGCTGCTCGAGTTCTCGGAGTTGCTCGGGTTTAAGCTTGCCTGTTATCAACGCCTTCAGTTCATGCTGATTGAGGGCCGGGGCATCAGGGTGGGCAGGCAGCGACAGTAGCATCGTCATCACAATCCCAAAAGCAGCGATGAAGTCGTCAGGCAAACTGATATTCTGAGCTACATTCTGGCGCAGCGCCGTCCAGATCTGGCGCATAAAGCTGCTCAGGCCGATCTGGTGAACCGCTATCGACTCCTCTTCCCAGATTGACATAAACTTGCGAGTGGCGATCTCGGCATCGCGGTGGTTGCTGTAGGCCAGATCCTTGACGGCGCCCTCCCAGGGTGGTTCGTAATCGATCAGGAAGGAGGCAAGGTGTACACGACGCTGACGCGCATCCTCGTACCACAGCAGGGTCAGCGAGGCCTGTGAGTCGCCGGTGCGCCCGCCAACCTGGTAGGCGCTGATCACCAGATCCTCCGGCGCAGGGTTAACCAGCGGCTCCAGGCTCTGCCCGGCCATCTCGAGCCATTCACGAGCAACCTGGCGACCGGCAGCGTCGAAGACGTAGTTGGCCTCCAGTTTGCGGAGCGGCTCGACCAGCCCGTTGTCACGCAGCCAGGTACCGACGATTGGCTTCAAGCCTGCACGCTGCTCGTCGGAAGCAGCAGCGCAGGTGTTGACGAGGATGGGCAAGAACGAGGTCGGCTTGAGGCCTGCGGTGAGCCGGGCGAGTTCGGCCTGGACGGCGCCCGCGTCGCTCATATCGAGGGCTATGAGCCGGGCTACGCGCGGGCCGAGGCCGGAGAGCCGCAGCGCAGGGCTGATCTGCGGCTGGTTGCGGGATTTTTTTGCCATAGCGTTCCCAGGAGGCGCAGGCTGTTTGCCTGTTCGAGCGGATAGCAGCGCTGGCGGGTATTATACCATTTTAGATTGTGGATTGCCACGCTGGGCGGCACAATGCCTAAAACCGCTTCAAGCAATGCGGCATCATTAACGGTAGTGTATTATACCAACTGAGGTGAAAATACGGGGAAACCGGGTTTCCCCATGCTCCTGCCTGGGGGAGCGGCAAGCCCCATAGTCGCGAACGTAAGATGTACGTTCCCAATCGAAGATCCCATCAGACTGCCATGCGCTGCCCCGACGGGCGCCTCCGGCGGTGCAGCCAGTCGCCGAGCGAGCGGGTGGCATGGTCGGTCAGGACGAAGGCCGGCAGCGCCCGCAACCGGTCGCTTGCACACGCAAGGCCACGGCGGCGGATGAAGGCCGTGTGGATGCGGGCGTGCGCTTCCAGGTCGGCGGGGAGCCGGGCGAGGACATCCGTCGCCCGGGCGTCCTCAACCAGGGCGCATGGGTGCGTACCCGCCGGCGCCGCCGGATGATGGGAACGAACCGGCATCCAACCCTCCTACGCGATGGGGCGGTATCGTAACCACACTCTAGCACAGAGCGTTATATGCCGGTTCCAGCTTCGATTGTTCAGGTGCTAACGTTCGCGCCTACAGGAGGAGGACCTCCCCCCCCGTGCCCTCCGCGCTAGCCGAGTTGGACCGGAAGGATCAGGCTGCTCCCGCCCCCCTCTCCACCGTAGGTGGAGAGGGGGGATGGGGGGTGAGGACCAGCAGCGCATCACAAAGCCATCCAGCGAAAAACTCTCCACGTGAGAGCCTGCCCGCTCAGGGTTCACAGGCGGACAGAACATATGGGCGACGACGGGCGTTCTGGCTTTGGGATGCGCTGGTTCGTCCTCACCCCCCGCCCCTCCCCAGCGAAGCTGGAGAGCCTGCGCTGAGCCTGTCGAAGCGGGGAGACCAGAGCCGTGCGCGGGGGCGTTCCAATGCGGCGCAAGCCACATTGGCTCGGATGTTCTGTCCGCCCCTGAACCCCGCAGGGAGGGGGTTGGGGAAACCCGGTTTCCCCGTATGTTCACCTCAGCCCTCCATACAGTCAGCTATGCCACCACTTCGCCAGATCTCCATGGCTGTGCTGTCCATTTACTGGCAGGCAACTCCGGGTACGTAGAAGTATGCTATGTACGCACCGTCGCGCGCATCGCACCACCGGCCGCATCATCGCAGGCCACCCGTGTATCGAGAAGGAGGCCACCAGTGTACCCTTCCAACGTCTCCCTCAGCGATCTGCTCCTGGCCGCCCTGGACGCAGTTCTGACGCCTCTCGGCTTGCTGTTGCTCGGCGCATTGCTGTTCCTCCTGCTGCGCCCGGCGCGCCGCTCCGCGCCGACGGTCGTGTACGTGCCGATAGAGACCGAGCGCGAAGAGGCGCGCGGCAGCGGCTGTCTGCCCCTGCTGGTGTTCGCCCTGCTGCTGATGCTCGCCCTGGCGCTGTTGGGGTAGAATAACACTACGGCAAGACTGCGCCATTTGCCGGGGCGCGGAGCGGCCTGGCCCCTGTGAACGGCCCGAATGCCCGGGCCTGCGGCCCCTGTAACCGCTGCCGCAACGAAGTTGTAGCGACACCCACGCGGCTTACGCCGCACAACGATACGCTGTAACGAGGGTTCCGGGGCGGGCTGCGCCCGCCCACACTCACCCGACTGCGTCGAAAGGAGCCGTGCGATGTCACTCGTTAGCTCTGTCGCCATGAAGCGCCGGGCGCTCGCATGCACCCTGCTCGACCGGCTTGCAGCCGCCGCGCCCACCGAGAGCGGCGCGCCTGGCCGGCTGGTCTACCTCGAAGAGAGCGCCGAGCGCGACTATCTGCTCGGAATCCTCGACGCGCTGACGTTTCTCGGCGCGCTGCGTCAGACCGCCGATGGCTTCGGCGCCACGGTGGTCTCGCCACAAGCGGGCTGGACCCTGCGGCTGCTAAGCGATCTGCTTGATAGCGGCGCGCCGCTCATCGCCGACTGGCAAAGCCCCGGCGTGACGCCGGGTCGGCCCTCGCAGCGCCCCGGCGACCTGCTGGCGGCGCTGGAGGCCCGCCGACGCGAGGTGCTGCCACAGGCCGCGCCGGTGCGCGAGGTCGAGGCCGCCGTGGGGCTGATCTCCCGAACTGAGGAGCGCGACGACCTGCGCTTCTTACTGACCTTCGATGCCGATGCAAGCGCCTGGCAACTGCCTGGAGGTCGGCGCGTGCGCAGCGACGCCAGCGTTGAGGCCACGCTGCTGCGCGAGTTGCGTGAAGAACTCGGCCTGCCACGGACCAGGGTTCCCGACGATCTCTCCCTGCGCCCCCTGCCCCCCCTGATCGCCGTGCGCGACTCGCCGACCTACGGCGTGCGTACCCGCACCCGCTTCTACCCCTTCGTGGTCACACTGCGCCACGGGGTGCCGGCAGGCGCGGGCCTGCGCTGGTTCGACGCAACCGAACTGCGCGCCGGACGCAGTTCCGACGGCCAGCGGATCGATGCCGGCCCGCTGCTTCATTTGCTGGAACGGGCCGATCTCGACCTGGGCGAAACTCCCTTCGCCCCACCCGCTTTAAGAGCGGACAGAACATCCGAGCCAACGCAGTTTGTACCGCATTGGAACGCCCCCGCGCACGACTCTGGCCTCTCCTCTCCAGCTTCGCTGGACAGGGGCCGGGGGTGAGGACCAACCAGCGCATCCCAACGCCATAATACCAATTACCGTTGATGATACCGCATTGCTTGAAGCGGTTTTAGGCGCTATGCTGCCCAGCGTGGCAATCCACAATCCAAAATCCAAAATCTAAAATGGTATAACGCCCGTCGGCGTCCATATGTTCTGTCCGCCCCTGAAGCCCCAACCGCGGGGCAGGCCCTATGCGGTGAGGGCACGGCCCTCCAATCGGTATGAACCAGATCGACGACGTTCGTAACCGCACCGACATCGTAGAACTGATCACTTCCCTGGGCGTGACCCTGCGCCGCACGGGCCGCAGCTACGTGGGCTTCTGTCCCTTCCACCCCAACACGCGCACCCCGGCCTTCACCGTCTACCCCGACACCCAGAGTTTCTACTGTTTTGGCTGCCACGCCTCGGGCACGGCCTTCGACTTCGTGATGCGCAGGCAGGGCCTCGATTTTCGCGGCGCCCTGGAGTTCCTCGCCGCCCGCGCCGGTGTCACCCTTGCCCCACGGAGCGACAGCGAGCGCCAGGAGGACGCCCGCCGCGCCCGTCTGCTCGAACTCAACGCCCTGGCTGCGCGGGTCTTCAACCACGTGCTGGTGGCTACGCGCCGCGGCGAACCGGGTCGCGCCTACGTCGAGCGGCGCCAGGTCAGCCCGGAGATGGTCGAAGCGTTCCAGCTCGGCTACGCCCCCGATGCGTGGCACTTTCTGCTCGAGTACCTGACCACAAAGAAGGGCTTCACCCCCGAAGAGGTCGAAGCCGCCGGCCTGGCCGTGCGCCACGAGAGCGGGCGGATCTACGACCGCTTTCGCGGTCGCCTGATCTTCCCCATCCGCAACGCTCGGGGCGAGACCGTCGGTTTTGGCGGGCGGATCATTGGCGACGGACAGCCAAAGTACCTCAACACCCCCGAAACCCTGGTGTACAAAAAGGGCGAGTTGCTCTACGGCCTCGATCTGGCTCGCGAGACCATTCGCGCCGAGGATCGCACGATCGTCGTCGAGGGCTACCTCGACGTGATTACCGCCCACCAGCACGGCTTTCGCAACGTGGTCGCCCCACTGGGCACCGCCCTGACCCGCAGCCACGTCGCGCTGCTGAAGCGCCTCTCACACAACGTCTTGCTGGCCCTCGACGCCGACGCCGCCGGGCAGCGCGCCACACTCAAGGGCCTCGACGCCCTGCGCGAGAGCGCCGAAGCCGACGGGCGGCTGGTCGTCACCGCCCGGGGCGTCGTGCGCCTGGAGAGCGACGTCGCCCTGCGCATCATCCGCATGCCCGAGGGCCGCGACCCCGACGAGGTGATCCGCGCCGATCCGGAACTCTGGCGGCGCCTGGTTGCCGAGGCCGTGCCGGTCATGGAGTTCTACCTCAGCGCCTGCACCGCCGGCCTTGACCTCAGCCGCCCCGAGGACCAGCGCCTGGCCCTTGACCGGCTGTTGCCCCTGCTGGCTGAACTCGACTCCACCCAGCAGCGGGTCTACGTGCTGCGCCTCGAACAGGTGATCGGCATCCGCGCCGAGCTGATCCTCGATCTGCTGCGCGGCGGCCCATCTGCGCGTCGGCCGGCCCTCCGCGACGGCAAGGCGCGCTCCCGGCGCGGCGAACGTCGCCCCTTCCCCACTCCGCCGCCCCCGCCGGACGAGGCGCCCCACCCCGCCGAGGCCGGCGAGGCCCCCTCCGCTTCTGCGCGTCCCCCTACCGATCCCCGGCGCGGCACCGAAGCCTACCTGCTGGCCCTGGCCCTCTACCACCCCAGCGTGGACGCCGCAGTCGAAGCCTTTCTCGAGGCCGGTCTGGCGCGCCATCCCCCGGTGCGGGATCTCTTCGGGGGCGGCCTGGAAGATCTGTTAGAAGAGCCGTTACATCGGGAACTCTGGCGCCACTTCACTACCCTACCACCAGCCTGGCGCCCGTCCACCCCGGAGGATCTGCGGGCGTGGGCCGAGGGGCAGGAAGAACTGTTCCGCGAAACGGCGCTGCGCCTGATCACCCTGGCCGAACAGCGCCCCCTGGCGTTGCGCTACCGCCACGAGGCCGAGGCATGCGCCCGCAAGTTGCGCCTGGCCCAGATCGAGGCGCGCCTCAACCAGCTCAAGGACCGCGCGCACAGCGTTGAGGACGCCGCAGAATTCGAGCGCGTCGCGCGCCTGCAGGCCGATGTTGCCCTCTACCGCGCCACCGTCCAGCGCCCGCGGCGCAGCAGCACCTTCCCCGACGCCCGCGACACCCTCGGGCAAGAGTAGAGGCGCAGCGGCGCTGCGCCTCCACCACGGCGCTGCGCCCTCCCCAACCCTTCAGGGAGGGGTACGGGGAAACCCGGTTTCCCCGTATTTTCACATCACGGAGGGGTATGGGGAAACCCGGTTTCCCCGTCACTCACACCAGCGCCGCTTCCGCCAGCCGCAGCGCCATCTTCAGGTAGAAGGGCAGCATCAACTCCATCTCCCACTTCAGCTCGATATTAGGCAGCACCACGCCGTAGTACGTGGTGGCATGGTGCAGGGCGGCCAGCGGCTGGGCCAGTTCAAAGGCCGCCACCAGGTCGCCCGCAGGCAACAACGCCGCCCAGGGACGCAGGTAGGCATCGCGCAGACGCTCGCGCACACCTGCCAGATGGGGAAAGAAGTCCTCGATCTCCACCAGGAAGAGCAGCAGGCTGAAGAAGGGGTGACTGATCGAGCTATCCGACCAATCGAGGAAGGCAAAGCCGGCCCGGGTAACTACCACCTGGCCGGCCCAGAAGTCGCCGTGCTCCAGGGCCGCCGGCAGCTTGTAGGCAGCCAGGCGCTCGATCAGATCCTCGAGGCGCCCCGCAAGGTCGTGCAACCGGCGCCGCTCATCCGCCGAGAGGCCGGCAGGACTGGCGGGCATACCCGCGTCAGGGTCGGCCAGCAACGGCGCCAGGCGTGCTGCAAGCGTCGCCAGGGGGCGTTCGGGCACCCCGGCGGCGCGCAGGGCCGGCAGGTGGGCAACGCTGGCGATCTGCACCTCGGCGAAGGCCGCCAGGGCCTCTTCCCAGAGCTCCACATCGTCGCAGCGTGTATCGAGGGTCGGCCCCTGCAGTTCACGCATGAGCAGCCAACCCCGGGCAGGATCCACCGCCACCGGCCTGGGAAAACGGGCAGGATCGGCGGCAGCCAGGGCGGCCGTCAGCGCCGGCTCGTGGGCAAAGACCGGCGGCACGGCCTTCAGATAGACCGGGCCTTCGGCGGTTGGCAGGCGTAGGATCGCCGAGCGCTGCCACGAGCGCAACTGCTCTGCCGGACCTGTCGGCGGCATCCCGGCGAGGCTCAACTGCTCGACAGCCCAGCGGATCGCTGCCTCGTGCCAGCCCGGCAGGTACCAGGGCGCCCGTTGCCGCGGCGCGCCGGCGTACCAGGCGAACCATTCGGCCAGGGGGCGACGATGACCCTCCACCTCCAGCGGCAGCACACCGACCTCCTCACGGGCCACCCAGCGTCCCCCCGGCGGCGGACGCCAGGAAGGGTCGCGCGGCACCGCCGCGTAGAGCTTCGAGACCAGTTCCGCCTCACGTTGATAGTCAATCGCCAGGCAGCGTAGCGTGGTCGCGGCGACGCCCAGCACCTCACGCAGCCCCTGGTTGACATGGGCCACCTCCTGCCAGACACGACGCTCGCCCTGGGCGAAGTACGGCAAGCGCCAGCCATCCACCCCCGGCAGGAGAAGCAGGCGGTCCTCACGGGGATGAATGACCGCCACGTGATACTCGTAGCGTAGCGGTAGCGCGCGTGTGGGCATACCAGTCGTCGTATCAGCGCGAATAATACCAATTATCGTTGATGATACCGCATTGCCTGAAGTGATTTCAGGCGTTGTGCTGCCCAGCGTGGCAATCCACAATCCAAAATCTAAAATCCAAAATGGTATAACCCCTGGCCCTGCCTGGCTGCGCGGGCCTCCGGCCCGTATGCATACTGCCGAGGCGCCTGCGCCCCCGAACCACAGGCCGTTAACCCGGGACCTGTTTGCGCTACGGTCGTTCTCAGCCCTCCCGGGCATCCCGCCGCGCGATTGCGGCCCCACAGAACCGGCTCGGCTTAACGCTGATATGGTACCATACACCTGCAACGGTCAGCGTTCGCGGGCAGCTTGCCCGCGCTCCCAGGAGAAGTGTGAACACTTACCGCGCTCCAATGGTTTGCGCCCCGCCCGTCAACGTGGTACAATCCCGACCGGAGGGCAGGTCGCATAGTCTGGTCTAGTGCGCGGCACTGGAAATGCCGTACAGCGGCAACGCTGTCGAGGGTTCGAATCCCTCCCTGCCCGCCACCGCTTGAACAGATCCCCTACCAGCAAGGGTAGGGGGGTATTTTTTTGCGCTTCTGAGGTGAACATACGGGGAAACCGGGTTTCCCCGTCCCCCTGCCTGCGGGGGGCGCCAGCCGCTTCCAACAGCAGTTGGGACATGGGAAAACCAGGTTTCCCCGCACCCCTCCCAGCGGGGAGGGTTTGGGCATCGCGGCGCGGTGGCGCTGCGCCTCGGCGTTGTTCATTCTATGGCATGCGGCGATGCCACCCAGACATCTACCTTGCCAGCAGCGCCTGCAGGCGTGCCTGCCCTTCACGTAACTGCGCAAGCACCTCTTCGACGTGAACAATGACAGCAGGTGCACCGGCGCGCACCTCTTGCAGCACTGTCTCCAACTCATGCACACTCACGGCGAGATGCGCAGCGGTCGCTGCCAGGCTGGTCTGGAGACTGGCCGCCTCAATTGCCAGCGCCACGTGACATGCCACCAGTTCCAGCAGGTTCAGGTGCGCCGTGTTGAATACCCGGCTGTGTGTGGTGGTAACGGTAATTGCGCCGAGCACCCGCTCCCCGCGGATGAGCGGTGCAGCCATTGCACAACGAGTAGGCGCATCGCTGCTGCCCAGCTTCAAACTCAGCCAGCGTCGATCCGTATCAGTCTCATCAATAATCAGTGGCGCGCGGTTGCGCAACACCAGTCCGGCGAAGCCGTGCTCGGCCACCTCCCGGGCGCGCTCCGGCGCCGCGACAACCCCGGTGCTGAGCGCCAGCACCGGCTGAGCGGTATCGTCGAGGGGCAGCAACAGGACCGAGGCGCGTTCACCGCCCACCATTGCGGGGATGCGCGCTGCGATTTGCTGCGCCAGCGCCGGCGGATCGCCCGACCTGCCGGCCACCGCGCGCTCGAAGCTCAGCAAATGCTTGAGGGTCTGTTCGCGGGCCTGGGCGGAAATCTCGTGCTGCTCGACCTGGCCCTGGAGCATCGCGTGCTCGAGAGCCGCGCCGATCAACTGGCCGAGGGGGAGCAGCAAAGCACGGTCTTCGGCGTCGAAGGGCTGCGCGCGTATGGCTTCGATGCGCCCGATCGCGCGCCGCCCGATCAGCACCGGGCCGCAGAGCACGCCCGGCTCGTGCCGCTCAAGCGCACCGGTGCCTGCTGGAACACTAATGGTCACCCGTTCGGCTCGCAGCCAGTCACTGGCAAGATCCTGCAACACAGGAAGGGGGTTCGCCTGTCCTCCCGCAGCTAAAAACGCTCCAACGCTGCTGAGGAGTTCGCGCATGCGGACAATCTGTTTAGCTTCGCTCGCCGGAGGAACGGAAGAAGGTTCTGGGGTAAGCATGGCCATACTCGTTTGTTGAGATGTGGTGCTAGAACGTAGTCCATACTTCTTTCAGGATATACGATCTGCGCGAAAATGAAAACCCCTAATACTCCTATTATTTAGTAGGAATATTCGTAGATAAATGTGATGTCATATTGTTTCGCGGGATATTTCGATTCTGTCATAATCGGGGAAACCGGGTTTCTCCATACCCCCCCTGCCACCGGGCGGCAAGCCCTCCCCGGCGGGAGGGTTTGGGAGGGGCTGCACCCTCCCAGGAGCAAGTACGTTCATTCTGGCGTTGTGCGGCGCGGCTGCGCGGAGGCGCGGAGCAGCGGAGATAAACCGAACAAAACAATGCCGGCCCTCCAGCGCGCGACGCCAGCGCCGCTGAAGGGCCGGATCCTCCACCTGGCACACGAGCGCTACCGATGATCCATCAGCAACCTGGTTACGCTCCCAGCGGCTCAGCCGGGCGCGTGCTTTCGATCTCCAGCACGCCGCCGCGCTGGAAGACCAGTTGCCCATTCTCCAGGTCAACCTCAATCGTATCACCCGCCTTGAAGATACCCCGCAGCAACTCGCGCGAGATCGGCGTCTCCAGCAGACGCTGCACCGTGCGCCGCAGCGGCCGCGCCCCGTAGACCGGGTTGTAGCCTTCGGTCACTAGGAACTCCTTGGCCGCCTCAGTCAGGGTCAGCGTAATCTTCTGCTCGCGCAGCCGCTCTATCAGATCGCCCACTTGCAGATCGATGATCCTGGTGAGATCCTCCATCGTGAGCGGATGGAAGAGGATGATCTCGTCCACGCGGTTGAGGAACTCGGGCCGGAACTTCTGGCGCAGCGCCTCATCAACTTTCTTCCGCGCGTCCTTCATGTCGATCTGCCGCGGGCCTTTGCCGCTGGTGGCAAACCCGATGCCGCCACCCTGCAGATGCTCGGTGCCGGCGTTGCTGGTCATGATGATCACCGTATTGCGGAAATCAACCGTCCGCCCCTGACCATCGGTGAGGCGACCGTCGTCGAGCACCTGCAGGAGCGCATTGAACACGTCCGGATGGGCCTTTTCGATCTCGTCGAACAGCACCACCTGGTAGGGTCGCCGGCGGATACTCTCGGTGAGCTGACCACCCTCATCATAACCAACGTAGCCGGGCGGGGCGCCGATCAGCCGGGCCACGGTGTGCCGCTCCTGGAACTCGCTCATATCGACGCGGGTCATAGCCTCATCGCTGTCGAAGAGGAACTCCGCGAGCGCTTTGGCCAGTTCCGTCTTGCCCACACCGGTCGGGCCAACGAAGATAAAGCTACCGATCGGGCGACGCGGGTCGCGCAGGCCGCTCCGCGCCCGCCGGATGGCATCGGAGAGGGCCACAATCGCCTCGTGCTGGCCGATGACCCGGTCGTGGAGGCGCTCCTCCATGTGGATAAGCTTCTCCCGCTCCGTCTCCAGCATCCGGCTGACGGGCACGCCGGTCCAGCTCGAAACGATCTGGGCAACGTCTTCATCGTCAACCACTTCATCGAGGTTGGCCGCCTTGAGCCACGCGTCGCGCTCGATTTCAAATTCGGACTGGAGCGCCAGGTAGCGCGAGCGTAGCAGCGCCGCCCGCTCATAGTCGCGGCGGGCGCCGGCTTCCTCCTCTTCCTGCTGCAATCGGCGCAGCTCGGTCTCTTTGGCCTTGAGCGCCGGCGGCATCGAGAAAATGTCAATGCGCAGCTTGGCGCTGGCCTCGTCGATCAGGTCAATGGCCTTATCGGGGAGGAAGCGGTCGTTGATGTAGCGGCTCGAGAGGTGGGCGGCGGCGTGGATCGCGGCATCGGAAATGGTCAGTTGATGGTGTTCCTCGTAGCGCTTCCGCAGCCCCCGCAGCATCTCGACCGTGGTCTCGACATCCGGCTCTTCGACGAACACCGGGCTGAAGCGGCGCTCCAGCGCGGCGTCTTTTTCGATATGCTTGCGGTACTCGTCAATCGTCGTTGCGCCCACTACCTGGATCTCACCGCGGCTAAGAGCCGGCTTGAGCATATTGCTGGCATCAATGCTGCCGGCCGCAGCGCCCGCGCCGACGACGGTGTGCAATTCGTCAATGAACAGAATAACTTTGCCCTTGGCGTTGCGCACTTCATCCATCACCGCCTTGAGCCGCTCCTCGAACTCGCCGCGGAACTTCGACCCGGCCACCATACCCGCCAGGTCAAGCGCCAGCAGGCGCCGGTCACGCAACGTCGGCGGCACGTCGCCAGTTACCAGACGCTGGGCCAGACCTTCGGCAATCGCCGTCTTGCCCACGCCCGTCTCGCCCACAAGCACCGGGTTGTTCTTGGTGCGACGCGAGAGAATGCGGATGACGCGGGTGATTTCGGCGTCGCGGCCAATGACCGGGTCGAGCTTGCCCTGCCTGGCCATATCGGTCAGGTCGGTGCTGTATTTCTCCAGGATCTCGTAGCGGCTCTCCGCGCCGGGGTCATCGGAGCGCTGCGCGCCACGGATCTCCATCAGCGCCTGGTAGATCCGCTCCTGGTCAACGCTAAAGCTGTGCAGGATGCGGGCCGATGCCCCTTCCCGCTCGCCACTCAAGGCGATCAGCAGGTGATCCACGCCCACGTACTGGTCGCCGAGGCGATTGGCCTCTTCCTCGGCCCGCTTCACCAGCCGCTGCGTGCGTGGTGTCACGTATACCTGGTTGCCCAGCCCGTACTGGCCGTACACCTTCGGCGACTTCTCCAGCTCGCGCTCGACGCGCTGAGCGACCAGTTCCGGGTCAACATTCAATCGCGCAAGCGCGCGCGCTGCCAGGCCGTCACGCTGGCGCAGCATAGCCAGGAAGATATGCTCAACATCGAGCTGCGTGTGATGCTGCTCCTGCATGATTTCCTGCGCAGCCTGGAAGGCGTCTTGCGCCTTTTCCGTAAATCGCTCAAGTCTCATACGACATTATCCCTCACTCGTGTGACGCTCCTGGCTCCTGCTGGCGTTCGGAGGAAGCACCCTTGCCCCCGGCCGCGAACGGATCGCTTATAACCGGAACGCATCTGTAGTATAGCATACGCGCTTTTAGCCTGCTTCGCGCCAGTGTAAGAGTTGTATATACGGTTCAGGCTAGAGCGCCGCTGGAGTGTAACAAATGTTTGCCGCTTTCTCAGCGCGCTGAGGAGCGCCGGAGCCCGTCCCGATGTGAACATAGCCCGCGTGGGAGGGTTTGGGAGGGGTGCGCCCTCCCATTATATTCATTCGGCGTTGTGCGCCCCACGAATGGCGCCCGGAGACGAATGCCTGCGGCTGCCTTATAAGATTCCTTTAAAAGTGAACCCGTACGCCGCCCGGTGCGTGTTCACACTTCTCCTGGGTGCGCGGGCATCTTGCCTGCATCCGGGCCATCGCGGGCGAGACGCCCGCGCCTCCGGGGCGACGCCTTACCCCACATGTGAACACGTAGGCCGCCCGGCGTGATTGACGGCCTGCCCAACCCGTGCTACCATTGCTCGAAATATCAACCAAGCTCGGGGGGCCAGGAGAGCCTGGCTGAGATTGCGGACCGACTGATGCCGCTGACCCGTAGAACCTGACCTGGGTCATACCAGCGTAGGGAAGCGCCAGCAGCCCTCCTGTGGCCGCCGTCCTCTACCCGGGTCGGCGGCTTTTTGCTATCGCCCGCGCCTTTGCCCGTGTTGCGAAAGGATCGCTGTATGCCTCGCCTCATCGTCTGCCTGGCCGTCGCTCTGCTCCTCGCCGCCTGTGGCCAACCCGGCGCCAGTCGCCCCACCCCTCCACCACTGGTTACCCCCGCCACCAGTGTTGTCCCTGTCGGGGCGACACCCGCCGCAGACACTCGTCGGATCGTCGTCATGACCCACGATAGCTTCTCTGTGAGTGAGGAGGTGCTGGCTGGCTTTACGACTCGTTCAGGCATCAGCGTTGAGTTTCTCAAGGCTGGTGACGCCGGAACTACGCTGAACCAGGCCATTCTCAGTAAGAACGCGCCTCTCGCCGACGTGCTCTTTGGCGTAGATAACACGTTTTTGAGCCGCGCGCTTGCTGCCGATATTCTCACGCCCTACGCCTCGCCGGCTCTTGCCGACCTTCCCGATGATCTCAAGCTCGATCCGGATAACCGGCTCTTGCCGGTTGATTTCGGCTATGTGGTGATTAACTACGACAAAGCGGCGCTCGCCGCAGCCGGCCTGACCCCGCCAACCGATCTGCGCGATCTGACCCTGCCCGCCTGGAAGGGCAAACTGGTTGTCCAGCATCCGGCCACGTCCTCGCCCGGCCTGGCATTTCTCCTCGCCACCATCAGCCACTTTGGCGAAACGGGCGCATACGCCTGGCAGGAGTTCTGGCGCGATCTGCGCGCCAATGAGGTGCTGGTAACCCAGGGCTGGAGCGAGGCGTACTACACCCATTTCAGCGGCAGCAGTGGCGCGGGGGCCTATCCGCTGGTCGTGAGTTATACCACCAGTCCCGCCGCCGAGGTGTTCTTCAGTGAAGGGCGACTGTCCGAACCACCCACAGGCAATCTGCTTGTCCCCGGTGGCAGCTTCCGGCAGATCGAGTTCGTCGGTATTCTGCGCGGCGCCCGCGACGAAGCCGCCGCCCGCGAGTTCGTTGACTTCATGCTCCAGCCGGAATTCCAGGCGGATATTCCGCTCCAGATGTTTGTCTACCCCGCCAACCCCCGGGCGCCGTTGCCCGATGTATTTCTCCGCTTCGCCGAACTGCCCCCTGAGCCGGCCAATCTTGCGCCTGACCTGATCGAGCAGCGTCGCGATCAGTGGATCGCTGAATGGACAGAGATCGTGCTCCGATGAGGGCGCTCGACCTGTCGCCCGGACGTGTCGGCGGCGCCCGCCGCGCGCTCCTCCGGGCCGGGCAGGGGGCCGCGCTGGCGCTGCCGGTGGCGTTTCTTGCCCTGTTCTTTTTCTATCCCCTGTTCGCTATCGCGCGGCTGAGCTTCGCCGACGGGATGGCCGGGGTGCTCGAAACTCTGGGCACGCGCTACTACTGGCGCGTGCTTGCCTTTACCACCGCGCAGGCCGCGCTCTCGACGGCGCTCACCCTGGCCCTGGGGTTGCCGGGGGCCTACGTCTTCGCCCGCTACGAGTTTCCGGGCAAGGCCCTGTTGCGAGCCGTGGCCGGTGTGCCGTTTGTGATGCCCACAGTGGTGGTGGCCGTGGCCTTCGGGGCCCTCCTGGGGCCGCGCGGGCTGATCAACCAGGCGCTCCAGGCCCTGTTCGGGCCGGCCACGCCGCCGATCCGGCCGGGTGGGCTCCAGGCGGTGCTGCTGGCCCACGTCTTCTACAACTACACCGTGATCCTGCGCCTGGTGGGCGGGTTCTGGGCCAACCTCGACCCGCGGCTGGAGCAGGCCGCCGCGGTGCTGGGGGCTTCGCGCCTCCGCGTGCTGTTGCGGGTTACGCTGCCCCTGCTCGCGCCCGCCATCGGCGCGGCGGCGCTGCTGGTCTTTATCTTCACTTTCACGAGCTTCGGGGTAATGGTCATCCTCGGCGGGCCGCGCCTGGCCACGCTGGAGGTGGAGATCTACCGCCAGACCGCTCAGACGTTGCGCCTCGACGTGGCTGCGACCCTGGCGTTGATCCAGCTTGTCTGCACTCTGGGGTTGAGTCTGGTTTACACGCGCCTGGCGGCGCGGGCGGTGACGCCGCTGGAGTTGCAGCCGCGCAGCTACACCGCCCGCCCGCCACGCACACGCCGCGAGAAGGTGCTGGTCGGCGCCACCATGCTACTCATCACCGTATTGCTGGGCGCCCCGCTGGCAGCCCTGGCCCTGCGCTCGGTGCTCGCCCCGGATCCCGGCGCGCCGCGTGTGACCCTGGCCGCCTACCTCGCCCTGGGCCAGAATCTTACCGGCTCGGCCTTCTTTGTGCCCCCAACGGTAGCGATTGCGAACTCCCTCCGCATCGCTGCCACCACCACACTCCTCGCGCTGAGCATCGGAGTTCCGGCGGCCTACCTGCTGGCGCGCCGACCAACGCCGCTACGGCCGGGCGCCCCGCTGCCCGAGAAGCGCCTGGCCGGCATCGCCCTGCTCGATGCGCTCTTTATGCTACCCCTGGGGGCGTCGGCGGTCACCCTGGGACTTGGCTACCTGGTAGCCCTGAGCGTGCCGGGGCTCGGCGGACTGCGCACCTCGCCCTGGCTCATCCCCGTGCTGCACACCCTGGTTGCCCTGCCCTTCGTGATCCGCGCCCTGGCGCCGGTGCTGCGGGCGCGCAGTCCGCGCCAGCGCGAGGCGGCGGCGCTGCTGGGGGCCTCGCCAGCGCGGGCATGGCTGCGGGTCGAAGTGCCACAGATCGCCCCGGCCCTGGCTACCGGCGCCGTGTTTGCCTTCACCGTCTCACTCGGCGAGTTTGGCGCGACCCTGCTGCTTGCCCGCCCCGAGGCGCCAACCCTGCCGGTGATGATTTTTCGCTTCCTTGGCCAACCCGGCGCGCTCAACTACGGCCAGGCCCTGGCCCTCGCCACCATCCTGATGCTGATCACCGCCGCCAGCTTTCTTCTGCTCGAACGCCTCCGCCCGCCGGGTGGGGAGTTTTGATCGGTGGAGGCGTTCGAGTAAGAGAAATTACAATCGCATCAGCTCTGCGCTCAGACCACCACCGTCTCCTGATACACCCCGAACACCTCTCGCAGCACATCGCACATCTCGCCGATGGTGCAGTAGGCGCGCACGCAGTCGAGAATGGCGGGCATCGTATTCTCCTGGCCCTGGGCCACTGCGCGCAGCTCGGCCAGGCGCTGCCGCACCAGCGCATTGTCGCGCTCGCGGCGCACCCGATTCAGGCGCTCCAGATGCTTGCGCTCGCCCTCGGGGTCCATCTCCAGAATGGGGATCTCCAGGGGCGCCGGAGTCTGATAGGCATTCACGGCGACGATCTCACGCTCGTGGTGGTCAATCTCCTGCTGGTAGCGATAGGCCGCATCGGCGATCTCTTTCTGGAAGTAGCCGTTGCGAATGGCCGCGATCACCCCGCCCTGGTCGTAAATGGCCTTGAAATAGGCATTCACTTCCTGTTCCATCCGATCGGTCAGCGCCTCGACGAAGTAGCTGCCGCCGAGCGGGTCAACAGTATTGGTCACACCGCTCTCGGCGGCAATGACCTGCTGCGTGCGCAGGGCAATGGTAACCGCCTTCTCCGACGGCAGGGCCAGAGCCTCGTCCATCGAATTGGTGTGCAGGCTCTGCGTACCCCCCAGCACCGCCGCCAGGGCCTGGATCGCCGTGCGCACGATGTTCACTTCCGGCTGCTGGGCCGTCAGCGAGCAGCCCGCGGTCTGAGTGTGGAAGCGCAACCACCAGGAGCGCTCCTTCTTCGCCCCGTAGGTCTCGCGCATCAGGCGCGCCCAGATGCGTCGGGCCGCCCGGTACTTGGCGATCTCCTCGAAGAAATCGTTGTGCGCGTTGAAGAAGAAGGAAATGCGCGGGGCGAAATCGTCAATGTCGAGGCCGCGGGCCAGACAGGCCTCCACATAGGCCCGCCCGTCGGCCAGGGTAAAGGCCAGTTCCTGCGCGGCCGTGCTGCCCGCCTCGCGAATGTGGTAGCCGCTCACGCTCACCGGGTTCCACTGCGGCACATGACGACTGCCGAACTCAATCGTGTCCACCACCAGGCGCATACTCGGCTCGGGCGGGAAGATGTATTCGTTCTGCGCGATGTACTCCTTGAGAATATCGTTCTGAATCGTGCCGCGTAGCTGCGTCCAGGGAATGCCGCGCTTTTCGGCTACAACCAGGTACATCGCCCAGATCATCGCTGCCGGCGAGTTGATCGTCATCGAGGTCGAAACCTGGTCCAGCGGAATGCCATCGAGCAGCACTTCCATGTCTGCCAGTGACGAAACCGCCACGCCGCACTTGCCGAACTCGCCCTCCACCAGAGGGTGGTCGGTATCGCGACCGTAGAGCGTCGGCATATCGAAAGCGATGGACAGACCGGTTTGCCCCTGGCTCAGCAGGTACTTGAAGCGCTGGTTCGTCTCCTCGGCCGTGCCGAAGCCGGCGAACATCCGCATCGTCCAGACCTTGCCACGGTATCCTGTGGGGTGAATGCCCCGCGTAAAAGGATACTCGCCAGGATGGCCGATGTCGTGCAGGTAGTCATTCTGCGCCAGGTCCAGCGGGGTATAGAGGCGCTCGACGGGGGCGCTGCTGGTGGTCATGAAGCGAACCGGGCGCTCAGGAGCGCGCTCCAGGGTGGGCCAGAGACACTGCTGCTCCCAGCGTTCCTGGGCCGCCTGTACCTGCTCTTTCGATTCGAACATCTTCGTTCCTCCGGGCCTCGTATGCTGGTGGGCTTGCGACTATGAAAGGGATGTCAGACTTCCCCTCGGGCAGGGGCGTGGAGAACCGGTGGCCCCCTATCCCAACCGCTCCTTAGCCATTGTAACACGTGGGGATAGCACACATACTCCCGGGTCCAGGGTTGATGCGACGCCCTCTAGCGCGCGCAGCGCCACCCCGGTCGCACCCTGCTAAGAACGGGGCGCCGCTTCGCTCACCCGCGACCAGTCAGCAATGTTCCAGGTGATAGGCGCTGTTGGATCGGCCTGGACACCGGTAAGCGACGGGCCCACCAGGGTCACGTCAATCCGCTGGAAGAGGGGCAGCACCGGGAGTTCCTGCGTGAAGAGTTGCTGCTGGCGCAGATAGGCGGCGGCGCGTTCTTCCCGCGCCAGCGAAGTGGTGGCGATACGGATGGCCCGGTCGGCCTCGAAGAAGCACCAGCCAGAGAAGTTGTTGCCCGTCCAGCCGTTGTTCTCGTTGGGCACCCCGGCACAACTCCAGCGCTCCCAGCCCCGTGGGTCCGGCCCGGCGATCCAGGCAAAGAGAGCTACCTGAAAGGTGCGCCGGAAGAGCGGCCCATCGGCGCTGTACAGTCCGGCTGTGGGCACTTCTTGCAACGATGTGCCGATGCCAACCGCGGCCAGGTCGGCGCTGATCCGCTCGGCGGTAGCCAGGCGCAGCGGCGAGTTCTGCGTTGTCACCAGGGCCAGCACCAGCGGCTGGCCGCCAGTCTCGCGCAGCCCATCGCCGTTGGTGTCTATCACCCCGGCCTCGTCCAGCAAACGGCGGGCGGTATCGGGGTCGTAGGCGTAGCGGGTGATCTGATCCGGCGGCGCGGCAGCCCATTGTCCTGGTATGATCCAGCTATCAAGTACCGCGCCATACCCGGCCAGCAACCCGGCCACCAGCGCCTCGCGGTTGATGGCATGGGCGATTGCCCGTCGGACGCGGATGTCCTGCAACGCCGGCACGTCGAGGTTCAATGTGAGGTGCTCCCACACCGGGCTGGGTACCGCGCTTAGCTTGAGACTACCCTGCTCGGCATCGGCACGGAGCAACCCCAGCGTTTCGGGCAGCGGTTGCTCCAGCAGGGCTACATCCAGGCTGCCGCCGGTCACCGAGGTTCGCAAGAGATCGGGATTGTCGCGGAAAATGAAGGTGATATTCTCGAATGGCCCCGTCCGACCCTGGTAGTAAGGATTGCGCGCCAGACGCACACTGCCCTGGTCGCGCCGTTCTACCACGTAGGGGCCATAGCCCACCGGTGCGCGCGCAAAGTCGCTGCCACGCAACTCGTCTGGATTGCGATTCAGCAACAGGTGGCGCGGCAGCGGCGTCCAGTATACCGCAGGGTAAGCTGGATCGGTATAATCGGGCTTCAACACCGCCCGGGTGGTGTGCGCGTCCACCTTCTCATAGCGGTCGAGCAGGGCCAGTTTGCCCGCCGCTTCCTGCCCCATATACACCTGCCGGGCCAGTTCATAGGCGTAGAGCGAGTCATCCGCGGTCACCGGCGTACCGTCCGACCAGGTCAGCTCGGGGTTCCAGCGGTAGGTCACGCTGATCTGTTGCACCTGGGTGATCACGGCGGTGGCGGTGGTGGTGATCATCCCCGCGCTGTCGAGGTAGACCTCGACCGTTCCCACCGTCACGTCGCCATTCTCCAGGCTGGGCGCCCGTTCCAGCACACCGGTGGTTGTGTAGGCGTAGCTATGGACCAGCAATGGGCTGGGAAAGAGCAGTTCGGTGATCGGCGCCGTGATGCGCTCGTCGGCAGGGTCGTCGTGGTAGGGCAGCAGGTCGCCGGGATCGTCGAGCAGGCCAATCCGCAGGCCACGTTCGGCAACCGGTGGTGTGACGCTTGCAGTTGCGGACGCCGGGGCGCCAGTGGGTGTCGGCGCGAGAGTCGCTGCTGCGGGCGCGATTGCAGTTGTGGGAGACGGCTCACCGGCCACGGAGGTAGGCCGGGGCGCTCCGCCTTCAATCTCACAGGCAGCCAGCAGAATCGCAACCAGAAGCAAGAGGAGGGCGCGCGAGGATTTCATAGGCGTGGCGATTGTACCCGATCGCTCGCAACTTGTCGAGCGCATCTGTGGGGGGTGCGTGTTCGCATGTGGGGTAAAGGAATCTCAGGATGCAGCCGCTTGGATAAGCAGCCGCAGGCATTCGTCGAAGGCGGCGTGTTCACATTTGGGGTAAGGCGTCACTCCGGGAGCGCGGGCGTCCCGGCCGCCGCCGTAGTTGCCGGGGCGGCCGTAGGGCATCACCCCGGGAGCGCGGGCGTCCCGCCCGCACGGGCCTGGATGCGGGCAAGATGCCCGCGCTCCCAGGAGAAGTGTGAACACGTACCTGTGGGTGGTACGTGTTCGCATTACAGGGCCGGTATGCCCTCAAGGCGTCCCGCTCCCCAGGTCCGCCGGGGCAGGCAGCCCACCCATGGCAGTGGCGGTCAGAGCGGCCCGCTCGACAGCCCGGGCCAGCGTATCGGCAGCGATGCTGCCCAGCACCAGCATGTGTGGCGCGGCGCGACGCCCGGTTGCCAGGGCGAACACCGTGTCCCCATCAAACGGTGTGTGCACCGGGCGAATAGTCCGCGCCAGGCCGTCGTGGGCCATCTGGGCCAGCTTGGTGGCCTCGGCCTTGGTCAGCCGCGCATCGGTGGCAACCACGGCGATGGTTGTGTTGCCGTGCTCTTCGCGACGAGCGCCCAGCGTTGCCTGGAACTGAGGATCGCGCAACACGCGACCGGCCTCGAGGAGGCGCCCATCCGGGCCGCGGGCGCCCGCCAGCATCTCCCCATGCTCGCGCCAGACATCGCCAAAGGCGTTTACAACTGCCAGAGCGCCCACCACCGTGCCGTCGGCCAGGGTCTCGCTCCACGTGCCGACACCGCATTTCATCGCCGCGCCCGGTCCCAGCGCCTTGCCCACCGTAGCGCCGATCCCCGCGCCGACGCAGCCTTCGGCCACAGCGGCGCTGGCGGCGCCACAGGCCGCATAGCCCATCTCCGCATCGGGGAAACGCTCGTGACTGCCCAGGTGCAGGTCGAAGATCACCGCAGCCGGCACGATCGGCACCCGAGTGATCCCCACATCGAAGCCTACCCCCTGCTCGCGCAGCCACTGCACCACCCCGCTTGCCGCTGCCAGACCCATGGCGCTCCCACCACAGAGGACCACTGCGTGGACCTCCTGCACGCTATTCTCTGGAGCGAGCAGATCGGTCTCGCGTGTGCCGGGAGCGCCACCTCGCACGTCCACGCCGCCTACCGCCCCAGCCATAGTCAGCACCACGGTCACGCCCGTCAGCGCCTCGGCATCGTGGGCATGGCCCACCAGCACGCCGGGCACATCGGTGATTGCCGGCATGGTCAGCCTCCCTGAACGTTCCTACGAACGACTCATCTCTTCGGCGCGCTGCAGAGCAGGATAACTGGTCGCCGGGATCGTCGGGGCCTGGCGCGAAGCATGGGCGCCGTCAGTCCCGCAGTAGGGGCAGATGCTCCAGGTCAGGTCAATCACGCGATGGCAAGCGTCACAGTGCCGGCGCAGGGCAGTCTGGCAGTGCGGGCAGAGGATAAAATCCGGCTCGATTGGCCGCTGGCACTCCGGGCAGACGTACTTCTCCTCGATGTCGCGCCGCAGGTATTCCTGCTCCAGTTCGCGCTCGTAGCGCTCGGCGAGGGTCTGCGGCGGGCGCAGGATCAGGTGCAGCGGAATACCCGCAAACGGCAACAGGAGCACCAGACTCACGGCCAGCACCTGCACCGAAACATCCTCGCTGCGCCGGCGAATATCGCGGTAGGCCCACAGCACCGACGCAGCCCAGATCAGCACCAGGTAGGCCCCGATCAGGATACCCAGAATCTGCACAATCGGAACCAGGTTCGTCAACAGGTCCTGCAACGCGTCCATGGTGTCATCCGTTTACGACAAGGTCAGCGGCGGCCTACAATTTCCTGGTCTCTGCCTTCAGCACGAACACCGTCGCGCCGCCCACCTGCACCTCCAGCGGCGCCGGCGGATAGAACTCGCCCGACTCGGCGATTGGCGGCATAGGTGAGACGAAGCGAGCGCGGGTCGAACAGTGTTCGCGCACCACGTGGATCACGTGGTTGACCTGCTGATCCTCGACGCTGAGCATCAGTGTCACGTTGCCTTCGCGCAGGAAGCCACCCTGGCTGCTCAGGCGCGTCACCCGGTAGCCGTGCTCCGTCAGCGCGTCCACCAGCATGGCCGCGTCCTGCGGCTGCACGATAGCGAGCACCAGTTTCATACCATAGAACCTAACCGCGGGACCGGCGCCAGCAGTGGTTCAACTTCGGCGTAGATCTGCGCGGCCACCGCCTCAACCGGCTGGTTGGCGGAAAGGCGCCGCCAGCGCCCCGGCTCGCGCTGCATCAACTCGAAGAACCCGGCCACCACCCGCTGGTGGTAGGCCAGATCGCGAGCGTCGAGCCGGTTCCATTGGGCCCTGGCATCGCCAGCGCCCGGGGCCGTGGTGCGTTCACGCTGGGCCCGCTTGCGGCGCAGGCCCTCTTCCACGTCAATGTCCAGATACAACGTCAGGTCGGGCATCAGGCCGCCAGTGGCAACGGCGGTGATTGCCTGGAGTTCGTCAAGGTCGCGTCCCAGTCCGTAGCCCTGGTAGGCGAAGGTAGAATCGGCGTAGCGATCGCACAGCACGATCCCGCCCGTGCTCAGGTAGGGCCGGATCAGTTCGCTCACCAGTTGGGCCCGCGCCGCTGAGAACAGCAGCGTTTCCGTCGTGGGCGCCATCTCCGTATGGCGCAGATCCACGAGGATCCGGCGGATCATCTCGCCGATGCGCGTCCCCCCCGGCTCGCGGGTCAGAATAACCGGATAGCCTTCGGCCTGTAGTCGCTCATAGAGCAACCGCGCCTGGGTGCTCTTCCCGCTGCCTTCCGGCCCCTCAAAGGTGATGAAGACGCCCATCGCTGTTGATGATCCACTCCTTATGCGAACATCGGGGAAACCGGGTTTCCCCACGCCCCCGCCCATCGGGAGAGTGCAGAAGGGCCAGGCCCTCCCGGGAACAACCCGCCAGCGCGGTGAGCCTGTCGAACCGCACCCCTGCCTGTGGGGCGCCAGCCGCTCCCAACAGCGGTTGGGAAATGGGGAAACCGGGTTTCCCCAAACCCTCTCCGAGGGGAGGGTTGGGGAGGGCGCAGCCCTCCCCCGCCATCGTTTCCTGGCCCGGGGCCGGCGACGAACACCCTTCGCCTCGACCAGGTTTCTCCGGCTCCCTGTCCGTGGGGAGCAATCGGACCTCCCGGGTCTCCCAACCTTCGAGACCGGCGTGCCTGCGAGGGGGATCAGCCACCCTACCGCACGCCGGCGACCACCTCGATCCCATTCTGGGCCATGTGGTGGAGGAAGAGCACGTGGTGCAGATCGCCGTCGTGGGCCATGATCCCCAACTCGCGAGCCACCGACACCGGCGTGTCGTAGGTGTCCACCGCGTTCGCGGGCACGATCACCCGGCGTTGCAGATTCAGGGCGTTGGCTTCGAGGCGCAGGTGCATCGCCGCGCTGTACACACACAGGTCGGTGCAATCACCGACGATGATGAACGTGTTCAACTCAGGCCGCTCGCGCAGCCAGTCGCCCAGGCGCGTGCCGAGGTGGGAGCTGAGAGAGTTCTTTTCGATGGTCGTGATCGTGTCGGCAAAGGGCAGTTCGACCAGCTCGCGCACGGTCTGGCTTTCAGACGTGCCGCGGATGCAGTGCGGCGGATAGGCGGCAAACTCAGGCGTATCGGGATCGTGGGTGTCCTGGGTGAGCACGAACTGCCGTACTCCGAGGGCATAGGCCCGGGTGAAGACATCCACCACCGGCTGAATGAGCGCCTGCACTCGTGGCCCGGCCAGGGGGCCTTCATTGCAGAAGCCATTGATCATATCAATTGAGAAGACCGCCACCCGCTCGGGGTGCTCGGCAACGATTGTCGCCAGTTCCACCACCGGCAGCCCGGCGTACCACTCCTCCAGGTAACGCAGAAACGGCTCGGCGGCACTCAGGTTTATGCTCCGGTTCATAGGTGCTGCTCCTCTCTAAGGGTTTTTATGACGATAAACATAGGGGAAACCGGGTTTCCCCACCTGCGGTGAGCCTGTTGAACCGCGCCCCTGCCCGGGGGAAGGGTTTGGGAGGGTGCAGGTCCTCCCGGGCGCCTGTAACGACGTTTGCGCCGTGGGGTGGCATCGAGACGGCCCGGCGGGGCGGCTACGGCGGACGGCGCGGCCAGAGTGGGCCGGGCGGGGCGCGGCCCGCGCAAGCATATCCGTCACATCCGCACCTCCCGGTTCTTGTGCGTGTTCACATGTGGGGTAAGGCGTCACCCCGGGAGCGCGGGCGTCCCGCCCGCAAGGGCCTGGATGCGGGCAAGATGCCCGCGCTCCCAGGAGAAGTGTGAACACGTACCGGTTCTTTTGCATTTCCTCGCGCCCCGTGCTAGACTATAGGCGGCACGGGCCGGTAGCTCAGTGGAGTAGAGCACTAGTCTTCGGAACTAGGTGTCGGGGGTTCGAATCCCTCCCGGCCCGCCACCCGCGACGCTGCGACAGCGTCGCGTTTGTTTGTTGAACGGTAAGCAACGATGGGACGAGGACGCTACCCCGCCCGGCTGAACGTCACCCCTCCGCCGCCTGATCTCGCCGCGCGCTACCTGCACGACTGGCCGGGGCGCGCGCTGTACCTGCATCCCGAACGATTTCCGCCGCTCTCCTCGCCGGGGTTATTTGGTAACACACACCCGCTGGAGCTGGACATTGGCTGCGCCACCGGCGACCTGGTGCTGGCCCTGGCCGCTGCCCATCCCGAGACCAACTATGTTGGCGTAGACATCGTAGCCAAGCCGCTATGGCGCGCCGTCGCGCGGGCGGCGCAGGCCGGCCTGTCGAATGTGCGCTTTATCCACGCCGACGCCCGGCTGATCTACCGCACCGTGCCCGACCAGGCCCTGCGCGCCGCCTATGTTCACTTCCCGGCGCCCCTGTTGCGCAACCGCCAGCGCAATCAACTGCTCATTTCCGCCGATCTCCTCGTCCAGATGGAACGCTGCCTGGCGCCGGGCGGCCTGCTCAGCGTCATGACCGATCACGCCGAGGTCTACGCCGAGTTGCTCAACCTGTTGCCCGTTGCCCCCGGGCTGCGCCTGGTCGAACCCCATACCTGGTCGGCCTGGCTGACTGCGGTTGTAACATCGCACTACTATCGGCGCTGGGAGGCGCGGGGCCGCCAGATCTGGCGGGCGGAGCTGGTCAGGTGCGAAGCCTCGGATTGCGCGCCCCCCGGCGGGCGGTGATGCGGCGCCGGGCAGCCCCGCGGGCAGGGTATGCAGCGTTCTGCCCCCCTCCCAGGAGAATCTCTCACAATGAACATCGGGAAACCGCGTTTCCCGTCATCACGCCAGGCCCCGTGCCGCGCGGTAGCGCCGGATCAGCGCATTCGTCGAACTGTCGTGGGCCAGATCTGGCGTGTCAGCGCTCGCCAGTTCCGGGATGATCCGCCCCGCAAGGACCTTTCCTAGCTCCACGCCCCACTGGTCGAACGGATTGATGCCCCAGATGACCCCCTGGACGTAGACACTGTGCTCGTAGAGCGCCACCAGCGCCCCCAGCACCGCAGGCGTGAGCCGCTCGGCAAGGATGGTGCTACTGGGACGGTTACCGGCAAAGGTGCGGTGCGGCGCCAGTTCGGGGGCCACACCCTCCGCGGCGACCTGCTCGGCAGGCTTGCCAAAGGCCAGCGCCTCACCCTGAGCCAGCATGTTCGCTATCAACTGGTCGTGGTGGTTGCCGATCGGGTTCAGACTATGGCAGAATCCGATAAAATCGGCAGGCACGAGCCTGGTGCCCTGGTGCAACAACTGGAAGAACGAATGCTGGCCATTGGTTCCCGGCTCGCCCCAGTAGATCGCCCCGGTCTGATAGTCTACCGCTGTGCCGTCGAGGCGCACCGCCTTGCCGTTGCTCTCCATGGTCAACTGCTGGAGATAGGCCGGCAGCCGCTTGAGGTACTGGTCATACGGCAGTACCGCGTGGGTTTCTGCGCCGAAGAAATTGGCGTACCAGACATCCAGCAGACCGTGGATGACGGGCAGATTGTGCTCCAGCGGGGCAGTGCGGAAGTGCTGGTCCATCGCGTGGAAGCCTTCGAGCAAGGCGCGAAAGCCCTGCGGGCCAATGGCGATCATCGTCGAAAGGCCGATTGCCGAGGTCATCGAGTAGCGCCCGCCGACCCAATCCCAGAAGCCGAACATGTTGGTAGTATCAATGCCGAACCTCTGCACCTCGGCGGCATTGGTGGAGACAGCAACAAAGTGACGCGCCACTGCCGCCTCATCGCCCAGGGCGGCGAGCAGCCACTGGCGCGCGGTACGGGCGTTGGTCATCGTCTCCAGCGTGGTGAACGTTTTCGACGCGACGATAAAGAGCGTCGTTTCGGGATCGAGGTCGCGGGTCGCCTCGGCGAAATCGGTGGCGTCAACGTTGGAAACGAAGCGCAGCGTCAGCGTGCGCTCGCTGTAGGAGCGCAGAGCCTCATAAGCCATCACCGGGCCGAGGTCGGAGCCGCCGATGCCAATGTTGACCACTGCACGGATGGGCTTACCGGTATGGCCCTTCCAGGCCCCCGCGCGTACCTGCTCGGCAAAAATGGCCATGCGGTCAAGCACGGCATGAACCTCCGGCACCACATTCGCGCCATCAACCACGATCATCGCGTCGCGCGGAGCGCGCAGGGCCACGTGCAGTACAGCGCGACCTTCGGTGGTGTTGATCTTCTGGCCGCTGAACATGGCCTCGATCCGCCCTTCGAGGTCGCAGGCCCGCGCCAGAGCGATCAACAGGCTCAGCGTCTCATCGGTAATGCGGTGCTTACTGTAGTCGAAGTACAGCCCGGCAGCTTCGGCGACCAGGCGTGTGCCACGCTCCGAATCACTGGCGAAGAGATCGCGCAGGTGCAATGGGCGCACCGCGGCGAAATGATCCTGAAGCGCCTGCCACTCCGGACGGGTGGTGAGCAAAGGCATTGACACGGTCATCTGGCTCCTCCGTTGGTCAAGGTGGGCCGCACCGTCATTATAGCGCGCCGGGACCGATCAGGTACAATGGAGCCTCCCAAAACCTCCCCGCGCGGAGGGCGTGCCACCCCGGCGGGCAGGGGGTATGGGGAAATCCGGTTTCCCCGATGTTCAGCAGCGATTGGGAGGGCTGCGCCCTCTCACACCTGCGCCAGAGGGAGGGGCATGGGGAAACCCGGTTTCCCCATATGTTCACCTCAGTGTAACAGGGGTAAGGCCATGACTATTCAATTCGGCACGTTTGTGCCTCAGGGTTGGCGGCTGGATCTGGCGGAGATCGCCGATCCGGTCGAGAAGTACGAGGCTATGACCCGCGTGGCTCGAGCTGCTGACGCCATCCCGGCCTACGACTCGATCTGGGTCTACGACCATTTCCACACCGTGCCGAGCATCGAGCAGGAAGCCGTGTTTGAGGCCTGGACGATCACCGCCGCGCTGGCCCGCGATACGCAGCGGGTCAAGGTCGGCCAGATGTGCACCTGCATTGGCTATCGCAATCCGGCCCTTGCGGCCAAGATGGCCTCTACGGTGGACGTGCTGAGCCACGGGCGGCTCTACTGCGGCATTGGCGCCGGCTGGTACGAACACGAGTGGCGCGCCTACGGCTATGGTTTTCCCGAACGGCGCGAACGCATGCGCGCCTTCCGCGAAGCGACCCGGATTATGGTCAGCATGTGGACCGAGGAGACACCGACCTTCGAGGGCGAATACTTTCACATTCGCGGCGCGATCAACCAGCCCAAAGGGGTACGTCAGCCGCACCCTTCCCTCTGGATCGCCGGGGGCGGGGAGCAGGTCACACTGAAACTGGTCGCGCAGTACGGCAATGCCGCGAACTTCATGGGCAGCCCGGAGGAGTTTCGGCGCAAGTGTGACGTGCTGCGCGCCCACTGCGAGGCCCTGGGGCGCGACTACGACTCGATCATCAAGTCAACCAACGTCAACATCATCTTTGTTGGCCCCGGCGAGGACGAGGAGCGGGCTACCGCGCCGGTTCGCGCCCTGTACAATTGGAGCCTGGAGCAAACGCAGCGCAACTACATCGTCGGCACGCCTCAGCAAGTTGCCGAGCGTCTGAACGCGCTGAAAGAGGCCGGAGCAACCTACTTTATCACCTACTTCCCGCGCGTTGCCTACGACCACACGCCGCTGTACCGCTTCGCAGAGGAGGTGATTCCGCTGATGTGAACATACGGGGAAACCGGGTTTCCCCATCCCCCTGCCGGTGGGGGGTGCCAGGCGCTCCCACCGGCGGTTGGGACATGGGGAAACCGGGTTTCCCCATCCCCT
>FWWM01005299.1_pt1 | contig 28494 bp, 26 predicted proteins | sample 2228351 | NCBI WGS metagenome assembly FWWM01 (sample SAMEA103939774, study PRJEB20133) | metagenome | reverse complement strand
TCCGGGTTCTCTAATCATCAATAAATATTATCTATAAGGATATATAGCTGTGTTTTTCGATATTGGTGAGGGTTGTTTGATGATCACCAGCTCTTAACTATATCTCTTAGCGGCATTGTGACTCTCTTTCCATCCCTATCGATCAGTGTTATGTTTTCGTTGCTAACCTTCTCAACTATGTATGGAAGCCCGTTGATCCTTATGTATGAGCCCTCCTCTATGCATGGTATTCTGAGGCTTATCACGAGCCTCGGCTTTCTACCAGCCCTGTTGGTTGCTCTGCTCCCACCCTCCTCTGTCTCTATAACTCTTCCGCCGAACTCCCTCTTTAGGATGCTCGCTAAGCTCTGGGCAGAGCGTCTTGAAACAAGCTTAAGATCTATTCCCTCTCTCAGAAACTCCACCTCCGCTATAGAGCCCTTGAGACTCTCTGGAAGTCTGTCCAGCTTCTCCTCAATAGATCTTAGGACACGTTTGCTGAGAGAGGGGAAGCCCCTTATCTGCACCACAGCCTCATAGCCCTTCCCACGGATCTTGTAACAGGCTGGGCAGAGCCTCTTCCCCCTATGTAGAGCGACCCTCCCTCTAACCATATAGCTGGAACCCCCAATAACAAGCCTAACGATTGCCTCAACAACCTCGCCATAGTCAGTCCTAACAACCCTGAGATCCTCTACACCAGCGCTAGAAACATCGCCAGGGATCCTGAGACCCCTCTCCACGATATAGGCGAGCACAACCCTCTCATCACCACCAACATCGCCCAGGCTTATCCACTCCCCACCAACCCTATAGCTCCCACAAGATGGGCAATAAACAAGGCTAACACTCCCCGGCAACAGATCGCCCTTCCTAAGCTCGAGATAGCAGTCAACACACAGATGCCTAACTATAGCAACAGATCCCTCATCCCTACCGCACTTAACACAGAATCTCAACCACAGCTAACCAATAATAATAGGATACACTGCAAAATATAAAGCCCAGCACACCAGGATCGTTAGAAGCGCGCACCAAATAGATCCTTAAGCTTTAAATAACACCTATCAAAGCCCAATCCAACCCGATCTAGCGTTAAGATCCAGCCCAAAGATCTATATCTTGTTCATAAAAATATCTAAACCAATAGCAGGATAAAGATATATTTACTAACACACCATAGATCCTGGGCTATGGTGCCCATAATAGAGAGATTCAGAGGGACACGTATCCATTCTCAAGAAACAAACAGATCTTGGGTTAGGATTAGGCTGAGAGGCAAAACAATCAACACAGTAGCCCTAACCAACACAGGCTTCGAAACAGAAACCCCACAGCCCCCAGTCCCCAGAAGGCTACTCATAGCTAATAACATAGAAGAGATCCCTTGGCAGGCCAGAAGAGATCAGTACGGCGCCGCTGAAGGGCCCGTAGTCCTGCATATATCCCTACACATGCTCAGCAACAGCTAGAGAGTTGCAAAACCCCAAGCGAGGTCACAGCAGATCTCGGGTATCTCCCCTAGAGAAGGAGGCTGTATAAGCAACACACCTAAGAATCCCTAGGCATAGCTATGCTGAGTCCAAGAAGAAGGCTGTAGAGGTTTACCAAAGATCCCGAGGGCATGGTTAGGAACCCCTATAGCCCTGAACACTGGTGAGAAGAAACCCACAGCCAACTAGCTCGATCCTCTGGTGAAAAATAAATAAGAGCCTGTGCTATGATAGATATGGAGCCCCCCGTAGCTCAGCGGCAGAGCGCCCGGCTGTAGTGGGGCGGGCGGAAACCGGGTGGTCAGGGGTTCGAATCCCCTCGGGGGGACTCCCCTACCTGCTAGAAGGCCTATCACTATTCTCTAAAACCCACTTACCAGTCCTCCTCCTTCTAGCAATCTCAAATGCCTCTCTATCTATCCTCCTCTCAATCATCCATTCACCCAGGGGCCCCAGTATCACTATCGGCTTTTCCCTCAGCTCCTCTATGCTTCTAGATCCCGTGAGAAAGATCGCCGATTTTATGCTGTGTATAAAGCTCTTGAGATAGAGCCTCAGCTTCCCAGAGTAGTATGCCTCGAGGGCCGGCTTAGCTATGCCAACAAGATCTGCTCCGAGGGCCAGGGCTTTGGCAGCGTCGAGCCCGCTTCTTATCCCACCACTACCTATGATCGTTATATCTGGTGCTGAGTACCTCGCCTCTATTATAGATGCTGCTGTTGGTATCCCCCACCAAGATAGATCCTCGGCTATCGCTGCCTTCAGCTCCTCACCCTTTCTAGAGGCCCTGTGCTTCTCAACCAACACCCAGTTGGTTCCCCCATAGCCCGAGACATCGAATATCTTTACACCAACCCTCCTAAGCTCCTCGATAGCCTCCATAGATAATCCACACCCCGTCTCCTTAACAATCACAGGCTTATCTATCGCCGAGACTATGCTCTCTATCTTCCCCACCACACCCTTGAACATGGGCTCGCCCTCGGGCTGGATAACCTCCTGGGCAGCGTTTAGATGTATCGCTATAGCATCGGCATCGATCATCTCTATAGCTCTTCTAACCTCGCCAACGCCGTAGCCCCTAACAAGCTGGGGAGCCCCTAGATTGGCTATAATAACAGCGTTTGGAGCAACCCTCCTGGCTATGGCGAAAGACTCGATTCTAGAGGGATCCTCTATAGCAGCTCTCTGAGAGCCAACGCCCATAGCTATTCCAAACTCCTCGACAGCCTCAGCAATAGCTTTATTTATATGGGCAACATCGCTGTGACCCCCCGTCATGCCCGTAATCACTATAGGCGCCCTGAGCCTCTTACCGAGAAACTGTGTCTCGATGCTAACCTCATCGAAATCAACCTCGGGGACTGCTCTGTGGACTAGATATACATGCTCAAGCCAAGAAGACCCGGGGCCCTCCACATCTCTCGTAAGCACTATATCTATATGCTCGAGCTTTCTAGAAGGAGTGCTCAATAGATCACCACCGTCCCAACATCCTCGTACCCCTTAAGAGCCCTATATATGTTCCCCCTCCTCCTACCATTAAAGATCAGGGCCCTAACACCTCTCCTCAAAGACTCCACCCCCTCCAAGATCTTCCTCCTCATGCCGCCGGTCACATCGTATTTCGAAGAGCTGGTATCGAGAGCCGTGCTATCCCTCGAGATCCTCAGCTCTCTAAGAAGCCTAGCACCTGGTTTCGAGGGATCCCTATCGAAGACACCATCAACATCTGTTGCAAAGAGCACCTTCCCACATCCCAGCTCGAGGGAGAGTTTCCACGCAATAGTATCGCCCGATAGGATTGTATATCGATTCTTCTCCGACACTACGGCGTCCCCATAGAGAACAGGGATCAATCCCCCCTCAAGCATCCTGGCAACAGGCTCTACATAGTAGCTGAGCGAGCCGTCGTGCTTCTCATAGAATATAGAGTGGGTCGAGATAGAGACAGCTGGGAGGCCTCTATCCCTAAGCCTCATAACCAGCTCTCTGTTCAGCTCGTTCATCCACCACGTGATCTGTGAGAAGCCCTCCCCATCTATCTCCCCCCTAGTTTCTATGAGCCTCTTCACAATATAGTGCCCATAGCTACCCCCACCGTGGATCAAGAGGATCTTAGCGGGATTCTCTCTATAGGCCTCACCAATCTCTAGGGCTATAGATTCCATAGATTCTCTATCTATTGTGAGGGGCTTCTCCTTATCCGTGATCACAGAGCCCCCTATCTTGAGGATCAGCGTCTCTCGCCGCAACACACATCCTAGGAATTTAAGTTCTGAGAACAATTATTAATTGCGACGAGAGAGGATGAGGATGAGCACCGAGAAGCCCCACGTTAAATTCTCAGTACCACAGGATATAGCGGAGAAGGTATACCAACTAGTAGGCACAGCAGCAAAAACCGGGAAGATCAAGAAGGGAACCAATGAAACCACAAAGGCCATTGAGAGAAACCAGGCAAAGATCGTGGTAATAGCAGAGGATGTCCAGCCACCCGAGGTTGTTCTCCACCTACCATATCTATGTGAGGAGAAGAAAGTCCCATACATCTATGTACCGAGCAAGAAGAGGTTAGGAGAGGCAGCAGGGATCTCTGTCGCTGCTGCAAGCGTGGCTATATTGGATCCGGGCGATGCTAAGCAGCTCTTCGAAGAGATAGCCAAAGCAGCAAACGATCTGAGAACTAAGGGTAAGTAGCTATAACAACAGCTTAAATAATATTATTAAACAAGCTATAATAGCTATTTTTTCTTCTTCTCACTGCCCTTCGCCCCTGCCTTGCCCACCTGCTGCCTCTTGATCGAGACACCTTTTGCGAAAACAGCGTACCCTACAGAGAGACCTATAAGGATCCCTGTAATCACGCCGCCAGAGATCCAGCTAGCTATCTCGGCATTGCTGGGAGGCCTTGTAACCGGAGGTAGGGTTATATAGGATACCACTGTTATAGTCGTCATATTAGCTGTAACGTTTTCAGCAATAGTTGTTGTGTTTGTGTTTGTCATATTCACGGCCTCTGTTGTGTTGGTTGTCGGGGGCGTAGGGGCTGTTGTGTTCCCAGCCTGGGTTGTTATAACGGTTATGTTCTGGTTCTCTGCCTGTTGGGCAATAGCTATAGAGCCGGGGGTGTGTATGGATAGCTGGTCTAATAGTGGGGAGAGCGCCGCTATGGTAAAAACCAGCAAAACCCAACCGAGAGATCTAGGGATCTTCATTCTAGATTCTTCCTCCTCTGAGTAGATTTCTTATATGCTTTTAAGCCATTTCAACGAGCTTCGCGATCTATATCCATATAGATCTTAACAAGCTGATCACAGCCGATCGGATTTCCTTATCACAGCTGGAGAGATAATGTTTAAAATTGCCGCAACTCGATCGATATTCTGTGTCTCCTCGCCACAAAATCCATAACAAGGGATCTTTTGTCCCCGCCTATTAAAACCAATAGATCCTCGAAAGGATTGATCCTCAGCGAGACCCATCGATCTAAAAGGACGCCGCTGGGCTGCAAAACCCCGTGCGAGATATAAATAATGCTTTTCCCAGCACGCCTCGGAGCCCATGGATCCCCGGCTCTAAGATCTACAGGATCTAGATCTTCCGAGAAGAGAAGAAACAAGGATCCCTCGCTCCTCAGAAGGATCCTGGGCCAGGGCTTCTCACCCCTCTCTAAACAGTGAACCTCTATATCCTTATAACGATCAGATCCTCTGCATATGCGGAAACCCAGCCTCCTCATATTAACGTACACAGCCACATCGTCATAGGAGGATGGAACCACTATCGAGTATCCATATCCACCATAGGCCTCTCTAAGCATATCTTCATAGAACAAAAAGGCATCCGAAACAGGCCCCAGTATGACAAGAACCCCGGATCTATATTTCCTCTCAGCAGCCACCCTCAGTGCTCCCCCACCCCTCGCAATCAAAACCCCGGCCCCAAGTTCTTCAGAATACATAGCCTCAGATCCTCCCGCCATAGCACGGGCTCCTCGATATTCTCCATAGGGCTTCTCCGAGCTCCCTCCTCAGCGATAATCTCCTGCTGTTCTCAACCATGTATCTGTGTTCTAGGCAGTATCTATCTATCCCCTCCGATGGGCTCCTAAGTGCTAGAAATAGCCTTGTGTCCAGGATAAGCGCTTCTAGAAAGAGGTTCTCCGACCTGCATATCCTGGCAACAAGCCCTGGTTCTCTGGGCTCGATCCTTGGGTAAGAGATCACGTTGACTAGATACTCATCAAAATCAAGATCATATCTATATATATTTACATGCACCTCGGCGATAACCCCACAGAAGCTCCACAGCTCCTCGCTCGGCTCTCTAACCAGGTGGCTCTCGTGGAGAAGCTTGTAGAACAGCATGGGGTCTCTACATATATAGATCACAGCGTCTCTCTTGCTCTCCATAAACCTACCTATAGAGGAGCCCCTATAGATCCTTACCAAGAGCTTCTCACCATCCCTCCTAAGCCCGGCGGGGGAGCAGTAGCTATAGCTCCCTGCCCCTATTCTGAAGCACAATATAGATTCGATGACTCTGCAGCCCTGCCAGAAAAGATCACTTTCGAGGACCATGAGAGCCTCCTGATCTATTGGTGTATAACGATATTTTAGCGCACAGCAATATTATTTCTCTGGAGTGTGTTTTGGTGGACAGCTATATAGAGATGTTCTCAAGACAGATCCTTGTGGATAGTATAGGAGTGAAGGGGCAGAGGATCCTGAGGGGCTCGAGGATAGCTGTTGTGGGGGCCGGGGCAATAGGATCGAGCGTCGCTGAGATGCTGGCCAGAATTGGCGTGGGCTTCATAAGGATCATTGATAGGGATATTGTGGATCTCCCGAACATCCATAGATGCCATCTCCTGGAGTACGGGGACTATGTTGAGAGGAAGCCCAAATCCCTAGCGGTTGCTGAGAAGCTGTCTAGGATCAATCCCCATGTTTCGATAGACCCTGTGATCGATAATATAGATTCTGGGAACGTTGTTAGGTATCTAAGCGACGCGGATCTAGTAATAGATGGTCTCGACAACATGGAAGCAAAGCAGCTATTAAACGAGGCCGCTGTTATGTTGGGAAAGCCCTACATATACGTTGGGATCGATGGTGTCTATGGCATGGTGATACCAGTGATCCCTAAGATCACGCCATGTCTCAGATGCATAGTGAGAAGCTACATAGACCTGGATAGGGGTTGCGGGGTTGTTGGAACACACATCATAGCTGTTACAATGGCCTCAGCACTAGCTGTCTCAACAGCCATAAAGATCCTCCTGGGGAGGTCTATAGAGAGCAATATATACTATATAGATTCATCGAAACCCGAGATCAGCATCTTAAAAGCCGCTAGAAGCCCAACATGCCCCGTATGCTCTCTCGGAAAATTCGAGCTCCTATCAAGCAAGCCTGCTACCCAGGATCTCCGCGAGATCTGCGGCACCCCCGGGGCATATATCGCTGAGCCATCGATAATAGAGAAGATCGATCTAGATGGATGGTCGCACGAGGATCGGGGATATGTGAGGCTATATAGAAACGAAAAGGACGCGATAGAGATATATGTTTTTAAGAACCACGCCATAGTTCTTAGCAGGAGTGGCAAAAACCTTAAAGAACTGCTCGGGGTGCCAAATAGATAGGAATGAGATGATCAGTGATGATATAGAGTAGTTTCCACACAGGATCTTTGATCAGAGTTGTAAGGCTGATTAGCATAAACCTCTTTTAACCTTCTTGGGAGTAGTATTTAGGGATATGGTAATGAATATAGCGGTTTTGGTGAAACCCTCTATCGATACATCCTACATAAGACTTGATCAGAGCAACAGGGTTTTGTTCGACGAGATACCGCTGAGGGTGAGCGATATAGATAGGAATGCCGTTGAAGAGGCCCTCAAGCTCAGACAGTCTGGTCTTGTTAAGAAGGTTAGCTCATTCTCGATTCTCACCTGGGGTTCTAGTGAGAAGAGAGTTAGCGAGGCCCAGAATCTTTTGAGAGAGATACTAGCCATGGGTGTTGATGATTCATACCTCTATGTAGATCCCGGTTTTGCTTATAGCCACCTATACACAGCAAGGATCTTGGCTAGGATGATTCGAAAGGCCGGAGAGTATAGCTTGATCCTTGCTGGCGAGGCAAGCATCGATGGATACTCCTCCCAGATCCCCTGTAGAGTTGCTGAGGAGCTGGGCATTCCATGCATATCCTATGCTAGAAAGCTGGAGGTTAAGGAGGGCTTTGTTGTTGTTGAAAGAGATCTCGAGGACTCTGTAGAGGTTGTGAAGGCAAGGCTGCCAGCGGTGATCTCTGTCACCAGGGAGATAAACACCCCGAGGCTCCCAACGCTTCTACAGATAAGGGCTGCTATGAAGAAGCCTATAAATATTGTGAGGGCTGGAGACATAGGTTTAGAGCCTCTGAAAAAGATCCACGGGTTTGTTGCCGAGGGCGTGAAGATCCAGAGGAAGGGGATAATAATAGAGGGTAAGAGTGTTGATGAGAAGATAGATAAGTTATTAGAAGCCCTTGCCAGGGAGGGTATAGTTCTATCTAGGAGGTGAGGGGATTGAAGATCCTGTTGGCTGGAAGGATCTCTGATGTTGCGGAGCTCACAGGCTTCGTAGCACCTCTCTCAGGATCCTCAGAGATCCATGCTCTCGTGCTCGGAAAACACGGCGACGAGGAGATAAGATCGCTGGGCGTCTCTAAAGCCATTATAGCGGAGAACGCTGACCCAGGATACTCGGACGACGTTGTGGAGGCCCTCAAGACCACGCTCGACAGAGAAAACTATGATTACCTGATCCTAGTTGCGACAAAGATCAATAAGGAGGCTGGCTCAAGAATAGCACAGATCATGGGGGCGCCTGCTATAACAGAGGCTATAGAGGCAAGGATAGAGAACGGGAAACCTGTTTTTATAAGGAGCATTATGGCTGGAAAGGCTATTTCGAAAGAAGCCCTATTAAGCCCAGCTGTCATCATGGTATCCCCTGGAAGGAGCAAGCCAGCCGATACTGGGAAGAGGGTCAGCGAGATCCAGAGGATCAGTGTTTCTGGTAAGAGGAGCGTTGAGGTTGTTGAGAGAAGGGGTAAGGAGAGGAGGGGGGTTAGGATAGAGGATGCTGAGATCATTGTATCTGTTGGTAGGGGCTTCAAATCGAAAGAAGATCTATCGATGACGTTTAAACTAGCCGAGCTTATGGGAGCACAGGTTGGGTGCTCAAGACCAATAGCCGCTGATCTCAAATGGCTATCTGAGGAGCACTGGGTAGGGCTCTCTGGCAAGAAGGTCAGGCCGAGGCTATACATGGCTATAGGGATCTCTGGACAGCCCCAGCACCTAGCGGGGATCATGGATTCGAAGATCATTGTAGCTGTTAACAAGGATCCGGGGGCGCCTATATTCAAGTACGCTGACTATGGTGTTGTTGAGGATCTATATGTTTTTGTTCCAAAGCTTATTGAGAGGCTCTCGGGCAAAAAGTGAGTTTCTTCCCCAAACAGAGTTTTTTCATAATAAACCTCTAGAGGTTCTTACCCGCTCTACATTGTTATCGATGGCTGTGGCGTTCTCCTCTCTCTCCCAGTCTCTTCAGCAGCACCTGTTCTGGCCATCGTAAGCATGGTGAGGGGATTGATCTTACCCTCTCTCAGCATCTTCTCAGCATGTTCTCTAAACATCGATGTGTGCTTTATATCGAGCTCAAGCAGACCTTGAAGCATGTTGAAGGTCGCGTTCCAAACCTCTAGGAGGCTCTGCTTATCGAGGTTAGCCAGTATCAATGGATCTTGTAGCCATTGATCGAAGGCCTTTATAGTTCTGCTCATATGTTGAAAAGCAGCCCTTGTAGCAAGGATGAGCTCTAGCCTGTCAAGCGAATCGCCCTTCCTCCTTATCTCTTGGTCTATGCCCTTAAACAGATCAGAGGTTTTCTTCTGCATATTTACCCATTCATCTAGATTGCTTAGAAAGTATTGAGCCATCCCATTTCTCCTCTAGTGATAGTATATACTAGAAGAGTTATAAGCTATTCTGATAATGGGATATTAAGAGCCCTGATCCGCTAAACATGCTTTAGGATCATTAGCCAACAGCCTAGACGCCGTGGCGTCTAGACGCTTTACTCTACAGGTTATTGCGTGATAAATATAAGCTCTCTCGTCACTGTGTTGGTGGGCATTGCAACCGGGTTTCGTCACCGTGGTTGATCATCCGCTTGCTAGGGCTATCCTCACCACTCTTAGAGATAAGAGAACAGATCAGATCAGCTTTAGAAAGGGCCTCGTAAGGCTGGGCAGGATAATAGGTATGGAGATGACAAGGTACCTCGATGTGGAGGGTATATATGTTGAAACACCGCTAGGGGTTTTTGCAGAGGGTATCAGGATCCCGGATATGGATCACGTTGTTATAGTCAACATATTGAGGGCCGCGATGCCCATGGTCGAGGGGCTTATAAAGATATTCCCCAGCGCCAGGCAGGGGATCGTTAGTGCTAGGAGGGTTGAGGAGAAGGGCATGGCCCCCAACTATTCCTTCGAGGTTGAGATACACTACACAAAGATCCCGAAGATCTTTGAGAGGGATACGCTGATAGTGGTTGATCCCATGTTCGCAACGGGATCCACGATGATCTCAGTGTTAAACAGGGTATTGGAGAGAGATACAAAGCCCAAGAGAATATTCTTCTCAACAGCCATATCAACCAGAATAGCTATTGAGAGGCTTAGAAGCTACCTGCTGGGCAAAGGACTTATAGAGAGGGCCAGGCTTTTCACAGTAGCAATAGATCCCGAGGTTAATGAGAAAGGATACATAGTACCAGGGCTTGGAGACGCTGGCGACAGGGCCTTCGGCCACGGCTAGCTATGTGTTATAAAGAGGTGGGTGGATAAGAGCCCCTAAGCTCTATTCTGATCAGCTGAGGTAGCTGGGTTGGAGATCGAGCACCCCTCGAGAGACATTTTTGGAAGATCAGCCAGGACTCTTCTAGAACACCACATAGTCCTCGGGATCACCTCGAGCATATCTCTCTACAGATCCCTAGATCTTGCTAGAGAGCTGATAAGAAGAGGAGCAGAGGTGTACCCAGTGCTTTCGCCCAAAGCCGCAAAGCTCATCTCCCCAGAGATGTGGAAATGGGCCACGGGGCATAAACCCTATGTGAGGTTCGCCGGCGAGCTGGGGCACATAGCGCTTGCCAGAAGGGCCAGCGGGATGGTGATAGCGCCCGCCACCGCCAACACCATAGCTAAGATAGCCTATGGGATAACAGATACAAGTGTAACCCTCACAGCACAGGTTATGATGGGGATGGGTAAAAGGGTGATCATAGTCCCCGCTATGCACGAGCCCATGTATAGATCAAAGCCTCTTGAGGAGGCGTTGGAGAGATGCAGAGAAATGGGGATCTCGGTGCTACCCCCTGTTATAGAGGAGGGAAAGGCCAAGATCCCGGGCATAGGCTTCATAGCAGATATGGTCGAGGCAACTATACTCAGGGGAGAGGATCTCGGAGGAGCTAAGATACTGGTCACAGCAGGGCCCACAAGAGAGCACCTAGACCCCGTGAGGTTCCTGAGCAACCCGAGCAGTGGGAAAATGGGTGTTGCAATAGCTGCCGAGGCCTTCTATAGAGGTGCATCCCCAACACTTATACATGGACCCATATCTATCCCCATACCGCCATGGCTAAAAACAATAGAGATCACGAGCGCCGACGAGATGCTCAGAGCCATAGAAACCGTTATTGAGAAAGAGAAACCAGGCTCGATAGTGCTGGCGGCAGCCCCAGCGGATTTTAAATTCGCCAGAAGAGAGGGATCCAAAATACCGAGCGAAAAAGGAGCCCCTGAGGTGAAGCTGGAGCTGACGCCAAAGATAGCTGAGCATGTTAGGAGAAAAGCCCCTGACTCCCTGATCATAGGGTTTGCTGCCGAGACAACCGATAGCGAGGAGGAGCTTGTGGAGAGAGCATATAGAAAGCTGAGGAAATACGGCTTCAACTATGTTATGGCCAACTATGTTGGGAAACCCGGCACCGGGTTTGGCTACGATACAGATGAGGGGCTTATAATAGACTCGAGCGGGAAGATCCTGTATAAGGGGTATATGCTTAAACGCGAGTGGGCTAGGGTGATAGTGGATATAATATTAAGGGCAACTGGCCGTGGAAGAGAGAGATCTGGATGATCGCGCTCGATCATTACTTCTAAAGCCCTCGCGGTGCTACATATTATTGTTCTTAAATAGATACTATATGGTGTCCCTATGGAGTGCGTCGAAGAAGGCTCAACAGCACCTGACTTTGAGCTGTTAGACCAGGATGGAAAAATCTTCAAGCTATCGAGCATGAGGGGTAGATATGTGGTGCTCTACTTCTACCCAAAGGCCATGACCAGGGGGTGCACGATAGAGGCTCTCGAGTTCAGGGATTCTTACCAGAAGATATTGTCGCTAGGGGCTGTTGTGGTCGGTGTGTCTAAAGACAGCGTTGGAGATATAAAGAAGTTCTCCCAAAAGTACTCGTTGCCCTTCACACTGCTAGCGGATCCTAAGGGCAGGGTTATCAAGCAGTACTGTGTTCAAGGGCCCTTCGGCCTCGCTAGGAGGGTTACCTTTCTTATAGATGACAGAGGTGTTGTTAGGAAGAAGTGGGGCAAGGTTAACCCCCTTGGTCACGCGCCAGAGGTTATAAGGGAGATAGAGAGGCTTAGGGGGGGATAGATGCCTAGATGCTCGGTGTGCGGTAAGGTTTTCCCCGAGGGGCAGGGGATCTATGTGAAGATCCGCGACAAAGAGATCTTTTTCCACAAGAAGACCTGCGCGACCAGGTTTCTCAAAGAACTGCTGCCCCTACTAGGTGAGGGTTGCATAGATACTGTTGATAGGGTTTTGGATAGCTTCTTAAAGGCTATTGAGGAGAGGAGGAGGGAGAAGAGGCTTCCGGGCTTCTAGAGCGATCTTTGTTAAAATCTTTTAAACCTCTTTATCTAAATTATTTATATGGCGGCATTATTGCGAGCAATAACTAGCGTTGAGATCGAGGGGGAAGGCGTGGGATGCATAGGTGGAGAGGATCTAGAGGTTGTGCTAATGCTACACCCAGCTGTGCAGAGGCTGATCTGTGAGAAGGGCTGGAAACAACTAACACCTATCCAGAGAAAAGCTATACCAAAGATACTCGCCGGAGACAACGTGCTTGCAATGGCCCCCACGGGGCATGGAAAGACAGAAGCTGCTCTTTTGCCTGTTTTATCTAAAATGATGGGGATGGGCAGAGATAGGAAGGGGATCTATGTTATCTATATAACACCCCTCAAGGCCCTTATAAACGACCTTACCCTTAGGATCGAGTGGTGGGCCTCTAGACTGGGCTTCAACGTTGGGAGAAAGCACGGCGACGTTCCACAGATCGAGAGGGTTAGGAGGCACAAAACAGTTCCAGAGATCATGATAACAACTCCCGAGAGCCTTGAGATAGATCTTGACTGGGCTACAAAGTTCCGAAAATACTACTCCACAGTATCATGGGTTATTATAGACGAGGTCCACGAGCTTGTGGGAACCAAGAGAGGAGCCCAGCTGGCCGTTCTTCTAGAGAGGCTCTACAATATGAGCGGCAAGGAGTTCCAGAGGATCTTGCTGTCAGCCACTGTGGGCGACCCGGAGGAGGTTGCCAAATACTTCTCAGGATCCTCTGAGAGGGGCTTATCCATAGTGAGGGGAGGAGGATATAAGGATCTCAGGTTCTCCATAGTGAGCATAGATGAAAAGGCAAAAGATCCTATCGAGAGGGGTGTAAAAGAGCTTGCAAAAAGCATAGAGCCTCCCACGCTGGTTTTTACCAATAGCAGATATATTGCAGAGAGGATCTATGAGGGGCTTGAGAAGACAGGGTTCAAGAGAATGGCTGTCCACCACTCCTCAGTCTCCCACGAGCTTAGAGAGAGCATAGAGGAAGAGCTTAGGAAAGGCAACATAGATGTGGTTATGGCAACGAAAACCCTGGAGCTCGGGATAGATGTTGGGTGCATAAACAAGGTTATAATGTTTAGACCGCCTGGGCAGGTCGTTTCTCTCCTCCAGAGAGTCGGGAGATCTGGGCACAGCGTTGACGAGGTATCGAGGGGCGTTATAATATCTATCGACAACATAGACACCCTTGTATCGGCCTCGCTAATCTCTCTTCTAGCGGATGGATATCTCGAGAAGCCATATATGGTTGAGAGCCCTCTAGACGTTCTTGCGAGAGAGATAGTTGGGATGGTGCTTAGGGGTGAGGGCGCTAGCCTCGACACCATATATAGGATCGTTAGAAGGGCTTATCCCTTCAGGAATCTCGAGTGGAGCACCTTTGCCGAAGTGATATCGGAGATGGTTAAGAACGGCGTTCTGGAGTACTCTGGAAACAACACGATCAAGCTGGGGAGGAATTTCTTCAACATATGGAGATTTGATCAGAAGTGGAGGAGCTCAAGAACGTTCACAGAGTTCTTCACATTCATCTCAGAGAGCACAATGTTTGCTGTGAGGAATAGGGACAGGATAGTGGGGTATCTAGATGACCAGTACGTCTTCAGGATCCTCAGGGTGGGCGATGTTGTTAGGATAGGGGGTAGGCTGTGGAGGATCTCGAGGATAGATGAGGACAGCATGATCATAGATGTAACCCCAGCGGATGAGAGCGAGAGCCTTATCCCCCTGTGGAGGGGTGAGTCGCCGACAAGGTCAAGGGCTGTTGCTGAGAAGTTCTACGAGATACTGTCGAAGGGCTTCAGCGTTAACGGGAGCATAATAGATCAGGATAGTGCTAAGCTTATCGAGAACGCTGTCGAGGAGATCAGATCCTGGTTCGCTAAACACAAGATCCCAACCCCGTCTAGGGAGACGCTGGTGATAGAGGATCTGGGTGACGAGGAGGTTATACTCTACCCATTCGGGGACAAGATGGGCGAGGCTATAGGGTATCTAATGCTCTATATAGCTTCGAAGAGAGAGGGGATGGACGTTGGTGTGAGGATAACCCCCTTCGGGATCTCGATCAATGCTAGGAGCACAGGCTTCAAAGATCTATTGAAGGAGATAGGCTCGGGCGAGTATGTAGACGAGATGATGGGCGAGGCTCTCAAGAGAAGCCCCAAGCTCTCGATAAAGATCAAGGAGATCCAGCATAGCTTCGGCTACATGGGCAGGGTTTCTGAGGAGAGCATAGTGTTTAAAGAAGCTGTGAGACAGATCCTAGAGGATCTCGAGTCTGAGGGGAGTCTCAAGTCATTCTTCAAGGATATTTCAGAGGGGAGAATAAAGATCCACAGCGTGCCTAGGAGAACACCTGCTTCCCCAATATCTAAAAAGATCCTGTCGACGCCGCTTATAAGACCATGGTTGAGAGATATATCCTATATAGTGGCAAAGCTCCTCAAAGGCTTCGCAATGACGGTGACAGAGATAGCAGAGGCTCTAGAGCTCCCGGAGAAGGTTGTTGAGAACAAGCTGAAGGAGATGAGAAAAAGCGGCCAGTACAGGGTTATCCAGTTCAAAGACATTGACACAGGCGAGTGGAGATGGGCCCTGGCAGAGGATCTCGAGGCAATATCCCGATCGCCGGAGTTTGAGACATGCTTCATGCCCAGAGGGCTTAACGATCACATAGAGTGCTCTATCAAATACGAGCCTGGATCGGCCCAGGTTAAGTTCGTTATAAAGACAAGCGATCTTGATGAGGGTATAAAGAGGATACTTGACAGCATATCAACAGAAGAGATCTATGAGGTCAGGGTATCGCCTATAAGCGCCCTAGGCTTTAAAGAGGCCTCAGTGGCGTATTACAACATACCCAAAGAAGCTATTCCGTATCTGGTTAAAAACGCCATAGCCTATATAGAGAAGACGTGCGCGGGCTATTAAAATAGCTTTTGCTTCACTCAACATATATCCCGGGCCTTAGTGGGAGAGCCTCTTTCTTCTTCCCCCTATAGTCAGGCGCACCGCTATCTCTGGCCTCATAGACCTCGATCACAGGGGCGCCTGTAGCCTCTCTCAAGGCCTCTATGCTGCTCCTTATAGCTGTGGTCTCGTCCACCAAGGCCCCCTCAAGGATCATTGATGCCAGCTCTTCTGGGAGTGTTGACGCGTGCTCAAATATCCTTCTTATTCTCTGTGCCTCCTCCTCCCGGGATCCTAGGCCTAGCTTTCCTAGATATGCCTCTATAACAGGCCTAATACCCTCGCCTCTTCTCTGTGCTTCAAGGCTTCTCCTCAGGATCTCTATCTCGTTCTGTGGAACCGTGTAGATCACGATCTTTGAGGGCTTCCTCCTCAGTATAGATATGATCTCCCTGAGATCCTCGCTCAGGGATCTCAGATATATGTGTTTAAACTCAACGTTCCTATCTATATATCTCTTCAAAGCCTCTCTATCGAAGCTCTCTCTAACCACAAGGCTCTTCTCACCAAATATGCTGTGCCATATCTCCTCGGCAACATGTGGGGCGTATATAGAAAGCATGATCACCCATGTCCCAGCGATCCTCAGGATCTCTCTCCAAACCCTATCGATCTTCTGGATATATTCAGCAATGCTGCTAGCTATATCGTATATAACCAGGATCCCTGCCTCCCTTATCCTCAGCCTCTCAAGGGCCTCGTCGGCTCTCAAAATGCTTCTAGAGATCCTTGATGCGTAGACTATATCTATCTCCTCTGGGGAATCCCTAGTAGGCATTCTGGCCAGCTTCTCCAGCATATCGTAGATCCTTCTAAGGTGATCCGCAATGCTTGCCACAGCCTCGTGCCTAAAATCCAGATCCTGGCCAACCTCTGATAATATCGATAAACCCACCCTAACACTATCACTCCCATATAGCTCCACGGCTCTGAACACAGGTAGTATGTTTCTGAGGCTCTTGGACATCTTTCTACCCTCTCTCAAGACCCATCCGTGGACTAGTATCGCTAGTGGCCAGAGATCCCTTGGAAAGACTGCAACATGGTTCATTATAAAGAATAGAAGGTGATTATTAGCAAGATCTTTTCCAGCAACCCTTAGATCCAGTGGGTACCAGTACAGAAAATCCCTCCTGAGATCCTCTAGATCCTCTTTCCCAATCCCCAGCTCCCTAGCTAGATCCTCGGGCTTCCCTCTCCCAAGCATGACATAGTCCCAGAACTTCTTACCAAGCATCGATGGATCTCTAATAAGGCTTCTCAGCTTATGGGAAACCGTGTAGAAGGCCATATAAATGGTGGAGTCGCTGAGGCTCTCGATAATCCACCCAGCATACCATGGGAGAGGCGTCCCCAGCCCTCTTGTTCTTGCACAGGGCTTCTCTCTGAGGTTCTCTATGAGCTCCGCCATATAGTCCCCCATCTCGGGCGGCTGGATATACATGCTCTTGAGCAGCTCTAGACCGCCTGCCTTCCACTCGCTCTTCGAATAGTCTATGAACCACTGATCCTCAAGCACCTTTACAATAACCTCTGTGCCGCATCTGCAGTAGACAGGCTTGTTAACGATCTCATATAGAGCGCCCCCCGCTCCAGAGAGCTTTATAAGGGTTGCTATGTTCTCCCTAGCCTCTGATACCTTCTTACCCTCTACCCAGCCTCTCACAAACCCTGCTAGGAAGCTCTGGCCGGCCTTGTTGTCAATATATCTATGCAGATCCCTCTCCATAGTGCCGGAGCTGTATTCCAAGGAGTATAGCTCCTTAGTAGCCCTCTCGAGAGCCTCTCTATCAAGCTGATCCCTAACCCTGTGCTTCTCAACGAAATACTTTGCGGGGAGATCCTTAACCCCTGGTGTCTTTATAACTATTCGTGGCCCCGGGATCTTTGATCCGCTGAGGCTTCTCAGAGCCTCTGTATAGGCCACATAGTCGTCTGGAGAGTGGGCTGGGACGCTCATAACGATCCCTGTTCCTGTCTCAGGATCTACGAAGCTGGCTGGGAGTACTGGTATCTTCTCACCAGTTATAGGATTGATCGCTGTCCTCATTATGAGATCCCTCGGAGATACCTCCCTAACATACCTTACGCCTCCTATTTGGTGGAGGAGCTTCTCATAGGATTTCTTAGAGACAACCCATGTGGAGCCGTTAACCTCGATCTCCACGTACTCAGCATCGGGGTTGATCCATATGTTGGTTGCGCCGAAAACAGTCTCGGGCCTCAGCGTTGCTGCCGGGAGTACTCTGCCCTCCTCGTCCTTGAAGAATATTAGTGTGAACCCACCTATCTCGGGATCCTTATCATCCTTAGTATCGTGACCCCCAACAGGCATGCCGTGCTTTGGACACCACCCAACAGGGTAGGTGCCCCTAACCAGGTAGCCCTTCTCTCTAAGCAGCTCGAACTGCCATCTAACAAAGCTGCTGAAATAAGGATCTATTGTTGTGAACTCCCTCCTCCAGTCTATCCCCAGCCCCAGTATCTTCATGCTATCTCTAGAGACCTTGTGAAAATACTGGGCAAGATCTATTGGCTTTGAGAGCCTCAAGGCGACCTCTTGCGGGACTCCGTAGAGGTTTACAAAAAGATCTATTAGCTCAGGATCACCCTCAGCTATGGACTCAGCCATCGTTAGTATGGGCGTCCCCGTGTAGTGGAAGCCCATGGGGTAGAGGACATTATATCCCTTAGTCCTTCTATGCCTAGCCACTATATCGGCTAGAACATAGCTTCTAGAATTACCTATATGTATAGGTGAGTTGGGGTATGGGAAGGCAGCTGTTACAAAGAACTTCCTTCTATCCCCCTTCTCTTCCCTCTCAGCCTCATAGGCCTTCTCGGCCTCCCAGATGCTCTGCCACTTCGAGGATATGCTCTTCAGCCACTCTATAGCACCTGTGCTTTCAGAGAATAGCGCTCCCCTTTCCAATACTAGCTGGGGGATTTATAAACATTTTATAGCAGGATCCCTGATTCTAGTTCGAGGGAGCAGATTAATGCTCCCCACAAAACAATAATACGGTGTTCCATGGGAACTCTGAGAGCTCTCGACAAGATCCTCTGGGATCTATGTAGAGATACTAGAGAAGATATCGAGGAGATCACACGTAGGGTTGAAAAGCTTAGAAGAAGGATCTCAGAGGATCTGGGACTGACAAGCCACCCATACGTTATAATGCACCTCAGAAACTTCCAAGAGGAATTCGAAACAGAGACCCAGAAGATCTCTAAGAACTACCTAAACCCGGGGGGAGATATAAACATGTGCTCATCAGATGCAAACAAAATACTAGAGATGCTAGAAACAAAGCTAACATGGCTGGAAAAGAAGCTAGGGCTGAGAAAAGCCGGAAAAAACACCCCGCCCAGCTATTAGATATAAAATATCGAGCATAGAGAAACAGCTAGCCCCACATTCCGTAGACACGTCTATACCATACCTAGAGGATCCTCTGTGAATCTCTTACAATAGACCTTCCTAGAGGTGAAAGCTGTGGAGCGGGCTCTCGATCTCCGCAAGTCTGTCTCTATCTTCCATTAGGGCTCTAGCAGTGATATTGCTGGTATCATGGAATAATCTGGATCCAGGTTCCATAGGATTTGTACCAAGCATAAGTGCTTTAGCGGAACCCATGGGCGAGGCATTCAGAATAATGCCCTAGCCCGACATATCTATACTTCAGACAGATCAGCTTTTCATACGAGGTAGACCCGCGGCAGTGCTCTTCGTGCTCCCCATGCTACTATAACGTGCCGATCTCTATGGTCTTTATAGCAAAATGGAGAGAAAGGATCGAAAGGATCTTTTTCCATGCTAACCAATCCTTTAGATCCTCACTGCAATTTTACCACCAAGAGCCTTACCTCTGGTTTGAGGTGTGGGAAGCTACTCCCCAAGAGGAAACCCCTATATCTACTCTGAGATATCTTACTCCCAACACATATGATCACTAGAGATCCAATAACCCAAGCCCCCTCATGGAGATAGTGGTGATGGGCCGGAGACCTTGCCCCAGGGCGCTTTTGCCCCCAGATCTCCCCACCCAACGGGCGGAAACCCTGCCCTGAAGGGCGGGAGGGAAGATCATTTGCATATCAAAAAAGCTGTGGTTCAGAAGAGCATTTGAGCTCTACCCCATTCACCCTAATTTTAGCTCTGGGAGTTTAGATCCCGAATAGATCTCATATTCCTTAAAGATCAGTTAATGAAAACAACATATATCGATACTGGGCCTCAGAATTCTAAGACTCGAGGCATGGTTGCGAATTTGCCAGCAGCTGTTTCAAGGTCGCGTTTATGGCTAAAATCTCAGGTATTCTGGCCTCTCTTTCTGGGCCTTCTCCCTCGCCTCTTCTATTAATTTATCTCTTCTGTCTATAAAGCCCTGGGGGAGTTTTCTGAAGAGGGGCTCTATCTTCCCTATCCTCCTCCCACTCTCTACTATGAAGCTTTTCATCTGCGGATATCTGGATCTTTCTATGGGCTCTTCGTAGCCGAGCATTCTCCACGCTCTTTTAGCGGCCCCGGGGGTTATTGGGTAGAGGGTCAGTGCTAGGAGGGCTGCTATGTTTGCAGCTATATATATTGTTGTTGCGGCTCTCTTGATATCTGTTCTAACCTCTTCCCACGGTGCTCTCTTGTTTAGATACTGGTTTCCGGCTCTCGCTATCTCTAGTATTTGCTCCGATGCATGTTTGATCTTTGTTTTGAGCATGCTATCTATATATTCCATATAGTGGTTCCACACATTGTCTATAAGCTCTCTATCAATATTATCTAGATCTGCGGGCTGCGGCACTGTTGAGCCGAAGTGCCTCTCTATGAATGTGAGGACTCTGTTAATATAGTTCCCTATGTCGTCGTTGAGCTCCGTGTTAACGATCTTTATGAACTCTCTCCAGCTAAAATTGGTATCCCTCTCCTCAGGCCTTATCCTTGCCAGGGCGAATCTCCAGTAATCAGGATCCTCTATTATGTGCAGAGCCTCGTCGGCCCACAAGCCGATCCTTCTGCTCTTGCTGAACTTCTCGCCCTCATAGAGGAGGTACTCTGTAGCCGATATCACGCTGGGCAGGAGGTATCTCTCGTCGCTAGCCATGAGCATGGCTGGAAGGATCACGGCGTGGAAGGGTATGTTGTCCTTCCCTATAAAGTAGATCGTTTTTGTGTTTTTATCGAACCAGAACTCCTCAAAGCTCCTGCCACTCTTCTCAAGGATCTCTTTCGAGGCTGAGAGATAGCCTAGCAGGGCCTCGAACCAAACATATATAGTCTTCCCCTCAGCTCCTTTAAAGGGGGCCTCTATACCCCATGAGTTATCCCTAGTAATAGATCTTGGCTTGAGACCCTCCCTAACCCATCTGAGGGAATAGTTCTTAACATTCTCCCACAGGTCCTCGTGGTTCTCAAGCCACTCCCTGATCCTTGTCTCAAGAGCCCTGAGATCGAAGAACCAGTGGGTAGTCTCCTTCAAAACAGGTTTGGAGCTGCATATAGCGCATCTAGGCGATATAAGCTCAAGGGGGTCTAGAAGGGCTCCGCAATTATCACACTGATCACCCCTGGCGTTTTGATAGCCGCACCTGGGGCACCTGCCCTCCACAAACCTATCTGGAAGGAAGATCTTGTCGTTCTCACAGTATGGGAGAACCATCTTCTGGGTGAATATATAGCCCTTCTCCTCAAGCAGCCTCATGAAGCCTTTAACAAACTCTCTATGCGTGGGAGACTCTGTCCTCGAATAGTTATCAAGCTCTATGCCCCACCTCCTAAGGATCTCAACAATATAGGCGTGGGCCTCATCAGTAAGCCTCCTAGGATCTATCTTCCTCCTCCTAGTCTCAACCTCTATAGGGGTTCCATGCTCGTCAGACCCAGAAACAGATATTACATCCTCGCCGAGAAGCCTTAGAAACCTCGTCATCATATCGGCACTGAGGAGGTGGAGAATAGTCCCCAGGTGAGGCACGCTGTTTATATAAGGCCAGGCAGCCGTCACAACCCACTTGCCCAGCACATCCACCCAGATTTCTTATACCATGTAGAAGCTATATATTGAATACCCAGAAACCCACAGGATCAAGATGGCCCTGCAAGGGCTGTTTGTTCTATAATATAGCAGCACTACCCAAGATCTGTGAATCTGTATCTCGCAACATACACAGCCGCGGCCATTGTTAGCAAGATAATCTCATACGCTTCAATAGTAGCTGCAGAAGGCCATTTGATGAGAAGAGCTCCCAGTAGGCCGGCTAGAAATATAGCTGCTATGGCGGTGAGATAGATAGGCTCTCTTCTAAACTCTCCTATGCCGAATATCAAAAAACCTATGAACGCTTGGATGAAGAACCAAACAGATACAAAAACATGGGGATAGGTTCCCGAAGGGAAGATCCCTATCAATGCCAGGAAGATCGATGAGATCGAGAGATAAGATCCACCAACGATCCCCACCCTTGTTTTTGAAACAAGCACCATATCCATGGATAGCAGGGCTACAAAGAGAGCCGATATTATGAGGCCTGTATTATAGATCCATGGGTGGTTCGCGCCAGGCCCCCCAAGATCGCTGAATGCGTGGATGTAGAAGCTGAACCAGGGATTATATCTGATCGAAACGAGGGTGGAGATCCAAAATACCGCTGACGCTATAACCCCTGCCAGCCTCATAGAGCCGCGAAGGATCGGGTTCATCACAATCCCTTGTACAGTATATCGGGGCATCCATATCAATAAAGCCCCGGAGATCCATATAAAGGACTCACATCTCGAAACGAGCCCAAGATCTGTGTGGCCTATCCCCACCAGGCCTGATGATACCTATACATGCCATCTCGCCTAAGAGCTCAACCTTGATCACCTTCGATGGGTTCCTAGGATCTGCTGTGGCAAGCCCGGCTTTTTCGATCGACATGCCCACAGCTATCTCAACAGATCTGCAGCTCTCGATAGCAGAGCCTCTCTTGGCGCACTCAACCCTCACCCTATCGCCCCTTGATAGAACCGCTCTCCCGAGATCGATAGCTGTTCTAACAATCTCCCCTATATCTGCTCTGCAGCACCTATCTATTCTAACCACCCTCTCTATCGAGTAGGGCGGTCTTCTCCTAACCTCCTCAAAGATCCTGGAGCTATCGAGGCTTGAGAAGACTAGAAGAACATCTCTATACCCAGCCTGTGCAACCCTCACGCCCGGATCTATCCTGTATAGTAGATCCTCCAGCTCCCTCTTAGCCCTCTCCTCCTTACCAACCCTAGCCGTTACTATCAGCCTCAGGTTCTCCCCCAGGGGCTCACTTGATAAACCTATCCAGCCCAGCCCCCCTGCCGGGCTTCTCCTTCTGCTTCTTAGGCTGCTGCTCAGCCTTTCTAGCCTCTGCCCTGGCCTCGGCCTGCTTCTTTTCAGCAGCCTCTCCAGAGGAGATCTTTTTCTCTAGCTCCTTAACAATCGATATAACCTCCTTGGCCCTCGGCCCGGCGAGATACTCTATCATAGAATCGCTCATCCTCATCCCCAGGGCTATTTTTGCAGCCTCTGTGGGGTTGTTTCTAAATATTACCATCAGATATGGTATAACATCACCCTTAGCCGTGGATGTCGAAACATGGTCGTGGGATGCTATTAGCTTCGCAATGCTATCCCTAACATCTCTAACCTCTTTGGTTCTCATCATATGCCTTATCCTCTCCGGAAATCTATAGCTCACCCACCCCTTCTCAGGGTTCTTCCCAGCCATTGCTACGCCAGCGCTCATTAGATCCACGGCATAGGATAGAAGATCCCAGTTACCTCTCTTAACGATCCTGCCCATATACATATCAGCCCTAGAGAGGGCCTCATAAGCCCTCCATAGATCCTCGGGATCGCGCATTTTAGCCGGTATGTTCTCGTTTATCCACTGCATAAGCATATCGTTATCAAGCTGACTGCTCCCAGCAGCTGCTCTCGCCGCCCTTGCACTCCTAGCACTGAAGATCCTTCCGAGGGTTTCGAATGGATTTCTCTCCCTATCTCTATAACCCAGTATACTCCTAACTAGATCTAGGGTGACCTTTCTAGCCCCTCTAACAACAGATTCGAGATCATTTATAGCCGATCTAAGATCTCCCTCAGATCTCCTCGCTATCTCTTTCAAAGCATCATCATCGCACTCTATCTTCTCCGAGGAGCAGATCTTCTTCAGCAGCCTAACAACGTTGGCCTCGGTGAGCTTCTTAACCTCTATAGCTAGGGAAGCGTTTCTCAGAGGCCTCAGACTAGGGGCCCAGGGATCGTTGGCTGTCATTATAACAGGGACTCTGGTAACCTCTATAAGCCTTAGAACAGCCTCAAGGCCGCCTTGATCTGCTTTAGCGTTTATCCCATCAACCTCGTCTAGGAGGATAAGCCTTCTCCTCCCAAAGAGCCCTGCTTTGTCCGCAGATGCTATCGCTATCCTCTCGATATCCTGCATTCTTCTAAAATCACTCGCATTCATCTCAACAACCTCGAAGCCAAGATCCCTGGCTAGGCACTCCACAAGCGTTGTCTTTCCAGTCCCTGGGGGGCCGTGGAGGAGGGCTGCCTTGTACTCTGTGTTTGGGAAGCTCTTGATCCACTCGAGCAGCTTGTTCTTAGCCTCCTCTTGATCTATGTAGTCTGAGAGTGTTCTTGGCCTGTATTTTATGATCCACGGGAGCGTGTCACTTCTTCTGAGGGCCAAGCCTCTTCCCCAGGAGAACCAGCCTTGCTAGGAAGGCGTTCAACTGGATCTCGTCATCGGCTCCTTCTATCAATCTATAGTTTATCTCTCCAGCATAGTCCGCTATATAGATCCTGAGATCCTCTTCTATCTTAACCTCCGGATCGAAGATCTCCCTGTGGATCTGCCTTATAACGTCGAGCCCCGATAACCCATAGTCTATCATTATCTTCCTAAGCCTCTCTCTAGCCTCTGTGAAGTTCCCAGCAAGGGCCAGCTGGATCATCTCCCTGATCTCCTTTGGATGGGCCAGCCCCACAACCTTGTAGACAGAAGCAGTGGTCACCCTACCGAGGGCTGCAGCTGCTTGGAGGATATTTATTGCTCTCCTCATATCGCCCTCTGTTATATCATAGATAGCGTCGAGAGCGTCAGGATTGTATTGAACCCCCTCCCTCTCAGAGATCATCTTAAGCCTCTGAACAACATCCTCCCTAGCTAGGGGGCCGAATCTGAAGACAGCGCATCTACTCTGGATAGGCTCTATGATCTTTGAGGAATAGTTGGCCATCAATATAAACCTGGTGGTTGATACATACATCTCCATAAGCCTCCTCAGAGCCTGCTGGGCATCCGCTGTCATGTTATCAGCCTCATCGAGTATTATAACCTTAAACGGGATCTCGCCAACCACAGCTGATCTAGCGAACTCCTTAACCTTAGTTCTAATAACATCTATACCCCTCTCGTCAGAGTTATGGAGGAGAACAGGGGTATCCCCCGCAAAGAACATCTCGCCACCGGGAACAGAGAGATCATAGACATAGCCATCGTACCTCATAACCTCTATGCTATCTATCCTAACAACCCTTAGATCAGAGTTGGCGAGCCATAGGAGCCTCCAATAAAGCCTCCTGCCCTTCTCACTAAGCTCGAAAGGATCGACAGAGCCTAGGATCTCGTGATAGGTTTTCCTGGAGACCGCTTCTCCAGATATATATGCCTCGCCGAGCATCTTCGAAACACGATCTCGAGTGCTGCTGCTTAGAGCCTCTGCAAACATCTTGAGAGGCTCTAGGGGCAGAGGATCTGAATCCCTGCTGCTTCCACCACCAGCCACCAGGCCCCGAGAACATGGATCAAGACCCACTGTTATGCCCCGCCACTGAGGATCTCTATCGATGAAGCCCAGACCCGGCGAGGGCTCTATGGCTTTTTGAGAATGCTTCAGAATGCCTATGAGGGGTCCGGGGCCTGTATAGATCTCTCCGTAAGGATCGTTAGGCCGCGATCCATAGACACCCAGCCCAGCCGCGGCGGTGATATAGCTATAGATCCTGGGCATCGATGTAAATGTTAATAGATGACCACCTACTTTTAGATCGCTGGCCTTTCTCTCAACAAGACCCCCATAGCTATCTATAGCCATGACGGAATGGTTCCCCGTAAGCTCTATCGATCCTCCCGTGTCTAGCCTTATCCTTGCTATGTGGCTTACCCTATGCCTAATGATCCACCTGGCTCTAGACCACCTAACCCTCCCGCTCGCCCCATCTATGGTGAGAACCTCGAGATCCCTTGCCCCTGCATATTCCGAGCCACCGATCTTGATGGTGCTGCCTCTCGAGAAGTAGATCTCATCGAGATCCGAGAATCTAGGCATAGCAGGAGAACCACTGATTCTCACTAGGATCGGTGTTTCTCTAGACACCGAGGCGTTCATCTCAAGAACATATCTCCTATAACCCTCACCATAGAGATCGTGGACAAGGGCGAGAGCAACAGTGGTTTTACCAACACCGGGGGGGCCTGTGAAGAGGAGGTGGGGCATATTCTTCTCCTTAACAAACACCTTGAGCCTAGAAACAACATCGCTCTGATTAACAACCTCGTCGAGGGTTTTTGGTCTATATTTCTCAGTCCATAGAAGCTGTGCAAGCTCCCCTGCCATTAATATTCCCAAGAAAATCTTGGTAAGAACCATTTATAGACAAATGAGCCAATAACCAGGGCCATGGCCTTGATACGGCTCAGATGCAGTATAGCTTCTCTAGGCTTGCTCAGCGATCATGAAAGGCGTTACTGGGTCGTTATTGTGAGCATAACGGCCATGATCTTCTGAGCACCTTTTCCCTATCACCATCCTTACTAAAATATTATATTCTTTACTACAATATTATATTTGGTGTATACTGTTGCCTAGAACCACAGTTGCTGTTGACGACACCACGGCCAAGAGGATCTCAATGCTTGCTAAGAAGTTCAACCTGATCATCTCTAGCTTCTCTTCAGAGGCTCTGAGCGTTGCTGGAGATCTTCTTGAGATGGGCATGATGCCCAGGGATCTTAGAAAGCTCGTCGTTGCCATGAAGATAGCATCCTTCATAGATCCTATAATCCTCCCCATGGATCTCTTCGAAAGCATGATCAAAAAAGCCTCTCTGTGCGGCGAACCCTGTTTAGAGGAGCTCAACGAGGAGATGATCCTGTGGGGCAAGAGGGTAGGATCTATAGTTAAGGGCTACTACGAAGGAGACATAGAATCCCTGGTAGAGGCTGTCTCAAAAGCCTCGAAGGTGTTTGCACTAAAAGAGATCTCTGTGGAGAGAATGGCCCCCAATACTATGGAGATAAAGCTCGTTGGCGTGGGGAAGAGTGAGCTCACAACAAGGCTCACATACATGTTTGTGAAAAGCTTCTTCGAGGAGCTTGGCTATAAAGTATCTCTCGATAGCATGGGCATTGGAGCGATAAAAATAACACTCAAGATGTAGATATACAGGCTGTTAACGGAAGATCCTATAGATTTGGTGAAAGGCCTCGGAGACGAAAAGACCCCATAGCTATGGCTCGCGCCGATACCTATTTCAATGCTTTTTGATCTAACTCAAATCTTATTAGAAACCAAACTTTATCTATGAATAAAGAGACAGAAATCACGAAGAGCAGTAGATATATAGTTGCAAAGCCACATAATAGTGGGGCATCTAATGAAATTTTCACGGTGCCAATCACCCCCCCAGCAGAAGAGCGGTAAAAAAGTTGCAATAATAGGGGCGGGCCCCGCTGGGCTTGCCGCTGCTGGCTTTCTGATCTGCAGGGGGCATGGGGTGCATGTTTTTGATATGATGGAAGAGCCTGGCGGGCTTCTCATCTACGGGATCCCTGATTTCAGGATCCCTAAGAAGAATGTTAGGGAGGGCACACAGGATCTTGCAAAGCTTGGCGTGATTTTTCATCAACGCGTTAAAGTAGTCCCTGGAGATGGTGTTAGATATGGTGAGATAGGCTTCAATGAGATCCTCAGGGGATTCGATGCCGTTATAATAGCTACTGGAACCTGGGCTGAGAAGAGGCTTAACATCGAGGGCGAGGATCTACCCAGGGTATATGGGGCTTTTCACTACCTATACCACTACTGCAGAGTCGAGGCTGGCTATGAGAAGCTAGAGGATCTACCTCCCCTCGGCAAGAGGGTTGCTGTTATAGGTGCCGGTCTAACCGCTGTCGATGCCGCCGCTGTATCTAAGAAGCTTGGTGTTGAAACCGTGTATATGATCTATAGGAGGACTATTAACGAGGCCCCTGCAAGGAAACACGAGATCGAGAGGCTTATAAAGGCCGGAATAACATGGATCGAGCTGGCTTCGCCAAAAAGATTCATAGGAGATAGAGTGAAGGGCGTCACAGGGGTTGAGCTTATAAAGATGAAGCTGGGAGAGCCAGATAGGAGCGGGAGGCCGAGGCCCATCCCGATAGAGGGTTCCGAGTTCGTTCTAGATATAGACGCCGCCTTAATAGCTATCGGCGAGATCCCAACACCCCCTATCATGGATAAAGAGCTGAAGATAAACCCCGACAACACGGTATGGGTTGATAAGAAGATGAGAACAACTATGAAAGGAGTGTTCGCCGCTGGGGACGTGGTCACGGGCCCAAGCCTCATAGGGAACGCGATAGCCTCTGGCTTGAAGACAGCCCAGGCTGTTGATGAGTATCTCCAGGGAAAGATCTCCTGGGATCTCTCTCCATAGGTTTCAACACAGAACCAAGCTGATAGTAGGCCTGTGCCCATTGCTCATAGCGAGAGAAACCTAGATACAGCTCTAACAAGATCCAGAGGATCTCTTGCCACATATACCCTTGAACCCGGATCCCCGAGATCCTCTGGATCTTCATCCTCTCTAAACAGGACAGGGCTGCCCACCTCGCGGAAAGCCGGGCGGTCCCACTGGGAGTCCCCTATAAACATAGCATCCCTAGGCTCGATCCCGAGAACCCTCAATAATCTTCTAACAACAAAGCCCTTCTTCAAAGGCTCCACATAGGGTATCCCGCCGGGCTGCAATCTATCATCCTCGTCGAAAACCAGTA
>FWWM01005270.1_pt1 | contig 28513 bp, 28 predicted proteins | sample 2228351 | NCBI WGS metagenome assembly FWWM01 (sample SAMEA103939774, study PRJEB20133) | metagenome | reverse complement strand
TTTCGCAAAAAGGCTTCTAAGCCTTGATATATCTTATCCAAAAGGTTATGAACCTAAAAAGTAGGTTCACGGATGATTAAGAGATGATAAAGTAAGTTTTTGTGTTTTTGTCTCAAAGAGTTTTTGCACGCAAAAGGTATGCTTCAAATAATTTTAAAAAAAGCCCTTATAGTATTCTTCCGTCCCTCATCTCCACAATCCTGTGCGCCTGTTTGGCAAGTTCCAGTTCATGGGTCACCATCACTATGGTGGTGCCTTCAGAGTTTATGTCTTTGAATATGTCCATGACCGCTTGGGTGTTTTTGCTGTCTAAGTTTCCTGTAGGCTCGTCTGCAAGGATAACCAAGGGTTTGTTTATAAGTGCCCTTGCTATGGCAACCCTTTGCATCTCACCTCCCGATATTTGGTATATCTTCCTATTCTCCTTTCCACCAAGGCCAAGCCTCCTCAAAAGCTCATAGGCCCTCTCCCTTGCTTCCTCTCTTTTCATCCCAAGCCTTATGGCTGGTATCATCACATTCTCCAAAAGGCTAAACTCTGGCAAAAGATAATGGAATTGAAAGACAAAGCCCAGCTTTTGGTTTCTTATTTTGGATATCTTTTCTTCCTCGGAGAAGTCTATCCTTTCCTCCTCAAAGAAAACCTCCCCCTCTGTGGGCCTATCTAAAAGTCCCATTATGTATAGCATGGAGCTTTTTCCAGAACCGCTCGCACCTATGATGGCCACAAACTCACCTTTTTTTATTTCAATGTCAATGCCTTTTAGTATCTCCTCTTGTCCTATGACTTTTTTTACTCCCCTTAGTTCAATCATTGGCTTCTAAAGATGTCCACAGGGTTCAGCCTGCTTGCTCTGTAGGAAGGATATAGGCTTGCCAAAAGGGAGAAGAAGAGGGAGAAGGCAAAGGCATATAGGTAAAGGATTGGGCTTCTGTCCAGCACAAAGCCCTTGGTCCTTATTAGACCCTCCACATCAAGCCTCACAGACTCAAGGTATTCTTGCAATCCAAAGCCAAGAAAAGAGCCTATTATGGCACCAAGCAATCCTATTATGAGGCCCTGCACCACAAAGATAAAAAGTATGTCCCTTCTTGTAAAGCCCATGGCCATAAGTATGGCAATATCCTTTTTCTTCTCAAGGACTGTCATCATGATTATGTTAAAGATGCCAAAGGCCGAAACGGTCAAGATGGCAAAGACTATCATGTAGGTTATGATGTTTTGGATTTTGAAGATGCTTAAAAAGTTCCTGTAGGCCCTTTGCCAGCTTTCCACCTCGTAGGGTATTTTCTCTTTTAGCTCTCTTGCAAGCCTTTCTGCACTTTCCACATCCCTTATCTTAAGCACTATCTCGTTTACTTCTCCCTGTCTTTCCAAAAGGCTTTGAAGGGTTTTTATGTTTATATACACCCTTGTATCATCTATGTTGGTTATGCCAGAGTCAAAAAAGTCCTCCACGCTCACCAAAAGGCTTTTCCCGTTTGGTGCCACAAGCACAAGTTTTTTGCCAAGCTCTTTTATCCCAAGGCTCCTTGCCACAAGACTGCCAATTATCACACCAGTCCTGTTTGTCTCAAGCTTATCAAGTCTTTTATAGACAAGGAACCTCTCTATCACAGAAGCCCTCGGCTCCCTCTGCGGGTTTATGCCAATGAGCGTTATGGGCTTGTCCTTTATACCATACTTTAAAATCCCCCTGCTTATGAGCCTTTCCGCACTGCCTACCACCTGTGGGTTTTCTTCCAGCTCCTTTATGATCTCCTGCCAGCCAAGTATCCTGTCCTTTTCCTTTGGCTTTGCACCAAGAAGGATGGCGTATTTTTCCACCTCTTGCTCTTCTTCCCTTGGCTTTATCTTTATGTGAGGCTCCAAGTCTATGACCTGCTGTATAAAGTAGTTTTGAAAGCCAAGCATGAGGGAGCTCATCACTATAAAGGCGCAAACACCCACAGAAACGCCCAAGATGGAGACCAAGGTTTGCCTTTTTCTCTCAAGAAGCATCTTAAAGGCCACAAAGAGGATATAGTTCATGGCAAGACAACCCTTTGACCGGGCCGTAGGCCACTTTTTACCTCAATATACTCACCAAACCTCTCTCCAACTTCTACCGGCACCCTTATCTTCCTTATGCCATCATAGACAAGCACATAGCCATCCCTGTAGGCGCTTGCCGGAATTAGAAGCATCTTTTTGTTTTCCACCTCTATCTGGCCGTCCACTGTGGCGCCAAAGGGTGTTTCCTTTGGAAGGCCTGCAAGGACCTTTACGGTGATGAGCTTTCTGCTTCTGTCTACCTCCCTTATTATCTTTGCCACCCTCCCCTCAAAGGTCCTATCTGGGTAGGCATCCAGCTTAAGGACCACCCTTTGCCCCTCCTTTACAAGCCCCGCATACTCTTCATCCACCTCCAGCCAAACCTCCCAATCCCTTGAACCTATGGAGAAAAGCTTATTGTCTTGGCTTATATGGTTTATATAATCACCCTTGCTTACATACTTTTTGAGAACATAGCCCTCTATGGGACTTCTTATAACATACTTTTCCTTTTCTTTCAAAAGTCTTTTTAGGTCCGCTTCAAGCACTCTTTTTTCGGTGTTTATGGACCTTATAGCATCTTCATAAGCATTCTTTGCCCTCTCATACTCTCTTTTGGCTATCTCATACTGGGTTTTACTCTGTTCGTAGGCTTCCCTTGGTATTAGCCCCTGTGAAAAGAGCCTTTCCCTTCTTTCAAAGGCACTTTTGGAGTTTTCCATGCTTACTTTGGCAGATTCTAAGGCCTTTTCCAAGCTTTTAAGATAGGGAGAGTCCTCCCTTGACCTCTCTCTTGCAAGGCTTAACCTTTCAGAGACTTCTTTTATGCTTTCTTCCAGTGGGCCACTGTCCATAAGGGCAAGCACCTGCCCCCTCTTTACATAATCCCCCTCCTCTACAAGGACCTCCTTTATATAGCCAGAGACCTCGGCCTTCAAAAGCACATAATCCTTGCTTCTGGCATAGCCAGAGCCATAGACCAACCTCTTTATCTCCTTTTCTTCCACCACCGCATACTTTTCTCCCCCCTTGTTTATGGCAAAGATAAGCACAAAGGCACCAAGAAGAACAAAGAGAAGAAGAAGCAAAAGCTTACGCATTAGCATAGAATATTATCACAAGGATACTATCCTCTCCCTGTTGCCCAATACTACAAGTATGTCGTTTGGAAGCACTACCTCATCACCCGATGGGTTTACTATAAACCTTTCACCCCTCTTTATGGCCAGAACGGTGATATCGTACTTCCTCCTTAGGTCAATGTCCTTAAGTGCTTTATTATGAAGCCTTTGTGGTGGTAGCATCTCAAAGATGCTGTAGTTTTCTGCTATGGGTATCTCCTCTATAAAGCCACCTACAAGTAGAGAGTGGGCAAGCCTTATGGCCATATCCCTTTCTGGATGTATGACCCTGCTTATACCAAGCCTCTCCAATATCCTTCCATGAAGAGGATTTACCGCCTTTGCTATAATCTCCTTTACTCCAAGCTCCATAAGCTGGACCACCACCAGTATGCTCGCCTCTATGTTCTCACCTATGCTCACTATCACCACATCCGCATTGGCTATGCCAGACTCCTTTAGGGCCTTTTCATCGGTGGCATCAAGTATGAAGGCTTGAGATACAAGCTCCGCTATGGCCTTTACCTTCTCCTCATCCACATCACAGGCTATAACCTCCGCACCGCCTTCGGCCAAGGTCTTTGCCACGTTAAAACCGAACCTTCCAAGTCCAATAACTCCAAAAACCTTCTTCATATCAAAAGCCTCGCCTCAGGAAGTTTTACATGAGTTGGTTTTTCTTTACCCACAAGGGCAAGCATAAAGCCAAGCAGGCCCACCCTTCCTATGAGCATGCTTAGAATTATAAGGCCTTTACCCAAGGGAGAAAAGTCTGCAGAGAGGCTAAGGCCCTTAGGATTGCCCAAAGAAAGCCCCACAGTAGCAAAGGCCGATACCGTCTCAAAGAGAGCGGGCAATAGTTTTATGTTTTCAATCTCTGCCAGAAGCATGGCCACAATAGTGTTGTAGGCAAAGGCCAAGCTAAGTATAACCATAGCCTTATGCACTTGAACTTCTATGAGCCTCCTTCCAAAGACTACCACATCTTGCCTACCCTTTATATAAGAAAGCACAGCCAAAAAGACCACCACAGCCGTTATGGTTTTTATGCCCCCACCAGTGCCACCGGGAGAAGCTCCCACAAACATAAGGTTTATTATCAAAAACTGGGATGCCTCAGAAAGCTTTGCAATATCTATGGTGTTAAAGCCGGCCGTTCTGGCAGAAACGCTATGAAAGAAGCTTGCAAGCACCTTTTCTCCCAAAGACATATCTTTGAAGCGCCACAGGTCAAAAAGAAGGAAAATAAAGCCTATAAGAATAAGAAAGGAAGAAGACAAAAAGACAAGCTTTGTATGTGTAGAAATCCTCCTTATCTCACCCCTTTTGTAGAGTATTAGCTCGTATATAACATAAAAGCCCAACCCACCAAGGATTATCAAAAGGCTTATAACCAAGTTTACCCATACATTTCCCCTAAAACCCATAAGGTTATCAGAAAAGGTGGAAAAGCCGGCGTTGTTGAAGGCCGAAACGGAATGAAATAGGCTTGCAAAAAAGGCCCCTGCTGGGTCCCTCAGTTTAAACAGAAAGGGCGGGAAGAGGGCAAGCATGCCAAGAAACTCAATAAAGAAAACAAGGGGTATAATCCTTTTTATAAACCTTACAAGCCCATGCATACCGGGATAGTTAAAAGACTCTGCCAGCATAAGCCTATCTCTCAAACCAAGCCTCTTCCTAAGGGCTATAAAGAAGTAAGTGGTAAGGGTCATATATCCAAGGCCACCTATTTGAATAAGGGCCAATACCACAACCTTTCCAAAGAAGTTTAGGTCTTTTTCCGTGTCAAGCACCACAAGGCCTGTTACCGTTGTGGCAGAGGTGGCGGTAAAGAGGGCATCCAAGTAGCTTATGGGTCTTGTGGTGGAAAAATATATAAGAACAGAACCTATGAGTATTACTACTAAGAAAGAGGTTAGCAATATTCTATGTGGCGTCCATTCAAAACCCTTCATACCATAGTTAAATTTTAACCATTTTTAAGGCACGCATCAGCATGCCACTACATTTAAAAAATCAACAGGCAGGAAGCCCACGGCTTTAATTTCTCACTCAACGTGTAGGTCTAAAATAATTGAATTATGAAGGTTGAAAGGGTTATAAAAGTCTATTTAACAAGAGAAGGCATAGATATACCCGAAGAGAGATTAAGCAGTATAGTTTTAGAACTAAAATCTTGGTTGAAGCCTTCCCTTGAAGGGTCTGGAATTATGAAAACACAGGAAGGTGATTTTACTCTTATACATTCCCACTACGGAGAACCATACCATAGCCTATCTGCCGGTGCCATAAGGGAATGTCTTGAAAAGTTTTTTAACCCTTCTGGACTTTTGGAGAAGGTACAAAGCCTCAAAAGGATAAACATCTTAGATATTGGCTTTGGACTTGGCTATAATGTGGCTGTAGCCATCAAAAAGTTAAAAGAGATAAACCCACTTATAGAGATTGAAATAATATCCCTTGAGAAGGAAGTGCCTGCTCAAATTCCACCAATGCCAAAAGAGTTTAGAAGCATCCACAAAAATATTTTGGAAAAGCTTCCCAGCTTTGAGGAAGATGGTGTAAGTTTTAAGCTTTACCTTGGGGATGCAAGGGAAAGTATAAAGAAGATAAAAGACTTTGAAGCCCATGCGGTTTTTCATGATGGCTTTTCACCTTACAGAAATCCAGAGCTTTGGAGCCTTGACTTCTTAAAAGAGATAAAAAGGCTTATGCATAAGGAGGGTGTATGGGTCTCTTATACCTCTTCCTTGCCTGTAAGGAAAGCCCTTAAAGAACTTGGCTTTAGCCTATCCACCACAAAAAGCGTAGGCAGGAAAAGGGGAGGGACAAAAGCCTACTTTGGTGGTGTGGATGAGTTATCCTACGAGGAAGAAAGAAAGCTACTTACTTCGCCCTACGCCATACCCTTTTTGGACCCTTATTTAAACAGGGAACCTCTTGAGATACTTGTAGATTACCGTGTAAGGGTTGAGCTTTTGAAAATGGCCCAGGGCGGACTTGAACCGCCGACACCCCGGTTTTCAGCCGGGTGCTCTACCAACTGAGCTACCGGGCCTGTGGAATAATATTATATAACTTGGAGAGGGGAAATGGTAGTATTTTTTCTACTTTTCCTTTTCGTAAGCTCTTGTGGTAATGTTTTTGTAGAAAAGGACCTGCTTGAGAGGCCTCAGGCAAAGCGTTGCGCAGACTGCCATAGCGACATATTCAAGGAGTGGGAGAAAAGCAGGCATGCCATAGCTTGGAAAAGTGAGAAGTTTAGGCTTGAAAGTGAAAACTACACAAAGAATAAGTGTCTTTCCTGCCATGCACCACATCAAGTGGACTCTGGGATAAAGCCCGCTCTAAGGGTAGAGTTTAAAGAAGATGGCATTTCCTGCGTAGCCTGTCATTTCAAAGAGGAAACAAAGGCCATGCATGGACCTCACAAGGTTTGGTCTCCACCCCACCCTTCAAGGCAAGACCTTAACTATACAAAGGCCTTTTTCTGTGCTGGCTGTCATCAGGAGACTTACAAGGAGTGGCACCTTACAAAGGTTCAAAAGTCTTGTCAAGACTGCCACATGCCTTCCTTGGGAGAAAAAAGGATTGTTCAGAAGTTTCCTTTTGAATACTTTCACACCAAAAAGCCAAGGCATGACCATAGCTTTCCTACGGGAAAGGCAAAGCCAGGAGACATTATTGTTGAACTTGAAAGAAGTTCCAGCTTGAGGCTAAAGGTGGTAAATGTGGGCATACCCCATAACTTACCCACTGCGGACCAAGGAGACCCCAAGCTGTATATCATAATAGATGCCCTTCTACCAACGGGTGAAAGCTCAAGGGTCGTAAGAGTTCTATCTTATCAAGCAAAGAATGCCCTTGTCTATAAGGAACCAACCTATATAGACCTTCCATGGACGGAGGTGGATCACGTGGTTGTAAAAATAGAAAGAAAATTAAGCTGGAAAGATGGTAGAGAAAATATATTGGAGGTGGTCCTCAAGTAGGCAATAAAATTCATAAGATATTCTTATATTCCTATTACCATAACTTATAGATTGCCATTTTTAAAGTCTTTATCATAAATAGATAGCTTATAATTATCATTAAAAGGAGGCAAAGGATGGCACAGGAGGTGCACCACCATCACTTAGGAGAGCATGAGTATAGCTACTGGCCTCTGCCCGTAGGGCTGGCTGTATTACTTGTCCCCCTAACCTTTATAGCCCTGATGGTATGGCAGAAGCCCATGCTTGCCCTCATCTTTGGGGGTGTAAGCCTTGTTCTTTTTGTAATAGGCATAGCAGGATGGATCCAAGAGTTCTTCTCAAAGGGTCATGAAGAAGGGCTTGGTATGCCCGCCATGATGTTCTTTATAGTGTCCGAGGTGGTCATATTTGGTACCATGTTTGCAGGCTTTTATATGGCAAGGGTAACCCATGCGGAAGTATGGCACCAGTGGGTTCCAAAGGGCATTAACCTTACCATACCCCTCATACTTACCTTTATCCTTTGGGCTTCAAGCGCCACAATAGCTATAGCTGAAAAGCTTTTTGAAAAAGGTAAGAATGCCGCATCCGCCCTTTTTGTACTACTTACGATGGTTTTGGGTCTTGCCTTTATGGCTATACACATAAAGGAATGGCTCCATCTATGGCATGAAGGCTTTACCCTTAGCTCCAATATGTATGGCACAGGTTTTTATATGCTTACTGGCATACACACCTCACACATAGTGGTTGGTCTTCTCACCATGCTTGTGGCTCTATTTCTTCTGTTAAGTGGTAAGGCAAACGAGCACAAGGGTCATACTTACATAAGGGCCATAACCCTTTACTGGCACTTTGTGGATATTATGTGGCTTCTTGTGGCAAGCAGCGCTTACCTTATAGGCAGCTTAGCATGAGGCTTTTCATGCTTTCCTTGGCCTTTTTTACCATTGCAATGGCAAGGGAGCCTTATGAGTACGGTAGGTATACAAGCTATTATGGTGAGCAGGATGTAAGCGTGGTAAAAATACAAGAAGACCTCTACATAGGGAAAGAAATAGCCAACGTGGATGTAAAAACCCTAAAGGGAAAAGTGAGTTTAAGGGAGTTTATCTCCAATAAGCCCACAGCCCTCTTGTTTGCATACTATACTTGCGATACTGTCTGCCCCATAACAGCGCAAAACCTTTATAAGGTGTCAAAAAGCTTATCTAAGGAATACAGGTATGTGATACTGTCCTTTGATGAGAGGGATAACCTTGAAACGATGAAAAGCTTTATGCTAAGGAACTTTGGCACCACAGACCTGCCAGAAAACTGGCTTGTGGGTGTACTATCCAAGGAAGACATAAAAAGGCTTACTCAGTCGGTAGGATACAAGTTTTACTACATAGACAGAGACAAAATCTTTATCCATCCAAACGTAACCATATTCATATCGCCAGATGGTAAGGTGATGAGATACCTCTATGGTCCCTTTTTAAAGGAGAAGGATGTAAGCCTTGCCTTCATAGACGCCCAAAGGGAAAAGCCTTCAATAAACAACCTTGTTGACCTTGCCGTGCTTGCCTGCTACAGGTATGACCATGCACGTAGCAGGTACGTGATAGACCCAACTTTAATCTTTGCAGGCCTTGGCATATTTGGCCTCTTTTCAACCCTTTCTCTTGCATACTTTTATAGCAGACATAAAAAGGAGGTGCACAAATGAATGAAATCTTAGCTTATCCTGCCAACTATTGGCAGACTATGTATGAAATATGGCTCATTGTCTCTGTAATCATTTATCTTGTGGTCTTTATACCAGGTGCCTACTTCTTGTTTAAGTATCGCTACAAAAAGGGTGTTAATGAAAAGGCTCAACATGTGCATGAAAGTAAAGCCCTTGAAATACTTTGGACCATAATACCAACCATAGTGGTCATATACCTTGCCACCCAAAGCTTTGCCTTTTATAGGGTTCAAAGAAATGCTCCAGAAAATGCTATGGAGATTAAGGTAACTGCCTTTATGTGGGGTTGGGAGTTTGAATACCCAAACGGCAAAAAGGTATATTCCTTCTTTAACAGTGTGGTCAACCCAGAGAACAACGCCTACCTAAAGCCAGAGCAGGTTAATGATATGTTTAAAGCTTATCTTCCTGCAGAAACACCTATAAAGGTCCTTCTCACATCAAGAGATGTTATACATGCCTTCTACGTTCATCCGGCAAAGGCTATGGAGGATGCTGTGCCTGGTAGGATTACCCACATGTGGTTCCAGATAAACAAGCCTGGAGAGTATTGGGTCTTCTGTAGGGAATACTGCGGAACACAGCATTCAAAGATGGCTGCAGTTTTGAAGGTTGTGCCAAAGGAAGAGTTTGAAAAGTGGTTAAACCAAGGCACGCAAACAAGCCAAGAATCTAATAAAGAAAACCTTTAAAGGAGGTGCGCCACCATGGCAGCAGTAGGTTATAAGCCGTACTTTAGCGCAGGCCTAAAAGAGTGGATCTTCACCACGGACCACAAAAAGATAGGCATAATGTACGGCATCACAAGCCTCATCTTTTTCCTTATAGCAGGTCTCTCCGCCCTTGCCATAAGGTTGGAGCTGTTCCAGCCCGGTCTCCAATATATGTCTGAAGATACCTACAATCAAGCTCTAACCATTCACGGTGTTTTGATGCAGTTCTGGTGGGCAGTTGGTATATGGGGTTCTTTTGGAAACTATCTTTTGCCCCTTATGATAGGTGCGAGGGATGTGGCCTTTCCAAGGCTCAACGCCCTTAGCTACTGGTTGTTCTTCGCCGCAAGCGTGCTTGCTCTTATCACCCTGCTACCTGGCAACCATATAAGGATGATGTGGACAGGATATCCGCCTTTTTCTCTCAATGAAAATGCTGGTCCTGTGGCCTTTTATGCTCTAATAATACACCTTCTTGGCGCCTCCTCCTTGGCAAGCGCCATAAACCTGGTGGTAACAAACCTTACCATGAGGGCACCCGGTATAACCCTAAAGAAGATGAACCTTTTCTTGCATGCTTTTTTGGCTATGAACGTAATACAGATACTTGGCGTACCAGCTCTTGCTGGTGCAGTTACCATGCTTCTTATGGATAAGTATTTCCACACTGCCTTCTTTGACCCTACAAGGGGTGGAGACCCGCTTCTCTACCAAAACATCTTCTGGTTCTATTCTCACCCAGTTGTTTATGTTATGATCCTACCAGCCTTTGGTCTAATTTCTGAAATGGTAGCCACCTTCTCAAGGAGAGAGATCTTTGGAAGAACATCCATGATCTTTGCCATATGGGGCATAGCCATACTGGGCTTTATGGTTTGGATACACCACATGTTTACCAGTGGTGTGCCAGACTGGATAAGGATTATCTTCTCTTATACAACCGTCCTTATAGGTGTGCCAACCGGTATAAAGATATTTAACTGGATATTTACCCTTTATAAGGGTTCTATTAGATTTACCGCTCCCATGCTCTATACCCTCTCCGCCATCTTCATGTTCCTTATAGGTGGTCTTACTGGTATACCATTGGGCCTTCCAGCCTTTGATGTGGCTGTGCATGATTCCCACTTTGTAGTAGCCCACTTCCACTACGTGCTTGGGATGGCTCTCACTCTTGCAGTTTTTGGTGGTTTCCATTACTGGTATCCCAAGATAACCGGTAGGATGTACAGCGAGCTTTGGGCAAAAATAGGCCTTGTGATTATAATGATAGGTTCTAACATGTTCTACTTCTTACAGTTTATAGTGGGTCTTGAAGGTATGCCAAGAAGGTACGCGGACTACCCACCCATTGACAGCTGGATAAAACTCCACGAGCTTCAAACCATAGGTGCCTTTATACTTGCTTTTGGAGTTCTCATAACCATCCTCAACCTCGTCCTTTCCACCAAGCTTGGCAAGAAGGCAGAAGATAATCCATGGCAATCACCCTCCCTTGAATGGCTCATACCTTCACCACCTCCTCCCCACAACTTTGACAAGATACCCCATATGCCCGAAGACTGGGACCCATACAACTACGAATGGCTTGAAAAACACCATAAGAAATAACAAGCACGGGGCCTTTGGCCCCCTTTTATAAAGATGAAGAAATATATAGCCCTTATAACTCTCCTTGCTTTGGTTGTCCTTTCCTTCACGCTAAGCATGCTTTATTTTAGCAATCCAATTTATAGAAAGGAAAAGATTGACAGCTACAAGCATGATATAGATAAACGCATACATAGACGTTAGTACTGTGCTTGCTAAAAATAAATTAGACAACTAACGCGTGGAGTGATACACTCCTTATTATGTCATAATGCATTTTACTTTGTGTAAGGGCGCTTCTTCGTGTATGCCAAATTGCAGGCACGGGCAAGAGCAACCCTACCTTTTACAAGCTTTCTCTAGGGTCCTTAAAAATGTATTTATATTTAGCGTATAAGCATTAGTAATAGTAGCCTACAGACAGGTAGACCTTATACTTTTTAATCCAATCCCTATCAAAGGGAAAGGCTACATCCAGCCTAACGGGACCTATGGGTGTATTTATTCCAACACCACCACCAAAATCAGACTTTATACTTTTTGAAAGGTCTTCTAACTTATCTCCCACACTTCCACCATCGCCAAAAACCACACCAACAAAGGAACCTTTTATGGGAAACATAAGCTCAAGCCTGCCAAAGGCGTAGTATCTTCCGCCATTAGGTTGTCCCACCTCTTCAAAGGAATAGCCCCTAAGGTCCCTAAGACCGCCAAGGAAAAACCTTTCAAATATGGGTGCTTTTTGACTTACAACACCACCAGCCACCTTAAAGCTTAGCTTGAAGTTCCTTTTTAATGGTATTAGGTAAAAGGTGGATAGGTCAAACTTTGTGTATTTTGCATCACCCTCCGCAAAGCTTAAGTTTAAACTATCGTAATGAATCCTATTGGGAGAAAATAGGTCATCTTTAAACTCCCTTATTAAGAAAATACCATACTTTTTTATATAAAAGCTTTGCCCGTTCACCTGGTTGTTCAAAAGGCTAAAAACTGGTCCTACGGATGTATTGCCCGTTATCCTATAGCCCAACTGTAGATTGAAACCACGAGAATCCAAATTGTAGCTTTTATGTTCTTCATAGTTTTTGAAAGCGTCGGCTTTAAACCAGTATCTACTTGAAAAGATAAACCTATCCTCAAGTGTTATATCATAAAGCTTTCTTTTACCAGTTTTTCTGTATTTTAAACCCGAGGACAGCCCTATTCCAAAGATATTTTTCATACCAAGGAATGCCTCTAAGGAAATTTTTTCTTCTGTATTGTATCCTAATGAAAAATCCAGTATACCTCTTTTGTCTTCGGATAATTGTATGAGCCTGTGTACAGTTTTTTTGTTTTTATCAACGAAAGTATCTATATATACACCAGTAAATATTCCACTATTCAACATGTTATGTAATGTTTTATCGTTTAAACTTTCAGAGTAATTTACTGCCTTTTCAGTCATATAAGAAAGCTCACGGGAAGTGGTGTTTTTGTATCCATAGTATATGGTCTCTCCCAATTTATAAACAGGCCCCTCATTTACTGTGTATATGTATGTGTAATAGATGTTTTTGTCATCCTCTTCCAATTTTACCTGTGTTTCAAAATCGCCTTCCATAAAACCCTTTTTAAGAAAATAATTTTGTATATTCAAGTTTAAAGACTCCACAAGTTGTGAGTTGAATATGGCAGGAAGTTTTTCTTCATGCCTTGAAAATATCTTTTTGATTTCTTGATTGTGGCCGTCATATACAAAGTCTTTAAGTATTTGCCTTTTTCCAGGTTTTATATCCAAGCTAACTTTTACCTTCTTTTCCTCCTTAAAAACTTCTTTGTTTATTCGTCCTTCCGCTAATGTATAGCCTTCTTCCATAAGGCGTTCAAGCTCCATTTTTAACAATTGTTCTAACCTATCTTCATCGTAAAACTCTCCATCAAGCACCGTACCTACGGCCTTATACCTTTCCCCTTCTTTTACCCTAAAGCTTATCTGTCCCTCCTTAACTTCATAATAAACCTCCACATCAAAAAAGCCCTTTCTATGATAGGCTTTAATTATGTTTTCTTTTGCCTCTTCCAAAGAAAAAGGATCAACGCCTTTCTTTTCAAGCTCGCTTATGTCGGTTAGGTCTTGTTGTGTAAAAAAGCTTGTACCCTCAAAGCTGAGCTTATACTTTTTCCCTTCAATTATCTGAAATACAGGCCTGGCTACATAACCTCTACCTATCAAAGCTTTTAATGTTCCTATGGGATGGCTAAAAAGGTTTGATATGCCCTCCGATATAGACCCAAGGACCTTAAGCGGGTTTTTGGTAAGCCTTTTATCCATTGGAGCAAGCACAGAGTAAAAAGGCTTGCTTAGTTTAAGTTTTTCAACGCCTTCATAATACACAAAACTGTCCCAATAGCCTTCTTTTGTATAAAAGTCCTGAAGGGAGAATATACTTTCTCTAAATAAACCTTCCTTAAAAACCCTACCCTTAACCAAGCCTATCTTTGAGTCCAAAAGGGATGGGTCGTAGCTTGAACCTTTATACACTCCACTTTCTGTAAAATAAATTGGACCTTCATCTATCCCTATGTAAAGGTCCACATAACCATCCTTATCTTCTTCCATAGTAACACCAACGGATGCATCCAAAAATCCCTTGTCCATGTATAACCTTTTTATCCTTGTTTGTAAGTCCATCTCATTAAACTCTGGTCCACGGATAGGCATGCCCTCATAAAAGCCAAGGTAAGAAAGTATTTCTTCTTTTGCAACTGCCATGTTTCCTTTTATGTGTATCCTTCTTATAATAGGGTACCTCTCTATATAGATGACTATCCTACCCTCTTCCTCCATAAGATATACATCCTTTACATCATCTACATGTTTTATTATTTCAACCATATCTCTGTAGTTTTCAAGGTTTATAACCTTCTCAAGATTGCTCTTTCTTAATGGGAAGTTAGATATTATGACCACCTCTCCAAAAGCAATTATTGGGAGAAGCATAATCAGAATAAGGAGCATGCTATAATTTTAACAATGGATAAGGTATTATTTTCAAACCCAAGTTTAACATACTCAGAACTGGTAAAAAGGGACAAGAGAGATATAGCCAAAGAGTTTGAAGCCATACTTCTAAAGGAAGTCCTCAAAGAGGCTTTTAAGCCAATGCTTCAAAATAAATCTTTTGATACAAAGCTATACTATGATAACTTCCTTGAAGGCTTAAGTAAAAAGCTCGCAGAAGCAGGTGGTATTGGAATAGCCAAGTTCATTTTGGAGAATATAAGAGATGAGAAGGGTTGAAAAGATAAGCCCTTTTCTTGTTATGGATATACTCAAAGAGGCCCAAAATATCAAAGATGTGGTACATATGGAAATAGGCGAACCAGACCTTGAGCCATCACCGAAGGTTATTGAAGCTTTGGAAAGGATTATAAAAGATAGGAACTTTTCCTATACTCCAAGCCTTGGCCTTTGGGAGCTAAGGGAAAGGATAGCCAAGCATTATTATGACTATTATGGTGTGGAGGTATCTCCTTCAAGGATAATAATAACAACCGGCACTTCTGCCGCCTTTTTAATAGCCTATGCCTTACTGTTGGATTTTGGAGATAAGATAGTGCTTTCCGACCCTTCTTATCCCTGCTACAAGAACTTTGCGCATATATTGGATATTGAACCTCTAATGGTCAATGTGGACCACAGCACAAACTACCAGATAACTCCAGACCATCTTATAGACATAAAGGGTTTTAAGGCTATACAGATCTCCAGCCCATCCAACCCTACTGGGAACCTTTATAAAGAAGAGAATTTAAAAGCTCTCTGTCAGTTTTGCGATGAAAAAGGCGTATACCTAATATCTGATGAGATCTATCATGGGCTTGTATACGATAGAAAAGAAAGAACTGCCCTTGAATTTAGCCAAAGGGCCATAGTAATAAATGGTTTCTCAAAGGCCTTTTGTATGCCGGGCTTTAGGCTTGGCTGGCTTATACTGCCAGATGAGGACCTTGTAAGAAAAGCGGAGTTAATATCCCAAAACCTCTATATATCAGCACCCACAATAAGCCAGTATGCAGCCCTTGAGGCCTTTGACTATGAATATCTTGAACAAGTAAGAGAAACATACAAGAAAAGGAGGGACCTTTTGATAAAAGAGCTTGATGGTGTAGGGAAAATAGATGTTTATCCCGAAGGAGCCTTTTATCTCTGGATAGATGTAAGCAAATATGGAATGAGTGGCTATGAGCTTTCCATGAAGCTTTTAAGGGAGGCCAAGGTTGCTGTAACACCTGGTATAGATTTTGGTAAAAACAACACAGATAAATTTATAAGGATATCCTTTGCTAAGGATGGGGGCACCCTACAAGAGGGTGCCAGAAGGATAAGGGATTATTTAACCAGATAGATCTTTACTGCCCTTTGTTCTGCATGCTTGGAGCCTAAAAGCTTTGCCACTTCCTTACCATAGGCAGCCATCTTTATCTTTCCTATATCCACTCCCTTCTGTGCCAAGTAGCTGGCTACCATTTGGGCTCTCCACATGGAGAGGTTGAAGTTATACTTGCTTGATCCCCTCGTATCTGCAAAGCCAACTACCAAAACTTCCCTTGTTTCCCCTTTAAGCTTTTCGGCTACCTCGTCCAACTTCTTGGCTTCGGAGGCCTTTATATTGAACTTATCAAAGTCAAAGTGCACTGTGCCAACCTCTTCCAATTGCCATTTGTAAGGACCAATGCCTTCTTCTTTCTTAGGAGCTGGCGTTTGCCTTTCCTCAAGTGCTTTTATCCTTCTTTCGTGGTCATTGGCTATACCTTCAAGCTTTTGGACCCTTCCTTCAAGGTCCTTTACCTTCTTGTTGGCCTCTTCTGCTGCCTTTTTGCTTTCCATTATGGCATCAAAGTATCCCTTGTAGCACTTGTCCAAAAGGTACTTTGAATAGAATTCCTTGGGGCTACCGCAAGGATCAAGAGGTTTTTGTTCTTGAGCCATAGCAAATCCAGAAGCCACAGCCAATGCGATAGCTATTTTCTTCATTGTGCCGCCTCCTTTCTAAGGTATTTCTTTTAATTATATACCTGATTAATGAAAAAATCATTAAGATTTTAAAGAAGACCTAATATCCTCTACTATCTGCCTTATAAGAGATATGGAAGATTCTCCATCCCTTGTAATAATTCTATGAGATAAACATACGGGTGCTAACTCTAAAACATCTTCTGGAACGATAAAATCCCTTTCCTTTGTATAAGCTAACGCCTTTGCACAGTTTACAAGATGTATTAAAGCTCTTGTAGAAACGCCAACAACAATTCCAGGGTGTTGCCTTGTGGCCTGCCCTATCGCAACCACAAGTTTGGCTACCTCCGGAGATACATAAAACCGTTTTATGGCATCAATTGTAGTAAGAATATCTTGAGGTTTAACAACTGGTTTTAGCTTTTCAACCCTTTCCAAGGGATTCTCTCCCCTTATGATTTGCATTTCTGTTTCTGGGTCTGGATATCCAAGGCTAAGCCTCATACTAAAACGGTCTAACTGTGATTCTGGCAAAGGATAAGTTCCATACTGTTCAACAGGGTTTTGAGTAGCTATTATAAAAAAGGGTTGGGGTAGCTCATAAGTTATACCGTCAACGGATACTTTCCCCTCTGCCATAGCTTCCAAAAGGGCGCTTTGGGTCTTTGGCGTTGACCTGTTTATCTCGTCTGCTAAGACAAGATTGTTAAAAATAGGACCTTTTTTGAAAACAAAGCTCTTTTTTGCTTGGTCATATACGCTTACACCAAGTATATCCGAAGGAAGAAGATCACTGGTGAATTGTATTCGCGCAAAAGAAAGGCCAAGAACCTTAGCCATTGAGAGGGCAAGGGTGGTTTTACCAACGCCAGGTATATCCTCAAGAAGCAAATGCCCACCAGACAAAAGGCACACAAGCGAATAGGTTATAATCTCATCCTTTCCCTTGAATACCTTGCCTATCTCCGACTTTACAGATTCTAAATCCATGCTTCAAACATTATAATATTAGAGTTAGTTGGATTTTGGAACACCCTGCTTATACTACTTGACAATGAGAAAATTTTGTATATAATTTTCAATTAGATAAGTTGGGGAAGTTAGAAACTCCCTCCCCCTCCCTCCCCTAATTGTTTTGCCCCACCGCCAGGTGGGGCCTTTCTAAAAAATGAGATTTCCAAAGTTAAAGGAAGCAAAATTCAAAAAGAGGTTAAACAGGTTTGTAGGCCTTATAGAGCTTGAAGGCAAAGACTACACAGCCTACATAAGGAACACGGGAAGGTTAAAAGAACTTCTATGTGAAGGCAATAAAATTTATGTGGCAAAAAGGAAAGAAGGCAAACATCCCTTTGAAATAGTCCTCGCAGAGTTTAAAGATTACCTTGTTTGCATTGATTCTCACATTGCTCCAAAGCTTTATGCAGAGTATATAAAGGTTCCAGTCTCCTTTGAACCTACCTTTGGCGACAAAAGGTTTGACCTTCTTTTAGGCCATAGGCCTGTGGAGGTAAAGTCTGTAAACTTGGTAGAGGATGGCATTGCCCTTTTTCCAGATGCGCCCACGGAGAGGGGAAGGAGGCATATTGAAAAGCTTATTGAGCTTTCAAGGGAAGGATATGAACCACTCGTAGTCTTTGTGGTTCAAAGGGAAGACTGCAGAGCCTTCTCTCCCAACTGGCGTGTAGACCCAAAGTTTTCCGAAGCTCTTTTGAAGTATGTAAAGCTTGGCTTAGAGGCAAGGGCCTACCGATGTTCTGTTAGCCTTGAGGAGATTAAATTAAAAGATGAAATACCTGTGGAGGTTTTGCTATGAAAGTAAAGCTTAGCCCAAAGGATGCGCTTATAGTGGTGGATATGCAAAAGGATTTTATGCCGGGGGGAGCCCTTCCTGTGCCAGAGGGAGACAAGATAATCCCAAGGCTTAACCAATACACAAAGCTTTTTAACTCCTTAGGGCTTCCCGTATTCTTTACAAGGGATTGGCATCCGCCGGACCACATATCCTTCAAAGAGCAAGGGGGTGTGTGGCCACCTCACTGCGTTCAAAACACGGAAGGGGCCATGTTCCACAAGGACCTTTTTATACCACAGGACAACCGCTTTATCATCTCAAAAGGCACAAGTAAAGACTTTGACGCCTACTCGGGCTTTCAAGGAACCATTCTTGACAGCCTTCTAAAGGAAAGGGGCATAAGGAGAGTCTTTGTGGGTGGTGTGGCCACCGATTATTGCGTAAAAAACACTGTGCTTGGCGCTATAAACCTTGGCTATGAGGCCTTTCTCCTCCTTGATGGTATAAAGGGTGTGGATGTAAACCCTGGAGACTCGGAAAGGGCCATAGAGGAGATGCTTAGGGCTGGTACCGTAGGCATAAGCATAGAGGACGTAGGCTAAAGCACTGCGTATATGCCCCTTAGATTCCTGCCCTCTTCATCCCAATCAAGGCCATAGCCCACAAGGAAGAGGTTTGGTACCTCAAAGCCCACAAAGTCCGCCTCAAAAGGCACCTTTCTTCTTTCCTTTTTGTCCAAAAGGACGCAGGTCTTTACCTCCTTGGCACCCTTTAGCTTGAGAAGCCTGTAGACCTCCTCAAGGGTATAGCCTGTGTCCAAAATATCATCCACCAAGAGAACCTTTAGACCCTCTATGTCTCTGTCCAGGTCCTTTATAACCTTTACATGCCCTTGACTTTCTTGAGAGGAGCCATAGCTGGAGACCCATATAAAATCCACCTGCACAGGAATGCTAAAGCTTCTCACCAGGTCTGCCGTAAAGATGAAGGCGCCCTTTAGAAGGCTTACCACAAAAAAGGGGCCTGCAAAATAGTCCTCTATCTCCTTTGCCAACTCCTTTACCCTTTGGAGGATCTTATCCTCCGGTATTAACAGCTTCAAAGGCCTTCCCTTTATCTCCACCATTCTCCTCCAATTCAAGAGTCATCTGAAAGGCATCCTCACCATCGGAATAATAACCACGCCTTTCGGATATTATTTTAAAGCCAATAGACTGATATAGCCTTATGGCCCTTATGTTGGACCTTCTCACATCAAGCACAAACCTGCTTACTTTACCTTTAAAGTATTCTATGAGAAACTTCATAAGCCTTTTGCCGTAGCCCTTTCCCCATCTGTCTTTTTTTATGGCTATGGACATGATGGTAGCCTCATCGTATATCTGCCACACTACCGCATAGCCTATTACCTCACCATCCTCCTCTAAAACAAACCTATAGGAATAATCAAGGTTGAACTCCTTTTCAAAGGCCTGCCTACTCCATGCATCTGAGTTAAAGCACTCTTCGCTTATCCTTAGAACCTCTTCCAAGTCTGACGGTTGCATCTCTCTTACCATAGCTTAATATTAAATTCTATGCTGACGGAAGTTAGGGAAAAGTTAGAACATCTTAAAGAAAAGTTTGAAGATGTGAAAACTACCTTTAATGTGCAAGCGCTTAAGGAGGAGATAGAAAATATAGACAAGAGTATGGCTTCCGCAGATTTTTGGAATGACCAAGAAAAGGCAAAAAGCCTAACCCAAAGGAGGAGATGGCTGGAGGAGAATATAAAGGAATTGGAGGAGATAGAAAAGGGCCTTAAAGACATAGAGGACCTTATGGAGATAACCCCTGAAGAGGACCTTGAAACAATACAGATACTAATGGAAGAGTTAAACAGGCTTGAAAAGCCCATTAGGGACCTGGAGATAAAGGCTTTCCTTTCGGAGGAGATGGATTCAAAGAACGCCTACCTTACCATACAGGCAGGTGCGGGCGGTGTGGAGGCCTGCGATTGGGCAAGTATGCTTTTAAGGATGTACAAAAGGTGGGCGGAAAGGCATGGCTATGAGGTGGAGGTGGTGGATATTAACCCCGACGATGTGGCAGGCATAAGGAGCGCCACCCTTCTTATAAAGGGACCGTATGCTTACGGCTATCTAAAGGGAGAGCATGGAGTCCACAGGCTTGTAAGAATTTCACCCTTTGACGCCAACGCAAGAAGGCACACCTCTTTTGCCTCCGTTTCTGTCATGCCACAAATAGATGAGAGCATAAACATAGAGATAAGGGAAGAGGACATTGAGATGGAGACCTTTAGGGCCAGCGGTGCGGGAGGCCAGTATGTAAATAAAACAGACACGGCGGTAAGGATAAGGCACAAGCCAACGGGCATAGTGGTAACATGCCAGCAGGAGAGGTCCCAGCTACAGAACAGGCTAAAGGCCTTGGAACTTCTAAAGGCTAAGCTATACCAGCTTGAGCTTCAAAAGCTTGAAGAGAAGAAGAAGGCCCTTGAGGGAGAAAAGACAGACATAGGCTGGGGCTACCAGATAAGGTCCTATGTTTTTCAGCCCTACCAGCTTGTAAAGGACCTAAGGACTGGCCTGGAGATAGGCAATGTGTCAGCCGTGATGGATGGGGACATAGACCCATTTATAGAGGAATACTTGAGGTGGAAGGCAAAGGAAAAGGCAAAGGCTACATAATAGGTCTTGAGGGGCTAAGGGAGCTTTTTTATCTTCTTAGCGAAAGCTATAAGGTTATTGCTCCAACTTTGAGGGATGGCCTTTTGGTATACGACCATGTTAAAGACTTTGAAAGCCTTGCCTTGGGCTACAAAAATGTAGAAGGACCTGCCCTTTATGCTGTTGAGAAGGCTTCAAATGGCTACTTTACCTACACCCATCCTGCCAACTCTCCAAAAGCCTTTTTGCATCCACCGGAACTAAGGCTTATGAAGGTAAGAAGGTCCGATGGGGCTTTGATCTTTGAGATGGAGAGTGTAGAAGAAAAGTATTGCTTTTTTGATGTGAAGGCCTGCGACCTTTCTGCCATAAAAACCCTTGACAGGGTCTTTCTTGAGAAAAACCAATACCCAGACCCTTACTACAAGAGCCTAAGAGAAAGGGCCTTCATAGTGGCGGTAAACTGCACCTATAGGGCTTCCACCTGCTTTTGCAACACAATGGGCGCTGGCCCAGAGGTAAAAGATGGCTTTGACCTCCTTATCACAGAGCTGGAAGATTCTTTCCTTTTGGAGGTGGGTTCAGAAAGGGGTGAGAAGATGGTTAGCCTTTTGGAGAAGAAGGAGAGGACAGAAGAGAGACACTTTGAAGAGAAGGAAAGAAAGTTAAAGTACCTGAAGGATTCTATAGAGGAGTTTTTTGATAGGGAAGGGCTGGCGCAAAGGCTTTATGGTAAGATGGATAGCTCCCATTGGGAACATATTGAGAAAAGATGTCTTGCTTGCACCTCCTGTACGCAAGTTTGTCCTACTTGCTTTTGCTTTGATATAGTGGAGAGAAACAGCTTAGAATCGGATTGTAGCGAGAGGATAAGGCTTTGGGACTCATGCTTTTCTCCCTCCTTTGCCACAGTCCACCGATTTAACCTCAGGCAGAGCATCCACTCCAGATATAGGCAGTGGCTTATGCATAAGTTTGCCTATTGGGTGGACCAGTTTGATAGCTTTGGCTGTGTAGGCTGTGGAAGGTGTATCACATGGTGTCCTGCGGGCATAGACATAAGACAGGAGGTAAAAAGGCTTGCCCATGGTTGAAAACCCTTACAGGCTAAAGGCCTCAAGGATAATAAGAGTGATAAAAGAATGTGAGGGTGTTTATAGCTTTCATATTGCCACAGAGGAGGAGGCACAATTTGGGCAGTATAACATGCTCTATGCCTTTGGAAGGGGCGAGGCACCCATAACCATAGCCAGTAAGGGAGAAGGCTATCTGGTCCATACGGTAAGGGCTGTGGGTGATGTGACAAGGTATATAGACAGCCTGAGGGAGGGAGACCTTCTCTATTGGAGAGGGCCTTATGGCAACAGGTGGAGCCTGGAGGAGGCCTATGGGAAAACCCTCCTTATCCTCTCCGGTGGCCTTGGCCTTGCGGCAACCCGGTGGGTCTTTGAAGAGGCCATGAAAAGGCCCATAAAAAGGCTAATACACCTTTATGGTTCAAAGGACTATGACAGCCTTCTGTATAAGTATCTTTATGAGGAGTGGTCCTCAAAGGCGGACCTTAGGGCCATAATAGGCACCTCTCATCCACAATGGAAGGGAAAAACGGGGATTATAACAGACCTTTTGAGGAAATTGGATATTGAAAAGGATTCTTTAGTCTTTATATGTGGTCCAGACCCTATGGTGAAGGCCTGCGTAAGCCTTTTGAAAGAGAAGGGCATTGAAGAGAATAGAATCTATGCTTCCCTTGAGAGGCATATGAAGTGTTCTGTGGGTACATGCGGGCACTGTATGATAGGGCCCTACTTTGTCTGCAAGGATGGGCCCATATTTAGGTATGATTTGATAAAGGAATACTTTGAAAGGAAGGAGGTATGAGGGTAGGCGTCTTTAAGTTCTCCTCCTGCGATGGCTGTCAGCTTGCCTTCTTTGAACTGGAGGAGGAATTTTTAAAGCTTTCCGAAATTGTAAGCATAGAGTATTTCCTTGAGGCGCAGTCGGCAAACCGATGGGACTTTTTTGACCTCGCCTTTGTGGAGGGGTCCGTATCCACACCGGAGGAGGAAGAGAGGATAAGGAAGATAAGGGAAAGCTCTAGGTTTTTGATAGCCATTGGGGCCTGTGCCGTCTCCGGTGGCATCCAGTCGGCGAGGAACTTTGAAGACTTTTTAAGCCTTTATTCTTCCGTTTATTCTCAAAAGTATGATGTAAACCCTCAGTCAAGACCTCTGTCGGACTTTGTAAAGGTGGATTTAGAGATAAGGGGCTGTCCCATAAACAAGGAACACCTCAGGGAGGTCCTTATGGCCTTCCTTGAAAACAGGTCTGCAAACCTACCTTCTTATCCTTTGTGCCTTGAGTGCAAAAAGAAAGGAAATCCTTGCGTGATGGTGGCCTATCAAAGGCCATGCCTTGGGCCAATAACCATGGCTGGCTGTGGTGCCTTATGTCCTAGCTTTAGAAGGGGGTGCTATGGCTGTTATGGACCCATAGAAAACCCTAACCTTTTGGCCCTAAAGGAAGCCTATGAGAGGCTTGGAGTAGGAGAAGAGGATCTGAGGGAGCTTTTGAGGTTGTCTTTTAACGGCTTTAATAAAAACATAAGGAGCTGGCTATGAGGCTAAGGCTTTCTGCCCTTACCAGGGTAGAGGGTGAGGGTGCCCTTGAGGTATACCTTGAGGATGGGAAGCCAAAGGCCTTGAGGCTTTCCATATACGAGCCACCCAGGTTCATAGAGGGCATACTAAAGGGAAAACCCTACCATCTTATTCCGGATATTACTGCGCGCATATGTGGCATATGCCCAGTGGCCTATCAGATGAGCGGTGTTCAAGCCATAGAGGACGCCTTCGGCGTTGAAGTTCCAAAGGAAATAGAGAAAATAAGAAGGCTTATGTACTTTGGTGAATGGATACAGAGCCATGCCCTTCATGTTTTCTTTTTACACCTTCCGGACTTTTATGGTGTGCCTTCCTTGGTTGAGATGTCCAAGGTGGACAAAGAGATTGTGATGGCTGGTATGGAGATAAAGAGGGCTGGAAGCCTTATAATACAAAGCCTTGGTGGTAGGACTTCCCATCCTGTTTCTGTGGTGGCAGGAGGCTTTAGCCACCTTCCAGAGGACCTATCCCACCTTATTGAGCCTATAGGCCTTGCCTTAGAGAAGAGCCTTTGGGTGATGGAAAGGCTAAAAGGCATTAAATTTCCGGACTTTGAGTTAAAAGATATAGTCTTTGTCTCCCTCTGGGAGGAGGAATACCCCATACTCAAGGGTGATATATACCTTGAGGGTCAAAGGATAAGGCCATCTTCCTTTAAGGAGATTTTTGAAGAGTTTGAGGTGCCATATTCTAATGCCAAGCATGCTAAGCTAAGGGATGGCAGGGTCTATTTGGTTGGACCCCTTGCACGCTTTAACAACGCCTTTGAAAAGCTATCTTCGCTGGCAAAAGAGATGGCCTTAAAGCTTGGCCTTGTGCCACCATTGAAAAACCCCTACAAGAGCCTTCTTGTTAGGATGCTGGAGATCATCCATTCCCTTGAGAGGTCCCTTGATATTGTCAAAGGCTACAAAAGGCCAGAGAAAAGCCTTGTGGAGTTTAGGCCAAAGAGGTCTGAGGGCTTTGGAGTTTCTGAGGCACCAAGGGGTGTGCTATGGCACAGCTATGCCTTTGATGAGGAGGGAAGGATTTTAAAGGCGGACATAGTGCCACCTACGGCCCAAAACCTTCCAGCCATGGAGCTTTCCCTGTGGGAGCATATAAAGGGCCTTGAGAGCATGAGGGAAGAGGACCTTCAAGACATAGCAGAGCCTATGATAAGAAACTTTGACCCATGCATATCCTGTGCTACGCACTTTTTGAGGGTAAGAGTAGTAAACAAATAACTTCAAAGGGGAGTATTTTTGTCTCAAATAATTTTTTTTCATACGTTGGGTGAGAAATTAAAGCCGTGGGCTTCCTACCCGTTGATTTTTTAAATGTAGGGGCACGCTGATGCATACCCAAAATAGTGTTGTAGGGGCGGGTCTTGAACCCGCCCGATGTTTTATAATTTGGCAGGTTTAAAACCTGCTACTACAAAGGATGAATTTCTCACCCAACATGTATTTTTGTCTCAAATAATTTTTTTCATACGTTGGGTGAGAGATTAAAACGCAAACAAAGAACTTCTTAACTGGCGCTTGCTTCAAATATTTCTAAAAACAATAGGCCTTGAAAAAGCACGGCTTTTTTATATCTTTCTATTTCCATGATAGACACCCATTGCCACCTTGACCTTTTGAAGAAGGAAGATTTGGAAGAGACGCTAAAAGATGAGGGCTTAGAGTGCCTTATTACCGTAGGCTATGATAGGAAGACCATAAAGAATGCCATAAGGCTATCGGAAGAAAAGGACCATGTCTTTTGCGCCATAGGCTTCCATCCCCACGAGGCGGACAAGGTAAGGGAAGAGGATTTTGAATGGCTAAAGGAGCTGGCAACTAAGCATCCAAAGGTTAAGGCCCTTGGCGAGATGGGCCTTGATTTTTATAAGGAGTATTCAGACAGGAAAAGGCAGGAAGAGGTCTTTAGAAGACAGATAGCCATAGCAAGGGAGCTTGGCCTTCCCATTGTGGTCCACTCAAGGGATGCAGAAGAGGAAACTATCAGGATCTTGAGGGAAGAAAAGGCCTATGAAGTGGGTGGTGTGATGCATTGCTTTACAGGGTCCTATGAGTTTATGAAGGCGTGCGTGGACCTTGGCTTTTATATATCCTACTCTGGCATAATCACATACCCCAATGCCCAAGCCCTCAGGGAAGTGGTAAAAAAGACGCCTACCTATAGGCTTTTGATAGAGACGGACGCCCCCTTTTTGGCACCCCAGCCTGTGAGAGGAAAGCCCAACAAACCACCATACATAAGGTATACGGCAGAGGTTTTGGCCCAGCTAATACCCAACAGCTCCTTTGAAGATGTGGAGAGGATGACTTCAGAAAACGCCAAGCTTCTGTTTAACCTCATAAACGGAAAAAAGGAGACAATAACCTACGTAATAAACAACAAGCTTTATATAAACCTTACCAATAAGTGCAACCTTCACTGCGCCTTCTGTCAAAGGGAAAGGGAAAGGAACTTTATGGTAAAGGGCTACTGGGTTTGGGTCTCAAGGGACCCAAGCGTGGAAGAGGTAATAAGGGAGATAGGAGACCCAAAGAAATATGAGGAGATAGTCTTTTGTGGATATGGAGAGCCTACTTTAAGGTTTTCTGCCCTAAAAGAGATAGCCAAGTGGGTAAAGGAAAGGGGTGGAAGGGTAAGGGTGGATACTAACGGCCTTATGTTTACCTTCTTACCAAGGGAGAAGCTAAAAGAGCTAAAGGGATTAGTGGATGTTTGGTCTGTAAGCCTTAATGCGCCAGATAAGGAAACTTATGATAGGGTATGCAGGCCAGCACAGGTCAATGCCTTTGAAATGGTTATAGACTTTATAAAAGAGGCCCTTAAGGAAGGTTTTGAGGTTGTGGCCACAGCTGTGGATTATGATGGGGTGGATATGAAAAAAACAGAGGAGCTTGCCAGATCCCTTGGTGCCAAGTTCAGGGGAAGGGTCTATGAAGTGGTAGGTTAAAAAAAGCTTATAGCTTTTATAAGAAAAACTAATCAGTTTTACCAAAGGCCATCAAGTATAATAAACTGGGGGTAAATAACATGATTGACGCAGACATACTACTGCTTGCCATTGTAAATATGGCGGAGGGTGTAAAGAACCTTATAGGAGACAAGGGAGCAAAGGCTGTAATGCGCGATGCTGGAAAGCAAGCAGGGCCAAGACTTTTAGAGAGTCTAATAGGGCATTTTCCAGAAGTTTTGCAAAAGGAAGAAGCCCTAAGAAGGTCCTGCATCATACTTGAGGACCTTGGCTTTGCCAAATCAATAAGGATGGAAGGGGATAAGGTGATAGCGGAAGAGGACATATTTACCGATGCCATAGTGGGCAACGACCTTATGAACTCTCCTGTAATTTACTTCTTTGCAGGGCTAATAGAAGGCTTTGTCTCTTTTATGAGCGACCAAAAGGTGGTGCTTGTGCCAGAGGAGGTAAGCAGGGGTAAGATAGTCTATAAGTGGACATAGGAAATACTCCTTTTAACCATAGGCTTTTCTATCTTATGAACTATAACAGACGTACCTTTTTGGACCTCTTTTACAGATACTTTCATCTTTTTGGAAAAGGCTGGTTTGTCGCCTTTGTTGGTGCATTGTTTTTCATCTTTTTGGAAAAAGCCTTTCCAAAGTATCTTTTTGTAATGGTTTTACAAACTATTATCGTAAAAGCACTAAAGTATACCATAAGGGCAAAAAGGCCTCCTGCTGTCCTTCCAAAGGTTTATGCCTTAGAGGACCTACATCTAAAATCCTTCCCTTCTGGAGACTCTGCCATGGCCATGAGCATTGCCCTATGTCTTATAGAAGTCTCCCCACCTTGGCTAAGGCCTTTCTTCTTTTATACCCCCTTCTCATAGGCTATGGCAGGGTCTATAGAGGCTGTTCCAAAAATCCACTTAACCTACCGGTTATGTTAAAATACCAAAAGATGATAACCATAAGCGCTAAGCTTTTATTCTCAAACTATCAAGACAAGGAAAAGGTCCTAAACCTCATGAGAAGATGGTCTTCAGCCATGAGATATGCTTACAAAAGACTTCTGGAAGGCATGGATATAAACACTTTAAGAAAGTTAATTCAAAGTATGTTTGGACTTAACGCCAGATACTCACACTCAGCCATTGTTAAAGCACAAGCCTTTATGAAAGTAAGAAAAGAAAAAGGAGAAAGCTTAAAAAAGGTTATATTTGGTGGAAGAGATATTTTTAGAAAACTACAGAAAAGACACATAAATGGGAAAGATTATCAAAGGTTAAAAGTCCAATTCCAAGAGAGGAGAAAAGGCAATCTATACTCCATAGGAGAAGCAAATTGTAAAGGCAATCAAAACACAAGGATAGAGGTAAAGGAAAATGGGACATACTTGAGGATAACCACAGGAGAGAGGCAATATGTTTATGCCTTAATAAGTGCAGGGGATAGGATAGAGAAGATCAAAGAGATAGCCTTTTCTGGAAAGGCTTATTCTGTAGAACTAAAGCTAAGAGACGGCAATGTGTATGCTTACTTTACCGCAGAAGAGGAATATCCACAGATAGAGATTACAAAGGATTATGGAGTAATAGGCATAGACCTAAACGCCTATCCAAACCACATAGCTTGGGTAGAAACGGATGAGTGTGGAAACCTTACAAGCTATGGTGAGGTGCCTATGCCAGAGCTATCAAGTGGTAATAGCAACAAGAGAGACTACTACACATGGATATACGCACATAAGGTTATAAGCTTAGCCAAAGAGAAAGGAAAGGCAATAGTGATAGAGAAGCTAAGGATAAAAAACAAAGGGAAAAGGGGAGATTATTCTGGAAGGCTTTCAAGAAGGATAAGGCATAACTTTGCTTACAGAAAGCTATTAGAAAGGATAAAGCTACTTGCAAAAAGGAATGGCATAGAAGTGATAGAAGTAAATCCAGCCTACACATCCATCATAGGCATGTTAAAGTATGCACCGCAATACATGGTAAGCAAGGATATAGCAAGTGCCTATGTGATAGCAAGAAAAGGCTTAGGGCTAAAAGAAAAAGTGCCAAAGAATTATATGGAGCTTATAAAAAGGCTAAGCGTAGAGGAATTAAAGGAGCTAAAAGAATATGTAAAAGAGAAAGTAAAGAATGCCTATTTGAAGGTCAAGCATATGAAAGAAATAGAAGCATTAATAAAGTCTTTAAGCCTTGAGAGTGAGTCATGGAGGGTATCTGAGCCTCTGGAAGGAACAAGCTTAGGTATCCGATT